>Ga0210395_10000874_pt1 | contig 23200 bp, 27 predicted proteins | sample IncBWH4OmetaG_FD_150861 | JGI IMG/M metagenome (GOLD analysis project Ga0210395, IMG submission 150861) | Forest soil microbial communities from Barre Woods Harvard Forest LTER site, Petersham, Massachusetts, United States - Inc-BW-H-4-O ...
CGCGCGGAAATCGACGTCGCCGGGGCAACGCTCCTCGGCGAGCGCGAGATGGCCGACATTGATGCGATAGATGATTTCCAGATGCCGCGGCAACAGCCGTTGGAACAACTCGACCGGCCAGGTCTCGAGCGCTTCCGGCAACAGCGTGTGGTTGGTGTAGGACAGCGTGTCGACCGTGATCTTCCACGCATCGTCCCAGCGGATGTTGTGCAGGTCGACGAGAATGCGCATCAACTCGGTAACGGCAAGACTGGGATGCGTATCGTTGAGTTGCACCGCGACTTTGGCCGCGAGCCCGCGTATTTGCCCGTCCGCTGCCAGATGACGCTTGACCAGATCCTGCAAGGAGGCCGAGACGAAGAAATATTCCTGGCGCAGGCGCAGTTCGCGGCCGGCCGGGCTTTCGTCATTCGGGTAGAGGAACTTGCAGATCGATTCCGGTGTTGAAGACATCGAGCCGGAGCGGATCGGGCGAGCGCGCCGACCACAGGCGGAGTGCGTTGACGTTCTGGCCGCGCCATCCGACGATCGGGGTGTCGTAGGCGACCGCCTGCACGGTTTCCGCCGGATGCCACATCGCGCGGTCGCTACCCCTGGTATCGACGTGTTCGACGCCGCCGCCGAAATGGACGTGATAGACCACCTCGGGCCGCTGGAATTCCCAGGGGTTGCCGAAGCTCAGCCACTCGTCCGGATATTCCTTCTGCCAGCCGTTGTTGATGATCTGGCGGAACAGGCCGAAATCGTAGCGGATGCCGTAACCGATCGCGGGAATGCCGAGCGTCGCCATGCTTTCCATGAAGCAGGCGGCGAGCCGGCCGAGGCCGCCGTTGCCGAGCGCCGCGTCCGGCTCGCATTTGCGCAACTCCGACAGGCCGACGCCGAGATCGCCCAGCGCCGCATCGAATAGCGCCAACAGTCCCATATTGTTCAGGGCGTCGGTGAAGAGGCGGCCGATCAGGAATTCGAGCGAGAGGTAATAGACGCGCTTGCGGCCGGCGTCGTAGCTCATTTTCTCGGCCGTGAGCCAACGGTGCACGATGCGGTCGCGTAATGCCAGCGCCGCCGCCTTGTACCAGTCGTGCTTGGTCGCCATGCCGGCGTCCTTGCCGATCGCAAGTCGGAGCTTGGCAAGAATGGCGCTCTTGATTTCCGTCAGCGCCAGTTCATCGATGGGATCCGGCGCCGAGAAAACTGGGATTGAAGGCTCTGACAAAATAAAACCCCCGCGACGGCCCCCACGATACAGCACCTTGCACCGGGATCGAAACCCCAGACTTCACTGTGTGACGTTTGCATGATTTTCATGCAAGGACTGGGCCGATTTAACAGGCTTCTGTCTAGTTCGGGCTATGGTCCTTCGTCTTCAACAACGTTTATTCCTTCCTCACTCAAAGCCGCCATCACGTCCTCGATGTGTTCCGGCTCGATGTCTTCCGGTGCGGCCGTGGTGGACAGCCATAGCTCGTTGAGTTCGCCGAAGGTCACGAAGCCCTTCGGTGGACAGCCATAGCTCGTTGAGTTCGCCGAAGGTCACGAAGCCCTTCTGGCGACCTAATTTGATGGCTTTCCGGATGACGTCACGCTTCGACATTTCTCGCTCCATCCAAAACTATCCTCTCCTCTACTAAAGGGCAGAGTCTCGCTTCGGCTGGAACAAATTAAGAACACTTTAGCAAGTCTTTGATATATCATAGTGATTCGAAACGTGCCTGACACAACATCTATGGTCTATCCGAGATTTCGAGGACTACATGTCCACCATCGCCTTCGATCAATTCGCCCTCACCCGCATCGCGGACTTCGCTCGCTCGCTGTCGCGCCTGCATAAAACCTCGCGCCGTCAGCTTGTGGATGACGACGCGATCGACCGGGAATTCAACGCCGTCTGCCAGTCGGTCTGGGGCTATACCGCCGACGACATCAGCGACGATCTGTTTTCCGATGCCGACCATGTCTTTCTGGATTCGCTCGATGAGGCGCAGGCGCGCCTGTTCGCCGCGCGACCATGTCTTTCTGGATTCGCTCGATGAGGCGCAGGCGCGCCTGTTCGCCGCGGAGCAGGGCTATGACCTCGTGGACGACGAGGGCATGCTGACGGACTGGTGGGGCTATTGCTGGATGATCCTCGCCGAAAAGCGCGGCCTGCTCACGCCGGAAAACCGCACGGCCGCACGGGCTCAGATCGAGGAGAAATACCGCGCGGCGCCGAACGTCATCGGCGTCATTGTCGGGCGGTGAGTTTTACAGGTCCTCATCCTGAGGAGGCGCGCGCAACCGAGCAGGCCGAGCGGTGGCGAGGCCGTCGCGAATGGTGCAAATGAAGCGCCGTCTCGAAGGATGGCCGCATTCCCGCTTGGCCATGGTTCGAGACGCACGCCTCCGGCGTCCTCCTCACCATGAGGCTTAGCTAGCTATTCAGTTCGATTCCGCGCGCTTGGCGCGCGCGAGAGGTTTCGGTGCTGACGTGATGGACGCCGTCACGTCGCCGGTCATATCCAGCCGCGAAGCCTCGTTGTCGATCGCATCTGCCGCGACCGGCGCCACCTTCATTTCGCCGAGACGGGCTCGGACCTCCGCCGTCAGGCCCGGATAGGAGGCGACGGGGGTGAAGTCCGGGCTCTGGTTGTTTCCGACCTTGATGCCGGAATAGGCCACCAGCCCATCTGTGGTGGCGATCACGTCACCTGCGCGCAGCGACGCGTCCAGCGTCAGATCGACCGGTGCGAGGCCGGCGGCATCGCGGCCGTTGCAGGTGCAATCGGCGCGCAGCGCCTTTCGGTAGGCAAAGGCGTTTTCGCTATCGGCATAACGCTCGCCGTTCGCGCTCGTGGCGCCGTCGATATTGCTGCCATAGAAGACCTTGGTCGGGCTGGCCGGACAGAAGGCCTGGCACATCTGGATCGGTGAAGCGTTGCTGCGCGTCAGCGGAAAATACTTGCCGTCGCAGCTTCGCACGCAAAAAGCAGGACCGCTGCCGGAGGCCACTTGTCGGGGCGCGGGCTGCTGGTTCTGCTGAAAAGGGTCGCCGAAGAAATTCGCCTGTGGCGGCGCCTGGCGCTGCTGCTTCTGGAGCCCGCCGAAAAACATGTCGAACAGGCCTTCGGCGGCTGCTTCGCGCGGCGCAAGAAATGCGCTCGCAACGAGAATGGCGGCAACGGTTATCCTGCGACGCCACCGGCGCTGATCAGACAACTCGATACGCAACACTCACCCCACCCGATGCCCAGGATCTTGAGCCGGCAGTAACTCACTGCCCGGCGTCGTCGACATTAATGCGGGATGGTAAACGAGCTATGAGGAAGGGCGCCGAAGCGGCAAAGAAAGCGCTTCATTTCTCGCCTCGCCCGTAGCAGCATGGAACGGCGAGAACAGGAACTTCAATCCTTCAGATATTCGCTCGCCCGGAACAGCCAGCGGAAGGCAAGGCCGGCCTGCGCAAAGTTTTCGACCGCGCCTTCCTCGCGGTCCACCATGGTCAGCACCAGAACGACTTCGCCGCCCGCATCGCGCACCGCCTCGACCGCCTTCAGCGCCGATTCGCCGGTCGTGGTGACGTCCTCGACGATCACCACGCGCTTGCCGTGCAGGCTCTCGTTCTTGGTCAGGCCCTCGACCGCTAACCTTGCGCCGTGCTCTTTCGGCTTCTTGCGTACAAAGAAGGCCGCGATCGGATGACCCTTGAGCCAGGAGAGCTGGGCGACGGCGCCGGCCAACGGGACTGCGCCCATCTCCAGCCCGCCGATATAGTCGAGGCCGTCGTCCTTGAGCGCCTCAAAGGTCAATTCGGCCAGCAAGGCGGCGCCTTCCGGGTCCAGCATGGTCGGCTTGAGGTTGAAGTAGAAATTGCTCTTGCGCCCGGAAGCCAGGGTAATTTCGCCGCGCCCGAAGGAGCGTTTGCGAATGATCTCGACGAGGCGGGCGCGGGACGCGGATTTGGACAAAGCTCATCTCCCGTAGGGAGGCGCAATTTATGCGCGGATGGACGGCAATTCCAGAGCGGAACCCTCACCGTCAACAGGGGAGGCCCCGCGCGAGAGGCCATTTGCGAGCCTATCGGGTGATGCTACAGACGCTTTCCTCCCGCCAACGCCCCCGATCGATGCCGCGTAAGGATCCGTCATGACCATCGAACTACACACCTGGAATACGCCGAACGGCCGCAAGATCAGCGTTGCGCTCGAGGAAATGGGGCTGCCTTACAAGGTCGTTCCGGTCAACATCAGCAAGGGCGAACAGATGGCGCCCTCGTTTCTGGCCATCAGCCCGAATAACAAGATTCCCGCCATCGTCGATCCCGACGGCCCCGGCGGCAAGCCTGTCAGCGTGTTCGAATCCGGTGCGATTCTGCTCTATCTCGGAGAGAAGACCGGCAAGTTCTTACCGTCGCCCCTGGCCGAGCGTATTCCGGTCTATGAATGGCTGATGTGGCAGATGGGCGGCTTTGGACCGATGCCGGGGCAGGTGCACCACTTTATTGCGCTGGAGAACGAACAGGACCGCGCCTATGGCCTGAAGCGCTATATGACCGAGACGCGCCGGCTCTATGGTGTGCTGGACCGGCGCCTCGCTACCCACGAATTTGTTGCCGGCGCGCTGTCGGTGGCCGACTTCGCAATCCTCGGCTGGGCCTGGCGTCACGAACGTCACAAGGTGTCTTTTTCGGACTTCCCCCAGGTCGGCCGCTGGTATGATGCGATGATGGCGAGGCCGGCCGTCAAACGCGGCATGGAAGCGAAGCTAGATTAGTCCGCTTCATCTTTGCTCGCTCTTGGAAGAAACGTGTCGGCGCGCTTGCCCGTCCAGCGCCGGCCAATTGCTTGAACGTGAATTTCGAGACAGAAGAACGATGCAAATGGATCGCAAGCCATTATCAGACAGGCTCTCTGTTTTTCCCCCTGTTTTTCCCCGCCTGGGTTTGGCCGATCTGCCGACCTCGCTCGAGCCGATGAAGCGACTGACGGCTCATCTTGACGGACCGCGGCTGTGGGTCAAGCGCGAGGACGCCATGGGGCTCGGCTTTGGTGGCAACAAGCTGCGCAAGCTTGACTACGTCCTGTACGAAGCACTCGCGAGCGGCGCCGATACCATCGTCTCCGGCGGTGTTGTCCAATCGAACAGCCAGCGGCAGGTTGCCGCGGCTGCTGCAAAACTAGGCCTCGCGTGCCATCTCGCGGTCTACCACGGTCGACTCGAACCGCCGACGCCGGAATACAAGACGTCTGGAAATGCATTTCTCAATCGACTGTTTGGCGCGCAGCTCCATGACGTGGCGTGGACCGGCGACCGCAATGCAGCCATTCGTTCGCTCGTCGGGGATCTCGAAGCTAAGGGTCGCAAGCCATATTTTGTGCCGTATGGAGTTTCGAATGCCCTGGGCGCAGTTGCATATGCCACGACGATTTCCGAGATAGAATTTCAGACAGCGCGATTGGGCTTCGTACCCGCCGCGATTGTGCACTGTACAGGAAGTGCCGGCACGCAGGCCGGTCTTGTCGCCGGTGCAGCCGTGGCGATGCCAGACATGCGGATCGTCGGGATTGATATAGACGCCGAACCTGCGAGGGTGAGATCAGACGTCGCGGTGTTGGCGCGAGAAGCGTCCGATCTGCTTGATGTTCCGTTTGATGAAGCAACGGTGGAAGTCATCGCCGGGCATGCAGGACCTGCCTACGGCGTCCCACACGAAGCGACGATCGAAGCGATTCGGCTTGCCGGCCAGCTCGAGGCTCTCCCACTTGATCCGGTTTATTCGGGCAAGGGACTTGCGGGCTTGATCGCCCTGATCCGTCAAGGGCGTTGGCGCAAGGACGAGGATGTCATCTTCTTGCACACCGGCGGCGTGCCGGCGCTTTTCGCCTACCAGAGCGCGCTCGGCATCTGAACTGGCGAATATAGCTATCTGCCGGATTGACGAACTCTTCCGTTTTTCGCCAAGGGATGAAGGCAAGATAGTCAGGCCCGCTTTGTTTCCATCGCCATCCGCACCGCGAGACCTGCGAGCACGGTGCCCATCAGCCAGCGCTGCACCAACAGCCAGCTCGGACGCGTGCCGAGGAAACGCGCGATCGATCCGGCGGCGAGCGCAATCATTGCGTTGACGCTGCCGCTTTGACGCTGACGCTGAGCACGATCTGGATCGATCCGAGCACGATCGACTGAAGCAGGACGCTACCGGCCGTGGGATCGATGAATTGCGGCAGCAACGCGAGATACAGCATGGCGATCTTCGGGTTGAGCAGATTGGTGACGAATCCCATCGCGAATAGTTTGCGCGGGCCGTCGACTTTCAGCGTCTTGACCTGAAACGGCGAGCGACCACCGGGTTTGAGTGCCTGCCACGCCAGCCACAGCAAATACGCAGCACCCGCGAAGCGTAGCGCATCGTAGGCATACGGCACCGCGAGCAACAGCGCCGTGATGCCGAACGCCGCACACAGCATGTAGAACACGAAACCGAGCGCGACGCCGCCGAGCGATACGATGCCGGCCGCAGGTCCCTGCGTCAGCGAACGCGAAATCAGGTAAATCATGTTCGGCCCGGGCGTCAGCACGATGCCGAAGGAGACAAGCGCGAAGCCGAGCAGGGCGGTCAAGTGAGGCATGATGGACTCGCGGAATGATTGAAGCATCAGATAGCGCGCATCCGCGCACGATACCAGTTCGTAAATGGCATGGATGATGGTCGGGTTTTTCAAAGCGCCATATCGCCGCCCGCTTAACTGAGCTTCGATCGCGCTACGCGTGAGGAGCTAGCGGCGGCGCTTGGCCTCAGGCACCAGAACATTCACGAATTGCTGCGCGATCTTTTCGAGGTGCTGCGGGTTTCGATAGGCGCGCTCAATCACCGCCAGTCCCCGCGTGAAGGTGACCACGAGGTCTGCTGCAATGTCGGGATCGCAACTGAGCTTGCGCCGCGCGGCGGGCGTCGAAAGCGCGTCCCGGATCAGGGTAGTCAAATCCTCGAGCAGCCGCTTGACCCGGGCCTCGATCGCCTTGCCGGCGAGCGGCAATTCGATCGCCGTCTTGGTCGTCAGGCAGCCGCGCGAAGGGGCACCTACGATCAGGCTGGCGATGACCCCCTTGAGCAAGGCTGTCAGCGCGATCGCGGGATCGGGGTTCGACAGCGTTTGCCTGACTGAATCGAGAAAACGATTTGCGTAGCGTTCGTAAGTGAGCAGGAACAGCCGCTCCTTGTCGCCATAGGCGTTGTAAAGGCTGCCGCGCTGAACCCCCGTGGCTTCCGCCACGTCGATCATCGACGTCGCCGCAAATCCGTTCTGCCAGAAGGTCTTGAGCGCGACCTCCAGCACGGCATCCTCGTCGAATTGTCGCGTGTTGACCATCACGGCAACATATAACGCATTGTTGACAGTGCTGTCAAATTTATTATTGACAGTTATGTCAAATTTGACAATGCTGACAAGTATCCGTTGCTTCAGGGGAAGGAGACAATCAATGACCTATCGATTCGAGGCTGGGCGCATCTATCGGATGCCGACGCATTTCGGACCGGCGGATGGACCTCGCCAATGGCCCGGCGACACCATGGCCGACCCGAAGCGCAGCAAGCGAACGCTCTCCGTCGCGGCGAGCTTCCTGACCGATCCCGTGGTGCTCGAAAGGCATCTGCCCGAGGGGTTTACGCTGGCGGGCGAGCCGGTAGTCACGGTCGAATTTCATCACATGACCGACATCGACTGGCTTGCGGGGCGTGGCTACACGATGATCTGGGTCAGCTGGCCGGCGACGTTCACAGGGAGCCGGGACCGGGCTACCGGCAAGTTTCTCGCCGTCATCTGGGAAAATCTCACTGACGCGATCATCACTGGGCGTGACGAGATCGGACATCCCAAACTGTACGCCGATATCGAGGAGGCCCGCCGGTGGAACGGCGTCCAGATCTGTACGGCAGGCTGGAGAGGATTCCGCTTTCTCGAACTCGAGGTTTCGCAGTTGCATGACGTTGAGACAGACCAGCGAGGGCATGCTTCGGATGGAAACCTGATGCTGAAATACAAGCCACGCACCGGCGCCTGGGGCGAGGCGGATTTATGCCAGGTAACGCTCACACCGGCTGCCGATCCGGACAGACATGTCGAGCAACGCGAGAGGGGCGTGGGTACGTTGCGCTTCCACAAGGCAGATTGGGCGGACCTTCCGACCATGCATCACGTGGTGAACGCGCTGGCCGCGTTGCCCGTCATCGAAGCGCGCGGTGGCACCGTCACGCTCTCGCGTGGCGGCAAGTCCTACCGCGACCAGCGCGTGCTCGTGTAACGCTGCTGGTGCTCTCATCAAGATTTGTCTTTTGGAAAGTACGCAAGGCCTAATCCAGCCGTTTGATCGCGGTGATCTCGCTGCCGGAAGCCTTGATGCGCGCGATTGCTTCCTGCGTGCGCTCGATGGTCGTGGCCATGTGATGCGCATTGGCGTGAACGATGGTTTCGCCATCGCGGGCGATCGCGACATGGCCTTTCCAGAAAATCAAATCGCCGCGTTTGAGCTTCTTCGTGTCGCGCGGGTTGAGTTCGCGGCCGAGTCCCTCCTGCTGCATGTCGCTGTCGCGCGGGCAGCCGGTCCCGGCGGCGGTGAGCGAAACCTGGACCAACCCCGAACAATCGATTCCGAGGCTGCTCTTGCCGCCCCACAAGTAAGGCGTACCGACAAACGCTTCCGCAACCGCGACGAAGTCCGGGACGTCTTGGTCGATCAGGTCCAGATGCTGCCGCGGCAGGTGCCAGCCCTCGTGCGTTACCGCAAACGTACCCTCCTCACGCAGCACCGTCAGCAAGCTCCCCATTACAAGAGTCTCCACCGGCGGCAGCTTGATCGAGGGCCCCGGAAAGGCAAAGGTCCGCAACGCCGTGACTTTGTGCGTTGGTTGGCCGGCAGGCTTTTTCAGCGCCTGATCGGGCAGCCAGCCGACATAGCCGTCGCTGTTGAGCTGGCCCCAGGCCCAGCCTTCGCCGTTGCGGTCATAGATCGTTGCGCGCTCGCCCTTGAATACCTGCGTCGAGAGTTCCGCGTCGGAAGACGGAGCGCGACGGAGCGGCGCCAGTGCATCCGAGATTTCGAATTCCTCGCCGGCGACAAAGCGCGCTGCCTTGACCTTGCCTTCGAGATATTTCGCGGCAAGGTCGGCCCTCGCGGGCGTAAGTCGCGGATCATCATCCATAGCGGTTGCTCAGCAGGCGATAGATCGCACGCGCGGCCTGGCACTCGCCGCCCTCGGGGCGCCCCGGTTTGGCGGTCGGCGTCCATCCATAGATATCGACATGCAGCCAGCTCCTGGCCGCTTCGACGAAGCGCTGGAGAAACAAAGCGCAGGTGATCGAGCCTGCAAAGCCGCCGGACGGCGCATTGTTGATGTTGGCGACCTTCGACTCGAGCCAGCTGTCGTATGGCGGCCACAACGGCAGCCGCCACAGCGGATCATGCTCCTGCCTTGCGCAAGTCGAAAGCGCTTCGGCGAGCGTTTCGTCGTCGGTATAAAACGGCGGCAAATCGGGGCCGAGGGCTACCCGCGCCGCGCCCGTCAGCGTGCCAAGATCAATCAACAGGTCGGGTTTTTCCTCATCAGCAAGCGCCAGCGCATCGGCCAGCACCAACCGTCCTTCCGCGTCGGTATTGCCGATCTCCACCGTGAGACCCTTACGCGAGGTGAAGATATCGAGCGGACGGAAAGCGTTGCCGGCCACCGCATTTTCGACCGCCGGAATCAAGACCCGCAAGCGTACCTTCAGTTTGGCGCCCATCACCATCTGCGCCAAAGCGAGCACGTTGGCAGCGCCGCCCATGTCCTTCTTCATGATCAACATGCCGCCGGAAGGTTTCAAATCTAACCCGCCGGTATCGAAACACACGCCCTTGCCGACCAGCGTCACCTTGGGATGGGACGGATCGCCCCAGGTAAAATCGATCAGGCGCGGCGCGCGCGGAGATGCCATGCCGACGGCATTGATCAGCGGAAAGTTCTGTCGCGTCAGTTCCTCGCCGACGATGCAGTTGAATTTGGCGCCAAAACTTTGCGCAAGTTGTTGCGCAGCCTGCGCCAGTTCCTCCGGTCCCATATCATTGGCCGGCGTATTGATGAGATCGCGGGCGAGCGCGGCGGCATTCGCCATCCGCGTGATGTCGGCGATGTCGATGCCGCCGGGAGGCACCAGCCTGACTTCGGGCGGTTCTGACGTCCGGTACCGGCCAAAACGATAACAGCCGAGTGCGAAAGCAAGCGTCGCGAGATGCGCCTGGTCGCGGGCGATATTGGCGAAACGATAGACGCCCGGCGGCAACAAACCCGGCAATTGGCCGGGCCGGAACGGATCGCGGAATTTGGCGGTCTCATTGTCGAGCCCGAAGACCACCTGTGCGATCTCGCCATTGGCGCCGGGTAGCGCCAGATAGGCGCCCGGCTTGGCCTTAAATCCGTTGGCGCGGGCGAATTGTCGGGAGGGTTCGGGAAGCGCGGCGGAGATGGCCTCCCACGTCGCCGACGTCACAAACGTAATGGAAATGGCCGGCGTCGCAGGTGCAGTCTCGAACACGGAGGGCATGCGTTGATCTTCGGTTGAAACGGATGGCGGCAAGAGCTGCTTGCGCGTTTTCGAGATTCTACAATGGCATGTGACACCAAACCAGTGGCCACTTTTCGAAGCCCCCGCGTGTGGTGCGGGGATTTCAGATCGGCGGTCTTGGTGCGAATGGCTGCGCGATCTACACGTTTCCCGGTCGCCGTGATACCTTTCGTGAATTAGATCATGCAGGGGAGTGCCAAATGGCTAGGAAAGGTTTGGACGGCCGGCACCGCGACACGACCGGCCGCATCGACAAGAAGCACGGCAACACCCGCATTGGCAGCCTTCGCAAGACCTACGGCGAGCACTTCGCCAAAGGCCGGCGCAAGGACATGATGCTGAAGAACCTGCTGGCGGAAACCGGCACCGACTCGCTGCACGCCTATTTGCGCAAGCACCACAGGTAACCGCAGGGATCGGTCCCGGTCGGGAAGCCTCTTCCAGCCGCGATTGCCGCTGCCTCGGCCGTGACGGGGCGGATTTGCGGAAATCGCGGGGCTAAACGGCGGTGAGACTCGGGCGGCGTTAACCCGGCATTAGGGTTAACAGACTATTGCTGGGCGAATTCGGCTCGGTCTGACGCCGATATCCGTGAGTCCCGTGCATGCGTCAGCAGTCCACCCGGCTTCTTGCATCCGTTGCCATGACGGCGATTTTGGCCGCCGGTCTTGGCGGCTGCCAGACCATGTCCGATATCACCGGTTCAATATCGCCAAAGAGTTCGGCGAGCGCCGAGACTGACTCGCGTCAGGCGGTCGACGTCACCGGCGAACGTTACCGCGCCGATCCCAAGAATGCCGAAGCTGCCCTTGCCTATGGCCAGGCGCTGCGCGCCTCCGGGCAGCGCAGCCAGGCGGCGGCCGTGCTGGAGCAGGCCACGATCGCCCATCCCGGCGACAAGGCGCTGTTGGCGGGCTACGGCCGGGCGCTGGCGGACAATGGAAACTTTCAGCAGGCTTTCGACGTCCTGAACCGCGCCCACTCCCCCGACAATCCGGATTGGCGGTTGCTTTCGGTGCAGGGCACCACGCTCGATCAGCTCGGCCGCCATGACGAGGCGCGCCGCTATTATGAGAGCGCCTTGAAGATCGTCCCCGGCGAGCCGTCGGTGCTGTCAAATCTCGGCCTGTCCTACGTGCTGTCGAAGAATCTGCCGAAGGCCGAGGAGGCGCTTCGCCAGGCCTATGCCAGCGGCCGGGCCGACGCGCGGGTACGGCAAAACCTGGCGCTGGTGATCGGCCTGCAAGGCCGTTTCGCCGAGGCCGAGCAGATCGTGCGCGCCGATCTTCCCGCCGACGAGGCGGCGGCCAACGTCGCCTATCTCAAGCAGATGCTGAATCGGAAGGACGATCCGCGGCTCGGCAATGCGGGAAAAATGCCCGTTGCGTCGCTGAACCGTCCGGAGTAACGGCGTTTCATTTTATCAAGCGGCTGAAATCCTGAAGGCGCGGTCCGCCTTCAACGCTATTGCATCGAGGAGATCTTGATGCCGGTCGGCCCGAGGATGACCACAAATAACACCGGCAGGAAGAACAGGATCATCGGCACCGTCAGTTTCGGCGGCAACGCCGCGGCCTTCTTCTCGGCCTCGTTCATGCGCATGTCGCGGTTTTCCTGGGCCATGACGCGCAGGCTCTGGCCCAGCGGCGTGCCGTAGCGTTCGGACTGCTGAAGGGCGAGACAGACCGACTTGACCCCGTCGGTGCCGGTACGCTTGGCGAGGTTTTCATAGGCAACCTTGCGGTCCTGCAAATAGGACAGCTCGGCGGTGGTCAGCGTAAATTCTTCCGAGAGCGCAACCGACTGCGTCACGATCTCGACTGCGACCTTGCGGAAAGCAGCTTCGATCGACATGCCGGATTCGATACAGATCAGGAGCAAATCGAGCGAGTCCGGGAAGGCGCGGCGGATCGACAATTGCCGCTTTGAAATCGCATTTTTCAAAAACAGCATCGGCGCCTGCAAGCCGAGATAGGCGGCTCCGATGCACATGCCGACCTTGACCGGAAATGACTTCTCGAGATGCGAGATCACGAACACATACAGCACCGCTGCAACGAAAAACACGATCGGCGTGACCGCCCGGAAGAACAGGAAGGTGATATAGGGCGCCTGGCCGCGATAACCGGCCTGGGTCAGCTTGTCGCGCGCCGCTTCCTGCGCCAGCCATTTTCCGAGGTTGAAATCCTCCACGACCTTGGAGACGAGCTGTTTCGGCGTCTGCCGCAGCGACACTTTTTCGGACTTATTGAGACGTTCGCGCTCCCGTGCCCGGATCCGCTCACGCTCGCTGGCGACCGCTTTCATGCGTTTGGCCAGCCCCTCGCCGGCGAATAGCGGCATGATCAGGGTATAGGCCGTGGCGCTGACCGCGATGGCGGCAAGCAGCATGGTCATGAAATGGGGGTCGTGGAGCTTTTCAACCAGAAAACCAATCATGCGGCACCTTTAGAAGTCGAAGTTGATCATTTTCTTCATGACGAGGATGCCCATCGACATCCAGACCACGCAGCCGACCAGCATCAGCTGGCCGGTCGGATGCGTCCACAACAGCGAAATGTAGTCAGGCGTCGTGATGTAGACGAGGATCATGACGATCGGCGGCAGCGCGCCGATGATGCCGGCCGATGCCTTGGCTTCCATCGACATCGCCTGAATCTTTTCGGCCATCTTCTTGCGGTCGCGCAGCACCTTGGAGAGGTTGCCGAGCGCCTCAGAGAGGTTGCCACCTGACTTCTGCTGGATCGCGATCACAATGCCGAAGAAGTTCGCTTCCGGCACCGGCATCCGCTCGAACAGGCGGCCGCAGGCTTCACCAAGCGGCATACCGATCGCCTGGGTTTCGATAATGGCGGCGAATTCGGAGCGCAGCGGCTCCGGCGAGTCGGCAGCGACCACCTTCAGCGATTCAAACAGCGGCAGCCCGGCCTTGATGCCGCGAACGATGACGTCCACCGCATCGGGCAGCGCGCGCAGAAAGGCTTTCTCGCGACGCTTCTTCAGGAAGCTCAACATCCAGCGCGGCAGGCCGAATCCGGCGGCGAAAGCCAGGCCGATCGCGCCGAGCGGTCCGCCGCCTCCCACCATCGCGGCCGCAAACGCCGCGACGGCAAGAATGCCGGAAACGATCATGAACTTCCGCGGCTCCCAGTCGAGCCCCGCCTGGGTCAGCCGAGTGGTCAACGTGACCTTGGAATCTTTAGCGCGCCTGGCTTCGACTTCCTTGAGCGATCCTTCGACCTGTTCGCGGCGGGTTCGCTGGTCCTTTTGCGTCTGCCGGGCCGCTACCGGCTCCGACTTGGCGATGGAAGCGCGGCGGCCCTCCGCTTTTTTCTCCCCCGAAAGCAGCGGATAAAGGAAGACCCACGCGAGCCCGCCGATCGCGGCGGTCGCGAGAAAGGCCAAAGCGAGTGCTTGCATCTTCATCGCGGCTCTCCTCAGTTCTCGGTCGCGACTTCGGCGGCATCGATGGCGGCGGCAAGCCGTTTCTCTTCACCGTAGTAACGCGCCCGTTCCCAGAAACGCGGCCGGCCTATACCGGTCGAGCGGTGACGGCCGATGATCTTGCCGTTGGCGTCCTCGCCGATCATGTCGTAGAGGAAGACATCCTGGGTGATGATGGTGTCGCCTTCCATGCCCATCACCTCGGTGATGTGGGTGATGCGCCGCGAGCCGTCGCGCAGACGCGCAGCCTGGACGATGACGTCGATCGAGGCGCAGATCATCTCGCGGATGGTTCGCGAGGGCAGCGAAAAGCCACCCATGGTGATCATCGATTCGCAGCGCGACAGCGCTTCGCGCGGGTTGTTGGCGTGCAGCGTGCCCATCGACCCGTCGTGGCCGGTGTTCATGGCTTGCAGCAGGTCGAATGCTTCCGGTCCGCGGACTTCGCCGACGATGATGCGTTCGGGACGCATACGCAGGCAGTTGCGGACCAGTTCGCGCATCGTGATCTGGCCCTCGCCCTCGATATTGGGCGGGCGGGTTTCGAGCCGCACCACATGCGGCTGCTGCAATTGAAGCTCGGCGGCGTCTTCGCAGGTGATGACGCGTTCTTCCTCGTCGATGTAGTTGGTGAGGCAGTTGAGAAGCGTTGTCTTGCCCGAGCCGGTACCGCCGGAAATCAGCACGTTGCATCGGACCCGGCCGATGATTTGCAGGATTTCCGCGCCTTCCTTCGAGATCGCGCCGAATTTGACCAGCTGATCAAGCGTCAGCTTGTCCTTTTTGAATTTGCGGATCGTCAGCGCGGGGCCGTCGAGGGACAGCGGCGGAACGATGGCGTTGACGCGTGAGCCATCTGCAAGACGGGCGTCGCAGATCGGCGACGATTCGTCGACACGCCGGCCGACCTGGCTGACGATGCGTTGGCAGATGTTGAGCAGTTGCTGGTTGTCGCGAAAACGGATTCCGGTGCGCTGGATCTTGCCGGCGACTTCGATATACACCGTGCCGGCGCCGTTGACCATGATATCGGCGATATCGTCGCGAGCCAGTAGCGGCTCGAGCGGGCCATAGCCGAGGACGTCGTTGCAGATATCGTCGAGCAGCTCTTCCTGCTCGGCAATCGACATCACGATGTTCTTGATCGCGATGATCTCGTTGACGATGTCGCGGATTTCCTCGCGCGCCGATTCGCCGTCGAGCTTGGCCAACTGGGCGAGATCGATCGCCTCGATCAACGCCCCGAAGATCGTCGCCTTGACCTGGTAATAGCTGTCGGACCGCCGCGCTTCGACGGGCGGCGGCGGGGGGGCCGGCTTGGCCGGCGCCAGCGGAGGTGACGCGATGGCAGGTGGCGCGGCTGCGCGCGGAGCGACTGCTCCGGCAGGTGCAGCCTCCGGTGCCGCCGCGGGGGGCCGCAGGGTCCTTGAATCGCCTTCTGTTCCGCTACGCTTACCAAACAAGACGGCACTCCCGACCGGTCAGCTTACTTTGACCGCAGTTTATCGATCAGTGGTGAAAGGAACGAACCTCGCGGCTTTTTGGTCTCGCCGCGGCCGGTGAGCCGCTGCGCGATTTGCCGGAACATTTCGGTGCTGCGGTGATTTTCGGAAATCTCCGCGATCATCTGCCCGTTATTCGCCGCGGCGCCGAACATCTGCGGATCGAACGGTATCGACACGATCGGCTCGCACTCGATCGCTTTGGCGAATTCGCTTGCGTTGATTTCCGGCCGCTTGGGAACGCCGACCTGGTTGAGGCAGTAGAGCGGCATCCGGTCATTGGGCCGGGACGATTTCAACAGATCGAAGATATTCTTGGTGTTGCGCAGGTTGGCAAGGTCGGGGGCAGCCACGATCAGGATATCGTCGGCGGCGACCAGTGCCCGCTTGGTCCAGCCGGACCATTGATGCGGGACGTCGAGCACGATGCACGGCATCGTCGTGCGAAGCGTGTCGAAGATCGCATCGAAGGCGTCTGCGCCGAAATCGTAGACGCGATCGAGCGTCGCCGGTGCAGCCAGCAGGCTGAGGTGATCGGTGCATTTCGACAGCAGGCGATCGATAAAGGCGGTGTCGACCCGGTCGGGCGAGAACACCGCGTCCGCGATGCCCTGCGGCGGGTCCTGATTGTAGTCGAGGCCGGCGGTGCCGAAAGCGAGGTCGAGGTCGGCCACTACCGAATCCAGCGTCAGGTCGCGGGCGATCGCCCAGGCGACGTTATGTGCAACAGTCGATGCGCCGACACCGCCCTTGGCGCCGACGATGGCGATGATGCGGCCCACGGCCTTTGCTTCTGGAGAAGAAAACAGCCCGCAGATCGAGCGCACCACGTCCAGCGTATTGATCGGGGCGATCACGTAGTCGCTGACGCCCCTGCGCACCAGTTCGCGATACAGCGTGACGTCGTTGATACGGCCGATCACTATCACCCGCGTGCCGGAGTCGCATACCGTCGCAAGCTGGTCGAGGCCGGCCAGGATATCGTTGCGGCCCTCGGTCTCCAGAATGATCACATTTGGCGTAGGTGCGGTCCGATAGGCCTCGACCGCGGCAGCCATGCCGCCCATCTGAATCTTCAGATGCGCCTTGGCAAGCCGACGATCTTCGCCCGCCGACTGCACGGCCGCGGCCGTCTCGACCGTCTCGCAAAAGGCCTGCACCGACACCCGTGGAGCGGGCGCGATGTGGTCTTCCGCGGCCGGCGAGGCCCCGTCCGGCTGTTCTTCCGAGTTCTGACGCGCGTAACTGATCATTTTCCTGAATCGCTGAGTTTGGCCTTGTCGGCCTCGGGATAGTTGGTCGTGGTGGTCGTGCCCTTGCGATATTTCTCGAAGCCTTCCGAGCGCCGCATGGTGTAGGCCGGAGTTTCGGCACGCGGCTGCACGAGGTCTGCAGGGTTATCGACCATCGCCGCGATGTTGCGCTGATAGGAGCAGCCGAAGTTGTAATACGGCTTGTTCTCGAGGTAGCCCTTGTCCTTGATCGAAGGACCGAGGTCATCGGGCCACAATCCGCACGGGCCGGCCACCGCCGAGATTTTCGGATAGCTCAGCCGCAGCGTCGCGAGCTGGCGCGGATCATCCGGATGATAATGGCGCAGGGTGACGCCGCGCGACGGTACGCCGGCCGCAGTCAGCAGGGCCTGGGCTTCCCGGAAGGCGTCGGCGGTTGCGCGTGCGTTGGGAGTACCAACCGGAACGTCAGCCACGATCGCGCCGGTGCCCTCCTGCAGCCAGATCTGTGCGAGCCCCATCACATCGGCGCGTTGCTCCGCCGACAGGCCGCCGCGCGCCTGGCCAACGAAGATCACGACGGAGCGATTGGATTCCTGGATCGCGATCGGGTGCCTCAGGCGATAGTCATCGGGAATGCTCGACGTGCTCGCGACCTCGTCGGTATGCGTGCAGGCCCCAAGCGCGGTGGCGAGACCTAGAAGCGCCCCCGCGATGCGGAGGGCGCGCCGGTATTCGACGGGTGTCCTGGCTGTCATCGTCTTCGTCCTTGCCCCGTCTTAGTCCGTGATAAAGCCATAGGTGCCACGATAGCTCCGGGCCGCCGGATCGGTGCGGCCGGGAACGCCGTAGATGCGGTTGATGCTGCCGAGCAGATCGGATTGCGGATCGGACGCCGAGGCGAAGCCGTCGTCTGGACGCGACAAGTCCTTCTGCGCGACCGCGCGAACGACATAAGGCGTCACGATCACCATCAGCTCGGTCTTGTTGTCCTGGTAGTCGCGGCTGCGAAACAAGGTTCCGAGGACGGGCAGTTGCGAAAGTCCAGGAAGGCCGTTGATCGCCGCCTTGGTCTGGTCCTGAATCAACCCGGCCATTGCCATCGAACCGCCCGAGGGAATTTCGAGGGTCGTTTCCGCGCGGCGGGTCTTGACCGAAGGAACGCTGATTCCTGTTACCGTAATGGAGTTGTCGTTGGAGACTTCCGACACTTCCGTCATGACCCGGAGGCTGATGCGGCCTTCGGTGAGGACCACTGGCGTAAAGTTGAGCGAGATGCCGAATTTCTTGAAGGCGATTGATGGCGCACACTGGCCGACTGTGCCGTTCGTCGAGGTTTGACAGGTCACACCGGTCGGAATCGGAAATTCGCCACCGGCGATGAAGGTCGCCGACTCGCCTGAAATGGCCGTCAGGTTCGGCTCAGCCAGCGTTCGCGTCACGCCGGCGCTCTCCATCGCCCGCAAGGTAGCGGTGACCGACGGGGTGGAACCGAACGAGGTAGTGATGGCATTGCTGCCGACCAGCGGCTGGCCCGTGGCGGTGAACGGATTGGAGTTGTTGAAATTTACGACCGCGGTGCCGTAATTGAACTGGCCGCTCAGGTCGATACCGAGCTGCTTGATGATCGTGCGCTGAACTTCAGCCACCGTCACCTTCAGCATCACCTGGTCGCGGCCGCGGACCGCGATGGAATTGACGACTTTATCAGGGGCACCCGCCAGCCGCGCGGCGATATCCGCGGCTTGCTGCGCTTCGAGCGGAGTCGCTGCGGTGCCGGTAAGAATCACGCTGTCGCCAAGGCCATCAATCTGAATGTCGGAGTTCGGCAGAATTTGCTTGAGCGCGGCGCGAGCGCCATTGAGATCGCGTTTGACGGCGATGTCGTAGGCCGCGATCTGCTGGCCCGCCGAATCGAAGAATACGATATTGGTTTGCCCGATTGCCGCGCCGATGATGTAGGCGCGTTGCGCCGATCGCACGACCGCGTTGGCAATCTTCGGATCGGCGACCAACACGTCCTTGATATCGCGAGGCAGGTCGATCACGATCGACTTGCCGATACCGAGCGAGAGGAACCGCGCGTTGATCTGCCCGTCGGCGGAAACCTGCGGGACTGGATGGTAGTCGGCAGCCACCGCCGGCACTAGGGCAGGATTGAGCACCATCGCGGTCGCGGCCGAAAACGACAGGGCGCGAACCCAGAGGGCCCGCATCGGAAGCTGATTTTCCCTGCACTGCATATCGTACGGTCCTCTGGTCATTCTTGCGTCGCCGTGGAGCTGGGTACTCCGTAGCGAACGACATTGACGCCGCGCTGCCGGGGGCGTTCGTCGGCGATTTCCGTCTGGTTGATATCGGCGATGCTGCGCAACGCCAGTGACAGCGTGCCGGCCTGGCGCGCGGCGGCCATAAGCGTCACTTGCTCAGGCTTGAGTTCGAGCGTGACGGTCTTGCCGACGACGGAGTTCTGGCCGTCTTTTTCCTTCGGGGCCTGATCGATCGCGAGAACGCGAATATTCGAAAGGATGCGCGAGAACACGAATATTCGAAAGGATGATCTTGGGAATCACGAGATCCCCGGTAGCTTTCGGATCCGGGTTCTTTTCGCGCCTGGTCAGGATGATATCCACCCGGTCGTTGGGCAGGATGAAGCCGCCGGCACCAGTCTCTGCCGAAATCTCGGTCGATATCGCGCGCATTCCCTGCGGAAGGATCGCAGCCATGAAGCCCGATCCATTGGCTTTGATCAGTTTAGGTTCGCGAATCGGCTCGCCCGCGATAAAGGGCGAGCGTGCGATCGAGCCTGTAATCTCCTTGGTGGCATCCGGGCGTTCGCTGCGGCGAATGAATGAATTGCCGGCGGTAGCCGCCGGCCAGGTCTGCCACAACATGTCGTTGGGCGTGACCGTCTGGCCGAGGCCAATATCGGATTTGGCCACGAGAACATCGACAGTCGGTAGCTGCGCGACCGGCTCGGTCGGTGGGGGTCGGTTATCCGATCCACTTGCGAGATAGGCAGCGACACTGCCAGCACCAAGAGCGATGGTCAGGACGACAATGCGTGCCCTATTCATACGCTTCACTTTCCACATTACGTTGCGGCGCTTCCGCCGCCGTAACGGGAGTTGACCAGTTATTCGTCAAAGCATGGTTAATGAGGCGTATCTAAATCGCCTTAACGAGAGTTTACCTCTGTGGCGATCAGAGTGGCGATCAACCGATCATCAGGTGCGTCAGATCGACGGCCTTGATCCACTCTGTTTCCGGGTAAATCATCAGAGCACCGATGGCGAGGGCGATGCCGTAGGGAATTCCGCTCTCCTTGGCGTGCAGTTTGAGCAGCCAGGACTGACCTGCCAGCGCGTAAGGCAACGGCCATTGCCGGAACTGGAGCAATAGCAGAGTCAGCACGCCGCCGAACAGCGAGGCGTAGAGCAGATAGTTGAGCAGATGGGCAAAGCCGAACCAGAGCGCGGCGCCTGCCGCCACCTTCGCGTCTCCGCCGCCGATCCATCCAAATGCAAAGCAGGCAAAAGCCCCGACTAGAACGACGCTGCCTGCCGCCAGGTGCATCAGAATATCCGAGGGGGCCATGCCGCTAGCGAACGCCAAAGCGAGAAAGCCTGCCGCGAGCGTCAGCGATACCCGATTGGAAATCGTCATGGTGAAAAGGTCGCTCGCCGCTGCGAACGCCATCAGGGCCGGGAAAAACAAGAGGCGCGCTACATCAAGAATCATGAGAGGGGCCGCTCGCTTGGATCAGAGTGGACAGCTGTCTTTGACGCTATCGCCGATTGATGAACAATCGGGAAATGAAGATGTCCGCAGAACGCTCGCGATTTGCAGCGCAAGAAACACCAGCGCAAGCATCAAGGCGGCGCATATGATCGCCGTTGGCGAAGTCGGCCCGTCGCCGTCCGGAGCTGGCAGCGGTCTTGCCGGAACCGGCGCAATCGGAACAATACGCATGGTGTTACTACGCTAGAACTTGCCGGATGAAAAAAGGCCCCGGATCAACCGGGGCCTTGATGCCGAAAATCAACCGACGCTTACTTCAGCGAGGTGTTGATCGAATTGAACTTGGTGTTCAAGGTGCTTCCGAGGCCGTTAACGGCGGCGATAATGGCAAGCGAGATGCCGGCGGCGATCAGGCCGTATTCAATGGCGGTGGCGCCGGACTCGTTCTTCACAAAACGCGCAATCAGATTCTTCATAGATAACTCCATGTGACACGTGGCTGGTCGAACTAACTGTGGTCTCGCCGGCGTTCTCAGCACCGTGACCATGGCGGACCCTACGTGCGGACAAATTTCGGCACGGTTAATTCGACTGCGGAAAAAGCCTGAAATCGCGCTGTTCTTGCGGACAGTAAATTTCGATTTAACCCGCTTCCTAAAGTTCAATCGTTGCAGCCTGCAATATTCCGCTCCCATTGAAAGGCAAATACGAGCCGGGCATGGCGCCCCGTTTTACGGCTCCTTAAGCGGCGAGGCGTACCTCTCTAGGCAATCGTTCAAATGAGGCCGCCATGTCCAGTTTAACTTTGGAAGTCGTCGAAATGCTCGGTCAGACGATTGCCAAGGTGGTGCCGATCACCATTGCACTGTCAGTGGTGTTTTCGGTGCTGACCCATTTCTGGGCCTGTAATCCCGGAGCACCCTGGTGGCGCAAGCGGGAGCTCATCACCGATGTCTGCTACTGGTTCTTCGTTCCGCTATTTGCCCGGGTGCTTCGGATCGGCCTGCTCGTGCTTGGCGCGCAAGTGGTCTTCAACATTCATGATGCCGACGAACTGATCGCATTTTACGACAACGGGCACGGCCCGCTGTCGCTGCTGCCGCTCTGGCTTCAGGCGCTGTTGTTTCTCGTGCTCTCCGACTTCATGCTATACTGGCTGCACCGGCTGTTTCACGGCGGCGGCTTCTGGAAATACCACGCGATCCATCATTCATCGGAAGAGCTGGATTGGATTTCGGCGGCACGTTTTCATCCGGTCAATCTGTTCCTGGGAACGATTGGCGTGGACGTCATCCTGCTGATGGCCGGGATCTCGCCGAACATCATGCTCTGGGTCGGGCCCTTCACCACCTTCCATTCCGCCTTCGTGCACGCCAACCTGAACTGGACGCTCGGGCCGTTTAAATATGTGCTGGCAACGCCGGTGTTTCATCGCTGGCATCACACCTCGCTCGAGGAAGGCGGCGATACCAACTTCGCAGGCACGTTTCCGATCTGGGACATCCTGTTTGGGACATTCCGGATGCCGGAAGGCCGGTTGCCGCAAGACTACGGCACCGACGATCCGCGCATTCCTAACGAAATTGGTGGGCAACTTGCTTACCCTTTTCGTCAGTAGGATTGCCGCGGCCTACGAATCGGCCCCTCATTTGCAGTTCATTCACTAATTGACGGCAGATTTGCCACGTCGGGCGCCGGTTCCGCTGCGTATCGCTTAAGCCGGCTTGTCAACGCCCCGGGGTATCGTATGTCGCATCAATCTTTGTGCTCTTCCAGAAGCCTGCGCTTCGCGCTTCACTCGCTCATCGCGGGGGTGCTGATGTGGCCGATAGCGGTCTTCGCGGAGCCTTCCGCCAACACCATCGCCGTAAATGTCGACCAGGCCAGGCTCGTGAAGCTGCCGGCTCGCGTCGCGACCATTGTCGTCGGCAATCCGCTGATCGCGGACGTCGCGCTGCAGGCCGGCGGGATACTCGTCGTGACCGGGAAGGGCTATGGCGCCACCAATTTCATTGCGATGGATCGTTCGGGCGAGATCCTCGTGGACCGGCTGATTCAGGTCGAGGGTCCGAGCGATCAGCTCATCACGGTCTATCGCGGCGTTGACCGCGAGTCCTATAGCTGCATGCCGGTCTGCCAGCGCCGCGTCACGCTTGGCGATGGCGATGCCTTCTTCAAAACGACGATGGATCAGGCCGGAAACCTCAGCGGGCAGGCCGCGGGCGCGGCGGCACCCAAGCAATAACAATGGGGCGGGCGCTTCGGCGCCGCTTTGCCTGATTTCAGGCACTACTTGCCCGCAGAGCTGAGGCGGATTGGTCCACTATGGCACCATGAAAAAGGCCGCGCAGGACGCGGCCTTTTTGTTTGCATAGAGATACTGTCGGCACAGAGCCGAAAATCGCGGCGGTCGAAATTCGCGCCGCCCTGATTTCCTGCGCGACGCCGAGCTTAGCCCGCGGCGCGTAGATTGTCGGCGGAGGATTTGCCGGAACGGCGATCGGCGACGATTTCGTAGCTGATCTTTTGGCCTTCACGCAGCGTCCCAAGGCCAGCGCGTTCGACGGCGCTGATATGCACGAATACGTCGTTGCCACCGTCATCCGGTTGGATAAAGCCGTAGCCCTTGGTAGCGTTAAACCACTTTACGGTTCCCATGCTCACGGGATAGTCCCTTCTCAAGATAGATATAACGAAGCCTACT
>Ga0210395_10000876_pt1 | contig 23194 bp, 21 predicted proteins | sample IncBWH4OmetaG_FD_150861 | JGI IMG/M metagenome (GOLD analysis project Ga0210395, IMG submission 150861) | Forest soil microbial communities from Barre Woods Harvard Forest LTER site, Petersham, Massachusetts, United States - Inc-BW-H-4-O ...
AGAGAGTGGCGGCAATCCCTTGGAGCCGTTGCTGTGGCCGGATTCGGAAAAGAATTGCGAAAGCGCGATCTCCATGGCGCCGGCAATTTTCGAGAGCGTGTCGAGCGATGGAATGGTATGGCCGTTCTCTACGCGCGACAGGTAGCAGCGAAGCAGGCCGGTGCGCTTCTCGATGTCTCCCTGGGACATGCCCTTCTGCAGGCGGTAGTTTCGGATGGTTTCGCCGATGTTGATCTGGGGGAGCATTGCAGGATGCGACATAGTAACCAGATCGGGATTTTCTGGCAAGTGGAAATTAGTGCCATGCCCAACCCACTTTCTTCCTAGGACTTGACAGAGCAGGGACACAGTATGCTTAGACGGCGTATAAGAAACGATCTATCTGCACCCGTGTGGCGCGGCAGTTTCCGGGGCGCGGACGCGAGCTAATTCTTCAAAGTTTCCGCAAAGAAGCTGACCGTGCGTTTCCAGGCGTCGGCGGCATCCTCGGGACGATAACCGTCTTTGTTGTTCGGGTTCTCGAACGCGTGACCGGCATCGTCGTAGATCTTGATGTCGATCTTCTTGCCCATCTTATCCAGCGTCTTTCCAAAGTAGGAGACCGATTTACTGTTGGCTGCGAAGGCGGAAATTGCAAGCAGGCAAACAATCGAGAAGAAGCAGAACTTCTTCATGATCTTAGCTGTGATCTCTGTCATGATCTCAGGCTCCGAAATTACAGTTCCAGCTCCATGTACATTGCGCCCGCAATCGGGTTGGGGCGGTAGGGAGCGATCTCCGTGAACCCCAGCTTGCGATACATGGCGACTGCATCTTTCATCACAGGCTCGACCGTGTCAAGGCGCATGCGCTGGTAGCCAATCTGGCGCGCTTCGGCAATGATGCGCTCGGCGAGCACTCGTCCGAGGCCCTTACCCCGAAACTGCGGACGCAAATAGAGGCGCTTCATTTCGCAGATACATGGTTCCAGCTTATGGAGTGCGACGCAGGCCGCGAGTTGGCCTCCGTATTCCGCGAGCAACAGGCGGCCTTCCGGTGGAGCGTAGTCGCCGGGGAGTTCCGCGAGCTCTTTATCGAAATTTTGGAAACAGAGGCTGAAGCCAAGGGATTGCGCGTATTCCAGAAATAATTCGCGGGCTTGCGCGATTTGCGCGGGCGATTCAGCTTGAGTCAACGTCAAGCCCTTCAACACAGGGGACACAGAGGACACAGGGTAATTCAACGGCATCGTATCCTCAGATTTCATTTCCTCTGTGAACCTCTGTGTCAGCGTGTCGAAGATTTTACGGTTATCCCATCAGCATGCCGCCGTTGACACTCAACACGTGACCGGTAATGTAGGAGGCTTCATCCGACGCGAGGAAAGCTACGGCGCTGGCCACATCGGCGGGCGAACCCACGCGGCCGAGCGGAATCTGCTTGGCAGCGTTTTGTTTGAACTCGTCGCCGAGCACGTCGGTCATGGGAGTTTCGATGAAGCCTGGAGCGACTGCGTTGCATGTAATGTTGCGCGATCCCAGTTCGCGGGCGACGGCCATGGTGAGGCCGATGAGCCCGGCTTTCGACGCGGCGTAGTTCGCCTGCCCTGCCTGTCCCATCTGGCCGAAGACGCTGGTGATGTTGATGATGCGTCCCCAGCGCTGCTTGAGCATGGAGCTGGTGACCTGTTGGATGCACAGGTACGCCGAGGTGAGATTGGTTTGCAGCACGGCGTCCCAGTCGGAGCGTTTCATGCGCATGACGAGTTGGTCGCGCGTGATGCCGGCGTTGTTGACCAGGATATCGATCTTGCCGAAGTGCGCGATCGCAGCCTTCATCGCCGACTTGACCTGTTCTTCGTCGGTGACGTCGAGGGCGAAGGCCGCGGCCTGGCCGCCTGCGGCAGTGATTTCGCCCACTAGTTCATTCAGTTTGTCCTGATTACGCGCGCCCGCGGCTACTGCCGCGCCCGCGGTGGCGAGTTTCAGTGCGCAGGCTCGTCCGATGCCCTGCGATGCTCCGGTGACGAACGCTATGCGTTCGGAAAGGGACATTTAGGATTCTCCTGATGGCCCGGTTGAATGAATGCGGTGGAACGCCGAATTATACGCGCCCAGAGCCTATTCGATGCCGCGCGAGGGGCGCACACCGCGGGATGGATCCGTCAGCGCCAGCCCGGCGATCGCCAGGACCGATGTAATTATGAGGGAATGGTCATGTTGATTCAGATCAAGAACGACCAAGCGCTGCCCGCTTGTGGCGTACCGAGCTACCAGTACGATGATCAATGTCACGAGGGTCGTTAACTATGCCCATCTCTCGCCGCGTCGAACCGGAATCACAGCCAGCGCGATGCCCGCGACCGTAATGGCACCCATCATCGGGTCAATGCCAGCGTGAGTCCTAGTGGCAACGATCCCCTTATCGGTCATAGCTACGGGAGCAGACGACGACGTAAAGAGCAGCACTGCGTAGACAAGCACGATGAGTCCGACCCCGACGTTTCGCATGCCGCGAGTATATAACTGCGGTTGCCTTTTCTCTAACGATTGCGCGATGCCGCGTTGCCGATTAACATTCAAACACTCCCATGCCTCAGACTGTGACCAACGAACTGATCGCCGTGCCCGAGTCTCCCAATAACAATTCATCTGCGTCCGATTCGGTTGCAGCCGGGACGGGGCACCGGTCGCCGCTTCGGGCTTCAGCCGCGGAAGGCCCGGCGGCTGCAGAGAAGATGCGGTCCGAATCGTCTTCTGCTGAAGCTCCTTCTACGGAGGTCTTCGCGGTCTATGGCGCTGAGCCTGAGATTCAGGCCTACGCCATGGCCAAGTACTCGCGCTCTTCGCTGTCGATGAAGGAGTCTCTGCGCGAGATCAGCGCGCAGAAGGCGGAGAAGTTTCTCAACACGTTTTATTTTCAGTACGGTCACCGCTCTATTGCCGACCTTGCGCACATTGCGCTGGCGGTCGAGAGGCTTTCAATTCTGGCGGCGATCGAACTGGCGGACGAACAGCGCTGGGATGGGCAGGAGCGCTCGACCCGCTATCAGGACTTTAAAAAGAGCGGCTACTACACGCCTGATTTCGGCACTGACGACGAAGCCCGCACGCTCTACTGCGAGACGCTTGATTTTCTTTTCTCCGAGTACCAGGCGCTCTCGGCTCATATGACGCAGCACCTCATCAACATCACGCCCAAGCCCGCCGAGATGAAGCAGGAGGCATACGAGCGCACGCTGAAGGCCCGGGCCTTTGACATCACGCGCTACCTGCTGCCGCTGGCTACAAATACGTCGCTGGGAGAGATCGTCAACGCGCGAACTCTTGAAACCCAGGTTGCTCATCTGCTTTCGCACACGCACAAAGAGGTGCGAGTTCTCGGTGAATCGTTGAAGAAGGCGGCGACCTCGGCGGCTTACAACGTGAACGCCGAGTCGTTGAAGAAATTGGTGGGGGAAATTCGGGCCGTGAGTCCGGACCTTGGCGTGCGGGCCGAGCAGGAATTGCTGCACGAGGTTCGGGTCGCGCCCACGCTCGTGAAGTATGCGGACCCGAATCCGTACGAGATGGAGACCCGGCGCGAATTGCGGCAGGCGGCGCGCGAGCTGATGAAGAGCGAGTCGGTCGCACCGTCGAAAGCGATTGTCGATCTGCTCGACGAAGAACCTCTCGAAGTTGAGATTGCGACTACTCTCCTCTACGAGCACTGTCACCATTCTTATCGACAAGTTCGGCAGGCGCTGCAGGTTTCAGGCGAGAGATTCCGACGCGAGATCATCGATCTCGGTCTGCGCCATCGCGGCAAGCACGACGAAATGCTGCGCGGCTTCCGCGCCGGACAGCAATTCCGCTTCGACATCCTCATGGATACAGGCGGCTTCCGCGACATGCATCGTCACCGCCGCTGCATTCAGGTGATGCAGGGGTTCACCACGCAGCACGGTTACGAGATGCTGCTCGATGTGGAAGATGCAGGCATGCGCGGCCGCTACGACGCTGCCATGCGTCGCACGCAGACGGCAATCGAAAAGCTGGCCGCGCGCAACGAGCCCGAGGCCGAAGAGAATTCGCAGTACGCGATTCCGCTGGCCTATCGCAAGCGCGCCCTGTTCAAGATGGACTTCGCCGAGGTTGTCTACATCTCCGAACTGCGCACCACACCGGCGGGACATGTCTCCTACCGCAACGTGGCGTATGCGATGTATGAGGCCGTGGCGCGGAAGCATCCAGCGCTGGCCAAGTACTTTCGGGTGCACGATGTTACGGCACCGGTGGACTTGCTGCAGAGGTAGCGTAGCTGCCTCCGTCCTGGGCAAGAGCGGCTTTTTATGATGCGATTGTATTTCCTAGTCTTCCTCCTCCTGAGCACGTCCTTGGCTTGTAAGAAACGGGAGTACCCTGCACCGTTAATCGTGCACGTTCTCCGCGACCCATCGGCATCATTTGCTAAGAACCTGAGACTGGCGGACTTGCAGTTCGGCCTGTCAAAAGCACGCGTCAAAGCGGGAGATGGATGATGATCGCCACGAACGAGGGCAACTCCTACCCAACGCTTATGAGGCAGCTTGCAGACACGCCGTGGGACCTGCTCATATTGAGTTTGCCATCAGATCTCCCGGACAGCGCCGTAGTCCGGAACCACCTAGGAAAGCCGCATCTTATTTGCGGGGGAGCACCGGCCTACATTCCGGATTGGGTGTCGGGTGAACAACGCGAGGCTGCTGAAATGTATCTGCACTTTCTCGTGCTTCACTGTAAGGCAAGCTGAGCCGGGTTGAAACGCTCCGAAACCCTCACGTTGTAGCAATATCTAGATTCATCTTGATCCCGCCAGCCCGAGCAGCTAGAATCTTATCAAGAGCCTACGCAAAATGCCGCGAACCATAAAGATCGCTCCGGAAATCGACGCCAAGCTCTATCAGGAACTCGTCTCCGTCGCCAAGGAGAACGGGCAGTCGCAGCGCTTTGTGCTGGAGCGGGCGCTGGAGCATTACCTGCACAACGTGGTCCCTTCGCAGCGCATGGTGAGGCCTGAGGTGATGGCTGCCTATCGCCGCTCCAACGAAAAGTATCGCGAGCTGTACAAGAAACTGGCCAAGTAAATGGCCGAGCGCGTCTATCTGACGGTGGCTGAAGTCATCGCCATCCACCATCTCCAGATTGAGGACTACGGCGGCGGGCACGGCCTGCGCGATCAAGGCGCGCTGGAAGCCGCAGTCTTCCGTCCGCAGACCGGCTATTACAACGACATTGGCGAAGAAGCGGCCGCGCTATTGGAGTCGCTGGTCAATAATCACGCCTTCGTGGACGGCAACAAACGCGTCGGTTTCGCCGCGATGCACACGTTTCTGCTAATGAACGGATTCGATCTCGCTCTGAGCAGTAAGGCCGCTTTCGAATTCATGATTGGAGCAATGGAACAAGGTAAGTTTCGCTTCGCTGTGATTCATGAGTGGATCGCGGCTCACATCATCCCCCCTCCTGGATAGATTTCGCGGGCGAAGGAGCCCGCGCCACATAGTCGTTGCCCAATTTGGAACGATTTCCACTGTTTATTATCAAGATTCGCCTTTTATTCGCTTCGATCTGTATGTATAATCCGGCCAGATCAGTTCTGCATTTCTAAAGGAGCCACACTCCCATGGCGGATGAACGGGGCAAGGCAATTGAACTCGCAGTTGCGCAGATTGAAAAGCAGTTTGGCAAGGGTTCGATCATGCGGTTGGGGTCGAAGGAAGCGATCGTCCCTATCTCGGTGATCTCGACCGGCGCGATCTCGTTTGACGCGGCACTCGGCGTGGGCGGCTTTCCGCGCGGACGCGTGGTCGAAGTCTTCGGGCCGGAGTCTTCCGGCAAGACCACCATCACACTGCAAGTGATTGCCGAAGCGCAGAAGACTGGCGGCATGGCCGCGTTCGTGGATGCCGAGCACGCGCTCGATCCCGGCTATGCCAAGAAGCTGGGCGTCGACGTCGACAATCTGCTCGTCTCGCAACCGGACTATGGCGAGCAGGCGCTCGAAATCACCGAAGCCCTGGTGCGCTCGAATGCCATCGATGTGCTGGTGGTGGATTCTGTGGCGGCGCTGGTACCCAAGGCCGAACTCGACGGCGAAATGGGAGACAGCCACATGGGCCTGCAGGCCCGTCTGATGTCGCAGGCGCTGCGCAAGCTGACAGGAACGGTTTCCAAGTCGCGCACCTGTCTGATTTTCATTAATCAAATACGAGAGAAAATCGGCGTGATGTTTGGCAATCCGGAAACGACGACCGGCGGCCGCGCGCTGAAGTTCTATTCGTCGGTGCGAGTGGATATCCGGCGCATCGCAGCCATCAAGGAAGGCGACGTAGTCACAGGCTCACGCACTCGCGTGAAAGTGGTAAAGAACAAAGTGGCGGCGCCGTTCCGTGAAGCCGAGTTCGACATTCTGTATGGCGAAGGCATTTCGCGCGAAGGCGATCTGCTCGATATCGCCGTCAACAACAACATTCTGGAAAAATCCGGCTCGTGGTTCAGCTACAAAGGCGAACGCATCGGCCAGGGCCGCGAAAACGCGCGCCAGTTCCTGAAAGACAACAAAGACACCATGGCCAAGCTCGATACGGAAGTGCGCAAGGCGTTGGGATTGGTTGCGACTCCGGCGGCTCAACCGGCCGCTGCTCCGGGGCAAACACCGCCGCAAGGGGCACGAGTCACAACTATGCCGAGCGCAGTTCCCGAAGCTGCGAGGGCGCCAATAGCAGCGAAGCGCTAGAATTCTTGGGCCTGTCATCCCGAGCGAAGCGAGGGATCTTGGTGTTTGCTTGCGCCGCCACTGATCCGTGCTGCAGGTAAGAACCAAGATCCCTCGCTTTCGCTCGGGATGACAATCCCTGAAAACTGACCGGTATTCCTTAATTGCCATCCTCACTACCGCCCGCATAGAATCTCTATTCAGCCCCGCCTGTTCCTGTGAGGCCTATTGCATAAGGGAATCGCCATCTATCCCGGGTCGTTCGATCCGCCCACAAACGGGCACCTCGATTTAATCGAGCGGGGCGCCAAGATTTTTGAGGAACTGGTGGTCGCGATCCTGCGCAACTCGGAGAAGAGTCCGATGTTCAGCGTGGCCGAGCGGCTGGGGATGCTAAAGGAACTCACGGGGCATCTGAAGAACGTCCGCATCGACACGTTTGACGGACTGATGGTCGAGTACGCGAAATCCCTGGATGCGACGTGCATCTTGCGCGGCATCCGGGCCATCAGCGACTACGAATATGAATTGCAGATGGCGCTGATGAACCGCAAACTCGAACCCACGCTGGAGACTGTCTTCATGATGCCGGCCGACAAGTACTCATACGTGAGCTCGCGCCTGGTACGGGAAGTGGCGCAAGCGGGAGGACCGGTGAAGGGTTTGGTCCCGGAAGTGGTGGAACAAGAGCTGCGCGAGAAGCTTGATCCTGCCTACAAGCTGCGGGACGCGCGCCTGATTGAAGTTTTGGGCAAGAGAGACTTTGACAAGCGGGAAAAGAAAAGGAAAAAGAAGGCATGACCACTGCGACGAGCGAAGCGCTAAAACTCACCGACCGGATCAACCGCATTGAGCCCTCCGCCACGATGGCGGTCGTGGCCGAGGCCGACAAACTGCGCGCGCAGGGCATCGACGTGGTCGACTTTGGCGCCGGCGAGCCGCACTTCGCCACGCCTCAACACATCAAAGATGCCGCCATTGCCGCCATCCAGGGTAACTTCACCAAATACACAGCCGTGCCCGGCACGCCAGAACTGCGCGATGCGATCGTGCATCGTCATGCCGCGGATTTCGACTCCGATTACCGCCGGGAAGAAGTAATCGCCTCGACTGGCGGCAAGAATGCGCTGTTTAACGCAATCCAGGTGCTGGTCGATCACGGGGACGAAGTGATCCTGCCCGTTCCCTACTGGGTTTCGTTCAAAGACATCGTGCGTTATGCCGGCGGCCACAATGTGCTGCTGGAAACAGACGAGTCGCAGGGCTTCCGCGTTACGGCTGATATGGTGGCTCGGCTGATCACGCCGCGGACCAAGGCGATCATTCTGAATTCGCCGTCGAATCCCTCGGGCGCGGTGATGAGCGCCGAGGATCTGACGGAAGTTGTGCGCCTCGCTCATGAACGCGGAATCTGGGTACTTTCCGATGAGTGTTACGTCTACCTGAATTACACAGGCAAGAATTTTTCGGTGGGATGGTTGCGCGAGTATAAGGAGCGCATGGTGGTGCTGGGTTCGCTCTCAAAAACCTATGCCATGACGGGCTGGCGCCTGGGTTATGCTCTTGGTCCGTCGGCGGTGGTCAGTGCGATGTCGAAGCTGCAGAGCCAGTCCACTTCAAATCCGACGTCGATTGTTCAGAAAGCCGCCGTTGCTGCGCTGACAGGACCGCAAGATTGTGTCGAGCAGATGCGGCGCGAATACGTCGTACTTCGCGACCATGTCGTGAAGGGCCTGCGCTCAATTCCGGGCGTGACCTGCACGCTGCCTGAGGGAGCGTTCTATGCCTATCCCAACATCTCCGCATTTCTGGGACGCGGCACCGTGAAGTCTGCGTCAGACGTCGCGGGAAGGTTGCTCAGAGAAGCGCACGTGGCCACGGTTCCGGGAGAAGGATTTGGCACTGGCGACCACATTCGCGTCTCCTACGCGACTTCGAAAGTGGAACTGGATCGCGGACTGGAACGCATGCGCAAATTTTTCGCCACGCTGTAGTCGCGGAATTCAGACACGGTCGTCACGGAAAGTTTAGGTTCGGCTGAGGCCGTCCGCTCGCGAACGGCCTTTTTCATATAGATCGTCAGTCATGGGCAATCTCTATCCACTCTTAATGCTTCCCGGTTTCGATCCGCGCCCATGGGGAACGCACGATCTGTCGCCGATTTATCCCAATCGCTGGTTCGAGGAAAAGATTGGCGAGGCCTGGCTCACCGGAGACGACTGCAAGATTGCCAATGGGCCGCTCACCGGGCAGACACTGGCGCAGGTCAGCGAGAAATACCAGCGCGAGCTTGTAGGCGACGCCGCTCGCGACGCGCAGCGATTCCCTTTGCTGCTGAAGTTTCTCTTTCCACATGAGAAACTCTCGGTGCAGGTTCATCCTGACGACGACCAGGCTCGCCGCGTAGGTCAGCCTTGGGGAAAAACTGAGTGCTGGTATGTGGCCCACGCGAAGTCCGGAGCGCAGATCGCTCTGGGATTGAAACCGGGCGTGACTGTCGCGCAACTCGAGAAAGCGATCCACGAGAAGCACGCCGAAGAGTTGCTGAACTGGCTCAATATATATACCGGGGACATGATTTATGTTGCCGGAGGAACGGTGCACACGCTGGGTCCCGGATCGGTGATTGTCGAGACGCAACAGCAGTCGGACACAACCTATCGTTTGTATGATTACGGACGTCCGCGCGAGTTGCACCTGAAAGATGGGATGGCCGCGGTGAAGTTGAAAGTCGCGTCCGGCAAGGTCGTGAGGCCGTCTCCAACGCAGGTTCGCGGCAGCGGCAACCGGCAAGCGCCGCTGGTGGCGGCTCCTTACTTCGTCGTGGATATGTTTGAGTTGAAGGATGCGCAGGAGTTGAATACGCGCGACGAATCGGGCATGAGTTCAGTCCAGATCCTCGTTGCAGTGGAGGGATGTGGAGTTGTGGAAGCGCCCGCGACGGAGCCCGTTACCCTGGCAAAGGGCGATGCGGTGGTGGTACCCGCGTCGGCGGGGAAGTTCACGATTCGGCCGCAGTGGACGCTGGAGTTTTTAAGAGCGCGGGTTCCGGGAAAATCTTTGCCCGAGCCTGAAACGCGGATATAGCGAATAAAATCCGAGAAAACGTGGCTATAAACTCAAACTTCTATCCTGTGATCCTTGCCGGCGGGCGCGGCACGAGGTTCTGGCCCTTGAGCCGGAAACGACGCGCCAAACAGTTACTGGCACTCGATGGCAAACAGACGATGATCCAGCAGACCGTTGCCCGGCTGCTGCCTTTGGCTCCGCCGAAGCAATGCTGGATCATCACCAACGATGATCTTCGTTCCGCGATCTTGAAACAGCTCCCGAAGTTGCCCAAAGCGCAAGTGTTGGCGGAGCCGGTGGGTCGCAACACCGCGCCGGCGATTGGCCTCGCCGCTTTTCTGCTGTTGCGCGATCATCCCGACGCGGTGATTGGCATGTTTCCTTCCGACCATGTGATTGGCGATGAAAAAAGTTATCGGGCAACTATCGAGCGTGGCGCCGAAATCGCAGCCGCCGGTGAAAACATTGTGGTCCTTGGCATCCGGCCGAATCGGGCAGAAACCGGTTACGGCTACATTGAGGCGGGTGGTGCGTCCGTGGGCGGCGCGCTACGAGTCCGACGCTTCACCGAAAAGCCCGACGCCGAGAAGGCCGCTGCCTTCGTCGTTGCGGGCAATTATTTCTGGAACAGCGGGATGTTCTTGTGGAGCGCGCGCACGCTGGCCAACGCGCTGCGTGAGCATCTTCCCAAGACCGCTGCCTTGCTGGAGGAGATTGCCTCTACTTTTGGTACGCGAAAGTTTGCGGCGACTTTTCGGGGGCTGTATCCCAAGTGCGAGAACATCAGCATCGATTACGCCGTGCTCGAGCCACGTTCGGCAAAGGGCGAGCAGTCGGGAAATATCTTTTGCCTGCCCGCCGATTTCGGATGGAATGATCTGGGCTCCTGGACCGCATTGCACGAGCATCATGATGCAAAGAGCAATCCGCCCGAGGGCAACCTCATCAATAGCGCTGGTGTGTTCGTCCTCAATGCCCACCACAACTACGTACATGCCCCCGGGAAATTTGTCGCGGCCGTAGGCGTGAGCAATCTGGTGGTGGTGGAGACCTCGGACGCATTGCTGATTACCACCCTGCAGCACGCGCAAGACGTTGGGAAGGTAGTGAAGCATTTGGACGAGAAGAAGCTCCACAGACTAACGTGAAAAAAGTGCTCAGTGGTTAGTGGCGGCAACCCAGCGGAATCTACTGACCACTGATCTTCTATGGCTCAAGAAATCAAGTTCGGGACGGACGGCTGGCGCGGCATCATCGCCGACGACTTTACGTTCGACAACGTACGTCGGGTTGCCGGCGCGATCGCTTCCTACGTTTTGAAGTACGAGGACGCCCAGCGCGGTGTAGTCATCGGCTACGACACGCGCTTCGCCTCGCAACGCGCGGCGCAAGTGGCCGCAGGAGTCATCGCGGGCGCGGGCATTCCGGTGAAACTGGCCAACGATTACGCGCCGACCCCGGCTGTTTCCTATGCGGTAAAGGACAAGGGCGCTGCGGGCGGCGTGATGATCACCTCCAGCCATAATCCGTGGAACTGGAACGGCGTGAAGTTCAAGGGAAAGTTTGGCGGATCGGCTACGCCCGCCATCATGAAACGAATTGAAGAAGAGTTGCGGGCGGGTGCGATGCCGCAAGGTTCGAAGGCGGCCATCGACGAGGTCGACCTCAAGACGCAGTACATCGCTGCTGTCTGCCGCTTTGCTGACATGGATCTTATCGGCAAAACCAAGTTCAAGTTCGCGATCGACTCGATGTATGGCTCCGGCAGAGGGATTCTTGCCGGAATTTTTCGCGATCGCGGCGTTCCCTTCGTCGCCATTCGACAGGAAGTAAACCCGCTTTTCCCTGGTATCAATCCCGAGCCCATCCTTCCGCATGTCGGTTTGCTGCAGCAAACGGTCATCGAAGAAAAGTGCGACGCTGGCTTGGCCACCGACGGCGACGCCGACCGCATCGGCGCGGTCGCGGAAGATGGCAGCTTCGTGGACTCGCACAAGATATTCTGCGTCCTGCTCCGCTGGCTGCTGGTGCGCAAGAATTGGTCCGGAGACGTGGTGCGCGCCTTCAATACCACGCGCATGCTCGATCGCATTGCCGCGAAGTATGGCCGCAAGCTTTACGAAGCGCAGATCGGATTCAAGTACGTCGCCGACCTTATGATGGAGCACGACATTCTCATCGGCGGCGAGGAGTCAGGCGGCATTGGCTACTCGCGCTTTTTGCCGGAACGTGACGGCGTTCTGAATTGCCTCCTGCTGGCGAATGTAATGGCTGAGGAAGGTAAGCCACTGGGCCAACTGGTCGCCGACCTGCAACGTGAGTTCGGCCCACACTATTACGGCCGGCGCGATTTGCACGTTCCAGAAGAGATCAAGCAGAATGCGATTCAGCGGGCGCGGGCGGAAACCACGCAGAGCCTGGGACGCTATCGCGTTCTGAAGAAAGAAAATCTCGATGGCATCAAGTTTTTTCTTGATGCGCCAACGAATGGGAATGGAGCGGAAGCCTGGATTCTATTCCGCGCTTCGGGAACCGAGCCCTTGCTGCGCGCGTATTCGGAGGCTGCGTCGCCGGAGTTGGTGGAGGAAATCCTCACAGCTGCCGAGAGTTTTGTTAAGAACGGCGGGTAGCAAAGTAGGTCATCTTCCCGAATGTCCACATTCGACGCGGCGATAAATGCGATACTTCTAGCTGAGCATGACTTTTGCCGGAAGCCCAGCTTCGACTCCAGACGACTCGCCGGAGGCGCGCCGCTATAACCGCATTCACCGTTGGCTAGGGGTTGCCGATTTTGCTGTCGGCTCCGCTTTCCTGATCGTGCTGCTGATCACAGGTTGGACGGGCTGGCTGCGCGATCTTGCCTTGCGTGAGGGATTCCGCAATTACACTCTTGCAGTTTTCATCTATCTGTTCCTCCTGCTCCTGATCAGCAAAATGTTAAGTCTTGGCCTTGACTACTACGGATTTCGGCTGGAGCGGAGGTTTCAGCTCTCCACGCAGAGGCTGCGTTCGTGGCTTTGGGATGAAGTCAAGGGCTTTTTGGTAGGACTGGTGCTGGCAGGGATTGTCGTGGAGTTGCTGTATTTCATGATTCGCGAATCGCCCCAGCATTGGTGGATCATTACGTGGGCGCTCTTCATGGGGCTATTCATCGTGTTGGCCCAGCTTGCTCCGGTCGTGCTCTTTCCAATTTTTTACAAGTTCGAACCTCTGGACAATGAAGACCTGCGCCGGCGCCTGATTCAACTGAGCGAGCACGCGGGCACGCGGGTGCGCGGAGTGTACCGCTGGAAGCTTTCGGAAAAAAGCAAGAAAGCGAATGCGGCGCTTACTGGACTGGGCCGGACGCGGCGAATCATCCTCGCCGATACTCTGCTGGACAATTACGCTCCTGAGGAAATCGAGGCGGTTCTCGCCCATGAACTCGGCCATCACGTCCACCGCCACATTTTGAAAAGCATTCTGGTGCAGGCTGGAATCACCTTGCTAGGTTTCTGGGTGGCGAACTGGGTACTGCACTACGCGGTCGATCACCACATGTTCGAAGAGCTTTCCGATTTCGCCAACCTGCCCTTGCTTGCCTTGACCGCGACCGGGCTTTCGCTGCTGCTGATGCCCGCGCTCAACGCCTACTCGCGCTACAACGAGCGGCAGGCCGACCGCTATGCCTTTGAATCGATCGCCAGCGTCGAGCCATTCATTTCATCGATGAACAAGCTCGCGCAGCAGAACCTGGCCGAACGCACGCCTTCGAAATGGGTGGAGTGGTTCTTCCATTCCCATCCGGCAATCGCCAAGCGCGTGGCGGCAGCGGAGGCTTGGGGCCGCACGCAGACTCAAACCTCGGGACCCCAGGTGTAGCCCTTGAGTTGCAAGTAGCGAGTACCGAGCCCGAGAAAGTTAACGCTTCCTGAGAATTTCTGCGACGCGCTGCAAATCCTCCTCTGTATCGACGCCAACGGAGTCGTGAGGTGTTTCGCCCACGTAGATCGGGATTCCATTTTCCAGGAAACGGAGCTGCTCTAGTCTTTCGGTTTTTTCCAGAGCCGATTCCGGCCGGCTCACAAAAAGATCAAGCGCAGCTTTCCGGTAAGCGTAGAGGCCGAGGTGCTTGAAGTAGGGCGGGTCAGAGTTGTCGCGGTCGAAGGGGATCGTAGCGCGTGAAAAATAGAGAGCGCGTGCGTCCGGAGCGGTCACGACTTTAACTGCATTGGGGTTACGAATTTCTTCCAGCGGGCAGGGAGTCTTCACGGTTCCCACCTGAACTGCCGCGTTTTTCATCACCTCGAGCAACGTGGCAATTTGTTCAGGCCGAACCAGCGGTTCGTCGCCTTGCACGTTGACATAAACATCCGCGATCACGGAGTTTGATATTTCATGTACGCGCTCGGTCCCGCTGCGGTGGGCGGAGGAAGTCATCTGTACATTCCAGCCGTGCTTTCTACAGGTTTCCAGGATCTCGTCGGAATCGGTGGCGACGATCACATCCGAGAGAAAAGGAGATGAGCGGACCGCCTCGTACACCCAGCCCACGAGTGGCTTGCCCGCGATCTCGCGGAGCATCTTACGCGGCAACCGGGTGGAAGCCAGGCGGGCAGGAATTACGGCAATCGTTTTCATGAGACGACTAGTTTCCAGTTTCCCGGTCGAACTGGCAAGTGTCGAATCTGCGAATGGAATTGTTCGCGCGCCGTTTGACACCTTCTGACAGCGGCTCTTAAAATCAAACGTTGGATGTGACGTGCCAACTCCGGTTCGTTTTGTCCAAGGCGGCGAGAGTTCGCAACAACTGCGACTAGTCCCTCTCGTTGCGTTCCCCCAGCTTTTTGGCGGCGTAGCTCAGGTGGCTAGAGCGACGGTCTCATAATCCGTAGGTCCGTGGTTCGAGTCCACGCGCCGCCACCAATCTTTCGCTTTCCGGCTGTCCATTCTAGAAACGGGCATTGACATTCCTGCGCTCCTCTGGAAACATCGAAAAACTCTCCAGCGAAGTGTTCTGAACTTTCGGCCTACTCTCCGAGCCGGTTGAGGTGGTTTCTTATGGTTGGAATTCGCACCCGCGACCTGCGCAAGATTTACAGCTCGGCGCCCCCGTTCGGGGCGGGCAGCTCTGGTCCGCCTGCGGCGCGCGACAAGAGGAAGAAGCAACCGAAGCCGGAGATCGTCGCTCTCGATGGGCTCACGCTGGACATCGCTCCCGGCGAAGTTTTCGGACTGCTCGGACCGAATGGCGCGGGTAAGTCCACGACCGTAGGAATTCTCACTACGCGCGTGCGGCCAACCGGCGGCTCTGCCTGGATTGGTGAGCACGATGTCTGGAAGGAACAGGTCCCGGTGAAACGCCTAATTGGGGTGGTTGCGCAACGCCCGAACCTCGATTTTTCCCTTACGGCGCGCGAGATTTTGCTGTTTCACGGGGCTTATTTCGGCCTGGATTCCGAGACGCGGGCGGCTCGCGCCTACAGTCTTCTGGACCGGTTCAAGCTGCGCGACCGCGGCGATCAGATGGTGCGGGGATTTTCCGGAGGAATGATGCAACGGCTATCCATCGCGCGCGCCATGATGCACGATCCGCAAGTTCTTTTCCTCGACGAGCCCAGCGCTGGTCTGGATCCGCAGACAAAATTGCTTTTGTGGGAGATCATTCGCGAATACAACCAGACCGGCAAAACGATTTTGCTCACGACGCACAACATGGAAGAGGCCGATGCGCTGGCCAACCGCCTGGCGATCATCGACCACGGACGAAACATCGCGCTGGGCACGCCTGCGGAGTTGAAGGCTTCAGTGCCGGGCGGATATCTGCTGCGCCTGCGGTTCGGCGAGCAGTCTGCGGACTTGCTGCAGCAGCTGAAGTCTTTGCCCGGAGTGCGGGAGGTGCGCGCCAACGATCAAAATGGCGCCGACCTTTACTCCGACCACGGAGGTTCCCTGATTGCCGGGATCGCCAGCCTGGCCTCCACTGCAGGCGTAGAGTTGCGTGACGTTCACATCTCGGAGCCCAGCCTGGAAAACCTGTTTTTGCACCATACCGGAAGGAGTTTGCGGGAATGAACTGGAAGACGTTTTTCGCGATGCTGGCGCGCGATGTTCATGTGGCACGGCGCAACTTCGTTGTGTTGCTGCTGCAAACTTTTCTACAGCCGCTGATGTTTGTATTCATCTTCGGCCGCGTCATGGTGCGCAGCGGCTACATGCCCGAGGCGTATAAGAGCCTGCTGCTTCCCGGCATCATGGCCATCAGCATGGTGTTCACAGGAGTCTGGGCCGTGGCTATGCCGTTGATTGCCGAATTCCAGTTCACCCGCGAGATTGAAGACCGCCTGCTCGCGCCCATGGAAATTTCCTGGGTCGCCGTTGAGAAAGTGCTTGCGGGAACCCTCCAGGCGGTGATCGCGGGGCTGGTCGTGATTCCGGCCGCGTGGGTGATTCTGCGGCCGGGCGTCGTTGTGACGGTGCACAGTCCTCTCACGTTTGCCTGCGTTACCTTGCTGGTGGCGCTGTTCTCCGCCTGCGGCGGTCTTGCCCTAGGCTGCAGCGTGAATCAGCAACACATCGGATTGATGTTCAGCATGGTGTTGACCCCAATGATCTTCTTTGGCTGCACTTACTATCCCTGGAGCGCTCTGAACAGCTTCCCCATCCTGCAAAAAGTAGTGCTGGTGAATCCCCTCGTCTACGCGAGTGAAGGGCTGCGGGGAACGCTAGTACCGCAGTTCCCTCATCTTCCCCTGCCGGCCGTGTTGGTGGCGCTGACGGCATTTGACGCCTTGCTGCTCACAGCCGGCCTGAAGCAGTTCTGGGGAAAAGCTGTCAGTTGAGTTTCCTTGGTCACGCTTTCCCGGTTACCCTGCCAAAAGTTGCTTCGAATGAGGCGATTCCGTGCGTTACTGAAGTTTCCCTCAACACCCACAAATCATTGTTACTAAACCTGTTAGCTCGGTATCCTAGCTAAAGGGTACGCCTGCGAGCTGGCAACAGAGCGGCGCGCAGTCCCCGCAGACGAATGTCCGCCAGCACACACTCGTGGAGAGGCCTGCCCATCGGCGCCAAGGCTTTCATCGGCCTGGTGATCGCTGCTGGAATGGCGTCACTGCTGCAAGCTGCGATTCACCAGAGCAGCAAGAACATCGCAGAGTTTATCTGTTATCTGGGCATCGCGATTTTGGCTTCGCGGCTGCGCGTCACCCTGCCCGGGATTACGGGCACGCTTTCGGTGAACTTCCTGTTCATCCTTGTGGCGGTTGCGGAGCTGAGCTACTCGGAAGCGCTCACGCTGGGCGCGGTCTCGATGCTCGCCCAGAGTATTCACCCGAACCGGCCCGGCGCCATCCAGTTGACCTTCAATGTTTGTGCAGGCTCGCTGTCGACGGCTCTGGCCTACCTTGTCTATCACAGCAATCTGGCCAACGAGATCATAGAGAACCGGCCGCTGGTTCTCTGCCTGGCGGCCTCGACGTACTTCATCGTCAATGCCGGAAGCATCGCAGTTGTGATCTCCGTCAGCGACGGCAAACCTCTTCGGCAGATCCTGGTGGATTGCTATTTCTGGTCCTTCCCGTATTACCTGGTGGGAGCCGGCATCGCGGGTGTTATTGGCTGGTTTAACCACCGGTTCAACTGGGAGAGTTCGCTGCTGTTCGTCCCGGCCATTTACCTCATCTACCGATCCTATCGCTTGTATTTGGGAAAGTTGGAGGATGAGAAGCGGCATGTGGAAGAGATCGCGAACCTGCACTTGCGAACCATTGAGGCGCTGGCGTTGGCCATCGAAGCCAAAGATCAGACCACTCACGATCACCTGCAGCGCGTCCGTATTTATGCCATCGAAGTAGCCAAGGAACTGGGCATGACAGGCACTGAACTGGAAGCCCTGCACGCGGCAGCGCTCCTGCACGACATCGGCAAGCTCGCGGTTCCTGAACACATCATCTCGAAGCCCGGCCGGTTGACGCCGGAAGAGTTCGAGAAAATGAAGATTCACACCGTGGTGGGAGCAGAGATTCTAGAGCGAGTTCGCTTTCCCTACCCCGTTGTGCCGATTGTGCGCGCCCACCATGAGAAATGGGATGGTTCAGGTTATCCCTATGGGTTGAAGGGAGCGGAGATTCCGATCGGCGCACGCATTCTCTCCGCAGTCGATTATCTGGATGCGCTGGCTTCCGACCGGCAATACCGCCGCGCCATGCCGCTGGATGAGGTGATGACGCGGCTGACGGCAGAGTCGGGCAAGTCATTTGATCCGAAAGTGGTCGACGTCCTCAAGAGACGCTACCGCACGCTGGAAAATCTTGCTCTAGCGAAATCGGCAGAAGATGGCAGCCTGATTCTTTCGACGGACTTCAAGATCACGCGGGGACCGGCGCCAGCTGCGGGATTTGAGAATGCCACGGTTTCCGATACGCCGGGGCGCGAAGCAACCTTTCTATCCTCCATCGCGGCGGCGCGCCAGGAAGCGCAGTCTCTGTTTGAGTTGAGCCAGGATCTGGGAGCATCGCTGAGCCTGGGTGAAACGCTCTCCGTGTTTTCCGTGAAACTCAAAATGACCGTTCCCTACGACGCGATCGCCATCTACATCCGCCGCGGCGACGAACTGATCCCGGAATATGTGAACGGCGATAACTACCGCCTGTTTGCCTCCTTGCGGATTCCAGTGGGGCACGGGCTCTCGGGCTGGGTGGCCCAGAATAAGAAGCCGATTGTGAATGGAAATCCCTCAGTCGAGCCGGGTTACTTGAACGATCCTGACAAGTTCAGCACGCTGCGCTCCGCTCTAGCCCTGCCTCTGGAAGGAGTAGCAGGGGTGATCGGCGTTCTTGCCCTCTATCGCGCCGAAAAAGACGCGTTTACTTCCGATCATTTGCGCATTCTTCTTGCCGTGAGCGGCAAGATGGCTCTTGCCATTGAAAACGCTCTCAAATATCAGCAAGCAGAAAGCTCTGCCACCACAGACTACCTTACCGGCCTGCCCAACGCACGGTCGCTATTTCTGCAACTGGACCGCGAACTGGCCCGCTGCAAGCGCGACAACGTCTCACTGACGCTGATGGTCTGTGACATGAACGGCTTCAAGAAAATTAACGACCGCTTCGGGCACCTGGAAGGGAATCGCGTTTTGCGCTTGTTTGCCCAGGCTCTGAAAGACACTTGCCGCGAGTACGACTACGTGGCGCGCATGGGCGGAGACGAGTTCGTGGTGATCGCTCCGGGTCTGCCCGCCGACGCCGCCGCCAAGAAGGTTGAGCAGATTCGTCCTCTCGCCCGGCAGGCGGGTTTCGACGTTTGCGGAGAAGAGATTCTTTCACTGAGCGTGGGGATGGCCGTATCTCCCGACGACGGCAATGATGCCGAACAGCTTCTGACCCAGGCCGACCGCCGCATGTATCTTGAGAAGCAAAAACTGCCTACGCAGAAAGACCAGCGGCTGCACACGCGCATGAAATGCCGGCTCACGATCGAATTGCATCCCCAGTCAGGCGGCGGACCGATCTTCGGCAACATGATCGATCTCAGCCTCGGCGGCTGCTATGTCGAAACCAGCGCCATTCTGACTCCAGGTTCCAACCTGAAGCTGGTTTTCTCCATCGACGACGGCACCCTTAGCACCGAAGGCAGTGTAGCGAGGATCCATCCTGGATCGGGCGTAGCCATCCAATTCAAAGAGATGAGCCGGGAGTCGCGGGAGAAAATGTACCGCATTCTTGAGTTTGTGCAGAACTCAACCACGGTTTACAACGACCGCTATCTGCAGAATCTTTTCAAGCGCTGAAAATCAGTAGTCAGGGGCGAGGGGATAGTGAACAGGGGCAGTTGGAACTGGTTGTTTGCTGGTCACTGACCTCTGACCTCTGACCTCTGACCTCTGACCCCTGCTCTTCGCTTGAAGCCCGTCCTCGCCGACCGTACACTTAAAACATGCACGTCCACGTTCATGGCGCAGGTGGTCCCAAGCGGGTGCTGAAGATCTCGCTCGGCGTTACCCTAGCTTATATCGTGCTGCTGGTGGTGGCCGGCATCCGCGCCCATTCGCTGGCTCTGCTTTCTGAAGCCGGACACAATCTCTCTGACTTTCTGGCTCTGATGTTGTCTCTGGTTGCGGTGTATTTGCAGGCGCGCCCGGCCAGCGCCACCAAGACCTATGGCTACCACCGCGCGGGCGTGCTCGCCGCGCTGGTGAATGCGGTGTCGCTGGTCGCGGTTTCGTTCTTCATCTTCTACGAGGCGTTCCGGCGTCTGCAGCATCCCGAGCACGTTCAGGCCTCGGTGATGATGTGGGTCGCTGCGGCGGGCGTGGTGATGAATGGAGTGATCGCGCTTCTGCTGTATCGTTCCGGCCGGGGTTCAGGCAATGACGTGAATATTCGCAGCGCGCTGCTGCATGAAGTCGGCGACACGCTTTCGACCGCCGCAGTAATTGCCGGAGGCTGGGCGATTCTGGTCACGAATAACTACTGGATCGACTCCGCGCTTTCATTCGGAATCGGTGCGCTGATCCTGTGGTCGGGATTTGGCATCGTGCGCGAGACCCTGAACATTCTGCTGGAAGGAACGCCGCGCGGCGTGAAGCTCGAACTCGTCGAGACCGCGATTCTCTCGATTGAAGGTGTCAACGACGTGCACGACCTGCACTGCTGGAGCATCGGTTCGGAAACTCGCGCTCTTTCCTGCCATATCTCGATTGCCGACATTCCCCCATCAGTGAGCGAGCGCATCCTGCGCGACGTGAAGGACTGCCTGCATCACAGCTTCCACATCGACCACACCACAATCCAGTTCGAGCACGTGGAATGCGAAGTAGCGCACGGATGCGTGATTCCGGTGGGCGAGAGCGAAGAGCATCACCACCACAGCCACTAGGCGCGATTTAGAGGCTGACTCGAAGCGGCTTATGCATTTCCACTCTGCTTCGAGAAAATGTCACGCACGCGTTCAAGCGTGTCTGCGTCCTGCGCCGATTTGTCTGGCCGCAGCCGCACAATCCTCGGAAAGCGCAACGCGTACCCGCTGTCATGACGGTCCGACTGCATCATGTTGTTGAACGCCACTTCCAGCACAATCTTCGGTTCGACGGCACGGCGAAAGCCTTGATCTTCAATGGTGTGATCGAGAAACCACCCCGTCATCTGGGAAATCTCGGCGTCGGTCAGTCCGGAGTACGCCTTGCCGATGTTCACCAGCTTGTCGCCCTCCCAGACGCCAAACGTGTAATCACTGAGCACACCGACGCGCTTGCCGTGCCCGTACTCGACTGCCGTCACCACCACGTCAAGAGTGGCCAGTTCGCGTTTCATCTTTAACCATGCCTTGCCGCGCTTCCCCGGCGTGTAGGCCGAGTCGAGGTCTTTGATCATCAAGCCTTCGTTCCCTCGCGCCTGTGCGGCAGCAAACAGCTCTTCCAGTTGCTCCGTTGAACTCGCGTGAAACACCGGCGCGCGGATGATGTGAGCCGCTAATGATTCCTCTTCGCCGAATGTCAGCTTCGCCTGTGAGCCCGCTTTGCCCTGTGCTGCCCCGAGTACTCTGTGTTTAAGATTTCTCTCGGCCAGTAAGTCATCCAGAATCCGCCCCCGCTCCCGCAGCGGACGGTCAATCAGCAACTCTCCATCTGTGTACAGAACGTCGAACACCAAGTACGCCACCGGAATCTCGCGCAGCATCCGCTCGCTGACTTTCTTTCGCCCCAATCGTTGCTGCAGTACGCTGAACGGCTGCGCCCGCCCAGGCTCCTCCCAAGCCACGATCTCACCATCGAGAATTGCATCTTGCCGGAGACCTGCAAGCGCACCGGGCAGCTCGGGGAACGAGTCGGTGATCTCGTCCCGCGTGCGTGAGAAGAACCTCACCTCTCCACCCGAAATGTGCGCTTGGGCTCGAATTCCGTCGTATTTGTCTTCCACGGTAGCATCGGGAAAATAGCTCGACCCCTCCTGCGCAGATTCGATCGGGCTCGCCAGCATGAAGCCGATGGGATGAAACATCCGCATCTTCGCCTCCGCGAGCTTGCCCTCCACGGCCAGCCGCAGCGTCTCGCCGATGTCCCCCAGCAACATGTTTGCGCGCTGCACTTCTTTCAACGCCCCGGCGAGCGTACCCCCGTACGCTTTTGCAATCGCTTCCTCGACGAGACTCTCCTTCAGCCCAATCCGTAAATCGCCAGTCATGATCTTGACGATGTATTTGGCTTCGAGCCCCGTCGCCCGCGCCAGCAGGTCGCGCACCAACGCAGTCTTCGCCGCTGGCCCGCGCGCCGCCGCAATCTGCCGGAAACTGTCGGCAACTTCGAGAACGTTCAGGCCCTGTTCGGATCCCTGCGCAAGAACCTCCCCGGCCACCGAACCCAAGTCGCCATGCCTTCGATAGGCAGCCGTCAGCGCAGCCTCATTTTTTCCAGACAGCTCCGCCACCACACGCCACAACAACGAGCCGCCCACTTGCAGCGTTGTCTCCTCCCACGCGGGAAATGCTCTGCCGGAGAGAAACAATGCCGACACTGCTGCCTCATCCGGGGTGCTCGACTTGAAGTAGTAAGCGACGATGGTCGTCTTCTGCAGCTTCTTGGTCGTGGCTGCGATCGCCTCACAGGTCTCGGCAAGTTTTCCTATGCTGTTCAAAACACTTCCGAGAATAGACGAAAGACTTGAGGATTGCCGAGCGCATCTCTGTGATACTTTCGATAAACTCAGACCTTTCTGCTACTTAGAGAGCAGCGCCTCGTAGCACTGGCGGCCTGTGGTAACCTAGCGATTGGCGCTTTTCTGGCCCGGGAGCATCTAACTACTGTGCGTTCTGTGAGAAATTTCGTGCGTTTTCTGGTGGCCGTTCAGCTTCTGCCTGCGCTTGAAAGTGGCGAGGAAACGCTGGTCGGGGGGCAGGCCGTGCTCGAAGGCGTGATGATGCGTTCGCCGCACGCCTGGGCAATCGCATGCCGCAAGCCCTCGGGCGAAGTGGTGACGATGCGCGAACCCCTCGAGCGTCCCTCGGAAAAACACAAGTGGATGGCTTGGCCTATCGTTCGTGGAGTCATGACGCTTGGTTACGCCATGTCCCTCGGCTACCGCGCCCTGCGTTTCTCGGCTAACGTTGCCATCGAAGACGTGATGCAGAAGGACGATGAAGGGGCCGTCCCGCCGAAGCGAAGCGAATCGGAACCTGCTGCCACGGCTTCCCAAGCGCAAGCCCGCGAAAAAGCCGCCGCCATCAGCGGTTGGCTGGCGGGAGTCAACGTCGTCATCTCGCTCGCTTTCTTCATCTTCATGTACAAATACCTCCCACTTGTGGCGGCCACGGAACTAAAGAAGGTCAATCCGGCGCTCGGCGGCCAGATCATGTTCAATCTGATTGACGGGGCCGTGCGCTTGATCCTGTTCCTGCTGTTCATCTGGGGAGTGTCGCTGTTCTCGGATATTCGCCG
>Ga0210395_10000877_pt1 | contig 23178 bp, 20 predicted proteins | sample IncBWH4OmetaG_FD_150861 | JGI IMG/M metagenome (GOLD analysis project Ga0210395, IMG submission 150861) | Forest soil microbial communities from Barre Woods Harvard Forest LTER site, Petersham, Massachusetts, United States - Inc-BW-H-4-O ...
CCGACTCCGGGCAGTTGCGAGATTTTTTGCGCCAGCGAAGTATCCGCGAGATCTTCTACCTTCGACAAAGGCAGGGAATCCGAAGTCAGCGCCAGCGTGAGAATCGGCGCGTCCGCCGGATTCACCTTGTTATAGATGGGAGGATTCGGCAGATCCGCTGGCAGGTAGGTTGACCCCGAGTTAATCGCAGCCTGCACCTGCTGCTCTTCCACGTCAATGTTCTGATCGAGTCCGAACTGCAGCGTGATGACCGAACTGCCAAACGAACTGGTCGACGTCATCTGGCTTAGACCGGGCACCTGGCCGAACTGCCGCTCTAGTGGAGACGTGACCGACGAAGCCATCACGTCGGGATCCGCCCCCGGATAAAACGTCACCACCTGAATGGTTGGATAGTCGACCTCCGGCAGCGCCGACACCGGCAGTTGCAGGTACGCAACCAAACCTACGAGAAGCACGCCAAACATAAGCAGCGTGGTTGCGACCGGCCGGAGAATGAATAACCGTGAAGGACTCATGACCCCGAATTTCCCGAAGATGCTCCGGAAGCCGGTTTTCCAGAATCTGTTCCGGAATCTGATGTTGCGGAAGGCGTGCCCGCGCCATGGACCGGCGACACAGCCCGCCCGCTACTCGGCGCGATCGGACTCGTACTGCGCGGTTGAATTGGGCTCCCACGTTGCAGCTTGTCCTGCCCGTCGGTCACCACCGTGTCACCGGGATTTACTCCGCTGGTGATCACAGTCGTGTCACCCTGCGTTAGCGAAATAGTAACCACTTTGTCCTGCACCGTCTTGTCCGAATTCACCGCGTACACAAACGTTCCCTGCGGACCGCGCAGAATTGCCGCCGTGGGCACGACTGTGCTGTTTTTTCGCGTCTCCAGCAGCAGGTTGGCATTTACGAACTGGTTCGGCCACAGCTGGTTGTCGGTATTGCTGAAAACCGCTTTGAGCTTCGCGGTGCCGGTGGAGGGGTCAATCTCATTGTCAATGGTCTGCAACTTGCCGGTAGCGAGCTTGGTCTGATCGTCGCGGCTGAAAGCGTCCACTTCGAGCGTCCCCGCCTGCATGTGCTTCGACACATTGGGCAGCACATCCTCGGGCAGTGTGAAGATCACGGCGATGGGCTGCAGCTGGGTCAAAATCAGCATGGGATTTGTATCCGAGGCATGAATGATGTTGCCCGGATCGACCTGCCGCAATCCGACGCGCCCGTTGAACGGCGCCGTAATATGGCAGTAAACGATGTTAAGTTTTGCCGTCTCGATCTGTGCCAGATCGGTGCGCACCGTGCCTTCAAGCTGGTCCGCCAGAGCTTTTTGTGTGTCGACCTGCTGCTGCGCAATGCTGCCGGAAGGGATCAGCGTGGTGTAACGATCGAGATTCAGCTTGGCGTCGCGCAGTTGTGCCTGGTCGCGGAATAATTGCGCCTGCATCTGATCCAATTGCGCCTGGTAGGGACGAGGATCGATCTCGATCAAAGACTCGCCCTCTTTGACATTCTGACCTTCCCGGAAGTTCACTTTCATGATCTGTCCGTCGACGCGGCTCTTGATGTTGGCAGTGTTAAACGCCGTCACCGCTCCCAGGCCCGTCAGATAGACCGGCACATCCTGCTTCTGCACGGCGGCGATTGCCACCGAAACGGGACGCGGCGCCGCTGCCTGCGCCTTCTGCTGTTTGGAGTCGGCGTTGCTGCAGCCGACGATGAGGGCGCAAAGTGCAGTGAGAGCTAGGATCGTCGCGACGCGAGAAACGCGAATCGTGGTCGCGCAGGGCTTTTTTTCTCTGACATGATTCATATTCACAAGTTAGTCCGTAGCCGTTCTTTTCCCGACACAGAATGGGCGACCGAAGATGCACGTATTAGACGTAAGCATTGTAGGCTCGGTTGCGGCAACTTACCTGAGAGGCAGGAAATTTCCTCGCCCAGGGGCCTCCCCCTGAGGGCTCAGGCAGGAATCAGGAAAGCAGGCTGACAATAGTAAAACCGTCCCTAACCAGCATCAACCGAGGCCCAGTGGCAGGTCAAGACCGGGGCGAAGGTTTTACAAATCTTTACTCGCTTTGACTCTCCGTTAACATCAGGACGCCCTCAGGGTCGCCGGAGCCGGATGCTTCGTCTCATACGCCAGAATCTCCGCCTCGTGCTGCAGTGTAAGTCCGATGTCGTCCAATCCGTTGAGCAGGCAATGGCGGACGAATTCATCCATGGAAAACTTGGCGTGGAATTCCTGCTCGTCGCGCACTTCGCATTTTTCCAGATCAATCGTGATTTGGTAGTCGTCGATTTCTTGCGCTCGCTGCATGAGTTGCGCAACTTCATCTTCGCTCAGTCGAACGGCGAGAAACCCATTCTTAGTGCCGTTGTTGGCAAAGATGTCGGCGAACGAAGACGAGATGACCGCACGGAAACCAAAGTCGGCCAGCGCCCACAGCGCGTGCTCACGCGATGATCCACAGCCAAAATTCTTTCCCGCGATCAGAATACTTGCGCCTACGTAACGCGGCTCGTCGAGCACGAAGTCGGCATTCTTCTTTCCGTCTGCGCCAAAACGCCAGTCGTAAAAAAGAAACTGGCCGAAGCCAGTGCGCTCGATGCGCTTTAGAAATTGTTTGGGAATGATCTGATCGGTGTCCACATTGACCCGATCAAGCGGCGCCACGCGCCCGCGATGGATGGTGAATGGTTTCATGCCTTAACCCCTTGTCATTTCGAGCGGAGCAGAATTGCCCGGCGAGGGCAAACCTGCTTTTGCCTGTGGCTATCGCAGCCCTCCCCTACTCACTGAAATTTCCAATTCCTTATATCCGTAAAGTGCCCCGCAATGACCGCCGCCCCCCCCATCATCGGGCTTACCAGATGCGTCCGCCCTCCGCGCCCTTGCCGCCCCTCAAAATTCCGATTGCTGGTGGAAGCGCAGCGCTCCCCCGGCTGCAAAATATCCGGATTCATCCCCAGGCACATCGAGCATCCTGACTCGCGCCATTCGAATCCGGCATCCTGAAAAATCCGATGCAGCCCTTCTTGCTCGGCGGCCCGTTTCACCGTCTGCGATCCCGGCACCACCATCGCCCGAACCTTCGCGCTGACGTGATGTCCCTTCGCCACGCGCGCCGCCGCCCTTAAATCTTCTATCCGCGAATTGGTGCACGATCCAATGAAGACGCGATCGATGCCAATGTCCTCAATGCGTCTTCCTGGTTCCAGCCCCATGTATTGCAAGGCGAGTTCGGTGGCGCGCCGGTCGGCGTCTTGCAAGCCTTTGACCTCCGGCACGCGCCCCGTGATCGGAGCCACCATCCCGGGATTCGTGCCCCAAGTCACAAACGGACAAAGCTGTGCCGCATCAATCTCAACTACTTTGTCGAAAGCCGCGCCGTCATCGGAGGGCAGGCTGCGCCAGTACGTGACCGCCCTCTCCCAATCCGCACCTTGCGGCGCGAATCGTTTGCCCTTTACATAGGCGATGGTGGTCTCATCGGGCGCTACCATCCCCGCGCGGGCGCCGGCCTCGATGCTCATGTTGCACAGCGTCATGCGGCCTTCCATCGAGAGCCCGCGCACCGCCGCGCCGGCGTATTCGATCACGTGTCCGGTCGCGCCATCAGTGCCGATCTGCCCGATGATCCCGAGCGCGAGATCTTTCGCCGTCACGCCATCCGCCAATCGCCCGCGCACCTCAATCTTCATCGTCTTCGGCGTCTGTTGTGCCAGGCATTGCGTCGCCAGAACGTGCTCGACTTCCGATGTGCCGATCCCAAATGCGAGCGCTCCGAACGCTCCGTGCGTGCTGGTATGACTGTCGCCGCAGACAATCGTCATGCCCGGCTGTGTCAGCCCCAGTTCCGGACCAATCACGTGCACGATCCCCTGCTCCGGCGAATCCATATCAAACAGCCGGATCCCAAACTCCTTGCAGTTCGATTGCAGCGCCGCAATCTGTTTCGCAGCGATCAGGTCGGTGATGGGAGTTCCGCGAGGCTCGGTGGGAATATTGTGATCGACCGTAGCCACGGTGCGCAGCGGTTGCCTGACCTTTCTTCCAGCAACGCGCAAACCATCAAACGCCTGCGGCGAAGTCACCTCATGCACCAGATGCAAATCGATATAAAGGATGGGCGACCGCCCCGCGGGCTGCGCCACAGTGTGCGCATCCCAAATCTTCTCGAATAATGTCTTGTTCTGTGCCATCAAATTGTCTGTCCACTATCCACTAAACACTACCCACTGCCGTTCTATCGCGGCGTCGTAATCGCGCCCTGAGACGCCGACGACACCAGCGCCGCATATTTCGCGAACACGCCCTTTGGATAACGTGGCTGCGGCGCCTTCCATTGCGCCATGCGCTGACGCAATACATCGTCGCTGATTTCAACTTCCAGCACGCGCTTCTGGACATCGAAATGAATGATGTCGCCGTCGCGCACGCCAGCGATGGGACCTCCCAGCGCGGCTTCGGGAGAAACGTGTCCCGCCATCAAGCCGCGAGTGGCGCCACTGAAGCGTCCATCGGTTAACAGCGCGACCGAGCCGCCGAGCCCTTCGCCGACAATCGCCGCGGTTACGCCCAGCATCTCGCGCATGCCCGGACCGCCCTTCGGACCCTCGTTGCGAATCACGACCACATCTCCAGCCTGAACTTTCTTCGCCGTGACCGCAGCCATGGCGTCTTCTTCGGATTCGAACACGCGCGCCGGCCCGCGATGCTCCAGCCGTTCATGCCCGCTGATCTTGGCGACGCATCCCTCGGGCGCGAGATTTCCCTTGAGGATCACGAGCCCGCCAGTCGCTTTCAGCGGCTTATTCAGCGGAACGATCACTTCCTGCCCCGGAGTCTCCACCGCACGCTCAGCCTCGGCGCCGATGGTAAGACCAGAGACCGTCTGCGCGGAAGCATGCAGATGTTTCCCGTTGAGCAAGCGCTTCGCCAGCAGCCCGATGCCGCCCGCGCGATGCATATCAGAAGCTACAAAGCGCCCCGAAGGTTTGAGATCGGCAAGCAAAGGTGTGCGCTCGCTCACGGTTTGAAAATCGTCAATCTCCAGCGTGACTCCGGCTTCTCGCGCGATCGCTAAAAGATGCAGCACCGCGTTGGTCGATCCTCCACTCGCGGCCACCGACGCAATCGCATTCTCGAAGGCATCGCGGGTCAGAATGTCGCGGGGCTTGATTCCTTTTTGCAGGACATTCATCACGACCTTGCCGCAGTCGAATGAAATCTGGTCTTTTTGCGGATCCATTGCCGGCACGCTATTGAAGCCCATCGGCGAGAGCCCAATGATCTCCATCACCGTCGACATAGTGTTCGCGGTGTATTGCCCGCCGCACGCGCCCGCGCCAGGACACGCCGCATCTTCGAGTCCGCGCAAGTCCGCGTCACTCATCTTGCCCGCCATGTTGGCGCCGATGGCTTCGTATACATCCTGAATGGTTACATCTTTTCCGCGATAGCTGCCCGGTGCGATCGTCCCGCCGTAGAGCACCATCCCCGGGAGATTCATGCGCGCCAGCGCCATGGCCGCCGCCGGAATTGTCTTGTCGCATCCCACCACGCAAACCACCGCATCAAACATTTGACCGCGGCACACCAGTTCAATCGAGTCGGCGATCAGTTCACGGCTTACCAGCGACGCCCGCATGCCTTCGGTTCCCATGGTCTCGCCGTCAGAGATCGCGATGGTATTGAACTCCATCGGCGTGCCGCCAGCCTCGCGAATCCCTTCCTTAACCTTGGCCGACAATCGCCGCAGATGAAAGTTACACGGCATGGTTTCAATCCACGTGTTGGCCACGCCAATCAAAGGACGGCTGAGAGCGGCATCGTCGAATCCGATGGCCTTGAACATGGCGCGCGCCCCCGCCCGGTCGCGCCCTTCCGTGATGCCGCGGCTAATGTGCTTGAGATCCATAGGTCAGAGATTACAAGATGCGCGGTAAAGATGTGAAACGCGCGAGCCTTTCCTTCGTGCCCCTTCGTGTCCTTTGTGGTCAATGCCTTTTCTTAGCGAAAAAAACGGGGAACCCGCTAAGCAGCAGGCTCCCCAAGATGCATGACGCTGCCCAGGAGCCGTCATGCTTGCCCAGCTATTCCAAACTTGGCCTACGCCCGGGCCGCCGCGCGCGCTTCGTCCAACGCCACGCCCGCAGGAGGATGCGCAGTCCACGTATCGGCCGCCGCCCCAGAGTTCACCTTGATGACATCGGCAATGCTGTACCACTCGCGGAAAAGCTGGCCGACCTGCTTCTGATTCACCTCAAGCGACAGCGTGACTTGATGATCGTGCTCGCTCGGTTCGGCGTGCACCGCTGGCAGATCGAGCGCCCGCCGCGAAGCCGCGTTCAGAATGCGCATCAATGTCCCCTGCGTATTGCGATAGCGAATATGAAAACTCTGCATAGATTCTCCATCCAGTTCTTTGTAGCGCCGGCGTCCTCGCCGGCTGTCCGGCGGGCATTCTGCCCGCCGCCCGCCCGGCTCTACTGCGTCGGTTCCTCTTCCAGCAACATCTCCGAAAGCGCCGCGCCCGCCGGAACCATCGGAAAAACATTGGCCTCCGGCGCGCAGTCAAACACCAGCAACTCCGGCTCCGTCGACCGCAGGAACCGATCGATCTCATCCCCCGTCTCCGTCGATACCGGAAACTCGCGCATGGCGTCTTCGTTCAGCCGAAAACTGTGAATCTTGTAGGCCTTAGCGATCTCGACAAAATCCGGATTGTCGCTCAGGTCGGTCTCGGCATAATTGCGCTGGTAGAAAAGCTGCTGCCACTGCCGCACCATGCCCAGATATTTGTTATCGATGATGACCATCTTCACCGGCAGGCCGAGGCGATGAACCGTTGCCAGTTCCTGAATGTTCATCTGAAATCCACCGTCGCCGGAAACGCAGAGCACGCAAGTGTCCGGCTTGGCAAGCTGCACGCCCACCGCGGCCGGCAGGGCAAATCCCATGGCCCCGAGCCCGCCCGACGTAATAAATCCGCGCGGCGAGGACGACCGGTAGCGTTGCGCCGCCCACATCTGATGCTGGCCCACGTCCGCGATCACCACGCTGTCCTGCGGCAGCCGGCTGAAAAGTTCGTCGAGAAAACGAATCGTAGGCTGCGCCAGCCCCCGCGGATCAAGCTCAGCCCGCTCCTCGCCGCATGCCACGGCGCGCCAGCCGCTGAAGTCGGGGAGAGTATGCCGCCGCAATTCCGCCTGAAATGCCGGAATCGTATCCGCCAGATTTCCAATCACCGGAATTTCGCAAGGCCGCACGCGGTCGAGCTGCGCCGGATCGATTTCAAAGTGAACAATCTTCGCATGCGGCGCAAACCGCGTCGGTTCGCCGGTCACACGGTCATCCAGCCGCGCGCCAAATATCATCAGGAGATCGGTTTCGTTGAGCGCGGTGTTCGCTGCGCGCGTTCCGTGCATGCCCACCATCCCCAGGTAATAAGCGGCTTCAGGCGGAACCGCGCCCAATCCGTGAACCGTAGCGAATGTCGGAATATTCAGCTGGTCCAGCAGTTGCCGCAATTCCGGGATCGCGCCAGACAATTTCGCTCCCGCACCCACGAGCGCGACCGGCTTCGAAGACTGTTGCAGCAGAGCCACGATCTTTTCAATAAAGCCAGTGTCGGTGAATCCGCCGTCTGCTTTGGCGTCCGCAGGCCGCGCGTGCGGCGTGAACTTCACCGGCCCGGCAAACTCCTTCTTTGCCTTCAGCATATCGGTAGGGATATCGATCACAACCGGCCCCGGACGCCCGCTGCGCGCCCAGTAAAATCCCTCGGCGATCGCCTCAGGAATTTCGTCAATGGTGCGCACCAACCGGCTCCACTTGGTGAGCGACAGAGTCACGCCAAAAACGTCTGTCTCCTGAAACGCATCGGTCCCGATCAGCGCGCTGCGCACCTGCCCGGTGATGCAAACCAGCGGCACCGAGTCCATCTTCGCGTCGGCAATTCCAGTGACCAGATTCGTCGCGCCCGGCCCGCTGGTCGCCATCGCGACGCCAACTTCGCCGGTAACGCGCGCGTAACCCTCCGCCGCGAACACCGCGCCTTGCTCATGCCGCGTGAGGATGTGCCGCACGCCGCTGCCCTCCAGCGCGTCGTACAGTGGCATGATCGCGCCGCCGGGATAGCCGAACACCAGTTCCACCCCTTCGGCGCGCAAACACTTCAGGACGATGTCCGCTCCCTTAAGCATTCACCACCTGTTTGGTGCCATCTTTAGGAGCTTCCGCCGGCTTCTTGCCTTCTTTCGGCAGCCAACTCATCATGCCACGCAGTTGCGCGCCCACTATCTCGATGGGATGCTGCTTCTCTTTCTCGCGCAGCGCGTTGAAGTTCGGGCAGCCCGCCTTGTTCTCCGCGATCCACTCGCGCGCGAACTGGCCACTCTGAATGTCGGCCAGCGTCTTCTTCATCGCCGCCCGCGTGGCATCGCCCACCACCTGCTCGCCGCGCGTGAGATCCCCGTATTCCGCCGTGTTGGAGATCGAATAGCGCATGCGATCCAACCCGCCTTCATAGATCAGGTCGACGATCAGCTTCACTTCGTGCAAGCATTCGAAATAGGCAATTTCAGGAGCGTAGCCCGCTTCGACGAGAGTCTCGAATCCCTTCTTGATAAGCGACGTCAGCCCGCCGCAGAGCACGGCCTGTTCGCCGAATAAATCGCTCTCAGTTTCTTCGCGGAAAGTGGTTTGCAGCACCCCGGCGCGCGTCGATCCAATGCCGTGCGCGTAAGCCAGCGCCAGGTCGTGGGCGTGCCCGCTGGCATCCTGCTGGATGGCGATCAGCGAAGGAACGCCGCGGCCTTCGCTAAAAACGCGGCGGACCAGATGTCCCGGACTTTTGGGAGCGATCATCACGACATCGACATCGGTCGGGGGGACGATCGTCTTGAAATGAATGCTGAAACCGTGCGAAACGCCGAGGACCTTGCCCGGATGAAGATAAGGCTTGATCGATTTTTCGTAGAGTTCGCCCTGGGTTTCGTCGGGAGTGAGCAGGTGGATCCAGTCGGCGCGCTTGGCCGCTTCGTCGGGCGCGACCACGACCATGCCATCGGCTCGCGCCTGTTGCGCACTCTTGCGCGTTGGGTCGAGGCCAACGATCACCTTGAAGCCGCTATCGCGCAGATTCTGCGCCTGCGCGTGTCCCTGGCTGCCGTAACCAATAATGGCGATCGTCTTGCCCTTCAGCACCTCAGGCTTGGCGTCGCGTTCATAAAAAATAGTAACCACCGAGTGCTCCTCTCGATTACGTATTGCGATACACAAGGGAAGAAAGAATCCCTTGTGGTGCGTCTTAAACGGCAAACCGACCGGTCGGTCGGTACTTTTAAATGCTACCTGTCAGGCCCCGAGGGTGTCAAGAGAGAACTCTGGTGCGCGAAACTGTATAAATCACCTAGGGGGACGAATTCGTCCGCCTGACCATGCGCAGACGAATAAAATTCGCCCTCCTCGCCGGCGTGGCCGCCATGGTCTTGATCTTCAGCGCCGCCATTCTCGCCCGGCGCGTGATTCCTCTCCATATTCACGACGACTTCGAATCCAGCTCTCTCAGTTGGCGCTGGACGACCCTCCGCCTGGAGCCCGGCGCCGCCCAACTGGAGCGCCAGATCGTCCGCTCCGGGCATCAGGCCATCGCCATCACGGTGCACGATGGAGACCGTTACGAAGCCGCCAGCGATTCCGGTGCGGCGACCGAACGCGATGAACTGATGGAGAACTGGCCGCTTTTCTCGCGCACCGGCCACACTTACGTTTATTCGTTCAGCCTCCTCCTGCCCAATGATCTGCCGTCCACAGCCCAGCGACTCGTGATTGCGCAATGGCGCCAGCTTTGCGAAGCGCGGCATTGCAGCCCCGACTATCCCATTCTCGCGATTCGTTATCAGCAGGGCCTGCTCGAAATTACCCGGCAGGACGGCCAGGGCCGTCATGTTCTCTATCAAAGCAACAAGAACTACAAAGGCCAGTGGCTGGACTTTCGCTTCGTAATCAAGTTTGACGCCGCTCACGGCAGCGTACGCGCCACTCTCAATCGAGCCTCCATTGTGGATTACGCAGGCCCGACTCTTTTCGCCCCTCAACCAGGTTATCCGGCCGCCGGCTCCGTCTATTTCAAGACCGGCCTTTATCGCGACGCCCTGCACGATCCACCCTGGACCCTCTACGTCGACGACTATCGTAAGGACCAGTGTCCTGACGCGGGCTGCGAGTGAGCGCGCGATGTCAACAACGTTCCCCTGATTTGGTACCATGTCCCCCGATGCCCCGCGAAGCCGTCGTCGATTCCCGGCAGGAAATTCTGCGCACCGCCGCCCGCCTGTTTCAGCAGCGCGGGTACGACGCCACTTCCATGAACGACGTGGCCGCTGCGCTCAAACTCAGCAAAGGTGGCCTCTACCATCACTTTCAAAGTAAAGACGAAATCCTGTTCGAGATCATGAACCACGCCATGGAAATCACTGAGGAGCGCGTGCTGGCCCCGGTACGCGGCATCGCTGATTCCAAAGAACGCCTGCGCGCCCTGATCCGCCTGCACATCGAGGTCGTGCTCAGCCCGCGCGATCGCGAAATCACGGTCATGCTGCACGAAAATCATCCCCTGCCGCCCGCGCTCCGCAAGCGCATCAACTCCCGCAAGAAGGAATACATTCACTTCGTCGAAAGCCTGATTGCCGACGTTCAAAAGGAAGCCCAGAAAGAAGCTCAAGCGCAGCGAACCGGCACGGCAAGATCCACCGTGAGCCCACGCGCCGCCGCCTTCGCCCTGCTGGGCATGATCAACTGGATTTACCAGTGGTACAAACCGGAAGGCGATCTGCAAACCCACAATCTGGTTCCGCAATTCACCGAACTGGTCTTCGGAGGCATCCTCCCGTGAAGGCCACGTTCGCGAAGCTCGGCGAGATCGATCAGCAGCGAACTCAAAGCGGAAAACTGTATTACGAATTTCTCCGTGAGCCGTCCATGAGCGCGGGCCTCTACGTGCTCGCCGCCGGAGCCACTGACGCGCAACTCCCGCATCATGAAGATGAAATTTACTACGTGGTCCGCGGTCGCGCGCGCTTCCGGGCAGGCGATGAGGACCAGGAAATCTCAGCCGGCAGCGTGCTGTTCGTCGCAGCCGAGGTCGAGCACCGTTTCCACGACATCGCCGAGGAGCTGGCGCTGCTGGTCTTCTTCGCACCTGCCGAAAGTTAATTCCGGCCAATCCTTTTATGAATTATCCGATCCTGCCCATGCCCCCGGAACTCTGGCCCGCGGTCCGCGAGATCTACGCCCAAGGCATCGCAACTGGAAACGCCACGTTCGAGATAGAACTTCCCGATTGGGAGAAGTGGGACGCCAGCCATCGCAAAGACTGCCGGCTGATCGTGCTCGAACCGTTCGAACAGAACACTGAACTCGTGGTTCCTCTCGAGAAGCTTACTGTAGTAGGCTGGGCCGCGCTCAGTCCGGTCTCAAGCCGCCGTGTCTACGCGGGAGTTGCCGAAGTATCCGTCTACGTGGCTACCGCCGCGCGCGGACGCGGTGTGGGCAAAGCACTGCTTCAGGCGCTCGTACAGGAGTCTGAGGCGAACGGAATCTGGACCCTCCAGGCAGGAATCTTTCCCGAAAATACCACAAGTATCTCACTGCACCAGTCCTGCGGATTCCGCGAAGTCGGCCGTCGGCGCCAGATCGGACAACTTCGTGAGCTTTGGAGAGATGTGCTGCTGCTGGAGCGCCGCAGTTCAACTGTCGGAACCTGAGCACAGTTCGTCTCGGTACTCGCTACATGCGACTCGGTACACTTCGCCCTACTTCGCCGGTATCCAGTAAATCTCTTCCTTCACCGATCCCTTGTCGACAAACCCCCGTCGTTTCAAAATCGCCTTGCTGTGCTCGATCATTTCCGGATGTCCACATAAGTACGCCATGGTATTACTCGCATCCAGTTCCCAATGGTCAGCATACTTGCGCAGAATGTCATCCGCTCGCCCGATTTCTCCCGACCAGTCTGCGTGATCCCACGGACGACTCACCGTCGGGACATACTTGAACCAAGGCAGGTCCTTGTCGAATTGATTCAGTTCGTCGAGGTATCCAAACTCCCACGGCCGGCTCGCGCCATTCAACAGGAAGAGTTTGTGAGCCCCGTCAAAGCGCCCTTCCTTCCAGTCTTTGGAGAGCGCGCGGACCATGCTCACGAACGGAGCCACACCCGTGACGGTCGAGATCAGCAAATGATTCGTGCGGCCATTCTTCGTGTCCAGCGTAAATCGTCCCTTGGGAACTTTGCGCATCAGCAACTGGTTGCCGGGCTGCAGTTTGTGTAGCAGCGGCGTGAGCGCACCTTCTGGCACCAGCTCAAAGAAGAATTCGATTTCATCCTCCGCCGGCGACGACACAATCGAATACGGACGCTCGACGCGCTTCCCGTTCACCTCGACTCCCAGCGTTGCATACTGACCCGGGACAAACTTGAACTCTCCTCCACTGCGGATGCGGAACATCCACAAATCGGGGGCAAAATCGACGCGTCGGGTCACCTCCGCGTGGTAGAACTTGTCATCGGAACTCGTCATCTCACCTCACCGCTCAAAAAATTCATTGAGAGAACTGGACTGGCAACCCTCGATTCAGGCAAGCAGGTTCCTCCAACCGAACGGTCGTACGGTCACGTTGAATTGCGATATCCTAGCGGGAATCTGCAGGTTTGTGAAGGTCCATCATCCCAAACTTTGCCGGAATCACTTCGATGTACCTTCAGGAATAGGTGAAAACAGCGGCTGAACAATTAGCCCCGCTGCGCTTGCGCCGAAACACACCAGCGCAAACGAGCAGGGCTCCGAAAAACTGACACGCCTATTTCCCCACGACCAACACCACAAAGCTATCCGGAAGAATCGCGGGCCGGGGATGAGGATTATCCGCCGTCGCCGCGGGCCTGGGACCGAACTCCGCCGTGACCACGAACACGTTGTGCGTCTTGGCATCGAGCGCCAATGTGCGCGCGCCCTTCTGGGTCGAAACGTTCTCTGCCGTAAACTTGCCCGGCGATTCTTCTTTCACCACCGTGAGCACGCCGTCCGCCCCACAGGAAGCGAAAGCCAGCCCGGTTTCGGCGTCGAATGTGGTTGCGTCTACGCCGTCGCCAATCGCCGGGGTAGCCAGAACCTTGCCGCTATCGGCGTCCACTACAGCCATCATCTTGTTGTCGCACCCCACAAACAGGCGGCGGTGCTTGCGGTCGATCGAAAGTCCACTCGGCTCCGTGCAAGGGGCCAGCGGCCACTTCGCTTTGACTTCCAGCTTCTTTGGATCGATGGCCACCAATTCGCTCTTATCTTCGATGTTGACGAAGATCTCACCCTTCGCGTCGCTGGCCGCAAACTCCGGCTTGCCATCGAGCTTAATCGTGCCCAGCACTTTTCCGGTGGCGGCATCAATCGCGGTCGAATCCTGGCTGCGCCCGTTGAATGTGAAAACCCTTTTGGTGGCGGGATCGTAGAGAATGGCGTCGGGATTGTCGCCCACTTTTACTTTGCTGCTCGTCGCCAGTGTCTTGATATCGAAAATGCTGACCGTCCCTTCACGGCCGTTACTGGTGAATCCGCGTCCCAGTTCCGGCGCCAGCGCGATGCCGTGCACGCCCTGTGTGTCGGCGATGTCGCCCACGCTCTTGCCCGAATCTGCATCGACCACCATGACATGAGTGCCGCGAGAAATAAAGATTCGTCGCGCGTCAGAATCGGTGGTCAGATAGTCCCACCCTCCGTCGCCGCCCACTTTGTAAGTCGTCACGACGTGGTATCCCGAACCAGCCGCCGTCGCCGCCCATGCCACTGCCGCCAGGGACAAACTGATCATGGGTACCAACCACTTCGATTTCGTTCGCATCACTTCCTCCTCGATTGACCTCTTAACTCTTTGGAATCACGGCGCCATGTTTCGGGGGACGCATTCCTAAATCGCGCGACCGCGTTGCTGCATCAAACCCGGTAGGATTCGACCCGAAGTAACTTTACCTTATTCCGACGGGCATCCTAGACTCATCATTATATGGATATTCCCCAGTCACGTTTTTCGGGACAAGGCCTGCAGCCGGAACCCGCACCAATAGCGGATCCGCGCCTGCAGCCAACGCCGGACTACGGCGCGCTGGGCGCAGGTTCAGAGCCTTCTACGAACGGACCGATTACGATCCCCGTCAGGCGGCCGCTGAACGCAAAACACTTCGCCCCGGTCTTTGCCGCGGCGATCGGAGTACTGGTCGCGGTTCTGACGGCGAACGCCGGCCCTGCCCGCGCTGCCTGGGCGAGTTTTGCCAATCTGTTCGGGGTGCACGAGAATGCGCGCGAGAATGCGCCAGCCTCGGCGAAAGACTCCCGCCAACTCGATCGCATGAAACCGCAGAAGCAGGCCGAGGCTCTGCTCGAACTCGCCGTCAGTCACAACGACGGCGCCGTGGATCAGATTTCTTCCCGGGTTGACCGATGGCAGGGGAAGGTAAAGTGGGATTCGCAGATCGCGACCCTCACCACCGCCGCGCTCAACTCCAGTGATATGCGGGTGCGTGAGTCAGGCATCGAAGTTGAACTCGCGGCCTATGGATTGGCGAAGAATTCCGCCAGCCTCGATTATCTGCTTCGGACCGCTGCGTCTGCCGATCACGCCCGCAAGATTTGGGCGCTCTGGGCGCTCGGCCTGATGGCCAACCGCGGCGTCGAAACCGACCGCGTCGTGCAAGTATTAACCGCTCATCTGAAGGATGCCAGGGAAGACGCAGATTCCCGGCGCTGGGCCGTCGAAGGCCTTTCTCTGGCCGGTTCCGCTCAAACCATTGAACCTCTGTTGAAGGCGATGCATGACGATCCCTCCGCCGTGGTGCGCGAGAGCGCCGCCTGCGGTCTCGCCGAGGCCGGCATGTTCACCCACGAGCAGCGCCTCTCCGTTGTCCCGCAATTGTTGAGCTTTACGGACGATCCCTCCCTCGATGCGCAGACGCATGCCTGGGCCTTCAAGGCGCTGAGCGACATCACCGGCCAGCGGTTGCCCAACGACTCCAACGCATGGCGGGCTTGGTACGATTCAACCAAACCAGACTGAAAACAAACTTATCTCACATAAGTATTCAACTTTGGTTCGTGCCGAAGAAGTTGTTTCTAACCCGAATCGTCTGTGAAACAATCCAGCACGAGGGGGAACTCCACGTCGAGACTCCATGGAAAAACTGAATGTAGTTGTTGCTCTCACCACTCGAGAGAACGATTACCAGGCTGAACAGGCAGCCGCTGTGACCGAAATGGCCACTCGGCTCGGCGTCAAGATGCAACTCATCTACGCCGACAACGACGCCGTCAACCAGACCCAGCAACTCATCAAGATCATTCAGGACCCGTCGCAGCGGCCGACTGCCATTCTCGTCGAGCCCGTCGGCACTGGCATGCCTCAGGTCGCGAAGGCGGCCGTTGCCGCCGGCATCGGGTGGGGAATCATTAACAGCGATCCCGACTACATCGCCGAACTTCGCCGCAGCGGCGCCGTTCCGGTCTTTTCGGTCAGCACCGACCAGTCCGAAGTTGGCCGCATTCAGGGCAAGCAAATGAGCGTGCTGGTGCCGGCGGGCAACGTGCTCTATGTCGAGGGCCCCTTCAACAGTACGGCGACGCAACTCCGCACGAAAGGGATGATTTCCACCAAGCCGGCTGCCGTCGAACTGAAAGTGCTCAAAGGCGACTGGACCGAGCGCAGCGCGCACAACGCCGCCAAATCCTGGCTGTCCCTAGGTTCCTCACGCGGGCTGCAGATTCGAGGAGTCATTTGCCAGAACGATTCCATGGCCATGGGCGCGAGAAAAGCCTTCGTCGACTTGACCGAAAAGGATCGCGAGCAGTGGCTGAGCATTCCCTTCACCGGTTGCGACGGCGTCACCAGGACAGGTCAGGACTGGGTGCGCCGCGGGCTGCTGAAGGCCACCATCATCACCGCACCCGCAGCTGGGACCGCGCTTGAGATCCTGGCGAAGGCCGTCAACTCCGGCTCCATGCCGCCGGACCGCACCTTGATCCCGCCCCGGTCTTTCCCCGCAATCGAAGACTTGGGAGGCAAGAAAAAAGCCAGTCATTGACTGCCCCCTACCCACTGACCCCTGGCCACTGTTTTTTAATCTGCCATCTTGGCAACGTGCACCTCGAACCCCGTCTTCGGCAGCAGCGATGTCAGTGAAAACGCCTTGAATCCGTCGCCGCTGATTTCCGTGTGACGGTAAATCCCCGGCTCGCTCTCGATCGTCTCCCGCCGTCCTTCCATGTCGGCGAGGAAAGCCTGCGCCTGGCTCACCCCAACTTCCACTTCTTTCGCCCGCGTGACCACCGCCTCGGACGCGTACGACCGCACCAGCTTCGGCCAGTATTTTTCCAGCAGCTCGGTGCTGGCAAAGACATCCGCCCAGATGATGCGCCCGTTCACCGCTACCACGACTCCGACTGCGTTGCGATCGCGCAATTGCCGGATCAGGCTCTGATAATTCTGCTCGATGGGCCTGGCGACCGCGTCCACCTGTTTCTTGACTTCCTCGTTTTCATTGACCTTGGCGTAGGAAGATGTCTGCGCAATTTCGTTTGCCACCTGAGGAGCCGCGGCCGTCACCTCAACCGTCTCCATCGCCGACTGTTGCTTGCGCACCTCCGCCCAAACCTGCCCCTGATCCTTGTCAGCCATGGCCTTGGCGCGCACTGACGGCTGCACCATCATCGCCATCGGGGTGTTCCCGTGAATCGCACCGCCGATGTTTTTGCCATACATCGACTCCGACGCTCCAAAATGCTCGCTGGTCGCGACCCACCGCCCCGGCTCCACGCAGAACACACTCAGGTCCACCGGATCGCTCTCGGCAGGAACAATGCGGTCCTTGCCAATCACGCGATCCTGCTTGCCTCCGCTGACCACTTCACCCGCCAGCAACAGTAGAGGCCGTTTCGAATTGTTGACCAGCACCAGCCGGTTGACCTCCGCCCCATCGTGGCGAACTTCGTTGCGAACCAGCGGCGTGGGATGCCGCCGAATCAGCCCCTGCACATTCCCCGCTTCGGTCACAACCACGTCACCCGACCGCAGCCCTTCGTCGAGAGTCATGAATTCCCCAGTCGGATAACTCTTGGCCGCGACCACGGGAAACACCGTCAAATTGCCGTGCCGGATCGGCTCCAGCACCTTGTAGCCCGGCGCCGAGGCCGCTTCACCCGCCTGCACATCACGCTGATCCAAGAACACGATCCCAGCCGCCAATGCCACCACCGCCAACACCAGAAAAATCTTCGGACTCGCATTCGTTTGCATAGACGCTCCCTCCCAGCCGGACGAGCGCGCAACCATCCCAAATGCGGGTGCCCCATTTCTCGCGTCCTTTGCGAGAAGTGGGAATTCCACCTCTACACGCCCATCTCGACTCCGTGGAAAGAACGACCACACCACCGTACCTTGCGCGCAAAATAAGTGTGGGGCAGACACTCCTGTCCGCCCCACTTATTCCCCTGCGAAATCGAATCAGCAACCCTCGAGCCACTTCCGCACTGTCCTTTCTCGACTCGACTCAACTCAACCAAAGTAGTGCGACGCTAATGGAAAGTCTTGCGCAGGAAATCGATCCCTCATGGCTGTAGGGGGGCTGGAGATTGCCGTTGACGGTTGGCGCGCCGGCTCGTACATTCCCCCAGTGGCTCAAATCAAGAACGACGGTGCGTGGATTTGGTCGTCGGGGGAGTTTGGCGGAGAAGCGCTCGGATAGGCCCTGTCGGGTGTACTGATCCCTGGGCTCATCTCCTATGCAATTGCAGGGAGGCACAAAGTGCGAAACCTGAATCGATTCGGTCTTGCTTTCTTCTTAGGTAGCTCTTTTGTGTTCGCTCTCGCAGCGTCACAGACGCATCCGAAACCAAGTGAGTCACCTTCTGACTTGGTCAAAGAGGCGACTGGCAAAAAAGCCGTTGATCCAGCAAACTCCAGCGAGACGCATCGCTTATGTCGGACTGTGCTGGGTGATATGCTGGCCATGCGGAAGTCACACGATGCGCAAGTGGCGAAGTTCATCAACGATCTAAGTAATATCTACTCAGCCGAATCACTCTCCAATCGAGTATCCATGCAGCGATCAATCGATGCTGTTCAAGGGACCCTGACGGCCGACGAGGATTTTTCGCATCAGTTTCAGGCCTGGCGCGACCACCTCAAGGAGAAAGTGGATCATTCGTCATTGTCGGAGGCCGACAAAGAAGGATTCATCGAAGGCGTTGAGAAAGCAATCGGAGGCTCCGACATTTTGAAAGTTCGCGATCAAATCGTGGGGGCTGAAGAAAAGTGGGCTGCAGCCACGAAAGACCTGTACGCCTATGCCCTGGCGAACGACCAGAAGATCAAGGTCAAAGGGTCGGAGCTACTGATCGATGACGAGAAAGTACAGTCTGATTTCAATCGTCAACTGAAGGATTGCAGGGATCTGCGCAGCAACATGCGATCTCTCAACTCCCAACTGAACGAACTGCAGGAACAGCGGATGAAAAAAATCGGAGTCACCCGCGACGATCTGGGCCTCGGCCAGAGCCAGTCTGCTCCGCAGTAACTCTCGATCCCCTGTAAAATTGAATCAGCGACCCCGGAGCCACGTCCGCATTGTCTTTTCTCGATCAACTCAACCCGCAGCAGCGCGAAGCCGTCGAAACTACCGAAGGCCCGGTGCTGATCCTCGCCGGCGCCGGCAGCGGCAAAACGCGCGTCATCACCTACCGCATCGCCCATCTGATCGAGCACAAAGGCGCGATGCCCGAATCCATTCTGGCCATGACCTTCACCAACAAGGCCGCCGCCGAGATGGGCGAGCGCGTCGAAAAACTGGTCGGCGGGTTGAGCATCGCCAAGCCCGTCATCTCCACTTTCCATTCGTTCTGCGTGCGCGTGCTTCGCCGCGATATTGAAGCCATGCGCATTCCGTCGGCCACGGCGGGACAGCCGCCCATCGGGCACACGAAAAACTTCGTAATCTACGACGAGAACGATCAGCAGTCCGTCGTCAAAAGCGTGATGAAACGCCTCGGCCTCGACGACAAGCAACTCACCCCGCGCACCGTGCTGGGCCGCATTTCCTGGGCAAAGAATCACATGCTCGATCCCCAGGAACTCTACCTGCAATCGGCTGATCCCAAGACAGAGAAAATCGCACATCTCTACGAGGAGTATCGAAAAGAGCTGCGCAAGGCCAACGCCCTCGACTTCGACGATCTGCTGCTCGAAGCCGTGCGGTTGCTGAAGTCGGCGTCGCAAGTGCGCGAGTACTACAACCGCCGCTTCCAATATCTGCTGATCGACGAATATCAGGACACGAACCGCCCACAGTACGAATTGATGCGCATGCTCGCCGGAGATCGCCACAACGTCTGCGCCGTCGGCGACGAGGATCAGTCGATTTATTCCTGGCGGGGCGCCGACATCCGCAACATTCTCGAATTCGAGCAGGATTTTCCCGAAGCCAAGATTATTCGCCTCGAACAGAACTACCGCTCTACGCAAAACATTCTGCAGGCCGCGTCGGCGGTAGTCGCCAACAATATCCGCCGCAAAGGCAAGAACCTTTGGACCGAGCGCCAGGGCGGCACCAGGATCGGCTACTACGAAGCCCCCGACGGCGAAAACGAAGCCCTGTTCGCCGCCGACCACATCGCCAAATATCTGCGCGAAGCCAGCCGTGCTGAAAATTCCGGCGGCGAAACTCCCCGCGCCGCCGTGCTCTACCGCACCAACTCGCAGTCGCGCCTGTTCGAAGAAGCCATGCGCCGCTACGGCCTGAAATATAAAGTAGTCGGCGGATTTTCGTTCTACGAGCGCTCCGAAATCAAAGACCTGATTTCCTATCTCAAAGTCATCCTCAATCCCGACGACTCCATCTCGCTGCTGCGCGTCATCAATACACCCACTCGCGGCATCGGCAAAGGCACTATCGACACGCTCGAAAATCTGGCCCTAGAAACCGGCCTGTCGCTATGGGGCGCGCTGGGTGAAGCCATCCGCCGCCAGTTGCTGCCGCAGCGCGCCTTATTGTCGCTGAAGAATTTTCAGCAACTGATCGAAGACGCAAGAGCCATGCTGGCAGGATCGTTCCAGGAGCAGCTTAATCAAAATGTGGCGCGGGCGCCCTCGCCGGCGCAAATGCCGGAAGCCCCGCAGTCCTCCGGTCAAGCCGGTGAGACCACGGATGACGCCACCGCCTTCGACCCCACTGAATTCGGAAACTTTTCCTTCGACTTCGGCGCCGCGGATTCCGAACTTCCGACGTCCGATTCCGAACTTGCGGCTTCTGATGTTGATCCGGCAGTGGAGGCGAGACGCCTCCACGACAGCCGGCGGGACGCCGGCGCTACGGGCGCGAATTCAAGTGCTCCGCCCGAACCCCAGATCGGTGCGACCCCCAATGAATTCCCCGTTCCGGTCGTTTCCACCGCCGACCTGCTGAAATTCCTCATCGACCGCACCGGCTACATCAAACTCCTCGAAGACGAAGACACGCCAGAGGCTCTCTCCCGCATCGAAAACCTGCGCGAACTGGTCAACGCCGCCATGGACTCGCGCGACCGCGGAGAATCCCTCGACCAGTTCCTCGACCACGCAGCGCTCGTCGCCGATGCAGACGACTACGACGCCCGCGCGCAGATCACGCTCATGAGCCTGCACGCCGCCAAAGGCCTGGAGTTTCCCCTCGTCTTCCTCAGCGGCCTTGAAGAAGGACTCTTCCCGCACTCCCGCACCATGCTCGTCCCCGAGGACATTGAAGAAGAGCGCCGCCTCGCCTACGTCGGCATGACTCGCGCCATGGACCAGCTCATCCTGACTCGCGCCGTCTACCGCCGCCGCTACGGCACCGACCTCCCCGAAGCCAGCGTCCCTTCAAGATTCCTCGAAGAAGTTCCCGCCCCGCTGCTGGAAGAATTAGGCACGCAGCGCGCAAGCAGGAGCTATGTGGGAACGGGGACGTCCGGCCGTTCGGCGGGACGAAGCCCCGCAGCCGAATCCACCCACTACTCCTACGAAGACGAAGACCAAAGCCCAACCTGGCACGACCAACGTAGCGACGGACGCATTCGTCCGTCGGCCGGACCCAAGCCCACAGCTCCCGCCCGCCCCTACAACTCCATCGAGAACATCGCCGAGTTCTTCGCCAGCCGCGGCAAGAAGTTCAACATCCCCAAGACGAAGGTCGAAGAGCCCACCGGCAAGCGCGGATTCCGCCCCGGCCAGAAGGTCCGCCATCCCAAATATGGCGAAGGAACGGTCTACCAGCGCGAAGGAGAAGGCGAAGATGCCAAGATTACGGTACAATTTCCTCGCTTCGGCTTGAAGAAGCTGGTTGAAAAGTATGCCCAGCTGGAGCGAGCCTGAAAACCATTGAGTAATTGGGTGATTTAGTGATTGAGTAATTTGCCCGAATTGAGCCTCATAGGTTTTTCAATTACCCAATTTCTCAATTACCAAATTACTCAATTCCAAAGGAATCATGGCAAATACATCAAAGCTGACCAAAGACGAACGCAAGAAAGCCAAACGCACCGCCCGCAAGAAACGCAAGGCGGAAAATCCGCTCAAGCCCCGCGATTACGCTCGCGGATCGAAAAAGCCCAAGGTCAAGAAACTGGCCCGCGGCCAGGCCAAGCGGTAAAAGAAGCACTTGGCATTCAGCGCTTGGCATTTAGCCGGGTCGCGGTTCCTGGAGCTAACCGGAACCCAGACTGGCAAAATGCCAAGTGCTAATGGCTAAGAGCGAGTTTTCCAGGAGCCCCCAACCGCTTGTCACAACTCACGGAACCCGCCGAAGTCATCCGCACCTCCGACAACCAGCTGTTCTGCTGCAAGTCGATCGACAAGCTGATCTCCGATTCCGAGCACCCCGAGCACCGGCTCAGCAAATCGCTGGGCCCCTGGTCCCTGACCGCGCTGGGTATCGGCGCCATTATCGGGTCCGGCATCTTCATTCTCACCGGCACTGCGGCCGCCGGAGAATATTTCCAGGCTCCGTCCCTCCTGCACGCCCAGGCGCTCGACGTAATCATCAATTTCGTGCGCACCGGCAGCACCGCCGGAGCGCTCATGCACGGACGCCCGCCCGCGGGGCCATCGATTGCGATTTCATTCCTGCTGGTCGCGATCGCCTGCAGTTTTGCCGGATTGTGCTACGCCGAACTGGCCTCGATGATTCCCATCGCCGGCAGCGCCTATACATATTCCTACGCCACGCTCGGCGAAATTTTTGCCTGGATCATTGGCTGGGATCTCATCCTCGAATATGTAGTCTCGAACGTCGCGGTCGCGGTGGGCTTTGCCGGTTATACGAAAGCGCAACTGGCGGTCTTCGGCCTCAACTTGCCGGACAAATGGGCGAGCCCGGTTTGGGCCGGTGGGCAATGGACGGGCGCCTATTTCAACCTCCCCGGTTTTCTCATCGTTTTTATTCTCACGCTGCTGCTGGTTCGCGGAGTGAAGGAATCGGCGGAGACCAACAACATTATGGTGATGGTCAAGATCGGCGCCATCCTGACCTTCCTGGTCGTCGGTGGAATGCTGGTGAAGCCCGCGAACTGGGTGCCCTTCGCGCCCTCTGGCTTCGCCGGAATCGTCACCGGAGGCGCCATCGTCTTCTTTACTTACATCGGATTCGATTCGGTCTCGACCGCCGCCGAGGAATCGCGCAATCCGCAAAAAGATTTGCCCTTCGGCATCATCATGTCTCTGGTCGTTTGCACCCTGCTCTATGTTGGCGTTGCCATCGTGCTACTCGGCATGATGAAGTACACGACTTTCGTCTCCGGTGCTGCCGCCGAAGCGCCCGTGGCTTACGCGATGAAGTATCTGGGCGTGCACCCGTTCTTCCGCTCGGTCATCGTGATCGGAGCCCTGACGGGAATGATCTCGTCCTTGCTCGTGTTTCAGTACGGGCAGGCGCGCATCTGGTACGCCATGTCCCGCGACGGCTTGTTGCCGAAGTTATTCTCCGCGGTGCACCCGAAATACAAGACGCCGCACTGGTCCACCTGGATCGCCTGTTTCGCCGTAGGAATTCCCGCCGGCCTCGTCGATATCGGAGATGCCGCCGACCTCGCCAACATCGGCACGCTTTTTGCCTTCGTTCTGGTTTCGCT
>Ga0210395_10000879_pt1 | contig 23171 bp, 17 predicted proteins | sample IncBWH4OmetaG_FD_150861 | JGI IMG/M metagenome (GOLD analysis project Ga0210395, IMG submission 150861) | Forest soil microbial communities from Barre Woods Harvard Forest LTER site, Petersham, Massachusetts, United States - Inc-BW-H-4-O ...
AACACCACGGAATGGACGGCGCCGATGCGTGCGCACGCGAGGATGGCGTAGGCCGCCTCGGGGATCATCGGCAGATAGATGGTGACGCGGTCGCCTTTGCCGACGTTGCGGTTGCGCAGCACGTTGGCGAAGCGGCAGACCTCGTCGTGCAGCTCCTGGTAGGTGATCTTCCTGGAGTCCTTGGGATCGTCGCCTTCCCAGATGATCGCGGTCTGGTCGCCGCGCTTGGCGAGATGGCGGTCGATGCAGTTGTAGGCGGCGTTGGTGGAGCCGTCCTCGAACCATTTGATGGAGACGTGACGCGGGTCGAAGGAGGTGTTCTTGACCTTGGTGAAGGGCTCGTACCAGTGGATGCGCTCCGCCTGCTCCGCCCAGAAGCCGTCGGGATCGGCGACCGAGCGCTCGTACATGCGGTGGTAGTCGGCGTCGCTGACATAGGCGCGCTTGGTCCACTCGGCGGGTATTTCGTAGATCTTGTCCGACATCTCTTCCTCCGGGCGCACGGCCTTTGCGGCCTTTATCGAAGCGTTTTTCCCGCACGACATTATGCGCCGACGGGCTGACGAGCGACAAGGCTGGGAAATCCCGGCGCGACAATGCGGCAGATATCGCCGCGTCCAACGCCGACTTCAGCCGCCCGACATCCCGCCCATCTTGCAGATAAGCTTCCACTCGTCCGCAGTGACCGGCTGCACCGACAAGCGGGGATACTTCGCCAGGATCATGTCCTTCAGCTTCGGCTCGGCCTTGACGGCGGCGAGCGTCACCGGCTTGGGCAGCGGCTCGACGGCTCCGGTGGTGACCGCGACCCAAGGCTCGCCGGTGCCGGCGGTCGGGTCCGGATAGTGTTCGCGGATCACTTCGCCGATGCCGACGATCTGTTTCTGATCGCCGGTGTGATAGAAAAAGAACTTCTCGCCCTTTTTCATCTCCTTGAGGTGGCGGCGCGCGGTGAAATTGCGCACGCCGTTCCACGGCTCGCCCTTGGCGCCGCGCTGGACCTGATCGTCCCAGGAAAACTCTTCCGGCTCGGTCTTGAGAAGCCAATACGCCATGTCATCCCTCCGATTTGAGCGGCCGCATCAGTAATGATTCGATCGCGGCGTCGACGGTCATCCTTTCCGCGAGCACCGCGGCGACGGCAGACGAGATCGGCATGTCGACGCCGCGCTCATGCGCCATTTCAAGGAGCACCGGCGCGGTGAAGACTCCTTCGGCGAGGCCGCCTTGGATCGCGTCCGGCTTATGCCCGCGCCCGAGATTGATGCCGAAGGCGAAGTTGCGCGACTGCGGGCTCGAAGCGGTCAACAGCAGGTCGCCGAGCCCGGAAAGGCCCATCATCGTCTCCGGCCGCGCGCCGTAGGCCTTGCCGAACCGCATCAGCTCGGCGAAGCCGCGCGTCGTCAGCGCCGCAGCGGCGCTGGCGCCGAGGCCGCGCCCGGAAACGATGCCGGCGGCAATGGCGAGCACGTTCTTGGCGGCGCCGCCGATCTCGACGCCGCGCACATCGGTTGAATGGTAGGGACGGAAGCTCGCCGAGCCGATCGCCTGCGCCAGCGCCGCGGCGAGCTCGCCATCGCTCGCGGCGAGCGTGACTGCGGTCGGCATCCCGCGCGCCACGTCGGCAGCGAAGCTCGGCCCGGAAAGGATTGCCGGAGCGGCGCTCGGCACGCATTCGGCGATGATCTCGTTCATGAACTTTCTGGTGCCGCGTTCGATGCCCTTGGCACAGACGATGACCGGCGTGCCCGCCCCGATGAGCGGCGCCAGCGCCGTTGCGACCCGACGCACCGTCTGTGCCGGCACAACGAGCAGCAGCGCGTCGGCGCGCGCGGCCTCGGCCAGATTGCCGATGAGCGCAATGGCGTCGTCGAGCCGGACGCCGGGCAAAAAGAGGCTCTCGCGCGCCTTCGCCAGGTGCGCGGCATTGACGGCGTCGTGCTCCCACAACACGACCTTTCGCCCGGCGCGCGCGCAAGTCAGCGCCAGCGCGGTTCCCCAGGCGCCGGCTCCGATCACCCCGATTTGCTCGAACCCCATCAGCCGAAATGCTCGCGCTCACAGCGCTTCGCCGCGCAGCAGCTTCGGCACGTCGCCGACGAGGCCAGCGGCTTCGCGCATGAACAGGCGTTTGAGATTGGGCACGCGGTCGACCAGGCCGAGGCCGATGTCGCGGGCAAGGCGCAGCACGGCGGATTGGTTGGAGAACAGGCGATTGAGGCCGTCGGTGGCGAGCCCCATCTACATGGTATCGAAACGCCGCCAGCGCTGATAACGCTCGAGCACGTCCGGCGCCCCGGGGTCGAGCCCGAGGCGCGCGGCATCGACGATCACTTCGGCGAGCGCCGCGACGTCCTTGAGCCCCATGTTGAGACCCTGGCCGGCGATCGGATGGATGACGTGCGCGGCATCGCCGACGAGCGCGATCCGGTCGGCGACGAACGAGCGCGCGACGGAAAAGCCGAGCGGATGCACCCGACGCGCGCCGACGGTCGTGATCTCGCCGAGATGCAGCTTGAATCGGCGCTCGAGCTCGGCACGAAAGTCGGCATCGGGCAGCGCCATGATGCGCTCTGCCTCACGCGCCGTTTCCGTCCACACGATCGACGAGCGCCGTTCCTTGAGCGGCAGGATCGCGAACGGCCCTGCCGGCAGAAAATGCTCTTCGGCGCGTCCGCCATGGTCGCGTTCATGCCCGACGGTGGTGACGATCGCCGACTGGCCGTAGCTCCAGCCGTGCGTGGCGATGCCGGCGCCTTCCCGGATCGACGAACGTGCGCCGTCGGCGGCGACCAGGAGCCGCGCCGCGATCGCGTCGCCGTTCGCAAGCTCGACATTGACGTGCTGCGCAGAGCGATGCGCCGACGCGCGCGCACCCCTGGAGAAGCGGGTTTGGCTGCTGTCGGGCGCGCGCACCTCCCCTTCGTGGGCAGGATAGGAAAAACGCGCGACGGCGGTCCGTCGGCATTCGACGCCGGTCTCCTTCGCCTTCGCTTCGAGCGCTGCGATGAGGTGGCGGTTTTCAATCATGCGGGCGAACGGTTCGCCCGGCTCGATCTCGCCGGCGAAGGTCAGAAAGGCCGGCCGCACGGCGTCATCGAGCCGGCTGTCGGTGACGACCATGTCGAGGATCGGCTGCGCCTCGCCGGCGACCGCCTGCCAGATGCCGAGCGCGTCAAGCAGTCGGCGCGCCGCCGCGACAATCGCCGAGGCACGTTCGTCGCCCGCATGGCTCGCCCCGAGCGTCGGGTCGGCGACCGTCACCGAGAAGGATGACCCGAGCCCCTGGCGCAGCGCGATCGCGAGCGTCAGCCCGGCAAAGCCGCCGCCGGCGATCAGCACATCACCTCGGTCGTCCGGATGGGTCATCAAGGAACCTGTTCCTGGACCACAGCGAGCCAGCAGCATATAGCATCGCCCCGCCATCGTGCGAATTCGTCGATACCGTCGGCGTGTCGCGCCCTCGTGGAACGCCCGAAGGAAAAGCCATTCATGTCGTCTTCGGTCATCCAGGAACTGCTCGACATCCTCGATCTCGAGCCGCTCGAAGTGAACCTGTTTCGCGGCCGCTCGCCGCAATCGCGCTGGCAACGCGTCTATGGCGGCCAAGTGATCGGCCAGGCCCTGGTGGCGGCCTGCCGCACGGTCGACGAAGTTGCGCAGCGGCCGCCCCACTCCTTGCACGCCTATTTCCTGCTCGGCGGCGATCCCAAGGTCCCGATCGTCTACGAGGTCGAGCGTATCCGCGATGGGCGCAGCTTCACCACGCGGCGCGTGACCGCGATCCAGCACGGCCGCGCGATTTTTTCGATGGAGGTGTCGTTCCACGGCGCCGAGGAGGGATTGTCACACCAGTTTCCGATGCCCGACGTGCCCAAGCCCGACTCGCTGCCGAGCGAGATCGAGATCAGGCAGCGCATGCTGCATCTGCTCCCCGAACCGGTGCGCCGCTACTATCAGCGCGAACGGCCGATCGAGATGCGGGCCGTCGAATACGGCCGGTATCTCGGCCAGCAGGTTGAGGGGGACCGCTTTCACGTGTGGGTTCGCGCCACCGGCCGGCTGCCCGACGAGCCGGCCATCCACCAATGCGTGCTCGCTTATGCGTCGGACATGAGCTTGCTCGGCGCCGCGCTCATTCCGCACGGACGCAGCCTGTTCAGCGATGAGTTCATGGCGGCAAGCCTCGACCACGCGATGTGGTTTCATCGCCCGTTCCGCGCCGACGAGTGGATGCTCTACGTGCAGGATAGTCCGAGCCTCGCCGGCTCGCGCGGCTTCACCCGCGGCGAGATCTTCGCCAGCGACGGTACTCTGGTCGCGTCGGTTGCGCAGGAAGGACTGCTGCGGCAACGCCGTCCGAAGCCGAAATAGGGCCCCCCGAACGAGCCCCGGCTCCTTCGGGGGACTTCCGCCAATAAACTGCTTAATTCGGGCCCGCCTTGCCGATAGTGTGGACATCAGATCTTCGCGCCCGGGGAACGCTACATGAAGCTCGTCATCGCCATCATCAAGCCCTTCAAGCTCGAAGAGGTGCGCGACGCCCTCACGGCGATCGGCGTCCACGGTATGACCATCACCGAGGTCAAGGGCTACGGCCGGCAGAAGGGCCACACTGAAATCTACCGCGGCGCGGAATACGCCGTGAACTTCCTGCCCAAAATCCGCATCGAGGTGGCGGTCGCCGCGGATGCGGCCGACCGAGTCGTGGAGGCGATCGGTACTGCCGCCAAGACTGGGCAGATCGGCGACGGCAAGATCTTTGTTGCGCCGATCGAGCAAGCCGTGCGCATACGCACCGGCGAGACCGACGCCGACGCCCTCTAACCCCGCGTCCGGTTGGCCTGCGACCTGGCTTCGTCGGCAATCGCCTAGTTTCTAGGCACGGTGTCCGATCTTTGGGCGGACGCCCTCGCTGCGTATCTCCGCGCGAGACACCCGGTCGCGATTCTCATCCCAACAAGCGCCGTTTCCCACTGCGGCAAGCCGGTTTCCGTGAACTGGCACGCCGCTTGATTCTAATGCTGCGTCGGGTGCGCGCGGGTACGCCTGCGGGCTGGTTGATGTTGCTCGGTCGAGCGCGACGCTTGATCGACAACTGGGAGATTGAACCAATGAAAATTGTCATGGCCATCATCAAGCCGTTCAAGCTCGACGAGGTCCGCGACGCCCTCACCAAGATCGGCATTCAGGGGCTGACCGTCACCGAGGTGAAGGGTTACGGGCGACAGAAGGGCCACACCGAAATCTATCGCGGCGCCGAATATGCCGTGAGCTTCCTGCCGAAGATCAAGCTCGAGGTCGCCTGCCCCTCCGATCAGGTCGACAAGGTCATCGAGACCATCACGGCCTCGGCGAAGACCGGCCAGATCGGCGACGGCAAGATCTTCGTGCTCGGCCTCGATCATGCGGTCCGCATCCGCACCGGCGAGATCGATGCCTCAGCCCTCTAGACAACCCGCACCTCCATCTGCACGGACAGGAGTGAAATCATGACCTTGAAGAAATTCTCGCGTGCGGGGCTCGTCGCTCTCGCCGGCGCGGTTCTGCTTGCCATCGTGCTGAGCCTGCCGACGTTCCATGGATCGTACGCGCAGACTTCGACGACTACCGAGGCGCCCGCGACGCCGGCGGCTGCCGCACCCGCGGCTGCCGAGGCTGCGCCGCCGGCATGCGACGCCAAGACGCTCGAGAAATGCACGCCGAATTCGGGCGACACCGCCTGGATGCTCACCTCCATGGCCATCGTGCTGATGATGACCATTCCCGGCCTGGCGCTGTTCTACGGCGGCATGGTGCGCAAGAAGAACGTCGGCGATACGGTGATGACGAGCTTCGCCATCACCTGCCTGGTCAGCATCCTCTGGCTGTTCTTCACCTACAGCCTGGCGTTCCGCAGCGGCACGCCGTTCATCGGCGGGTTTGATCGCGCCTTCCTGCAGGGAATCGTCAGCAACACCTTCAAGGACGGCGTGGGGCTGAACATCGGCACGCCCAACTCGCTGGCGCCGACCATTCCCGAGACCGTCTATTCGATGTTCCAGTTGACGTTCGCGATCATCACCGCGGCGCTCATCGCCGGATCGTTCGCCGAGCGCATGAAGTTCTCGGCGATGCTCTGGTTCATCGGCCTGTGGGCGATCTTCGTCTATTCGCCGATCGCGCACTGGGTGTGGGGACCGGACGGCATCTTCAACAGCGCCAATCCCGATGCCAAGTTCCACGTGCTCGACTTCGCCGGCGGCACGGTGGTGCACGTCAATTCGGGCACCGCGGGCCTGATGGCGGCGCTGATGCTCGGCAAGCGCAAGGACGCCGGGCCCGGCCATAACATGGTGCTGACCATGATCGGCGCCTCGCTGCTGTGGGTCGGCTGGTTCGGATTCAACGCCGGCTCGGCGGTCACCGCCGGCATGCAGGCCGGCATGGCGATGACCGTCACGCACCTTGCGACCGCGACCGCGGGCTTCACCTGGATGATCGTCGAGTGGATCCTGCGCGGCAAGCCGACCGTCATCGGCATCTGCTCCGGCGCGGTGGCCGGGCTCGTCGCCATAACCCCGGCGTCCGGCTTCGTCGGCCCGATGGGAGCGTTCTGGATCGGCGTCGCCGCCGGCATCGTCTGCTACTGGGGCGTCACCGGGCTCAAGCACTTCTTCGGTTACGACGACGCGCTCGACGTGTTCGGCGTGCACGCGGTCGGCGGAGCGACGGGCGCGCTGCTCACCGGCGTATTCGCCGTCGAGCAATACGGCGGCACCGCCGGGCTGATCGAGGGCAACCCCGGGCAGGTGCTCACCCAGATCGTCGGCATCGCCGCCGTGTTCGTCTACGACGCGGTCGTGACGCTCATCATCCTCTGGCTCGTCAACCTGGTCATCGGGCTGCGCGTGACCGAGGATGTCGAGCGCGAAGGTCTCGATCTCGCGCTGCACGGCGAGACCGTACAATAGGAGGTCGGCGCGCCGGAGATCCGGCAGCGTCTCCTCAATCGAGAGGCCCCGTCGCCCGCCGGGGCCTCTTGCGTCATCCGCTATCCTTAGAACTCGATCAGCAATGTCGCCCGCTGGCGGGGAAAATCCGTCAGGTCGAGCGCGGCTCTGACGCGCCGATCTCGCGGCCGGCGATCAGCTTCCAGGCGGCGCTCATGAGCACCTTGGGGGCGATCTTCCAGAAGAACGTTGGGCTCAGATAGACGGCGCCGCCGGTCAACGAGTTGAACGCCACGCCTTTGGTAGTGGCGCAGATACCAGAGATCGACGCCGACCACGACGTTGGGCACGATTTGGAAGGCGAGCGTCGATTTCTTGTCCCCCGCCAACGGCGGCGCGCGTCGCCGCCGGCTGGTAGAGCAGGTTGAAGGCCAGAAACAAGGCGGTTCTGATCAGCTCGGCATCGGCTTCGAGCTTGGTCTCGACGCAGTAGTTTGACACTCGCTCGCCGCTGTCTCGTCGCGGTTGTGGAATTCCAGCTCGACCGACAGCGCGACCGGCGAATGGGCGGGTGCTCGCGTGGGACGATGACCCACCTGTTCTGTTCCGTTCCTTACATTCATTCCAAAGTATACTTTGTCATTATTCTAATTCCACCTTCGTAGTATTGACTTGGATGAATTCTAATCTTGGTCGTTATTTGACAATCAGGTTCCATCAGGCTTCTATACTATAGATGCCCAGAAAAATCCCGTAGTTGGTTCGATGAATATTTGCAATTGGAGAGGGGGTGATTCCATGGTCAGGAACGCGAACAGACGCCGCCGACAGCTTGTTTCGAGGCGATTGTCGATGACGCCGCTCACGGTGGCGGCGACGCTCTTGGGGATGTCCGAACTGGCCCTGGCGGGTGACGGCGCCGTCGACGCGGCGCGGCCGTACCCGGGCGACAACGGCGCGAGTCAAGTTCTTCTCAAGAAGATGGAGGCCATGGAGCAGCGTATCAAATCACTGGAGTCGCAGCTCAAGCAGAAGGATGCGCCGCCGGCGGCGCAGAAAACCCCGGCTGCGATTTCGGACGGCAAGCCACGAGGCAAAGCGAACAGGACGCTCGACCTCGCCGCCGCTCCGGCAGGCGACCTTGTCGCGGACGCGCCGCTCCCCAGCCAGACGGCGGCACCCGCCCAGACGGCGGCGCCCGGCCAGACGGCGGCGCCCGACCAGGCCGACAAGTCCGCCAAATCCGCCAAATCCGCCAAGGCGGCGAAGCCGGACACCCTCGAGAAGGCCGGCGACAAAGCAATCCTCGGCCTGACCGATTCGCCCATTCCGGGTCTCGCGATCGGCGCCTATGGCGAGATGCTGTTCGGCGCGGCGCAAAATCCGGCCGCCGGCGGCCAGTGGCAAGGCGGCGCCGATATCCGCCGCATGGTGCTGCTGCCGACCTACGCCATCACCGACAACATCATCTTCAATGCCGAGCTCGAATGGGAGCATGGCGGCTTTTCCCCGGATGGGGACGACAAGGTGAACGGCGAAATCGACGTCGAGCAATTGTGGATCGATTTCAAGATCGTCGATCAGTTCAACTGGCGGGCGCCGGGAATCGACCTCGTTCCGATCGGCTACATCAACCAGCATCACGAGCCGACGCAGTTCTACAGCGTGCTGCGGCCGGAAATATACAACGGCCTCATCCCTTCGACCTGGATGGCCCCGTCGAGCAGCGTCTACGGCTCGATCGCCGACGGACTGGGCTATCAGATCATGGTGTCGAGCAGCATTGAGGATTTCGGCGGCGACTTCAGCACGCGCACGGATGCCAACACCGTGCCTACATTTCCGACCGGCTATCCCGCAGGGATCACCGGCCTCGATGCGCTCGGCTTGGCGCGGCCGACCATCAGCGATTTTCGGCAGCTCAGCAACACGGTCGCGGTCGCGGGCCGGCTCGACTACTCGCCTCCGTCGATTCCGGGATTCGCCGGAAGCACCAGCGCCTACTTCACCCCGAACACGACGCCGCGCGGAGCTTATGCCGACGACGGCACGCTGCTCGGCCGTTCAAGCCTGACGATGGTCGACAGCGAATTCCGCTACCGGATACCGAATACGGGACTGGAACTGCGCGGCGAGGGCGTGTTCGTGACCTTCGGCAATCCCGCCAACCTCCGCGCCAACAACGACAGCGATCCGACCGACAACGTCGGCAAAACCATGTATGGCGCCTCCGGCGAGATCGCCTATCATTTCCCGCTCGGCACGATCCTGCACAGCGAATGGGAGGCCGTGCCGTTCTATCGCTATACCTACGAGAACCTGCAGACCAAGGGCTTCGCCGGAACCGACCTGAACACGCCTACCGGGGCCGGGCAGTTGCAATTCCACAACGTCGGCATCGCCATATTCCCCTCGCCGAAACTCGTGCTCAAGGCCACCTATCAGAAAGTGATCAATCGCGACCCGGCCGGGGCACAATCGGATTCCGTTCTCGGCGGCGCCGGCTTCTTCTTCTGACCGCCTGACGCGTCGGCGCGCGGGCAGCGCAACAACCACTGAGGCACGGGCCAATGACTGGATGGATTCGATGGACTGCGCCGGCCGCGGCGATGATCTCGTTGAGTGCACCGGCCCACGCGGTGCAGTACCTCTCCGTCAGCGAAGCGCAGAAGCTCGCATTTCCGTCGGCGAGCTTTACCGAGGTGCAGCCGGGCCGCGTGTGGAAGACGAGCAGCGGCGGCATCTTCGTCCTCGATCATGTGATCGGCAAGCACCTCTACATCGATTACGCGGTGTCGATCGTCGGCGGCCGCGTCCACCGCGTCGATATCCTTCAATACCGGGAGTCCTATGGCGGCGAGGTCAGAAGCCCGAGCTGGCTGGCGCAATTCGTCGGCAAGACCAGCAGCAGCCCGCTGCAAGTCGGTGCCGATATCCGCAACATTTCCGGCGCGACGCTGTCCTCGATGCACGTGACCGAAGGCGTGAAGCGAATTTTGGCCGCGTATGGACATCTCCGATAGCGTTCGCCGCAAGCAGCCGCTGCTGGGCACTTTCGTCGAGATTGCCGCGGCCGGTGCCGCTCGCGGCGACCTGCACGAAGTGCTCGACGACGCCTTTGCCGCCGTGGCACAGGTGCACCGGCTCATGAGCTTCCACGATCCGCAAAGCGACGTGAGCCGCCTCAACCGCGAAGCCTTCGCCGGCGCCGTCCCAGTGCACGCCTGGACCTATCAGGTCCTGGAAGCGGCGATTGAGCTCAATCGCGAATCCTCCGGGGTCTTCGACATGACGGTCGCTCCCTTGCTGCAGCAGCGCGGCCTGCTGCCTCGCGGCGCCGGCGATCCCGCGCCGGCTGCGGACCGGATCACGGCCGCCGGGGCGGTCGAATTGCTCGGCGATCGCCGGGTTCGCTACCGGCATCCCGGGATCACGATCGATCTCGGGGGCATCGCCAAAGGGTTTGCGGTCGACCGTGCGCTCGACGTCCTGCGCGGACGCGGTTTGGTGCGCGGCTTGGTCAACGCTGGCGGCGACCTTGCCGCATTCGGACCCGAGCCGGAGCTGGTGCATCTTCGCCACCCCGCGAACGCTGGCCGCGTGCTCGGGTGGGCGGCGATCTCGAATGCGGCGCTGGCGTCAAGCGGCCGGACCTTCGATCTCCTGCAATTCGCGGAGGCGGGAGATTGCGCGGTCTTTGATCCGATGACGCAAGGCCCGGTCCGCGGCATCGTCGGGGCGACCGTTCGTGCGCCCTGCTGTATGATCGCCGACGCGCTGACCAAGGTGGTCATGATCGCGGGCGAAGCGTCGGAGCACCTGTTGCAACGTTATCGGGCAAGTGCACTCTTTGTTCTGGAGTCCGGGGATGTCTGGATTACGCCGGACTGGCAGGATGCCGTCCGCCTTGCGGCTTGATGATCGATTCCGCTGGGGCCTGTACGGCGTTTTCTCGGTCCTGTTCGTGACCGGCGTCATCTGGCTCCTCGCGGACGCTTTGAAAGAATCCCCGAGCGGCGATTTCTGGCAGGGGATATCCGCCTCCCTGCTCATGGTCCACGGCGGCGCGGCCATGGTCACGCTCGTCCTGCTGGGCGCGCTCATTCCCGTTCACGTCTTGCGCGGCTGGCGCAGCCGGCGCAATCGTCTGGCGGGCGCCGCGATGGTGATCGCGAACGTTCTGTTCGTCGCAACCGCCTTCGGACTCTATTACGCGGGATCGGATACGTGGCGTCCGTGGATCAGCGACGTGCACATCGCCATTGGTGTCGTCTTTCCGGCCCTGATCGTCATCCACGTCTGGACCGGCCGGCGCAGTCGGCCAAGCGGGGAAAAAGAATCGCCGCGCTAGGCCGCACCGTCATTCCATTTCTGCGAATCGCTTCCTGGCGCCTACGCGCCGCCGCCGAATTTGTAGGCAAAGCCGGCGCGGAAATCGCTGATCGGCGCTCGGGTGCCACCATCAGCAATATTTGCCGGGACGTTCACGAAGCCCGAAGCCTGAAGATCGGTATATCGATACTCGATCCGCCCGAGAATCGCGTCGGTAATTGCGTACTCGACGCCGCCACCGGCCGCCCAACCGTTGGATTTGCCGCCGGTCGTGACGAATGGCACAGCTCCGGTCAGGGCGAAAGCCGTCGAAGGATTGCCGGTGGCCCACCCGCCGGTGCCGAAGACCAGAAAGCGGTCGAACGCGACGCCGAGCCGACCGCGGATCGAGCCGTAGTCCTTGGTTGTCGTGGAAACCGTGAAGGGACCCGACGGCAGCGCGCCGGTTGCGCCGAGCGGCGCGAGGGTTTGATTGCTGCCGGTCAGGTTGGACCACTGCCAATCCCCTTCAACGCCGAGCACGAACCGGTTGAACTGATAATTTCCGCCAACAAAACTCCCGGCAAATGGTCCGGCCCCGCTGTAGCCGTATGGCGTCAACACGGCGCTTGACGCCGTCGTCAAAGTCCCGGTCGCCCTTTGCCAGGCGAAGCCGCCGTCCGCACCGAAGTAGAAACCGGTCCAATTGTACGGAGAACGAACGCGTGGTCCCTTCGCAACGGGCAAACCAACGTCGGCCGCCCCGGTAACGGGAGCAAATGATCCCCTGCCGTTGAACATGTAGTTCACGCCGAATTCAATGGCGCCGACCTTCGTTGCCGAAGTCGTCGACAGCTCCGACAGCGGCAGCGTAAACGCCGTGGAGCCGTAACTCGTGTATCGATACTCGGCGAATACGTTCCAATTCTGCGCGACAGCGACGGCAACGCCTGCGCCCGCCGTCCACCCGCTGAGATACGTGTTCACCGCCTCGTCCGCGCCCGCAGTGGCGTTGTTGAGCGTGCCCGCAAGCTGGGTACGAACGTATTGATTGCTCGACCAGGCCAACCCCGCCGTTCCGTAAAGGAGGACGTTGTCGAAGGCGTAACCAACGCGGCCACGTATGGTCTCGCTGTCGAATACCGTGGTCTGGTTGGCGCTCGTGCCAAAGGAGTCAGTGACCGTCGTCGTCCTGGTACCGCCGGAGGTCACGTCAGCCGCAACGCCAATCAGCAGGCGCGACGGCATCATGTAGTCGAAACCCAGCTGAATACCGCCGTGCCAGTTCGGCGGGTTGCCCGTCACGGCAGTTGCTGGGGCACCCGTTGCAAGATTGACGGTACTGCCGTTCGTATTCGCCCAGCTGTATTCACCATAGCCACCGACGTAGAAACCGGTCCAATCGAAATGTGCGGACGGCGGTGCGAAGGCCGGGACTGCCCGCCCGAACTCTGCGGCCATTGCGTAGACATCGATCGTATCGAGCGGTCCGGCGAGCGTGAGCCGAAAGGCCATGGGCTCAATGGGGTGGATCGAATAGTCCATGAATCCGTTCTGGCAGACCGCCACCGCAATTTTTGGCGTGGGAAAGCACTTTGCGAAAAGGGCGTCGGTCGTGAGCAGCGCACCGTAGGCGTAGCTCGCGTTGTAGGTGGTCGAATTGAGGAGATTGAGCGCGTCGATCTGGACGCGCCAACCGTTGGAAAAGCGATAACCCACCTCGCCGTTGAAGATGTTCACCGGCGGGGACTGGAAAACGCCGTCCTCGGTGAGCGGCCGCGCGCTGATGTAGCGCCAGCGCAGCGCGCCGAACCAGCCTGTCTTCTCGCCCAACGTGACACCGGCCGACGCCACCATCCACGGGGCCTCGGGAATGAAATTGCCCGGCGCATTGCCGATCTGCGACTGCGGAAAGCCCGCCAGCGATTCGAAGAGCTGCTCCTGGGCCGAGTCGAAGCCGACAAAGCGGGCGCGCGCCAGCGCAACATCGGCGTCAACGCTCATCCATGAGGCGAGCCGATAGTTGTTGGTGATCTCAATACCGGTGCGCTGACTTGGCGGCCCCGCAGCGGTGGTACCGGTATCCCCCTCGAAAACCAGCTCCGAGTTTTGGTGCAAGTAGAAGAGGCTGATGGAGCTGTCCAGATTCGGTATCGCCTTGGTGCGGACGCCGATCTCGGCGCCGCGGGAGCGAACCAGAAACGGCGTCGTATCCTGAGATGTTGTCGGATCGCCGGCGACTTGCGTCGAGGTCACGCCGCGCGCATCGTTGCTGTGATAGCCCATGCCCGCGGCGATGAACAATTCGGTCTTGTAGAAGGGACCGAACGTCATGGTGAATTTCGGGCTGCCGATCGCGGCCTGCGCATTGCCGGAGTTCGCCGGCTGCAAGATCGAATTCACCGACGCCCAGAAATAGTCGCCCCGCCAGCCGGCGGTGGTCCTGAACCAATCGGTCCAGCGCGTTGTATTCTGCGCATAGATGCCGACGTTGCCCTCGCCGACGTGGTCGACGAGCGTGTTTGACAGAAACAGACGACGGGCTGTGTTGCCCAGGCTGACGTCGATGTCATCGTAGCGGGTTTGCACGCCGAAAAGCGTTTCCGTGGGACGGCTGAACAGCGTGCCGTTGATCGTGCGCGACACTCCGGCGCCGCCATAGATACGACCGTCATGCTGGTGGAACTGATCGCCGTTCATGGGGTCGGTCGTGAACCAGGTGAAGTTGTTCCACAGGTTCATCGTTTCTTTGACGAGGTAGGCATTCGCCTTCCACAATCCGGCATCATCGGATTGCGCAAACCTGGTCGACAGCATGAACCGGCTGGTGTCGCCGCCGTCCGTCGGGTCGATCTCGCCAAACAGGCCGATCTGTCCGGTGGTAATGGCGCGCAGCGCGACCTGATCGGATGAGTTCCAGTTGTTGGTGTAGCCCATCGCGGTTGCGGAAAACCCGTTCGTCGCCGTGCCTTGGCTGTAGCGCAGAAGACCGCTGAACCTGCGGACGTCTTCGCCGGTGACCCAAGGACCATCGTAGGTCTTGAATTCGCCGGCATAGAGCAGCGATCCGCCACCGAGCGCGGTCGAGCCCAGCGTCAGGAACCGGTCGTAGCCGAAGCTGCCGACTGTCGCGGAGACGATGTTCTGTGGGACGCTATCGCGCAGGAAAAGATGCAGGTCGCCGGCATTGGCGAAGTCTCCGACGTCGGCGAAATAAGGTCCCTTGCGGACTTCCAGCCCGCTGATCGTTTCGGGAATGAGAAAGTTCAGGTCGGCATAACCCTGGCCGTGGGCATCGGTCGGCAAATTGATCGGTATGTCGTCCCAGAAGATCGCCAGGTCGGTGCCGTGGTCGAGATTGTAGCCGCGCAGATAGTATTGGTTGGCCTTGCCGGAGCCGGAATGCTGAACGACGGCGAGGCCGGGCGCCGCTTCGAGGATTTCCGTGTTCGTTGCCACCGGACGGGAATTGAGCTCCGCGCCCGAGATCGTCGTCTGGCTTGCCAGCTGCGGCACCACCGGCGTTCCGCCGGCAACGTTGGGCGCGCCGGTCTCGTAAGGCGACGGCTTCGGCGCGGACGCAGCCTGGGCCGCGCGCCTAGGCTGGCCCGCTCGCGGCTTGGCGCGCGCGGCGGTGACGCGGATGGTCGGCAGCATCGTGCCGCCTGCCTCGGTCGGTGCCGGTTGTTCCGGCGCTGCCGCCGGGGTCGGAGCGCTGGTTGGCGGAGCCTCGGTTGCCGGCGGCGTCTGCGCTTTGGCGCTGGCGCAGATGGACGCGAGCACAAACCACGCCAACGCAAACCGCACCGCACCGCCCCCGAAAGCGACCGCGATTAACCCCGGGCGAGGCGCTATGATGCCGCGCCGGCCGGAGTGCGGCGCGGGCGGGCATACAGCCGCCCCGGCCGCCGACGCCTTTGTAAAGTGCGGTATGATGATGTCAATAAATCATCATACTCGGACTCCCTCCAGGAGAGTGCGATGCAGCGCGTGACCATCACCATCGACGACGATCTCGCCGCCGAGCTCGATCGCTTCATGAGCGCGCACGGCTATGCCAACCGGTCCGAGGCCATCCGCGATCTCGCCCGCTCCGGCCTGCAGCAGTCGGCGCACGCGCGTTCCGGTACTCGCCCGTGCGTTGCCGCGCTCGTCTACGTTTACGAGCACGAGAAGCGCGAGCTGGCACGGCGGCTCACCAGCGACTACCACGCGCGCCACGATCTGGCGCAGGCGACCTTGCACGTGCACCTCGACGAGGCGAGCTGTCTCGAAGTCACGGTGCTCAAAGGGCGCGGGACCGACGTGCAGGAGTTTGCCGACCACATCATTGCCGAGCGCGGGGTGCGCCACGGTCACGTGGTTTATCTGCCGTCGGACGAGGCGCTTGCCCACACATCCCGCACCGCGCATGGCCACAGCCACATCCACAGTCGCGGTCACGGACGCCGCTCTTGAGCGGACCGGCCTTACCCTTGCAGTTGTGCCGTCGCTTGCTCGCCGCGAATCATTTGCCCGAGAGCCGGTGTTTCACGATCCGTTCGGATCGCTTCCTCACCATCTATTTCGCTGCCGCACGCCGCGTCCCCCGGCGAATGTGCAACGCGCCCGTGCGTGGCCGGATCGCCACAGACCTGAGCAAAGCGACCGGGAACGGCTTGACACAGACAAACGGCGGTCTTTGAATTTGCGCAGTTCAGGTGCGCCGCATCATATTTGATCGGCCAAGAGGGAATCCGGTGCGTTTCGCCTTTTCGACGGCGGGCCAAATCCGGAGCTGCTCCCGCAACTGTCGGCGGCAAGTCCTTCTCCAGGATGCCACTGGGCTTTGCGCAGCACGGCCTGGGAAGGTGGAGAAGGGCAACGACCCGCGAGCCAGGAGACCTGCCTGAGCGAAGTCATCCTTCCGGCGCGCGGGACGCGCGTTCGGGGCGGACTCCCGCTGTGGTGACCGAAAGAGTTGTCACGCGCACGGAGGCCGCATGATCCGTCCTGGACCAATCGCATCAAGCAGCGCCTTAAGCCGCTCCTTCTCTCCCGCGCGCCTGGCGCGAGCCGCGATGCGCGGAAGCGGGACGCTGGCCTTTGCATGGTCCTTTGCTTGTGCCTTGGCAGTCGCCGCGCAAGCCACGGACACGCCGCCGCTGGCGTTGAAGGCCCCTGCGGCTGCTCCTCCATCCTATGACTGGACCGGGTTCTACGTGGGCGGCCATCTTGGGGAAGCTTGGGGAAGCTCGCGTTGGACCGCGAACGGCGCCGGGGCGCCGGCGATCTCCGGCTCGTTCGGTCTGTTTCAGCCGTTCGACCCTTTCGCCGAAACGGGAAGCTTCTTCGAGGGCGTTCGAGCGGGCTACGATTACAGGCTCGCGAACCGCTTCGTCCTCGGCGCCGCGGTCGACGCGTCGTTCCCGGCCTTTCCCGATCGCGCCGGCATCTCGGTCGGCGGCAGCTCGACGTTCACTTCGCCGGTCATTGGCGCAGAAAGCTATGGCGAGACGGTGCTGTCCTTCGGCACCGTGCGAGGTCGCGTCGGCTACGCGCCCGGAGATTGGCTCGTCTATGCGACCGGCGGATTGGCCTGGACCTACGACCGGGCCGTGCTCACCCAATTGGGCAATGGTGCGACCGATAGGCGCTTCCTGTGGCGATTCGGTTGGGCGGCCGGAGCCGGCGTCGAGGTCCCTATCGCTCCGCACTGGACGGCGACGCTCGAATATCTGTTCACCGACTACGGCAGCAGCAGTATCAGCTTTCCAAGCGTCGGGCAGCGGTTCGACGCCGATTTGTTCCTGCACCAGTTACGCGCGGGGGTGAACTATCGGTTCGGCACCGATGCAGCTCCGGCGAGTTCAAGCTTGATGGCGGCCGCCGCACCGGCTGCGGATCTGGTCAATTTTCACGGGCAGGCGACGTTCGTCTGGCAAGGCTATCCGCCGATTCGATCTCCTTATACGGGTGTCAACAGCCTGCCCGGCAGCGGCTTGGGCCGCGAGACAATCGATGCCACGCTCTATGCCGGCGTGCGGCTGTGGCGCGGCGCCGAAGTGTGGATCGATCCGGAAATCGACCAAGGTTTTGGCTTGGCCAACACGCATGGCGCGGCCGGATTTCCAAGCGGAGAGGCCTACAAGATCGGTCTGTCGCATCCGTACGCCCGCCCGCAGCGTTATTTCCTGCGCCAGACCGTCGATCTCGGCGGCGCATCGGAGAAAGTGGAAGCGGACATCCATCAGTTCGCCGGCTTACAGGCGGCGAACCGCCTGGTGCTTACGGTCGGCCGCTTCGCGATCGTCGATATCTTCGACACCAACAGATACGCGAACAATCCGAAAAGCGATTTCCTCAACTGGTCGCTGATCAATGCCGGAACGTTCGACTATGCCGGCGACGGCTGGGGATACTCCTACGGCGCGGCCGCTGAATGGTATCAGGGACGCTGGACGCTGCGCGGCGGCGTGTTTGACCTGTCGGTGACCCCGGCTGGCGGAATAAGCCCCAGCGGCGGCAATCTCGATCCGACCTTCAGGCAGTTCCAGCTGGTCGGCGAGATCGAAGAGCGCCACGACCTGTGGGGAGAGCCGGGCAAGATCAAGCTCACCGGCTTTCTCAGCCGCGGCGCCGCCGGGCATTTCGCGGATGCCGTCGCGCTCGCCGCCCTCACCGGGCAGCCGGCCGACATCAACGCGGTGCGCGCCTACACCAGCCGGCCGGGAGCGAGCCTCAATCTGGAGCAGCAGGTCACCGAGACCATGGGCGTGTTCGCCCGCGCCGGCTGGGCCGACGGCAATGTCGAGCCGTGGGATTTCACCGACATTGACCGCACCCTATCGGGGGGCGTCTCGCTGTCCGGCAAGCAATGGGGCCGGCCGGACGACACGGTGGGCATTGCCGGCGTCATCAACAACGTCTCCGGCGTCCACCAGCAGTTCCTCAACGCCGCAGGTTTAGGCATCCTCATCGGCGACGGGCAGCTTCCGCATCCCGGGTTCGAAGAGATCATCGAGGCCTATTACAGCTACGCGCTCTCCGCTTCGACGCGCATCGGCGTCGACTATCAGTTCATCGCCAACCCGGCCTACAACACCGACCGCGGGCCGGTGAATGTCTTTTCCGGCCGCTTCCACTGGCAGTTTTAGAGAGCGGCATCCGCTCGTCCGGCAACGGGCTTTGCCGCGCCGGCCTGTTCTTGATAAGAGGGGGCGCCGCAGTTTGTTTGATCGAAGCCCGCGCGGGCGCTGTACCAAACAATTTCACGCCGAGGCATCGCGGAGATCGGCATCAGGGAGATCGACATGGCAGCCTCGCCCAACCTGCGCTTCATCAATCCATCGACCATGTCGAAGCCGCCCGGCTATACCCATGTGGTCGAAGCGACCGGTCCCGGCCGCATCGTCTACATCGCCGGACAGCTCGGACTTACCCTCGACGGCAAGCTCGCCGGCCCGCCCGGCGATTTTCGCGCGCAAGCCACGCAGGCGTTCGAGAACCTGAAGAATGCCCTCGCCGCCGTCGGCGCCGGCTTCGAGCACGTGGTGAAGCTCAACAATTATCTCACCGACATCCGCGCCCAGCTGCCGCTCTGCCGCGACGTGCGCGACGGCTATGTCAGGACCGCCAATCCGCCGGCCTCGACCACGGTGGAGGTCAGCAAGCTCGCCATTGAGGGCGCCCTCTACGAGGTCGAAGCCATCGCCATGCTGCCGCCGCGGTAGCGGCGCGCCCATCGTCGCGCAAGTGGCGCAGGCGCGATACTTAGATACGCCGGCGCCAGGTCGACCACGCCGGGTCGTATCCCCTTGATCCCGCAATCGACTCCCGGCCGGTCGGGCGCCGCCTTCGATTCCGCGTCGCCAAGCCGCGTGCCGCCGACTAGACTGGCGGCTCGGGCGAGGGTTGCCTGGAACGTAGTTGCCTGGGAAGCAAGCGGGGAGAGCCATGTCCACGTCCCTGATGACCACGCGACGTTTCGCGCCCTTGTTCTGGTGCCAATTCTTCGCGGCATTCGGCGACAACTTCCTCAAGACCTCGCTGGTCTTCGTCATCCTGTTCCAGGTGGCGGGAGCCGATTCCGAAGCCTTGATCACGCTGGCCGGCGCGACCCTGATTGCGCCGTTCTTTTTCCTCTCCGGGCTCGGTGGCGAGCTCGCCGACCGCTACGACAAGGCCCTGGTGGCGCAGCGGCTCAAGCTCGCCGAGATCGCCGTCGCCGCGATCGCTGTCGCCGGCTTCGCTTTCCATTCGTTGACTCTTCTGTTCTTCGCCGTGTTCCTGTTCGGGACCATCGCCTCGCTGTTCGGCCCGATCAAATACGGCATCCTCCCCGACCATCTCGCGCGCTCGGAGCTGACGACCGGCAACGCGCTGGTCGAGGGCGGCACCTTCCTTGCCATCCTGCTCGGTACCATCGTCGCCGGGATCGCCGCCAAGGGCGGCGGCGATCCGATCCACTTCGCCTGGCTGATGATGGTGACGGCGCTGGCGTCGTGGGGCGCGAGCCTGCTGATCCCGAGCACCGGGGAGGGTGCGCCGCAGCTTACGGTCAATCGCAACATCGCCGCCTCGACGATCGGTCTCGTCAAGTATGTGTGGGCGGAGCCGCGGCTGTGGTGGGGCGCGATGGTGGTGAGCTGGTTCTGGCTCGTCGGCGCCATCGTGCTGTCGCTGCTGCCGCCGCTCGTGACTTTCCGGATCGGCGGCAGCGAGGGTGTCGTCACCCTGTTCCTCACCATCTTCTCGGTCGCGGTGGCGGTCGGCTCCGGACTTGCCGCCTGGCTCGCCGCCGGGCGCATCGTGCTGCTGCCGACGTTGTGCGGCGCCGTGCTGCTCGGCCTGTTTTCCCTCGATCTCGGCTGGACGGCGTCGAAGATCGCCAGCGCCGCGCATCCGATCGGGATCGGCGAGTATTTTGCCTCGCCCTACAGCATTCACCTCGCCATCGATCTCGCCGGCCTCGCCATCGCCGGCGGGCTGTTCATCGTGCCGACCTTCGCCGCGGTGCAGGCCTGGGCCGGCGCCGACCACCGCGCCCGCGTCATCGCCGCCGTCAACGTGCTCAACGCCGCCTTCATGGTCGTCGGCGCGCTGCTGATCGCGCTCCTGCAGAAGCTCGGCTGGAGCGTGCCGACGCTGTTCGCGCTCATTGGCCTCGCCAATCTCGTCGTCGCCGTCGTCATCGGCTTCACCATGCCGACGAGCTGGATGAACGATCTTCTCTCCATCGTCTTCCGCGCCTTCTTCCGCCTCGAGGTCACGGGGCTGGAGAACGTCGCCAAGGCGGGCGACAATGCCATCATCGCCCTCAACCATGTGAGCTTCCTCGATCCGCCGCTTGCGATGGCGCTCCTTCCCAAGCGGCCGGTCTTCGCCATCGACGTCGCGATGTCGAAGCAATGGTGGATCCAGCCGTTCCTTAAGTTCGTGCGCACGATGGCGCTCGATCCGCTCAAGCCGATGGCGCTGCGCACCATCATCAACGCCGTGCGCGACGGCAACATGTTGGTGATTTTCCCGGAAGGCCGTATCACCATCACCGGCAGCCTGATGAAGATCTACGACGGCGCCGCGATGATCGCCGACAAGTCGGACGCCATGGTGGTGCCGGTGCGCATTGACGGACCGGAGGTGACGATCTTCAGCCGGCTCAAGAATACGCAGGTGCGCCGCCGCCTGTTTCCGAAGATCACGGTGACGCTGCTCGAACCGGTGAAGCTTTCCGTCGATCCGGAGTTCAAGGGACGCAAGCGTCGTCTGGCCGCGGGCGCCGCGCTCTACGACGTGATGTCGAACCTCATGTATCGCACCACGCCGACCGACCGCACCGTCGTCGAAGCGATCATCAAGGCGGCGGCGATCCACGGCGGCAAATGGCGCATCATCGAGGATCCGCTCAGCGGCAGCCTGAACTACAAGCGGCTGTTGCAGGCAACCGCGATCCTCGGCGCCAAGCTGATGCCGCTTGCGCTCGAGGGCCGCGCGGTGGGCGTCATGCTGCCGACCTCGAACGGCGCCGTGGTCACGCTGCTGGCGCTGATGTCCGGCGGCCGCGTTCCGGCGATGCTCAACTTCACCTCGGGAGCCGCCAACATCCTCGGCGCCTGCCGTGCCGCGGAGATCGACACCGTCGTCACCGCGCGCGCCTTCGTCGAGAAGGCGCGGCTGGAGAAACTCATCGCCCAGATCGAGCAGCACGTGCACATCGTCTACCTGGAAGATGTGCGCAAGACGGTGAGCTTTGGCGACAAGCTGCGCGGGGCGCTGCGGGCGAAAAAGCCGCTGGTCGCGCGCAAGCCCGATGACTGGGCGGTGATCCTGTTCACCTCCGGCACCGAAGGCGTGCCCAAGGGCGTTGTTCTCTCGCACCGCAACGTGCTCACGAACGTGGCGCAGGCTGAGGCGCGGATCGATTTCGGGCGCGAGGACAAGCTGTTCATGGCGCTGCCCGCGTTCCATTCCTTCGGCTTCACCGGCGGCATCGTGCTGCCGCTGATTTCCGGCGTGCCCACCTACTTCTATCCCTCGCCGCTGCATTACCGCACCGTGCCGGAACTGGTCTACGGCATCTGCGCGACCTACCTCTTCGGCACCGACACGTTCCTCGCCGGCTATGCCCGCATGGCGAACCCGTACGACTTCCGCTCGCTGCGCTACATTGTCGCCGGCGCCGAGCCGATCAAGGAATCGACCCGCCGCACCTATCTGGAAAAATTCGGCTTGCGCATCCTCGAAGGCTACGGCGTCACCGAGGCCGCGCCGACGCTCGCCGTCAACACGCCGATGTTCAACAAGTTCGGCACCGTCGGCCGCCTGCTGCCCGGCATCGAGGCGCGGCTGGAGAAGGTCGAGGGCGTGGAGGAGGGCGGGCGGCTCTACGTCCGCGGCCCCAACATCATGCTCGGCTATCTGCGCGCGGACAAACCCGGCGTGCTCGAGAGGCCGCCGGAGGGCTGGTATGATACCGGCGACATCGTCGCCATCGACGAGCAGGGCTACGTCGCCATCAAGGGGCGCGCCAAGCGTTTCGCCAAGATCGGCGGCGAGATGATCTCGCTCGCCGCCGTCGAGATGCTCGCCGCGGAGCTGTGGCCGAGCTACAACTCGGCGGTGGTCGCGCTACCCGACGCCCGCAAGGGCGAGCGCCTGGTCCTGGTCACCGACAAGCACAGCGCGACGCGGGGCGACTTCCAGGCCTATGCGCGCAGCAAGCACGCCTCCGAGCTGATGTTTCCGTCCGAGGTCCTCGTGCTCGACAAGCTGCCGCTCCTCGGCTCCGGCAAGCCCGATCTGCAGACCCTGCAGAAACTCGTGCGCGAGCAGGCGGCGGCGAAGGTGGCCGCGGCGGAGTAGCCGCTTCTCTGTTTGCCTCCGCCTACGATTCTCTTTCGCCAAGGACCTTCCGAGAATGCAGGGCGACAGCGCCATCCTCGACCATGTTGTGGTCAACGTTCAGACAAGGCTCGATGCCGCCGCTGCCGCCTACGGGAATCTCGGCTTCAGCTTAACGGAACGGGGACACCACACGCTGGGTACGAGCAATCATCTGGCGCTGTTTCAGCAGGACTATGTGGAATTGCTCGGGGTCGAAGCCGGCAGGCCCAACCCCGGCTGGGACATTGTCGCGAACGCCGTCGGCATTCAGGGGCTGGCTTTCAAGACGGGCGATGCCGATGCGCTCTACCGGCGCCTGACCGAAGACCGGCTGCCGGCGCTGCCGCCCGAGGAATTTTCGCGGCCGGTCACGCTTCGCGAAGGAACGTTTGACGCCAGGTTCAGGGTCGTCGGCGTCAATCCGTCTCCGCTCCAGGGTGTCCGCGTCTTCTTTTGCCAGCATCTGACGCCGCACCTCGTGTGGCGTCGCGAATGGCAGAGTCATGCCAATGGCGCGCTGGGCATCGCGCATCTCTTGGTGGCGGTGTCCGACCCGGTGCGCGC
>Ga0210395_10000880_pt1 | contig 23161 bp, 20 predicted proteins | sample IncBWH4OmetaG_FD_150861 | JGI IMG/M metagenome (GOLD analysis project Ga0210395, IMG submission 150861) | Forest soil microbial communities from Barre Woods Harvard Forest LTER site, Petersham, Massachusetts, United States - Inc-BW-H-4-O ...
TTCGGGCATCGGGTCGTTAGGATCCGCCGCCGACTCGTCCTGATCCGTCGTGGTCAGATAAGGCTCCCATTCACGCAGCGCCAGAAAGACTTCTTGGTCGTACAGTCCAGGGTCATTCGCGGAATCGATCATAAAAAAACCGAACTGTCCGGTGTAGGCGCCCCGTTTCAGATCCATCATGGCTGCGGTGTGCGAGTGGTACCATCGCGAGCCCGCCGGCTTGGCGACGAATTGATAGCGCCGCCGGCCGTGGGGCGGGACCGGGGGCGTGCCTTCTTCCTCCGCCCCATCCACTTCCGACGGAACGAATAGGCCATGCCAATGCACGTACTCGGGAACGTCTGTATCATTCACAACGTCGACGGCGACGGGCTGGCCCTCGCGCATCCGCATGAGAGGACCGGGAACCTTATTGTTGTAGCCGATCGTGCTGATGACAACCTGTGGGGCCAGCTCAACCATCGTAGGTGCGATCCGCAGGGTGAAATCCGCCGAGCGTCCGGTGACCTTCGGTTCCGACATCGCCATCGGCGGATGCTGTGGCGGCGCCGGAACGTTCCGGAGCGCTAGCGACTCCGCGAATGCGGGCCGCAGCTTTCCTGCCCCCGCCCCGATCACGGTGGCCCATCCAAGCCGCACAAATTCCCTTCGGTTCATCTGATCCTCATCCCGCCCGCGATGCCAGCCCAGAAAGCGCTGCCCTTATGAAAATCCCCGGGTCGTCTTGCTATCTCTTTGCCCTTCAGCCTTTGGTTGCACGGTCAAGGGCTACGCCGACCATCCAGCTGTCTGTGTACAGGATCAACTTGCGGCGATCAACGATGTCACCGATGGCTCCCGCTGGAAGTGCGAAAATGAAGAATGGCAAAGCGGAGGCGCTCTGCGTAAGCGCGACACATCGGCCTAGCTTTGAGCGAAACCATGAGCCATGCAGCACCCACGCCCTGCATGAACGCGCCAAGGGCAGACACAACGCTCGCAAGGACTAGGTTGCGAAAAATTGGCGTATGAAATGGACGCCAAAGACTCGGGATTTCTGCCGATCCAGGCATGTTCACGACTTTCTAGTGGAGTTGAACCCAATCCGTTGTCTGTCGCTGCTCGCCCAGGATGGAGCGCGACCGCTACTGCGCAGCAGGACACGCATGTGGTCCGGTGCTAAACAACGCCAATCGCGCCGCCACGACTTCCTTCACTGAATCAACCGCTTGCGGAAGGACTTTATAGGGAACAATTTCATCTGGGTGTTTTGCCAGAGCGCTGTCCAATCCGCGTCGCCAAGCGAGCCGCACTTCTGTATTGATGTGAACTACGGTCATTCCCGCTGCGATCGCTTCCCGTAGGTCGTTGTCGTCGGTTCCCGAGGCGCCGTGCAACGTCATGAAGATCCGGGCCTCCGCTTTTACCGCGCGAATTCGCTCAATGTCCAATCGCTTCTTGGTGTGGCCTGCAACCATGCTCTTGAGCATTCCATGCATGTTGCCAACGGCAGGAGCCAGTGTATCGATTCCGGTTTCATCCACGAACTGTTTGGCTTCGGCGGGGGTCGTGAGTCCTTTCTGCAGATCGGGCGCGGCCTCGTGGATCTCCGATCCGCTGCCGATGTCGCCAATCTCTCCTTCCACAAGAATGTCCGGACGCAATGCCTTCAACGTTTCGACCGCTGCTTTTGTTTGACGAACATTTTCCTCAAAGGGCAGCGTCGAAACATCGAACACGATCCAATCGAATCCCGCCTTCGCCGCCTCTATGGCACTGAGCAGAGAATGTGTGTGATCCGCATTCAAGAAAATGGGGAAATCGTATTCTTCCCGCAAGCTCTTAACCATGGCGGCGACTTGGCGAACGCCTATGAACTGCCGTTCGCCTTCGGATGTTCCGACGACGACCGGGACGTTTAAGTCCCGCGCCGCCTCGAAAACCGCCTTCAACGTGACCAGGTCCGAAATATTGAAGTGGCCAATCGCCACCCGTTTCGTTTCCGCCTGTTGGAGTGCTTTGCGAAGCGTTTCCATATGGTCCTCCAGTTCGATACGCCTGCGAAGCAAGCTATCACCGACACCAGCCTATACTCTAGCCCGGATTCATGGTTCCCGCGAGGGGAGTCTTGGCTCTCGGTTTTGTTTGGCGTACGCTAAGGACCGCTGCAATAACCGCATATGCTGGCGCAATCAGGCGCTGCATGTGCCGCGGCACCTACCGAGGAACAGTGCAAGACTCTCAACTACGTCGCTTCCATGCGCAAAGCCTCAGTTGGGCATGTCGTCGCGACGCTTGATTGGGGACCACTAATGGCCGTCTGGGAGATCTTTCGCCGCAAGCCTCGACCACCGCAGAAAGTAACGACTGGCCGCTTCGAAATCGAGCAGAACGGTGAAGTTGCGTATCTGGAATACACTTTGGCCGGAAATATTCTGGAGCTAACCCATACTGAAGTCCCTGAAAAATTGCGTCATATGGGTCTTGCGTCCTCCCTAGCAGAGACTGCTCTCAACTGGGCCCGAGAGCACAATCTCAAAGTCGACATTGTTTGTGATACGGTGCGGCACTATGTGGGGGAGCACCCCGAGTACTCAGATCTTGTTATGGATTGAAATGGCGGGAGCGACGGGACTCGAACCCGCGATCTCCTACGTGACAGGCAGGTGGTCTAACCAGCTGAACTACGCACTCCAAATCTGAACCGGCAAGGGACAGCTGAAAGAACATTCGGATTAGTAATGGGAAGTCGGCTTGTGGTTCGAGCCGCTGCGTTAGTGGCAGCGATTTCGACCGTTGTCGCGAGAAAGCTATGGATCACGGATATCAAACCGTTTTCTACCATAGCGTAGCGCGTCGATAGATCGAATGCCCGGTCCTAGAAAAACGAGCGCTGCTCCCAAAGCTCCCAACAGAATGTTACTTTGCGCGTGAGTTGTCCCGAGAAGCAGGAAACAAACTTCAACGAGCATGACCAGCGTACCGGCGATAGGCGTCCACAACCCCAATATCAGCAGCGTCCCGGCTCCAACCGCCACCGATTGCAGGATCGTGGTTTGCAGGTCCGGCCCTGTCCGGAGAGCAACGACTCCGTCATAAATAAGTAGAATTCCCGCGACCAGTCTTAGCAGGAGCAGAGCAGCTCCAGGCCATCCATTGGGAAACATGGAGAATAGGCGTTGCAGAGCAGTGAATCCTCTGTCTCGGGGTGTAATTGCCACGCACGAGAAAGCTGAAATTCTTGAGGCCGTTCGCATTCTCGAAAGACTCACGAACGGCTATAAGTCGATTAGCGTACTCGGCCACCCGCGGCAATCGATAGCCCAAAAAGAGTTGGACTCAAGCAACCCTCTTGAGGGGGGCATTGCACGGACCCGAAGAGCGATCATTGCTTGCCGCTGCATCTAAATAACCTACGGAATATGCGCCGGAGGGCGCCGTGGTAGACAAGCCGTAATTCCGATAATATTTCAATGTTGTGAGGTCTGATGAATACTGCTGCCAGGGCTCCTGAAACGACTGAGACCGTCTAAAGGTTGGAAGAAATCGTCTGGTAGAGGGTGTCCAGGAGAGTCGCGCGTGCAACATTACCAACGAGAAACGCGTAAACCAGCACCGTGCGAATGGAGGGCCATCTCGGCGCTTCGATTACTCCTCATCGTTTTATCTACATCCCTTTCGGCTGCTCAAGGAAACAATCCGACGACTCCCAAGACGGTCACCGCTGAAGTGCATCGTGGCATCCCACGCTCCATGCGAATTCCGGCAATCGATGGCCATGATATCCGATTCTCCCGACTGTCGACAGCCCAAGGACTCTCGCAAACCCAAGTTAATGAAATCGCACAGGATGATCAAGGATTTATGTGGTTTGGAACTCAATATGGGTTGGATCGCTACGACGGATATGAATTCAAGGTATTCACACAAGATCCTGCGCGCGAGAACAGCCTGAGTTGTGTTTATATCCACTCGTTATTTAAGGATCGCTCGGGATCGCTTTGGGTGGGCTGCGACCAATTTCTGGACAGATTCGACAGTCTTCACGAAACTTTCACTCACTATCGTATCGACGCCGGCGAAGTTGCGAACTATGTCACCCAAATCAGTCAGGATCGGTCCGGCATGCTTTGGTTGGCAACAGGGAGTGGCTTGTTTAGTTTGAATCCGGATACGAAGCAGATCGTCCACTACGTTCACGATCCGGCAAATCCATCCAGCCTCGGCAGCAACCAGGTCAGATGTACGTTGGAAGATAGGACTGGCCGATTCTGGGTAGCCGCCGGGGAGAATCTGGAGGAGTTTGATCGTGAGAGTGGAAGAGTTCTCTCGCGGGTCCGCGTGAGTGACGGGCTGAGGTTAATTTCGTTCTATGAGGATCACCTTGGCATATTTTGGATTACATACATCACAAGCAAGAGCGGAAGCGGACTGGTCGTTCTGGACCGATCCACAAATAGCCTGATTCCTTATTCAATCTATGATAGGAAGTCCGGCAGAGAATTACCTGCTGGGTTCATGGCGGCAACCGAAGACAACAGTCAAACGCTTTGGTTAGCCAGTTTTGGCGCGGGCTTATTAAAGCTGGACAGAGAGCATGGCGTTTTCATCCGGTATCGGAATTATCCAGAAAATCTTGAGAGCATCGCAGACGACCGTGTGATGTCGCTGAGCGGGGACCGCGAAGGAAATGTTTGGGTAGGCTTGTTCTCGAGCGAGCCCAACTTTTTCCGCACGGAAAGGGCGCCGTTCATGCCCCTGGTTACCAGAAACAATCCTCGCAGTCATGGAGAAAAAATCGTAAATGCCGTGTACGAAGACCACAGCCACGTATTGTGGGTCGCGACACCGGGAGCCTTAAATCGCATCAATCGAGAGTCTGGAGAATTCACTTCCTACCAGCCTCCCGGACAGGGACTGTCGAGCGATGTAGTTGCGATCACCGAAGATCGGGGCGGTAGTCTCTGGATCGGAAGCTACGGTGCAGGATTAAGCCGGTTCGATCGGAGGACTGGGCGATTTAAGACCTATCTGCACGAACCAGACAACCCATCCAGTTTGAGCAACAACATAGTGAGCCGGATGCTGATCGATCATGCGGGCACCATGTGGGTCGGAACCTACGATGGTCTTGATCGATTTGACCCTCGGGACGAGAGCTTCGTTGTCTACAAGCAGTACACTAAAAGTGACGACGAGGTGTATGCCAATTTCACTGAGGACAAGAGCGGATTCCTGTGGATGGGCAGTTGGGGAGGTTTAAACCGTTTCAACCCGCAGACTGGTCAGTTCACCGTCTATGCACACAAAGTAGGTGATCCCACTTCTTTGAGTGACAACGCCGTTACCTCGAGCTATGTCGATCATTCGGGAACCCTTTGGGTCAGCACGGAAAATGGCTTGAACAAGCTGAACCGTGAAAGCGGGACATTCAACCACTACTATGTGAAGGATGGCTTGCCTAGCAACGCCGTGAGCTGCATTCTCGAAGACCAGTTCGGCATGCTCTGGATGAGCACAAACCGTGGGCTGTCCAGGTTCGATCCCGTCGCAAATAGATTTACGAACTACTCTACGGTTGATGGCCTGCCTGGCAATGACTTTACGGGTTGGGATGCTTGTTTTAAGAGTGCAAGCGGAGAGATGTTTTTCGGCGGGTTTAGTGGCGGGGTTGCCTTCTTTCCCGCGAAGGTCATCAGTACATCGTACCCGTTGCCCCTGGTTCTGACCGATTTCCAACTGGCTGGGCGTTCGGTAGGGGTTGGAGCCAAATCGCCGCTCGGGAAGTCCATCAGCTACACGAAAGATGTCACACTGACTCACGACCAAAACATCTTTTCACTGAGTTTCGCTGCGCTCACGTATTTCAATCCAGATGCAAACCGCTATCGATACAAACTCGAGAAGCTGGATCGCGAGTGGATTGAAGTTGGCAGTGATCGAAGGGTAGCGAGCTATACGACTTTGCCGGCCGGCAAATACACATTTCATGTGCAGAGCGCAACTAGGCAAGGCGTCTGGAACGAGCCTGGCCTGGCATTAGCGATCACGATCCTACCACCCTGGTGGGGCACATTTTGGTTCAGGTTATTGTGCATCGTGGCGACCCTTAGCATCCTCTGGACACTCTATCTTATTCGGCTCAAGCAAATGGAGGCAGAGATTCGGGCCAGGATAGAAGAGCGACTCGGTGAACGAGAGCGCATTGCGCGAGAGTTGCACGATACTCTATTGCAGGGCATACAAGGCCTAATTTTACGTTTCCAAGCCGTGGCCGAACGGATACCTGCCTCAGAACCTGCCCGGCAGATGATCGAGAAAGTCCTCGACCGAGCCGACGAAGTACTGGTGCAAGGACGAGATCGCGTTAAGAACCTCCGTCTCACCGCACAAATGAAGACCTTACGAGAGGCCCTTACGGACGTCGTCAAGGACCTTGCTGTCGGTAAGGGCGTTGAATTCAGCGTTATCGTAGAGGGAGACCTGCGGCCGCTTAACCCGCTGGTCCGAGATGAAGCATATTGGATCGGCCAAGAGGCGCTAGTAAATGCGCTGCACCATGCGGGTGCAAAACGCATTGAAGTTGAAATCGCATACGATCCCTCGCAATTGCGTTTGCGATTTCGTGACGACGGGTGCGGTATTGACCCTAAGATTCTCGAAGCCGGTGGCAAACCTGGCCACTGGGGGATGCGAGGAATGCGGGAACGCGCAGCGAAAATCGGTGCGCACTTGGAAACTTGGAGCCGTCCGGGAGTTGGGACTGAACTGGAATTGAGAATTCCCGGATCCGTTGCCTACAGCGCTCGGAGGAACGGTTCGCCTTGGCGAAGGCTACGCCAACTGTGGCAGGAGGAGATACCCCATGAACCCCATCAAGGTTCTAACGGTTGACGATCATCCCATTCTCAGAGAGGGGATAGCGGCAATCATCGAAAATCACGCTGACATCGTCTTAGTCGGCGAAGCTGGTAATGGCCGTGAAGCGATCGAATGCTTCCGCAAGTTGCATCCCGACGTGACACTCATGGATTTAGTGATGCCGGAGATGAATGGTATCGACGCGACCGTCGCTATTCGAAAAGAATTTCCGAATGCTCGGATCGTCGTGCTAACGACGTATAAAGGTGATGTCCAAGCCGCCCAGGCTCTCGATGCCGGAGCCTGCGGATACCTGCTCAAGAGCACTCTGAGGAAGGATCTCTTGGACACGATTCGCCGCGTGCACGTCGGCCAGCGGCGAATTCCGCCTGAGATTGCCATGGCCATGGCAGAACATCATTCCTCTGACACTCTCAGCGAACGCGAACTGGAAGTGCTCGAACAAGTCGCAGCGGGGAATGCGAATAAAAATGTCGCAGAGCACCTTTCGATCGCCGAAGACACCGTCAAAGGCCATGTGAAGGCGATCCTTGCTAAACTCGGAGCCAACGACCGCACTCATGCGGTAACCATTGCACTCAAGCGCGGAATCATTTCGTTGGAAGAATGAATTGATCTGCTCGTCCAGATAGCTTCATCCGCACAAATCATCGAAACTGGCTCAGCCATCCGCAAGAAAGAATGCGAACCACCGCGTCAGGACCTCAGGACCTCGCAACCCCGTCTCATCAAATGCATTTCGAGCGTTTGCTCTAGGTCAAAAGAACGGTAACTGGTTTTGATGCACTGGTGGTCAGGGTGCAGGCTCACCCGAAAGAGGTGCTCCGTCTCGACTCGATTTGGTCTTACGCGCCTTGGGAATCATCTTTAGTGTTGCGCGTGGCGCTTGCGGTGCCGAATGGATTGAGGTTCAAACTAGAGAGGAAAATAATCATGAAGAAGACTTACGGGGTGGTGGCGCTTGCTGCTGCGCTGGCGGGCGCAACTCTGCTGCTGGAGAGGACTGTTAGAGTTGCTGCGGCGGCGCCAAGCGGCATCAAGAACGTGGTTCTGGTGCACGGTGCATTCGCTGATGGCTCTGGCTGGGAAGCAGTCGCCAAGATCCTCGAGAAGGATGGCTACACGGTGTCGGTGGCGCAGCCTCCCGAGACCTCTTACGCCGAGGACATCAAGAACGCGAAGGCGGCCCTCGACGCCATGAACGGGCCGGTGGTCATCGTCGGCCACAGTTATGGCGGGTCCATCATCACCGAGGCCGGCAACGATCCGAAGGTTTCGGCACTGGTCTACATCGCCGCCTTTGCGCTCGATGATGGTGAGAGCTGTGCGTCGATCGAACAGGCCCTGCCGCAGGCCTCCAAGGCGTTCAAGCCGGACAGCAACGGCAACTGGTGGATAGAACAGGAACATTTCGCGGCCGACTTCGCGGCGGATGTTCCGCCAGCCGTATCCCGCTTCATGGCCGAGTCGCAGGTGCCGATCTCCACCGACTCGTTCACCCACAAGGTCACCTCGCCCGCCTGGAAGACCAAGCCCACTTGGTACATGGTGGCCACCGCAGACCGATCGATCAATCCGGACCAAGAGCGCATGATGGCGAAGCGCGCCCATGCTAAGACGGTCGAAGTGAATGCCAGCCATGTGGCCTACATGTCTCACCCGAAGGAAACAGCCAAGCTCATCGAAGAGGCTGCTGCCTCTTCGATATCTAATAAGTAATAGTTAACCAAAGGGGAATAAAATGAAACCTACACAAACCAAACCAAGTATCGTGTTCTGCCACGGGATCTGGGCCGACGGTTCGTGTTTTAACAAGCTAATTCCGACACTTCAGGCCGAAGGACACGAGGTGATCGCCGTCCAATATGGCCTCGACTCACAGCCAGCCGACGTCGCGGCAACCAAGCGAACGCTAGGGCGTGTAAGCAGCCCGGCCATCCTTGTCGGCCACTCCTATGGCGGGGCCGTCATCACCGCTGCCGGAACCGATGATCGCGTTGTCGGGCTGATTTATATCGCCGCGGTCGCTCCCGATGCTAATGAAACCGTGCAGAGCCAGCTCGACAAGTACCCCACACCAATCTTCGGCCACATCGAAGTTGCCGACGGACGGGTCTGGATGCTCCCGGAGGGCGTTAAGGATTTCGCTGGCGACCTTCCGGAGCAGGAGCAGAAGGTCGTCTGGGCCACCCACTTCGCCCCGGATGCGGACCTGTTCAACCAGAAGGTTGTCGGCACTGCATGGAAGTCGAAGCCGAGCTGGTCCATCGTAGCCACCGAGGATCGCACCGTCCATCCCGACCTGGAACGCTTCCTCGCCAAGCGCATGGGTGCCACGACTGTAGAGGTGAAAAGCAGCCACGTGGCCATGCTCTCGCACCCGAACGTGGTGCTCGATGTGATCCGAAAAGCGGCAAAAGCCGCAAAAGCCGCTCAAGGAGCCGCGGCAACAGCGTAGAGCGCCTCTTTGTTAGCCCAGCGCGTGCCCGTCGGCTGAACCCGGCTTGCTCGACGGTAGGCCTTCGCCGATCCTGACGACATCGGCGGAGGCCCAGATGGAGGTCGTCGACCAAGGAGAACACAATGAAGGATCGCATCACTATAGAAGGGGGAGATGGGGCATTTGGCGCCTATATCGCGCGGCCGATCGTATTGCCGGCTCCCGCCGTCGTCGTTCTGCAGGAGTTGTTCGGGGTGAATGCCGACATCCGGAAGACCTGCGACGAACTGGCGGGACAAGGTTTCCTTGCGGTCGCGCCCGACCTATTCTGGCGTCAGGAGCCCGGCGTAGACCTCAACGTCACCTCCGAGCCCGACTGGCAACACGGCCTTCGTCTCTATCAGGCCTATGACCGAGACGCCGGCGCCAGAGACGTCAAGGACACCGCCAACGCCGTGGCCAAGCTGTCGGAATGCACAGGCAAGGTTGCCGTTCTTGGCTATTGCCTCGGCGCGCTGATGACCTTCCTGACAGCCGTCCGCTACGGCGTCGATGTTGCCGTCGCTTATCACGGCGGTGACACTGAGAAATATCTAGGCGAGGTCGGCAGGCTTGATGCGCCGCTGCTAATGCATCTGGCCGAGGAAGACGAGTTCATTTCTAAGGCTGCGCAAGCTGAAATCAAAGCCGCACTTGCCAGCAAACCAAACGCGACAGTCTACAGCTATCCGGGTCAGAATCATGCCTTCGCTCGGCACAATGGCAAGCACTACAACGCCGCGGCGGCAGCGCTCGCCAACGAGCGGACTAGCGAATTTCTGCGTCAACAACTGCGGTGACCTTCCAGCCGGTTCGGACGACTGGAGCGCATCCTGCTCTTGTGGAGCAATTCACGGTGCTGGAGGGGCCTTACGCATTTCGAGATTTGGTGGACGAGATGGGATTCGGACCCACGTCCTCCTCATTGCGAACGAGGCCACAATTCTAATAAGGCACGGCGCTGCAACCGCTTAGCTTTTTAGATGAGCTTTGTGTGGCTACGCCTACGGTGGAAACAGGGGAGCAAGAGGAAGCGGCCTGCTCAGTTGAGCCCGAGCTGGAAGTCAAGCAAGCCGTCGCATCCGCACCTGAGAATTTTCAGACGGTATGTCATGAAATTGCGGGAGACAAATATTCAAAGCCAACCTGGAAGCCAGCGAACGAAGTTCGGACTTCGAGGACGACTTCCTTGCACAACCGGGAGCATGGAGAATTACGGAGTCCCGCACGAAGAAACTCACGCTGCGGACGTCCTGGCAGGCGTTGGCGACCGCCGCGGGGATCCTAAGACTACCTGCCGTTCCAAACAATACTATTTACCTAGAAGGCAAACGGGTGTAGCGTGCAAAGCCCGATGAGTTAAAGGTTCCAGCTGGAGGAGGGAGAGGCGATGATTCAAAGACTGGTCCCGTCTTTTCTCGCTCTCGTGGCGCTCGCGTTGCTGTTGGGTAACGTTTGCGAGGCGCAGTCACTTCCTCCGTACACCCGGCATGTGCGCGAAGTCACTCTCAATGGGCAGGCGCCTTCTGTGGGACGCCTTCCCGCGACGCAGTCCCTGCGCATAGTTCTCATTCTGCCGCTCCGCGACCAGGAAGCCTTGGATAGCTTGCTCAAAGATCTCTACGATCCGGCGAGCCCGACGTACCGCAGGTTCCTGACGGTGGAGGAGTTCACCGCGAGGTTCGGCCCCACTCAGGAGGATTATGACGCTGTGATTCACTTTGCGCAGACGCGCGGCCTGACGGTGGTGGGCACCTCGCGCAATCGCTTGAATCTCGACGTCACAGGAACGGCGGCCCAAATCGAATTGGCGTTGCATGTGAACCTGGGTCTCTATCGGCATCCCACCGAAAACCGCTTGTTCTACGCTCCGGACCGCGAGCCCACTCCGGACTTGCCGGTACCGCTGTGGCACATCTCGGGCCTCGACAATTATTCCATCCCGAAGCCGGCTCTGGTTCACAAAGATGCCAACGGCCAGGCCAATCGGGCGCCGCGGCCGAGCGCCACGACGGGTTCGGGTCCGGGCGCCTCGTTTCTCGGCAGCGACATGCGCGCGGCCTACTACGGCGGCACGGCTCTCACCGGCAGCGGCCAGTCACTCGGCCTCGTCGAGTTCTATGGCACCGATCTCTCTGACCTGAACACCTACTATGCAAACGTCGGTCAAACGAACACCGTCCCCATCACACTGGTCTCCACCGACGGGTCGAGCCTGAGCTGCACTTATCCCCTCTGTGACGATACCGAGCAGACCATCGACATGACTCAGGCGCTCGGCATGGCTCCCGGCCTTTCCAGCCTGGTTGTCTATGTAGGCTCGACCGACGCCCCCATTTTCAATGCCATGGCCACGGCCAGTCCCCTCAATTCCCAATTGAGTTGTTCGTGGGCGTGGAGTCCGGCGGATCCCGCGACCGACAACCCCTACTTCCAGGAGTTCGCGGCCCAGGGGCAGAATTTGTTTCAAGCTGCCGGCGACAGCGGTGCGTGGAAGTCAACTTCCGAAGTGTTTCCGGCCGACGACGTCTATCTCACCTCGGTCGGCGGCACGGACCTGGAGACGGCCAGTGCGGCCGGTCCCTGGAGTTCGGAAACGGCTTGGGCGGATGGCGGCGGTGGGATTTCGCCGAACGGATTTGTGATTCCATCGTGGCAAACCGCAACAGCCGCCGACTGCATCAATTGTTCCCAAACCTTGCGCAACGCCCCGGACGTTTCTGCCAACGCGAATTTCACCTATTACGTGTGCGCCGACCAGTCTGCATGCACGGAGAACTACTATGGCGGGACCAGTTTTGCCGCGCCCCTGTGGGCCGCCTACCTGGCCCTCGCCAATCAGCAGGCGCTCTTGAACGGCCAGCCCACGCTCGGTTTCATCAATCCGAGCCTCTATTCGATAGGATTGAGCTCGAATTACGATGCCGATTTCCACGACATCACCAGCGGCAGCAACGGCGATTCCGCCAGTGTCGGATACGATCTGGCAACCGGCTGGGGCAGCCCCAACGGCGTGGCATTGATCAATGCCCTTGCGGGCCCGGCTGTGCCCGGCTTCACTCTGTCCGCGTCTCCCGCTTCGGTCTCCGTGGTGCAGGGCAACTCAGGAACCTCCACGATCACCAGCGCCGTGACGGGCGGCTTCAACTCCGCAGTTTCGCTCGCCGCGAGCGGTCAGCCTGCGGGCGTCACCGTGAGCTTCGGCACCAACCCCATCGCTGCGCCGGACTCAGGGACCTCGGCCATGACAATCACCGTGGCATCCCTCACGGCCGCCGGCACGTACCCGATTACGGTGACGGGAACCTCCGGAAGCATCACCGAAACTGCGACAGTCTCTCTCACAGTGACTGCGCCCGTGCCTCCGGGCTTTAGTCTGTCCGCGTCTCCCGCTTCGGTCTCCGTGGTGCAGGGCAACTCGGGAACCTCCACGATCACCAGCGCCGTGACGGGCGGCTTCAACTCCGCAGTTTCGCTCGCCGCGAGCGGCCAGCCCTCCGGCGTCACGGTGGCCTTCAACCCTGGTTCGATTACCGGCGCGGGGACTTCTACCATGACGCTGACCGTCGCTTCCTCCACGTTCGCGGGAACCTATGCCATCATGGTGACCGGAACTTCCGGCATCATCACCGCAACAACCACGGTCTCCGTGACGGTGACAGCGCCAGCGGCCGGCAACTTCAGCGTCAGCGCATCGCCCGGATTGAACGCTGTTTTCTCCGGCCAGTCGGCAACCTTCACGGTCAAGACGAAGATTTCGGGAGGCTTCAACTCGCCGATTAATCTGTCTGCTTCCGGGCAGGGCCAGGGAAACACCGTGACTTTCAGCCCCAATCCCATCGCCGCACCGGGCTCGGGCAGCTCGACCATGACGGTCCAGACCAGCCCGAACTCCAAGACTGGTTTCTACACGATCATCATAACCGCCACGGGCGGAGGCGTCACGCACACCACGAAAGTCACCCTCGGCACTCTTCAGTAGTAGCTTTGAAATGTTCGTGCGCCGTGAAAGGCGCTGGTCCACCGCGGGTTGAAAGTCCCGCCCGGGAACTGGTTCGCTCCACCCGGAAGCAATCGGAGCGGTACCGGAGGTGACGAAGTTGCCGGAGCCTCTGATGTAGAGGGTCGCTTTAGGCGACTCGGCGAGTCTGCAGGCCGTAATGTGCAGTAAACACAGAGCAGGCCCCGAAACAGCCGATGCAGGAGCCGACCCGCCGAACATACGGGGAAGGCTGATACCGGTGGAAGGTACGAGCGAACAGATTCCATCGGTCACTGCCGGGGTAGTAGTGACAGCATGCAGACAAAGGTAGACCGGACGCAACACGGGAAACCCCATACGGTGATCGCAGTTGCGATCAACCGGCAACCCGCGAGGGCCAGGCCGGGCCGTGTGGGGTGGCGGGAAGCCCTTAGTACCGATGAAGCCGGGTAACGCCGGTGGAGGGAAGGGGCCTCAGTTGAAAGCAGACGCAAGAAGCGACGAAGACGAGGGGATTGGTGATGAATCTAGTAACCCCGGCAAGTGTTCAGAAGTTGCAGACGGCGTTACACGCAAAAGCGAAGGGATCGCCCAACTTTCGCTTCTACTCGCTGTACGACAAGATGTACCGCAGGGATGTTCTGGAATTTGCCTACGAATGCTGCAAAGCCAACGGCGGAGCGGCAGGAGTGGACGGCCAGACGTTCGAGGACATCGAAGAGTACGGGTTGGAGCGCTGGTTGGACGAGTTGGCGCAAGAGCTGGAACGTAGAACGTATCGACCACTTCCTGTCCGGCGGGTGTACATACCCAAACCGGATGGGAAACAGCGGCCGTTAGGAGTGCCCGCTATCCGCGACAGGACGGCGGAAACGGCGGCAGTTTTAGTTCTCGAGCCCATCTTCGAGGCTGATCTGCAGCCGGAACAGTATGCCTATCGGCGAGACTGCAGCGCGCTGGATGCAGTGAAGCACGTCCACAAGCTGCTCAACACCGGCCATGGAGAAATTGTTGACGCAGATCTCAGTAGCTATTTCGATACGATTCCGCATTCCGACCTTCTAAAGTCGGTAGCTCGACGGGTCGTCGACGGAGCGATGCTGCATCTGATTAAGATGTGGCTGGAAGCTCCGGTTGAAGAGACGGATGAGCGCGGAAACAAACATCGAAGTACACGCAATCGGGATGAGGGGCAAGGAACTCCGCAAGGGGCTCCGATTAGTCCGCTGCTCAGCAACTTGTACATGCGTCGTTTCGTGCTGGGGTGGAAAAAGCTCGGGCACGAGAAGCGTTTCGGGGCGCACATCGTCAATTATGCCGATGATATGGTGATCTGCTGTCGAGGCCATGCCGAAGAGGCGCTGGTTTCGATGCGGGACATGATGTCGAAGCTGAAGCTGACGGTGAACGAGACCAAGACGCGGGTCTGCAAACTGCCGGAAGAGAAGTTCGACTTTCTAGGGTATACGTTTGGTCGGTGCTACTCGACGAAGACGGGTCGGGCCTATATTGGCACGGTCCCGTCGAAGAAACGGGTGCAACGCATCTGTGCGGCGATCAGCGACGAGACCGGACGGAATAAAACCACGCTGGACGTAGAGGATATAGTGGGAAAGCTCAACCAAATGTTACGCGGGTGGGCGAACTACTTCTGCCTCGGTCCAGTCAGCAAAGCCTACAGTGCGGTTGATCAACATACCCGCAAGCGGCTGCGTCAGTGGCTATGTGCCAAGCACCAAGTAGCGTGGCCGGGGAAGAAACGTTTCCCGTCGGCTTCGTTTTACAAGGTGTACGGCTTGGTCAGTCTTACCGAACGGACCGCTAGCCTTCCGTGGGCGACATCGTGAGCTTTCTCCGAGCGCCGGATGCGGGAAATCCGCACGTCCGGTGCGATGAGCGGGAACAGGAAACAGAGCCATGTCAAACCGGACTGAGGCGGCGACGCGAAAGCAGCGCCACGGGCCACCGGGAGGCTACAGCCACTGCGCCTGTTCTCGACTCCACCCGTTTCCCGGGAGGAGTCGCCTTGCATCCCGCCACCAGAAGAAAGTGCTCCAAAGGAATTGCGGCTCGACGCTACTTTGACCTCTTACTCGACTACATGCACGGTGAAGATCATGGAACCGTGACCCTTTCCGCAAAAGTGAGCGCACTTGCCTTCAAAAGTTCCCGTAGTTTCCGGGGAAAAAACGACATCCGTCGACTGCCCCTTGTGAAGCTCCTCGATCCGCACGTGCAGCTGCTGAATGACTAAACCGTGGGTTACATCCGCGGAGCGGAGAGACAGGGAAACGGACTCGCCTTTCTTCACCGTGATCTCGTTCGGCTCAAAAGAAAACTTGCTTGCGACAACATCGATGTGTCGTGTGTCTCCCGTCTTGCCTTCCAGCAGAGCCACGCCCACGAAAAAAACTGCCGCCGCTACCGACAACCGTATCATCTTCATTTTCAACATGATTGATCCTCTTTATTTTTTAGTGTTCGCCTATGGTGCAAGGTACTTGAGAATAAGCTGCTCATCTTCTGCGCTCAGCATGGCCCTTACGCGCATGTGCCGGATTACGGCCTTAACTTCCCGAGGTGATAGTTCTTGCGGCGGCTGGTGACAGCGCCCGCAATTTTCTTGAAACCGCTTCTCACCTTCAGAGCTGCTGGCGGCCGTGTGCACGGGGCTAGAACTCTTTGGGCTTTGCGATTGTTGCCCTTGGCTTTGCGGCTGTTGCCCTTGGCTTTCGGCGGATGCCAGGCAAAAGAACACCATGGCCATCAACAATATTTCTGCTCTTAGAAGTTTTCTCACTTGGATGCTCCGGGAATAAGCGGTAGAAGGAATCGGTACGTCACTTCAAAATTCCAGATGTTGCTATTACCAAGGGGGCTGAACTGCCGGCCATAGCTCGTATTGAGCCGCACGTTGTGCGGCAGATAGTAGTTGAGGCCGAAGTCGACCTGTCTTGTATCGGCGCCTGGCAGTCCGTCGATGGGAGAGAACGTTCCCCGCTGAAACTGCTGCAGTCTCCCTATTGGCTGAAGGCGTCCCAACCAGGAGTCCTCTCCACGAAACTGGGAGAACCGGTATCCTGCCTCGGCCCAATAGCCTTGCCCATTGCGCGAGTGCGCGTACTCTCCTTTGACGTCCAGCGGCACACGGTAAGGCTGCCAGGCGAAATGCACGCCCACGGAATTCTGGCGCTGATCCTCCAGAAGCTTTTGGTAAGACATCCCGATCTCCAACCGCGCTTGTGGAAGAAAGACTCCCACTCGGCCGCCGGCCGCTCGTCCGGCCTGGAATCTATTGGTGGTGGAGGTGCTGAGCGCCGAGAAATAGGCCGTGTAATTCAGTTCCAGGTCTTGCCGCGAATACAGCGAACCTCGAACCATCGCGCCGTCACTCGACGCCGATGTTAACGTTCCTATAGGAACAATGAGCGGGACGTCCTGGAAATTGCGCAGCCACACGGGTGCAAGCCGCTCGTTAAATATTCCGAATGGAGTGAGAAATCGGCCCACCGATATCGTCAAGTGGGGATTTGCGATGTAATCCAATTGGAGGTAATCGATTGTTGAAAAGGTTAGCGCGTGGTATGGGCCGGAATTCCCGTCCTGGCGAAAAATGAACTCATCAAACGTGGCTCTGGATTCAATCAGCCAATGATCACCAATTGGGATCAGAACAACCGGTTGGATAACCGGCTGCATGGTCGTAACTCCTCCGGCGGTTGTACTCTCATACTGGAGTCCCCCGGAAATGACCGGAATATCGGATTGAGCACCAAGCTTTAGTCCCGCACACAATGTAAAAAGCACAAACAGAGAAACTTTTTTGAGCATTATCTCCTCAAGAACAAGAAAATTTCACTTTGCAACCTTTGCATCTGCCGGATCGATTGCGCGTTCCCCAGCGGATTCCCGATCTGCCCTGAGGATTCAACCTTAGCGGACCTCAACGAGGACTTTGTCAAGCGGAAGTCAAATGGAAGTCATGTTTGTGCTCTAGATTCTGCTGAATTCTTGAACAATTAGACACCTTCGGTTGAATCCTCAGATTACAGAGAGATTTGCATCAAACAACTCGTTTGTTGTCTTGGGCTTAGTGCGGAGTGCTGTCTCTGGACGCACTAAACAAGAGTTGGGCAGGGCTCGTCAGGAGGGGCTGCAGTCTATTTGCTTGCTGACTATCGGTCCAAGGAATGTCTTAAAATGAGTCCGGCAATTTGCACATGGTTCATGGAGATGACGCGAGCCCGAAGGGGTTAACGCACGCAGAGAAGCGAGTCATCAGCACGGCACTCGCGCGATTCAATCTCCCAACGGACCTGTTATTGAACAGACCCCGGAGCATCGCAAGTGAAGGAGCGGCTAACGCACGGACCATGGTCCGGTGGTGAGGTCGTCGAGCAGGGAATTCCAGGAGGCCTTCATTGATACGTTCAACCGGTCGGTGTCTCTCCTTGCGGGCAATTTTTCAATTTACATTTCTTCTTACCAGCGCTGCCCTCCTCACGGCACAAGTTGTGCCCAACGAACGTAAGGAATGGCACGCTAGTTGGATTGCGCATCCGACAGCGCCGCTCCGCGAGCCTGGGGTGTTCCATTTTCGAAAAACATTTCGTCTGGACGTCAAGCCGGATCACTTTATCGTGCTGGTAAGCGCCGACAATCGCTTTCAGCTGTATGTCAACGGGCAGCGCGCTGGCGATGGACCAGCCCGCGGCAACCTCACCCATTGGCGATACGAATCGCTGGACCTCGCTCCATTTTTGCACTCTGGCGAAAATCTGATCGCCGCCGCGGTCTGGCAATTTGGCATTCGCGCGCCGCTCGCCCAGGTTTCCGATCGTCTCGCATTTCTGGTCGAAGGTGACACCAAGTTTGAGTCCGTCGCGAACACCGATACCTCATGGCAGGTTGAAGAAGTTAAGGGCCACACTATCCGCCCTCCGCTTCCACCGGGTATGTGGCAATACTATGCGGCGGGTCCCGGCGAGCAGATTGATTTTAGTGGCTACAACACAGAATGGAACAAACCCGGCTCAATCACCGGCAACTGGGTTGCGGCGGGGCCAGCTTTGCGCGAATCCATCTACCCTAATGGCAGCATTCCCGTGCCACCAAGCACCGGCAACGGCCTTGCCTGGCAGCTGTATCCTGACCCTCTTCCGCAAATGGAATACAAGGAACTTGCGGAGCCTCGTATCGCGCGTACCACCATTCCCGCACTGAGAAAGTTTCCTCAAAGCGCAGTGGTAATTCCTCCGAACAATGAGACGAGCGTGCTGATGGATCAGGGTGAAGTCGTTTCTGCCTACCCGCAACTCATCGTCTCCGGCGGCAAGGGCGCACGCATCGAGCTCGTCTACTCCGAATCCCTCTACGACAAAAACCAAAAGCGCAATCAGAGGGATGCGGTCGGCGATTTGGCCGCTCTCGGCCTCACGGACGTGGTGCTTCCCGACGGCGGGTCTTCGCGTATCTTCACACCGCTGTGGTGGCGCACCTGGCGATACCTCGAACTGAAAATCAGAACCGCATCTGAGCCGCTACAACTAGATTCCATCCATATTTTTTTCACGGCTTATCCCTTCATAGATCGCGGCAGCTTCAAGTCGAGCGATCCCGAACTCGCAAGCATTCGGGAAATCTGTTGGCGCACTGTGCGCATCGATAGTCACGAGACGTATATGGATACGGCCTATTGGGAGCAGCTACAGTACGTCGGCGATACGCGCATCCAAGCGCTAGTCTCTTACGTCGCGAGCGGCGATGACCGACTGGCGCTCGAGGCGCTTCAGTCCATCAACGACTCCCTAGTCCCCGAAGGTCTAACGCAAAGCCGCTCTCCTTCCTCGCTCCTACAGCTAATCCCGCCTTTCTCGTTGATCTACGTCAACATGCTGCACGATTACTGGCTCTATCGCCCGGATGCTCGTTACGTGGCAGCTCTGCTGCCCGGCACTCGCTCGGTACTTGCTTGGTTCTTCCGGCATCAACTCGACGACGGCTTCCTTGGCTCTCTTCCTTATTGGAATTTTGTTGATTGGTTGGCTCGTGATGAGAAATTTCCTCCCGTGGATACGGAAGGGCGTTCCGCCATTTTGACCTTGCAGTTCATTGGAGCTCTCCGCGATGCTGCCGATATGGAGGAATCTGTCGGAGATCCGTCGCGTGCGGCTACCTATCGCGAAAAGGCGAAGTTCGCCGCAGACAACGTCTACCGCCAATGTTGGAGTGCGAAGCTCGGTCTGCTTGCAGACACGCCCGAGCAGAAACATTACAGTCAGCACGCCAATGTCCTGGGCGTGATTTACGATGTGATCCCGGCGAAAGACCAGTCCGGAGTGGTCCGCCGTATTCTTCGTCCAGACGTCGATCGAGGCGCGCCCAAACTCACAAACGCCTCCTATTATTTTCAGTTCTATGTCTCTCGTGCCCTGGATCACACTGGGTTGGGCGATTTGTACCTCGATACTCTGAAACCTTGGCGCGAGATGCTGGCCAAAGGCTTCACTACGACTCCCGAAACTACTGACCCCTCGCGATCGGACACGCACGCCTGGAGCGGTCATCCCGCCTTCGATTTCAATACGCTTGTCGCTGGTGTTCACCCCGGCGCACCCGGTTTTGCTAGCGTGCGGATTCAGCCTGCGCTTGCTGGTCTTGACTGGGTTGAAGCTGCGACACCGCATCCAGAAGGCCTGATTCGTACTCTATATAAACACAACGGCGACAAGTTGGAAGCCACCATTGAACTTCCTGGAAAGCTCGCTGGAGTGTTGGTCTGGAACGGCAAGGAATACGCGCTTCACTCCGGTCAGCAGAAATTCGAATTAAAGTGAAAATTTGATTTTTCCGAAGGACCATGCGACGACAGCACAAAGAAATGATTCGTCGGCGAAAGCACTTGCCCTCAATGGCTGGTTCAGCCACCAAGAAGTTCTCGGTTAAGAAATGGAGAAAATGGGGGGGTGGGTACGGAATGATTTGATTTTAGCTATTGCGAGTAGCGTGCGACTTTCGGGAAATCGTTGGGAATCGACGCGAAGTCGGTAACGGAAGGTTGCTCTGCGCTCGTGACGACGCTTTTGCAACTCTACCTTCTTGTTTGACAAAACGACCAATTTCTCCCCCAAGCTTGAGGAGTTCCGCGAGATTGTTCATAAGCTGGCGGTGGAACGTGTCGGCGGTGTTCATCGCTTCGGCCAGACGCAGCCCGTACAAGTGATCCATCTGTTGACCGAGAACAGCATCGAGGAACGCGTTTGGGAAACTTTCAGCCTCAAAAAGGCGTTGTTCACGGGATTATTCGATGAGGCCAAAGACGAGATCAGCTTCGAAAAGCTCGGCCGCAAGAGCATGATGCACGTGATCAAAGACGTCTTCAGCGACCGGCCTGGAATTCGAGCGCCAGATGAAATGATCCGGGGCATCGTTGAGATGTTTCGAAAAATGCCTCCTACCGTCAGGCTCATTCTAGGAATCGCGGTGGCTGCGCTGATTTTGCATCCAGGTTCGCGCGCGAAAATAGCAGAAATGGGCAAAGACTATTTGGGAGCGCCTGCGGGAAACCAAACCAGTGCTTGTATCTATTACGGGGGACATAAACCGCCCTATCTCATCTCATCTCCGGCTGATTTGTCTTAGATCGAAAGAGCCGCTCTCTGCAGGTGAGATCGCACGACGCATCCTTGCTAATGGATATTCTTCGCGGTCTAAGACTTTCACCGCCCACGTTCGTCGTCTGCTTAAACAAGATGGTCGCTTTGTCACCAATGCAGATGGCCTGTGGATGCTACGCTCAGCAGCCTAAAGTCTGCCCGAAATTCGGTTCCTTGCTACGTAACTGGTTGAACGAGAGGAATAATCAGGGCTTCTTCAGGGCATTTATTCTTTTTTGCAACGCTTCTAGCCTTGCAAGGATTTCGTCAAAGCTCAAAGGCTTGCTAGGAAACATTTCCTCCATCTGCTGATAATCTTTGCGGAGAATTGGTTGGAGAGCTTCGTTCGGAACGATTCGAAGGGTTTCCGGAACGGCAGTGTCATATTGCGCCCAATTCGCAGCGAAGTAGATTTTCTTGAATCGAATCACCTGCGCTAAGAGATCAAGGGAAAGCTTCTCATCCGCGAATTGCTCTGCTGTACTCATGACAGCAACATCGGACCAATGGCGGGCCGTGCGGGGCTTCAGTTTGGTAGGGTCGGGACGATGGTTCTCAGCATGCAAAAGCGTGAGTTTTTCCCAAAATGTGCGTTCAGAATCGAGGACCAAGACCGTCCCTGTTTTCTCTCGAAAGACGTCGGGAAACTTCTCGACAACAAACGGTGTCACAGTAGATTTGTGACTCGGCTGCTGATCGCCGCGGCCGAATTCAATCTTGATTCGCGGCTGCAAATATTTGCTGTATTCAAAAGCATTCGGGTAGTGGAACAAGAGGGTCATCTCTTCGTTTTCTTCTTTGGACGGGGCAAGCTCCCATGCTTGCTTTCCAAGAATGGCCTTGAACCGGTCGTGGAGCTTGGCAAGGATATGGGAATTCACTTCCGCAGTGATGGCGGAACGTAACTCTTTATCCAGAGCTTTCCGTTTGGTATTTGTTAGGGCTGGATTAGCCATATCTCGTGCTCCTGTAAAACCCAAAGCCGCACGGTCAATGGAGATATCGATGTCTTCGGAGAGGCGGTCGATGAGGCCAAACACTTTGGAGAGCGATGTTCCGCCTTTGAAGCAAAGCTCGGGGATAGCTTCTAATGCGAAAAGGTGTTTCAGGGTCCAGCAGATCCAAAAGTCTTTTTCGACGGCGGTTGTTGTCGAGTTGTGGCGAGCGGCAGTTTCCTCGAAATAGGGCTGCCGCTCGGCCGGTTTGCCTTTTGCGAAGTCATCCATAGGTTGGCGTCAGGCGCTGAGTTGATTTAAAACGGGCTGCGACCAACCCGGTGCAGTCGGTACAAGCCGTCTAACGGCCTTCTTGACGGAACGAGGAAGCTGCTTTGCAAGGGAATGGATAGAGATCTCGTGAACTCCCTCTTTCCCGAGCGCGCGAACAGCCTGAATGACGACTCCCGCCTCTGTTCCCGCACCAATCATCTTGGAGGGGGCCACGTGCTTGAGCGCGATGGCTTGGTTGCCTATTCGAACGGTGCGCGAAGGTCCTTCTGTCCAGAAGACATTCTGCATGGGCACTTGGGTTGAAAGCCCAAGTAGATTGGCAGCTTTTGCCCCGGAGACGCTGATTCGGCTCCCCGTCCTCTCGGCCATGGCCTTGGCAACGGCCTCGGGAGAGGGGGAGAGGACGCCGATTTTGGGGTGCATCTTCGGGAACTCGTAAACACCTCGAGCCAGACGACGAATCTGACCAGTCCGCTGAAGCCGAGACAAGGCCTGGTCTACCGCAGCACGGGTGCCGAGGTGTGCAAACTGTCTGGGCGTAAAGACCCATCCGCGGTGCTTTGCTCGAATTCGCTTTAAGATTGCATTGGTGGTGGAGGCTGTCATATGAGTCTCCTGCGTCAGAAAGAATAGCCTATTTATCTGACATTGTCAAGAGCACATATGTGGTATAAGCTGTGTGTAATGAATGCGGTACGGGAATTCCATAAAGCCAGTCATTGATTCGGAATGGATGTTCGCTAATCCGGAAACAGGAAAACCGTATTGGTCGAGTAAGATCCGTGAGAATCATTTGGTACCCGCCGGCGAGGGAGCTGGCATCGGCCGTGGCGGATGGCATACGTTTCGGCACTATTCCGCGTCCCGGACTATTACTGGGTATTTCGTTTCTGCCGTTTTTTCCGGCATGTAATCCGCACTGAGTCGGCATAGTTTTGGTTCCTTCAGCCCCTGT
>Ga0210395_10000885_pt1 | contig 23081 bp, 21 predicted proteins | sample IncBWH4OmetaG_FD_150861 | JGI IMG/M metagenome (GOLD analysis project Ga0210395, IMG submission 150861) | Forest soil microbial communities from Barre Woods Harvard Forest LTER site, Petersham, Massachusetts, United States - Inc-BW-H-4-O ...
CAGCCAGCCGCAGCGAGGTCTGCAGCGGGATGACCTGGTCTTCGCGGCCGTGCACGATCAGCACCCGGTGCGGCAGGGCGCGGATCTGGTCTTCGGGGGTGCACATGGCCTCCACCCAGCGCTGGCGGGGGGCGGGGAACATGGCGGCGAAGGATTCCTGGAATCCGGGCTGGATGCTGCCCCGGTAGCGGACCTCGGCCAGCTCGTCGTTGACCAGGTCCCGGGAGTAGGCGAACACATCCAAGACCTTGCGCATGTTCTCGAACGACGGCTGGTAACCCCAAACCCGTTCCAGGCCCTCGGTGATCGGGAACGGGACGCCCATGCTGCCCATCAGCACCAGTTTGCCGGCCCGGTCGGGATGCTGGGTCGCGATGCGCAACGCGATCGCTCCGCCGAAGCTGTTGCCGACCAGGTGGGCCCGGCTGACCTCCAGGGTGTCCATCAGGCCCACCACCTGATCAGCCCAGGTCTGTACGCCGTAGGTGATGGCCGCGGGCCGCTCGGAGAAGCCGAAGCCCACCATGTCCGGGGCCAGCACCCGGAACCTCTCGGCCAGCGCGGGCATGACCAGCCGCCAGTTGGCGTAGGCCGTCACGCCCGGCCCTGATCCGTGGATCAGCACCACCGGATCACCCTGGCCCGCCTCCAGGTAGTTGGTCTTGATGCCGTTGGCGTCCGCGGTCGCGCCGATCTCCGGCGACTCGCCAGTAGTCATGCTCCGCTCCATCCAGGTGCGCACGCGGGGAAGTTCAGGGCCACTCTGTGGCAGTCTGTCACCTCCGCCGGACCCCGCCGACCCAGGTCTGCGTGATCGCCAGACTGCCCAGCTGCCCGGGGCCCGCGGCGACCGGATCGCCGTCCAGCACGACCAGGTCGGCCAGCTTGCCGGGCTCCAGGGTGCCCACCCGGTGCGCGGTGCCCGCCGCCCGCGCCGCAGCGATAGTGTGCGCGGCGAGCGCGGTGGCCGGGTCCAGCCGCAGGTCGCGGCCGCCGAGGGACACGCCCGCGCCGGTCCGGCGCTCGACAGCGGCCCGGATCGCGCCCAGCGGATCCGGCGGCGTGACCGGCGCGTCCGAGGACAGGGCCGGGAGCAGGCCGAGAGCCGCGTAATCGCCTGCCGGGTTGTAGCGCTGGCCCAGTTCCTCGCCGACCGCGGCCAGTACGCCGTCACCGAACGAGGCATGGTGGGCGGGCTGCATCACCGGCTGGATGCCAGCCTGCGCCATCCGGCCGACCAGCTCCGGCGTGGGCAGCCCGCAGTGCTCCACCGTGTGCCGCACCCGGCGGCCCAGCCGGGCCTGTACCTGCTCGACCGCCTCAACCACCAGGCCGATGGCCCCGGGGGACTGCGCGTGCGTGCCGGTGGACAGGCCGGCCAGGTGGGCGCGGGCGATGATGTCGGCGAGTTCCTGCGGCGAGTGATACAGCAGACCGGTGGTCTCCGCTTCGCCGTGGTAGCCGCACGGGAACCAGGCCGTCCACCCGCCGAGGGTGCCGTCGGCGTAGATCTTCACGCCGGTCACGTCCAGCAGGTCACCGCCGAACGGCCCGGTCAGCCCCAGGCCGAGCAGTTCGGGCAGGTAACTGGAGATGATCCGCATGCCCACCCGCACCTGGAGCCGGCCTTCGGCCTGGGCCGCGGTGTAGGCGGTGAGCTCGCGGTGGCTGACCTGCGCGTCGACCAGGCTGGTCACGCCCGCGGCCAGGAACGCCCGCTGCGCGTCGTCCAGCCAGCGGGCCGCCTCGCCCGGCGCGGGCGGCAGGTGCAGGTTGGGCCCGTGGCGGCCCAGCTTGACGCCGCCGTCTCCCGTCAGCAGGTCGCAGGCGGCGTCCATGACCAGGCCGTCCGGCCGTCCGCCGGCGTCCCGGCCGATGTGCCCGCCGGCGATGTCCGGCGTGCCTGCCGTGATGCCGCACCGGTTCAGGCCGAACGTGTTGAGCACGCCGCCGTGGCCGGACTGGTTCATCACGTAGATCTCGCGGTCGGTGGCCGCGCGGTCGAGATCGGCGGCGGTGGGGTGCCGCCGTTCCGGCAGGGCGCGGTGGTTGTAGCCGTAGGCCCGCAGCGGCTCGCCCGGCGGGAGCACCGCCGCCTGCTGCCGGAGCAGCTTGACCAGCGCCGGGATGTCCGGCGCCCGGGCCGGGGACACGTCCACCCAGGTGCTGGTCTGGCCCAGCATCAGCGGATGGCAGTGGGCGTCGACGAAGCCCGGGATCAGGGTGGCGCCGGCCAGGTCCACCTCCTGATGGCCACGGCCCAGGGCGGCCCGGCAGTCGGCCAGCGAGCCGACTTCGGTGATCATCTCTCCGGTCACGGCCACCGCCTGCGGCAGGTCGCGCCCGGCCACCGGACGGATAGGCCCGCCCGCGAACAGCAGCCGGGCCGGGGCACCCGCGCTCATGCCAGCTCCGCCGCGGACCCGGCCAGCTCCGCCGCGGACCCGGCCAGCTCCGCCGCGGACCCGGCCAGCTCCGTCGCAGACCCGGCCAGCTCCGTCGCGGCCACCGTGCCGCGCTGCCGGACCCGGAACGTCCAGGCCAGCGCCACCGCGCACGATCCGATCACGGCGAGCGGGCCGACCACGGCCGGATAGCTCACCGGGAAGAAGTTGCCGTATACGGCGAAGGCGAGCAGTCCCACCGCCAGGGCCGGGATCACCACCGTGCCCAGCGCGCCCGCGCCCAGCCTGCTGCGGTACCTGATGAGCCCGATGTTCGCGATGAGCTGGGACAAGATGGCCCCGGCGGTGGCCGCCACGATGCAGACGATGAAACCGTCGATCAGGCCCCAGGCCGCCCCGGCCGCGTAGGCCACCGCGAGCTGGACGATCACCGTGACGGTCAGGGCCGTGACCGGGGTGCGGTGCACCGGGTGAATCCGCGCCAGGCGCCGCGGGACCGCGCCCATCCGGGCCTGGTCGAGCAGCATCCGGCCCATGGCGATGTTCACGGCCAAGTTGACGCCGATGATGCTGTTCAGCACGAGCACGGTGATCACGGCCTCGCCGACCGGGCCGGCCACCGTGTGCGTCAGGGTCAGCAGCGGCGCCGGGGCGGCCGAGAACCCGGCCATCTTGGCCAGGCCCCAGCCGACCGTGGCCGCGTAGGAGAACAGCAGGTACAGGCCGATTACCGAGGTCTGCGTGATCAGCAGCGCCCGGCGGATGGTCGCGCGGCCGCCGCTGGCTTCCTCGCCCAGGCTGACCACGGCGTCCGGGCCGCCCAGGGCGGTCGCGGCGATGCCCATCGCGATGGCCACGCCGCCCCAGCCGTTGAGCGCATGCCGCGGGTTGAACACGGCCACCGTGTTGTGCTGCCCGGCGTGCACGATGAGCAGGACCGACAGCGTCACGAGCACGACCGCCTCGACGGCGCCGGTGATGACCCCGTAGGTCAGCGAGGGCCGCAGCCGGAAGTAGGAGATGGCGTACGCGGGCAGGATCATCGCGGGCACTACCACCAGCCAGGACCAGGACGGCAGGCTGATGCCGGCCTGGCCGGCCGCGAACTCCAGCAGGCCCGCCGCCACCAGTGCGTTGGCCGGGACGATCAGCACGTAGTAGAAGAAGTAGGCCACCGAGCCGCTGAACCCGACCCGCGGGCCGACCGACTCGCGCAGGAACGCGTACAGGCCGCCCGCGCTGGCGATCCGCCGGGAGAACTGGAACGGGGTGTTGATCCAGGTCAGCGCGACCACCGCGGCCAGCGCGAAGGTCAGCGGCAGGGCTCCCAGGCCGAAGGCCGCGGTCGCCGTGAAGGCTACGGCCGCCGAGGCCAGCGGCCCGTTGCTGGTGAAGCCCTCGCCCAGGACGTGGCGCAGCGAGACCGCGCCGGCCTCCAGGCTCGCCTCCTCGGCGTGAGCGGGATGATGTCTGTTCATGGCGAGCCTCCGGCCGCTTGTCGGGTTATCGCAACGTTAACTTTGCCGATATCCTTGATGGCGAGTGAATCGGAGCTGAATCGAGCATTCTGCAGACGATTCGACGGTGTGACCGACGCCGGGAGGCGGTCGCCGTGCTGGAGGAGATCGACGCGCTGCTGGTGCAGCAGCTGCAGCGCGACGGCCGGGCCAGCTTCCAGGCCCTAGGCCGGGCCGTGGGCCTGACCCGCACCGCCGCGCGGGCCCGGGTCAGCAGGCTCCTGGACCGCGGCGTGATCAAGGTCGTGGCGCTGCCCGACGCGTCGGTGACCGGCCAGGCCGTGGTCGCGCACGTTTCCGCCGACGTCACCGGCTCGGCGCTGGCCGTGGCGCACGCGACGGCCCGGCTCACCTCGGCCGTCTTCGTCTCCGTCGCATCCGGTCAGTACCCCGTCATCGCGGACCTGCGCTGCCCTGACGAGGCCGTGCTGGCTGCCGACCTGGACCGGCTGCGGGTGCTGCCGGGGATACGGGGGATCGAGGTCGTCCGCGCGCTCGCGCTGGTCCGGGACGCCTACCGCCCCTGGCCTGGGCGTCCGGCGGTCAGTACGGACGCGCTGGACCAGGTCCTGATCACCGGGCTGGAACGCGACGGGCGGATGACCTACGCCGACCTGGCCGGGCTGGCCGGGCTCTCGGCGGCCGCCACCCGGTCCCGGGTGCTGCGGCTCATCCGCGGCGGAGCCGTGCACGTCACCGTGCTGGTCGATGCCGGCTACACCGGGCGGCTGGCCCGGGCCGGGCTGGGCATCACGGTCCGCAGGCCCGCGCGGCCCGTCGCCGAGCAGGTCGCGGGTCTGCCTGACGTGACCTACGTGCTGACCGGCACCGGCCGCTTCGACGTGATCGCCGCCGCCGACACCAGCAGCGAAACGTCCCTGCTGCGTGCGATCGAGCGCATCAGGGCGCTGCGCGGGGTGGACCGCGTGCAGAGCTGGCGGCACCTGCAGATCGTCAAGGAGAGCTATCCGCGGCTGACCCAGCTGGAGGCCGTCGTTCCTGGCCGCCCGTGAACCCCGAGACCCGTCACTCGCCCAGCCTGTCGGCCAGTTCCTGAGCGTTGACCTGGGCATAGTTGCTGTAGCAGTTGTTGAACAGCACCTGGGTCAGCTCGGCGCTATCGGCCAGCTCACGGACCTTGGGCGCCCACTCATCGATCTCGCCCGCGCTGTACTTATAGCCGAACCGCTCGTAGATGTCCTTGCTGTCCCACTTGTCCGAGTGGCCGTGCATGCGGACCACGGCCAGGTCGCTGGTCGCGGCCAGCACCGGCGGGATGGAACTGGGGTAACCCTGCGGCATGTCCACGCACACGTAGGGCAGCTGATGCGAGGCCAGGAAGCCGAGGGTTTCTTCCTGGTTGTCCGGCGTCATCCAGGTCCGGTTGCGGAACTCCACGCACACCCGCCGCGGCGCGGCGCGCTGCGCGCAGGCCACGATGTACTCCTTGTTCGCCCGGGAGATCGGGAACCAGGGCGGGAACTGCAGCAAGATCGCGCCCAGCTTCCCGGCCCGGTTCAGCGGCTCGAGCGCGGCCAGGAACCGCTCCCAGGCCGCCTCGGCCACGGCCGGGTCGACGTCCTTGAGGTACACCCGGCTCTTGCCCGACTCGCCCGCCGCTGCCTCGCGCAGGTCGGTCGGCAGCGCCTTGACCGGGGTCGGGTGCGTGGTGAACAGGCTGAAGGCCTTGATGTTGAAGCTGAACCCGGCCGGCGTCCGCTCCGCCCAGGCGCTCGCAGTCTGCTCGGCGGGCAGCGCGTAATAGGTCGCGTCCACCTCGACCAGCGGGAACTGGCGAGCGTAGAACCGCAGCCGCTGCTCCGGCGTCCTGGCCTCGGGCGGATACCAGCCCGACTCGATCAGCGTCTTGTCCGTCCACGACGCCGTGCCTACCCGGATCTCTCCCATACCCGCAGCTTAGGAAGTACCCCGGCATTCGCCGTACGGACCCGGCCCGTAACGCCTCGCCGTTTTATACCGAACGGTCCGTGGCTGATGCCGCTCCTGAGCTGCAACCGGAGCGGTGTCCCTCGCTGGTCACGGCTCCGCACTCCGGACAGACCAGGTGAGCCCAGCAGGCGGCGTCGCCGCCCAGATCCGATTCCTCGTCCGGCGCCATCGCGCTCCTGAGCCCGCCGGGATCGGTGCCCAGCAGTTCGGCCAGCACCGCTGCCTGGCTGTGGCTGACGTCCTTGGTCGCGGTCAGCAACGTCACCGGCCCGGCCGCCGCCCGCGCCCGCAGCCGGCCGAGCGCGGCGCTGGCCCCGGGCTGGGCCAGCTCGGCGATATACCGGCGGCGGAACTCCCCGAACCTCACCGGGTCATGCCCGTACCAGGTCCGCAGCTCGCCTGACGGCGCGACGTCGCGGGCCCACTCATCCAGGTGCGCGGCTTCCTTGCGCAGCCCGCGCGGCCATATCCGGTCGACCAGCACCCGCGCGCCCTGCCGGGGCTGCGGGTCGTCATAGACGCGCTGGACGGTTACCTGCGGGGTTATCGGTGGCCTCCTTTTTCCTTCGGTTCTTAGCCTAGCTGCCGTTCGAACGGCCAGCCAGAAATGTCAGTGGTAGCTGCCACGATAGGGGAGAAGACCAGAAGCCAGTAAGGAGGTCTGCTCATGGCAGCAGGCGATACCCAGATCACGATCGCGGGGAATCTTGTCGATGATCCGGAATTGCGCTTTACCCCGGCGGGTCAGCCGGTGGCGCGGTTCCGGGTGGCGTCAACGCCGCGGTTCCGCGACAACGCGACGGGTGAGTGGAAGGACGGCGATTCGCTGTTCCTGACGTGCAATGTGTGGCGGCAGGCGGCGGAGAATGCGGCCGAGTCGCTGACCCGGGGGATGCGGGTGATCGTGTCCGGGCGGTTGCGGCAGCGGTCGTATGAGACCAAGGAAGGCGAGAAGCGCACCGTCTATGAGGTTGAGGTGGACGATGTGGGCCCCTCGCTGCGCAACGCCTCGGCCAAGGTGAACAAGATGACCCGCAACAGCGCTCAGGGATCCGGCGGCTCCGGATCTCCCGGTAGCTCGGGTAGCTCCGGTGGCTCTGGCAGTCGGCCCTCCGGTAGCCAGGGCAACCCGGGCGGCGGTGCCGACACCGACCCGTGGGCTTCCGACGGGGCCGAGGCCTACTCCGACGAACCGCCGTTCTAAGTCGGAACCCGGCCGGGGCGGCTCCGGCCGATCCGGCTCCGGTCGGTCCGGCTCCGGTCGGTCCGGCTCCGGTCGGTCCGGCTCCGGTCGGTCCGGCTCCGGCCGATCCGGCTCCGGTCGGTCCGGCCAGCCCTCGAGGCGGACCTGGCCGGGCTTCTTATCGGCGCGAAGCCCGCGCCAGCTCGGATGACGCATGATCATCTCGGCGGTCCACTCGGTGAATGCGACCTCGCCCACCAGTCGCGGCTCCACCCAGTGCACCGCGCGTGCGTGCTGGGCCGGGACCGTGACCTCGAACGGGCTGGCGTCCCGCTGCAGCGGCCGCAGCCGCCGCATCAGGTCAGCCAGCATGGCCTGCGTGAAGCCGGTCCCGACGTGGCCGATGTACCGTAGCCGATGCCGATCGTAGGCGCCCGCCAGCAGCGACCCGATCAGCTGCGCGCGGCGACCCTCCCCGGTCGTCCAGCCGCAGACGATCACCTCCTGATGCCGGATGTTCTTCACCTTGATCCACTCGCCCCGCGCGCCCGGATGGTAGCGGGAGGTCAGCGGCTTGCCGACGATGCCCTCCAGGCCGTTCGCGGCGCTCACGGTCAGGATGTCGTCGGCGCCGCCCTGGTACCACGGCGGGGTCCGGACCGGATCCTCGTCGAGGGCGAGATCCTCCAGCCCGGCCCGCCGCCCGGTGTACCGGACCGCCAGCAGCGACTCGCTGCCGCGGTGCAGCAGGTCGAATAGGTACAGCTGGACCGGGGCCTCGCCAACCAGGCGGGCCGACGGCTGCCGGACATGCATGCGGGTCTGCAGCAGACCGAAGTCCGGGCGGCCATCACGCAACGCGACGATCTCCCCGTCCAGGATCACCGGTGCGTCGACGCGGCCAGCCAGTACGGCCAGCTCAGGATAGCTTCCGGTCATATCCCGGTCGCTGCGGGATACCAGGCGGACCCGGCCTGCGGTGACGTAGGCGATCGCGCGCACCCCGTCCCACTTGAACTCCCACCCGTACCTGTCATCGTCCTTCGGCAGTTCGTGCCGCAGGCTCGCCAGCATCGGCTTGACCAGCCGAGGCAATCCCCCCATGCCTCATCGCCCCCTGAGGCATCATGTACCCCAGAAGACGCAGGTCAAGGCATGTGAATCATTCGTCCCGGTGCACCGTGCCGGGCGCGAAGGCAGGCAGGCAGACCGAGATGTACTCGGCGCCGTCAGCGCTCGGCGTGCTGTAACGCACCCACTCACCGGGGCGGGCATGAACTGCCTGCCCGGCCTGCACCGTCATCTGGCCGTCTTCGGACTCCACGACCAGGGCGCCGCGCATCACGATGCTGAACTCGTCGAACTCCGGGCGCTGGCCCGGCTCGACCCAGCCGGACGGGCTGCGCATGTGCGCGATGCTGACGCCGTCCTGGCCGGTACTGGCCCGGCCCACGTACTCGTCGATTAGCTTCGGCGGCTCGCCGGCCGCCGGAACCCGGCTCGGCTGGCGGATCAGTTCAGGCATGCCCGTCAGTATCACGGGTCGGGCCATATCATGGACAGCGGTCGTGCTTGCGCCCCTCACCAGATAGCTGGCGAGCACGATCCGTACCGCCAGGGCGCCCTACCGAAGGAGCGCCATGGTAGTACCCGTCCTGGCCGTTGCGGCCTCGTCCTGGGGTGTTCTGATGGGCATCGCCCCGCTCCTGCAGATCCGCCGTATGCTGCGCGAACGGTCCTCACGTGACGTGTCGCTCGGTTACTTCATGATCTTGCTGGCCGGCTTCCTGCTGTGGATCTCCTATGGCGTAGCCGCCGGGAACCTGGTGCTGGTCATCCCGAACAGCGTGGCCCTGCTGGTGGGCGTCGCGCTGGTCATGGTGGTGCTCCGGCTCCGCCGGCGGTCAGCGGACAACCGGTCGCCACAGCCAGGCCGCTAGCATCGAGGCGATGCGACGTAACGGCAGTACTGTGGTGGTTCTGGTCGGCGCGGCCCCCGGCGAGGTCCTCGCCGCCCTCGGCCGGTCCATGAACGTGGCCGTGATCCGGCCCGCGGATCCGGCTGGTGACGATGGGCACGACGCGCTGCAGGCGGCCGCCAACGCCCTGCTGCGGGCCGGGCGATCCACCTCGCCTTATGCACTAGTGCTGGCCGACCCGCTGGCGGCGGTGGCGGCCGGCTGGCGGGCTATGTGGGACGTGTCACGGCCGCAGGGCCCGGCCGGATTCGAGCAGGAGGCGGCCCGAGCGCTGACGGCCTGGCGGGCGGGCCGGTTCGAGTTGCCCGATTACTATCTGGTCCTGGCCACGGCCCTGGAACCTGCCGGGGCCGGTGATCAGCAGCCGGATTTCCACCTCGGACCGCTGCGCTCGGCCCGGTCGCACCGGGTCGCGTTCGTCGCCGCGGCGGAACCCGCCCAGCAGGCCGCGGGCGTCTTGCAGGCTCTCGGTTCCCTGCGGCACGGCCCCTGGTGGCCCGGCCTGGACGAGGTCATCGACATAGCCCGCCGGTTCTATCCCGACAGCCTGGCCGAGGGCAGCGCTCCGCTGGCCACCCTCAGCTGACCGGCTCAGCTGAGGGCGGCGCTCCGTTGGCCACGCTCGGCTGACCGGCTCAGCTCCAGTAGGGGACCGTGGTCTGGTAGCCGCGCCGGGCGTACTCGGCCACGGGCAGCCGCCGCAGCTCGGCCGACAGCACCTCGACCGCGACCACGCCGTGCCATCCGCGCTGGCGCAGCGTCGCGGTGAACCAGTCCAGATCGAACTCGCCGTCACCCGGCCAGGCCCGCCGGTCAATCGTCTCGTGCATGTAGTCGTCGGACTCGGGCGGCAGGGCGTCGTTGAACTGGACGATGCCGATGTGCTCGACCGGGACCGACTCCAGCATGGCGCGGGTGCTCCCGCCCCGGAAGAAATGAAAGGTGTCGGCGAGGATCGTGGCCCGATCCGGGCCGACCACGCCGACAATCGCCTCGGCCGCCTCCAGGGTCGCGACCGGTCCCGGAGCGAACTCCAGCGCCACCGGGACGCCGAGCAGGTCGGCGACCCGGCCCAGGCGGTCCAGGCTCTCCTCGCTCACCCGGGTCCACAACATGGTCAGCACGGCGGCCGCTCCCACGGCTTCGATGGCGGGTCGGAGCGCGCGCGCCGCTTCCAGCGAGGCGTCCTCATCGCGGGTAACTCGCACGGACATCAGATCGCTGCAGGCCAGCCCGTGGGTGCGCAACAGCCGCGCCGCGCTGGCCGGATCGCCGCCCAGCTGGCCAGCGGACAGCGACACTGCGCGGAATCCCGCGTCTGCCACCGCACCGAGATAGCTGTCCAGATCGGCAATGGTCCGGATCGTCACGCCCGCGCCGGGCGTCAGTCCCATCGTGATCGGCCGGTCAGAGGCATCGCGATCCGGCACCTGGCTGCTACCCACTATCCACCACCCTCTAGTACCACCAGTCACATTAGCGTGAGATGGTTGAATCGTGGAGTATCGCCATATCGGATCGCTGGCCGTGCCCGTGGTCGGACTTGGGTGCAACCAGTTCGGGACCGCGGCGTGTGACGAGGCCACCAGCATCGCCGTCGTCCACGAGGCGATCGAGGCCGGAGTCACCTACTTCGACGTCGCAGACGAGTACGGCCAGAACTACGCCGACCCCACCGATCCGCGAGGCTGGGGAGCTGCCGAGGAAATACTCGGCCGGGCGCTGCGAGGCCGCCGCGACCAGGTCCTGATCGCGACCAAGTTCGGAGCCCGCCCGCATGCCGACCGCGAGCGCGGCGGCGCCGGTGCGCGGTGGGCGCGGACGGCGCTGGAAGACAGCCTGCGGCGGCTCGGTACCGACTACATCGACCTCTATCAGCTGCACCTGCCCGACCCGTCCGTGCCGATCGCCGAAACGCTGGCGGTGCTCGATGAGTTCGTGCGAGCAGGCCAGGTCCGGGAGATCGGCTGCTGCAACTTCACCGCCGCGATGCTGGCCGAAGCCGGTCAGGCTGCCGCCGACGGCGGGTTCCGGCGGTTCGCCAGCGTGCAGAACCTGCTGAACCTGTTCCAGCGGGCCGCCCTTGACGAGGTCCTGCCCGCCTGCGCCGAGTTCGGACTGTCATTCATCCCGTACCACCCGCTGGCCAGCGGCATGCTGACCGGGAAGTACCGTCGAACCGAAGCGTTGCCCTCCGACACCAGGCTCACCGACGGGCTGATGGTAACCGCGGAGGCACGAGCCCGGCTGTTCTCCGAGAAGACCTTCGCCCGGCTCGAAGCCTTGGAGGGCTTCGCGGGGGAGCGAGGGCACGCGCTGCTCGAGCTGGCCTTCGCCTGGCTGCTGGCCCAGCCCACCGTGGCCACGGTCATCGCCGGCGCCGCCCGCCCCGGCCAGGTGTCGGCCAACGCCGCCGCAGCCAGCTGGCGCCTTCCGCCCGCCGAAGCCGTCCAGGCCACCCAAGCCGTACTCACCGCAGCCTGAGCAGAGCACTCGCTATATGCGCCGTCGTTTGACTACGACCGGATCCCGCCCGGTACTGACTCCCTCAGATGGGGTACCGGGTTGGTTCGGTGGTGTGCTGCCGTCCGCTGGGCATGGTCCATCGGACGGAACCGTCAGCCAGGCGCTCGGATTTCCATCCCTGATGCTGCTTCAGCCGGTGGTCGTGTCGGCACTTAGGATCCCCATTACACAAACAAGTCCGCCCTCCGGCCTCATACGGCACGCTGTGCTCGAAGTCGCACGACGTCGCCGGCCGGCGGCATCCCGGCCCCGTGCAGTTGGCGTTCCGGATCTGGGTCAGGTGCCGGAGCCGGATCCCGGGATCATGCCCGCGGGCCTGGTGCCGGTGATCACACGGATCAGTGGTGATCGGTCCGAGACTGATGATCAGGTCGGGCCGTCCGGGAATCCCGTTGGAGAGCCGCCAGGTGCCCCATCCGCCCGGCGGTCCCTCCGGCCCGGCCGGAGCGAACGTAAACCGCGGCGGCCCGGTGCTGCCGGGCGGGTCATGTCCACGTGATTTGCCGCGGGATGCAGGCCTCGCGCATCCGTGCCCGATAGCATGCCCGTCCTGGTCGGTCACTGTCACGCACCACGTGGTCTTCGGGTTCGCCGCCGCGCCGCGGGCCAGGTCGCGGGCCAGGTCGGGGTCGACCGGCCCGATCCCGCCGATCTCCCCGGGCCGGTCGGCCAGGCCCAGCAGGGTAGTCGCCGTAACAGTGAGGTTGATCGTCCCGGCAAACCCGGCCGGGATAAGGCTGCCGCTTGGATCGCCGGGGACGGCCGGTTCGGGCCAGCCCGGCCCGTCCGTCCCGTCTACGCCGTCCGGACCGTCTACGCCGTCCTGGCCGGGTCCGCCGTCCTGGATGGCCTGGCGGGAGTCGCGGTTGAGCAGGATGTCGAGGTAGGCGCGGGCGCGCAGCTCGTCCATGCTGCCCGCAACCCCGGCGTGCCGGAGTTGCCTGGCCCACCAGTTGACCCGCTGGTCGGCGGCCAGCACCTGCGCCGGCGGCAGTTCCCGCCCGGCCAGGCCCGCGTTCCCCGAACCCTCCGCCCACCGTTGCACGCGCGCCTGCTTAGCGGCCTGCTCCCGCCGCTTCTTCGCCTTGTCCGGCGCCACCTGCATGACCGCCCGGGCGATCGCTGCCGCCAGCCCGCCAGGAGTCAGCCACCCCGCCCGGCCCAGCACCAGCGCCTCGGCCCGGCGGGCTTCATCGGGGTCCAGGGCCGTGACCGCGCGGGCGATGATGCTGGCCTTGGCCTCGGAGATGATCCCGTCCCGGAACGCGGCCTTCGTGCCGGGCAGCTTGACCTCCAGCGCCTCGGCCACCTCCAGCAGCTGATCAGCGGTCCACCGGGACTCGCCAAGCACCGCGGCCAGCTCTACCGGGGCGAACTCATCCCAGAGCTCCGGCATCCGCGCCGGGCCCGCCAGCAGATGGCCGGGCTCGGCCCGACGCCGGATGAATTCCGCCACCGCCGCGTGCTCGCGCGCCGCGGCGTGTGCTTTGACCCGGTCCCACCCGCAGATCGCTCCGAGCAGCTCATCGTCGGTCGCGCCGCCGTAGGTGTCGTCGTCCCCGGCCGCCTCCTCCGCGAACGACCCCAGCGTCACGCACCCGGCCGCGGTATCCAGCGGCATCCCGGACGCGAACGACGAGGCCCGGCTGGCGTATTCACCCGGGAAGGCCTTCGCCGACCCGGGCATGCCCGGACCCCGCCGGTCCGCCGCGGCGACCCCGGCCTCCGGCACCGTCAGCCCCAGACGCGCCCGCACCGCTCGCGCCCGGGCCGCATCCGCGGTCACCTGCGCCGCCTCGCGGTACACCGCGGCCACGTCCGCGTCATCCAGCCAGGCTTCCGGGTCGATGCCTTCGGCCCACACGTCTTCGTCCTCCGGCGGCGGCTCGTCGTCGGGCAGCTCGCAGGGGTGATAACCGGCGGGCCACTCCGGGCTGGACGGCCGCAGCCGCCACCCCCGGTCCCCGTCGAACCGCGGACCGGCAACCGGCCCGGCAGGTTCCCGGCCAGGACCCTCGTCCCGCCCGGCAGTCCCGCCAGCTGGCCCTGGACCCATCGACCACGCTCTGTTCGGCAGAAGATCATCTATAGAACATTTTAGCTAAGTATCTGATGGAAAACAAAAAAGACATGCTGATAAATTCGTATCTCAACGGCCGGGACAGACTGTCATTTCCGCCCGCGGACCGCCATTTCGACCACCCGTCGGTCGGGGTGCGCGGTGTCCCCGGCGCGGGGCGCGGCATCTCCCCGCGCGGAGCGCGGTCCCGATCCCCAGTCGGCGCGATCGGCCGCGCAGGGCGGCTGAAAGCGGTTCCCGCACATTGACGCCCCGTCGGCCACGGGTCTACGGTTGAATAGATTGGAGTGTCTCTAAGTTTCGAAGTTTGTGGTCGCGGCAGTTGAGGAGTTAAGGCATGGCATTCCCGAAGCGGCAGGCGGCCATCGTCGGCACCTACACCACCGAGCAGGGCCGGAGCCTGGATCACCGGACCAGCGCCTCGCTGGAGCTGGAGGCGATCAAGGGGGCCCTGGCCGATGCGGGCCTGACGCCCGATGACGTGGACGGCGTGGTGCCCATGGCGGCCGGACCCGAGGCGCCGCACCGGCCGGAGATGTACTGGGCCGCGCAGTTCGGCGGCCGGCCGATGTCCTACGGCGAGCTCGGCTACCCGAATGGCGTAACCAAGGCGGCCCTGGCCATCGCGGGCGGACTGGCGAACGTCGTGGTCGTGTTCTGGGGCAAGGCCGGCTGGAAGATCGGCCCCGGCGGGCGGCCGGTGCCTAAGGAGGCCCCGCGCACCTACGACTGGGCCGCCGACGTGCACGGCACGTACATGACCCCGTGGTATGCCATGTGGGCCCAGCGGTACATGCACGAGTTCGGGGTGACCAGCGAGGATCTCGCCGAGGTGGCCGTGCGGCACCGGTACCACGCCACGCTCAAGCCGGACTCGATCATGGGCTCGCGCGGCCCGCTGACCGTCGAGGACGTGGTGAACTCGCGGATCGTGGCCAGCCCGCTGCACCTGTTCGACTGCGCCCTCGACACCGACGGCGGCTACGCCATGGTGGTCGCGTCCGCCGAGGTGGCCAAGGGCACCCAGGGCAAGCCCGTCTGGGTCCTCGGCGGCGCCGAGGCCACCCACACCGACAGCTACACCACCTTCGACCCCCCGTGGTTCCCCGAGCAGGGCCACTCGGTACGGCGGTCGGGCGACATCGCCTTCGCCCAGGCGGGCGTCAGCCGCGACGACATCGACGTGGCCGGCCTGTACGACTGCTTCACCATCACCATGCTCCGTGACCTGGAGGAACTCGGCTTCTGCAAGCTCGGCGAGGGCGCCGCCTACTTCAAGGAGGGCCATACCAGGCTGGGCGGGTCGATGCCCTCCAACACCGACGGCGGCCTGCTCTCGAACACCCACTGCGGCCTCCCGCACGGGCTGTTCACCGTCGAGGTGGCCCGTCAGCTGCGCGGCGAGTGCGGCGACCGCCAGGTGCCGGACGCTAAGATCGGGCTCTCGCTGGCCCAGGGTGCCTCCGTGCACGGCTACGCCGGCACCCTCATCATGGCCGTGGACTAGCCCGCCCAGGAGAACCGCATGACCATCACCAGCGAAATCACGCTGCCTACCGCCGACGGCCCGATGCCCGCCTACCGGGCCCGGCCGGACGGCACGGCCCGGGGCGCCGTGGTCGTCGTGCAGGAGGCGTTCGGCGTCAACCCGCACATCCAGGACGTCACCCGCCGCTTCGCCGCGGCCGGCTGGGATGCGATCGCGCCCGCCTTCTTCCACCGGCAGGGCTCGCCGATCCTGGACTACGACGACCTGGGCACCGTCATGCCGCTGCTGGGCCAGATGACTCCCGCGGGCCTGGCCATGGACCTGAACGCCGCCGTCGACCAGCTCAGCGCGGACGGTTACGCGCTGCGGAACATCGCCGTGGTCGGCTTCTGCATGGGTGGCACGGTGACGTTCTACGCGGCCACCCTGCGCCCGCTCGGCGCGGCGGTCACCTTCTACGGAGGCGGCCTCGCGCAGGGACGGTTCGGCCTGCCCAGCCTCATCGACCTGGCGCCGGAGCTCCAGACGCCCTGGCTGGGGCAGTTCGGCGACCTGGACGGCAGCATCCCGGTGGACGATGTCGAGGCGCTGCGCGCCGCGGCAGGCCAGCAGCCGGTCGCGACCGAGATTTTCCGGTACGCCGACGCCAACCACGGGTTCCACTGCGACGAGCGTCCTGCGGTCTTCCACGCCGAAGCCTCCCGCCAGGCCTGGGACCGCACCCTGGACTGGATGAACCAGCACGCGGCCCGGGCCTAGCCGGCCGTCAGGGTCAGGGAGGTCAGCGAGGTCAGGGGGTACGGGCCACCCAGCGCCACATGGTGATGTCCTCGTCCGGGACCTCCTGGTAGGCGATCTTCAGCGGCATCCCGACGCGGACGTCCTCGATCGCGGTGCCGACGAGGTTGCCCAGGACCAGGCACGGCCGCGGCTGCTCGACCAGCTCGCCCAGCGCGATCACGTACGGCACTTCGGCGTTGAAGGCCCCGGGACCGCGGTGGCACACCGTGAAGGTGTACAGCGTCGCCTCACCCGAGACCGGCGTCCAGGTCTGGCTCTCGGACAGGCAGCTGCGGCAGGCCGGATAGGGCACCCAGTTGTAGTCGCCGCAGTTATCGCACTTGGGCACCACGAACTGGTGGTTCCGCAGCGCGTCGAAGAAGGGCTGGTGGTCCGGGCTGATCGCGGGCAGGGGCTTGAGGTAGGGCGCGGGAGCCGTCTCGAGAATGGTCATTGGTATCTCCTAGGAGTTGGCGTAAAGACCGGCTCAGTCGGCGGCCATGACGAGGACCCCGGCCAGGCCGTGGACGGCCCAGCCCTGCTGCAGCGAGACGCCGAGCTTGGCGTCGGGCACCTGCCGGTCGCCGCACTCGCCGCGCAGCTGCCGTACGACCTCGATGGTGTGCAGGCCGGACGGGTCGCCGCAGTGGCTGTTGGAGAGCAGGCCGCCGTCGGTGTTGGTCGGCATCGACCCGCCCAGGCGCAGGTGCCCGTCCTTCACGTAGTCCGCGCCCTCGCCGATCTTGCAGAAGCCCATCTCCTCCAGGTTGCGGATCGTCGTGACCGTGAAGCAGTCGTACAGGCCGGCCACATCGATCTCGTCCCGGGATATCCCGGCCAGGCCGAACGCCCGGTCGGTTGCCTTCCGCACCGCCTTGCCCTCGTTCGGGAACCACGGATCGTTGATGGTCGCGTAGAAGTCGGTGTAGTACGCCTCGGCGCCGCCGAGCACCCAGATCGGCTGCTTGCGGCAGTTACGGGCCACGTCGGCCGACGCGATCACCACCGCGTAACCGCCGTCCGTATCCAGCGAGCAGTCGAGCAGGTGCAGCGGCTCGCACACGTACCGCGAGGCCAGTACGTCGTCGACGGTGATCTCGCCGCGGCTGCCCATGACCGAGTCCGGGTTGAGCGTGGCGTGGTAGCGGGTGAACACCGCCACCTCGGCCAGGTCGGCGTTGGTCACGTTGAACTCGTGCATGTACCGCTGCGCCCACATCGCGTACCACGAGGTCATATAGCCGCCCGCGGTCGCGAAGCTGAAGTCGTCCGCCACCCGCGGTGCCTTGTCGGTGGGGACCGCCGTGCCGCCCGGCCCGGTCCGCCTGCCCGCCCGGCCGAAGAACAGCACCGCGCAATCGGTCATGCCTGCCGCGATCGCCGCCGAGGCCTTGGCCAGCTGGCCGGACGCGCCCCCGGTCTCCACCAGGCTCAGCGGGCGCTCGCCGAGCTGCTCGGCCCAGAACTGATGCGCCGTGGTGCCCGGGACGTGCTCAGAGCCGGACATGGGCAGCAGCCCGTCGATGTCGGCCGTGGTGAGGCCTGCGTCGTCCAGCGCGCCGGTGATGGCCTCCAGCTGCAGGGAGAACGAGGTCCGGTCCGGGAGCTTGCCCTGCTTGGTGGTGTACACGCCGACGATCGCCGCCTGCCGCTTGGGAAATGCCATCCCGGCCTCCGTGAGCTCTGCCCGTTCGCATGAAACGAAGTATTTACAAGCTTGAATGTAACACTCCAGGCCCGGCGGGCGCAGGACCCGCCGCGCCCGCCGCCCTGCCTTCCCCAACCACTCTGCATTCCCCAACCACTCTGAATTCCGCAGGCACTCTGAATTCCGCAGGCACCCTCCACATTCGATAATTTGATAGCTATGATATGAAGGTAAAGCGAAGCTGAGGCCTTGGCAGCGTCACGAGCACGGATGGGAGTCCAGATGGCGATCGGCAAGCTGTTCCACATCATCCACATGACTGGCGACCTGGATTCCCTGGAGGCCTGGTACGACGACGTCTTCAGCGTGCGGCGCGGCTTCCTGGACCACCACTACATGGAGGGCGAGAAGCGGGACGCGTCCCTGGTGACTCTGGGCGATGCGGTGATCGAGCCGCTGGCTCCCGCCTTCCGGGTGGAAGGCTGGGACGCCATGCCGCTCGGCCGGTTCTACAAGCGGTTCGGCAACCACTGGCACTCCATTGCCTGGTACACCGACGACCCGGGCGAGATCTGGCAGCGCTGCACCGACAACGGCGTTCGGGTGTACGTCGAAGGGGGAGTGCTGACCAGCGAGCGTCCCGGACCCGACTCGGCGATCATGACCCACCCGAAGGACACCATCGCCCAGTTGGAGTTCATGCGCCCCATCGGCATGCTGGTGCAGAACGACCCGCGGCTGCAGCCGGACTTCGACCCGAACTGGTGGGCGGAGAACCACCCGCTGGGCCTGGAGCGCCTGGCCTACACCACGGTGCTGACCCGAGACCTGGACCGGGCCAAGTTCGTCTACACCGACGTGCTGGGCGGCAGCCTGCTGCACGAGGACTCCTCGGCCCTGACCGGTACCCGCAACGCCTACATCCAGGTGGGCGAGATCGTGGTCGAGCTCGCCACACCGACCCGTGAGGACACCCTGGCCGCCGAAGACATGCAGGCCAACGGCCAGATCCACCACGCGGCCGCGTGGAAGGTGCGGGACCTGGACCAGGCCGAGAAGTACCTGCAGTCCAAGGGCATCGAGACCCTCGAGCGGGACGAGTCGACCATCCTGAGCAAGCCGGCCACCACCCACGGCGCGAACTTCCGGTGGACCACCCAGGACGTGCCGGGCCGCTCCTGACCCAATGATCTCCTTCTTGCCGTCAGCTGACGCGCTCGAAGGCATAGACGGACCCCGGGCGGGGCTGCCCGCCCGGGGTCAACCACGTAAGGACGGCACGCCGCGGGAGGCACCGTGTGCCGGCCGTCACCTGGCCATAAGTTATATTTTCTTCTATAGTTGGATAACTACCGAACGATCTCCAGCCCGGAGGACCTCATGGCGCTGCCCGACACCAGCTCAGGAACGCTCTACATCGAGGGAAAGTGGCGTCACGCGGCTTCGGGGCAGACGTTCGCCGTGACCAACCCGGCCACCTCTGAAGAGCTGGCCCAGATCAGCTCGGCCGGCACGGAGGACGTGCGGGACGCGGTGGCCGCCGCCGAGGCGGCCTTTCCTTCCTGGTCGGCGAAGACGGCGTATGAACGGGCGGGGTTTTTGCTTGATGCGCATCGTCTGATGCTGGAGCGGGCGGATGAGCTGGCCCGGGTGATGACGATGGAGCAGGGCAAGCCGCTGCGGACGGCGCGGATCGAGGTGCAGTACGCGGCGGATTTCCTGATCTGGTTCGCCGAGGAGGCCAAGCGGGTGTACGGGTCGACGATCCCGTCGGCGCGGGCGGACCAGCGGTTCCTGGTGCTGCACCAGCCGGTCGGCGTGGTCGGGGCGGTGACCCCGTGGAACTACCCGGTCTCGATGCTGACGCGGAAGCTCGGCCCGGCCCTGGCGGCCGGCTGCACGGCGGTCCTCAAGCCGGCCAAGCAGACGCCGCTGTGCGCGGTGGAGGTGTTCCGGATCCTGCACGAGGTGGGGGTCCCGGCCGGGGTGGTCAACCTGGTCACCGCGGGCCGGGCGTCGATCGTGGGCGATGAGTTCCTGGCCAACCCGGCGGTGCGGAAGCTGACCTTCACCGGTTCCACTGAGATCGGCCGGCAGCTGGCGCAGGGGGCGGCGGCGCAGATCAAGCGGGTGTCGCTGGAGCTGGGCGGCCACGCCCCGTTCATCGTGTTTCCCGACGCGGACCCGGCGCACGCGGCGCGGGGGGTGTCGCTGGTGAAGTTCCTGAACACCGGGCAGGCGTGCATCTCCCCGAACCGGATCTTCGTGCACCGCTCCATCGCCGAGCAGTTCCTGGCCACCCTGGCCGACCGGGTCGGCAAGCTCAAGGCCGGCAACGGCCTGGAGGACGGCGTCACGATCGGCCCGCTGATCGACGACGGCGCCCTGGCCAAGATGGACGAGCACGTCACCGACGCCGTCGCCAAGGGCGCCACCTTGGTCTGCGGCGGGCAGCGGCTGACCGGCGAGTCGTACGACGCCGGGACGTTCTTCGCGCCCACCGTGCTGACCGACGTCACCGAAGACATGGTCATCTACCGGGACGAGACCTTCGGGCCGATCGCCCCCGTCGTCATCTTCGACGACGAAGACGAAGTCATCAAGATGGCCAACGACACCATCTACGGGCTGGCCGCCTACCTGTACACCAAGGACCTGTCCCGCGCCCTGCGGGTCAGCGAAGCCCTCCGGTTCGCCATCATCGGCATCAACGACATCAACCCCACCTCCGCCGCCGCCCCCTTCGGCGGCATGAAACAAAGCGGCCTCGGCCGCGAAGGCGGCCAGGAAGGCATCACCGAATACCTCGAAACCAAACTCATCGGCATCAGCATCTAACCCGCAGGCCTACGATCCGCCGAACGGTCCCCGCCCGGACGGCCCCCCGCCCCCGCGGCGCCGGCGCCAGATCGTCAGCCCTAGTGCCACCACCAGCACGGGCACGGCGACGTACCACGGGGCCGTGGAGTGGACCGCCGCCCCGGCGACGGCCGGCGCGGCCAGGCCGCTCCAGGCGCCCGCCGTCATGTACCTGGGTTCCCTGGCTTCTTTCCGGCTCATGTCAGTTCCTTTCCGGTGCGGGTGATGCGGGCCGTATCGCCATCCCGGCGATCTTCCCGTCACCGCTGAACCGCACGATCCCCCTGGCGTCGCCCGCCTCGAAGTGCAGCGGGACATCGACCACGGTGTCGTCGCCCGCCCGCCTGGCGAACGGCTCGCCGGTGCGCTCCAGGCGGCCGAACATCCCCGCCATAGCCGCCCATCCGCGGGACAGCCTGGCTGGATCATGGGCTGCGCGCATGGCGTCGTCGAGTTCGTCGAGGATTTCCTGCCAGCGGCCCTGGTTGTGCCAGTCGAAGACGGCCACCGCCCGGTCTGCCGCATCGGGCGGGATCTCGCGGCTCATCGGCCCGCCGGTGCGCGGATCGATGGGATGCCCGAACCGCTGGAAGGCGGCCTGCCTGGTCGTGCCGAGTACCTCACCGATATCTCTCCAGCTCTGTCCGGCGGCCCGTGCGCGGTCAACGACCGCCTGCAACGCCGCCTCGGCCGCGGCTGACAGTTCCCGCGCCGCGGCCACCGCGCCGTGCGGCGAGGAAGGGTGGCTCAGCTCTTCTGCCAGGTGGCGTGCCGCGTTGACGGCTCGAGCGGCCACCAGGTCATCCGGGCTGGACTTGCTGTCCGTAATGTCAAGGTACTCATGACGAAGATGAGCTGTCAACCCTTGCTTTACGTTGCTTCCCTGCCGCGCCCGCTCGCGCCGTGCGGTGCTCCGGCATCTCGCGTCGCAGTACCGGCGTCGACGGCCCTTACCCTGCTGCGGAGGAAGAGCGCGTCCGCAGGCTTGGCACGCTCCCGGCTCCGGGATGTCCGCCACGATCCCACCTCCGATCATTTCCGTGCGTTTCATGGCGTCACGTAATTATAGAATCGTGTCGCAGCGAAGCACACGGAAAACGGAAATGGGAACGGGAACGTGGCGCCGGGCAGCTCAGGCCAGCGACGGCGCCGGCCTGGCCTCGCGCTTGCGGTCGACCAGCACCTTGGCCCCCGGGTAGCTGGGCTTGGGCAGCCCGAGGACGTGCTGGGCGATGATCCCGTGGAAGACCTCCAGCGTCCCGCCGTAGGTCGCGGTGCCCTGCGCGAAGCGGTGCGCGTACTCGATCATCCCGGTGACCTCGGCGCCCTGGCTGCCCTCCGAGACCAGCGCGCCGGTGCCGACCAGGTCCATCAGCTCCGCGGCGCCGGTCACCAGTGCCTCCGAGCCCTTGACCCGCCCCATCGGCCCCGGCGTGGACAGGCCCGCCTCCAGGTTCATGGCCACCCGGCCCAGCCGGTACCGCACCATCCGGTCGTCGATGGGCCGGCTGCCGTCGCTGCGCGGGGTGCAGGCCCAGTCCACGGCGGCGTCCAGGGCCAGCTCGAGGGTGTGCAGGAAGCTGGTGCCGATGGACAGGTCAGAGAGCCCGGCCCCCGGGCCCTCCCGGCCGATGCTGTGCTCCTCGTCCAGCGGCCCGTGCAGCACCGCCCAGCCGTCGTTCACCCGGCCCAGCCGGTACCGGTCGGAGATCCTGACGTCGCTGTAGTAGACGATGTTCGTCCGTTCGTTGCCGAACGTCCTGATCCCCTGGATCTGGACGCCGGGCGTGCTCAGCGGGACCAGGAACATGGTCAGGCCCTTGTGCTTGGGCAGGTCCGGGTCGCTCCGGGTGATGAGGAAGGTGTACTGGCAGTTCTGCGCGCCGGTGGTGAAGATCTTCGACCCGTTGATGACCCACTCGTCACCGTCCCGGACCGCGCGGACCTTAGCCGCCGCGATATCCGAGCCGCCGTCCGGCTCGGTGTAGCCGAGGCAGAACCGGACCGTCCCCTCGGCCACCTCCGGCAGCAGCTCGGCCGCGAGATCGGGGACCGCGTACTTCTCGACCGCCTTGACCACCAGGCCGGTGGTGCCCCTGGTGATCGACGGGATCCGGGAGCGGCGCATCTCCACCTCCAGGATGCGCAGCCGGACCGGATCCAGGCCCGCACCGCCCTTCTCCACCGGCCAGCCGGGCATGATCCAGCCCTTCCGGCCCAGGGCCAGGTGCAGGCGCTCGTTGAAGCCGCTGCCGGTGAGCCGCTCCTCCTCGAGCACTTCAGGGGTGACGTGCTCGGCCAGGAAGGCGCGCACCTCGTCCTGGAACGCCTGCTGCTGCGCGGTCAGCGGGACCGGGCTGAAGTCCATCCTCGTCTCCCTTGCTAGTGCCGCCGCCGGGCCGCCAGGGCGTCCCCCGCGGCGATCAGGTCCTCGGCCGGGTCCCCGGCCAGCAGGCTCCAGCCCTTGGCCCGCAGGAAGTACAGGCTGGCGTCGGCCTCGACGGTGAAGCCCAGGCCGCCCTGCATGTGCGCGGAGGTCGTGGCCCCGTGCGTGGCGACCTGTGCCGCGTAGCCGAACGCCGCAGGCACCAGCACGCCTGCGCGGTCCCGGTCGTTCTCCAGCGTCCACGCGGCCCGGCGGATCAGGTTCCGCCCGCCGGACGTG
>Ga0210395_10000886_pt1 | contig 23014 bp, 19 predicted proteins | sample IncBWH4OmetaG_FD_150861 | JGI IMG/M metagenome (GOLD analysis project Ga0210395, IMG submission 150861) | Forest soil microbial communities from Barre Woods Harvard Forest LTER site, Petersham, Massachusetts, United States - Inc-BW-H-4-O ...
ATGGCTGTGTAATAACCGACACCGCAGCCGAGATGAAATGCGCGGTCGCCGAGTTGAAGCGCGAGCGCGTCGATCCAAGTCGCGAGGGCGCTGGGCTGGCCGTTGTTGATGTCCTTCGCGCGGTCGAGCGCGACGACGACGTTGTGATAAAGATCGCGCGGGTCGTCGACAGTGACGTAAGAGGATTCGCGCAAACCGGCCATGGACAGAGCGCGGGCCTCCGGCGAACTGATCTGCCAGGGCGCGGGGCCGAGGAATTTTTCGCGAGGGACGCGCGCGTAGGCTTCGACTAGTCCTGGCGTGGCGACGGTGGCGGCAAATCGTATTTCTTGGGCGTAAAAGGCGCGGCAGTCTTCGAGGGTGAGCAAGGCAGGCGCTCCTGCTTGTGGCGCGTTCAGATTGTACTACGCGACAAATACGTCCAAAAGCAAAAGGACCGAAGAACTAGATCCTGCGTTAAGCGTTACTAGATCCGGGTAGTCGTTATCCAGACACGGTCAGTCCGGCTCGGATGATCTTCCAACTCACCTGCCGAGATAATGTGGGTTCATTATCACCGATGCGGCTCTCGCCTACTGTTCCATCCAGTCAAAATGCCATCTGTTGTAACGAATATCGTTGTAACGTATCTAAGAAAGTGAGCAAGCCGCACTCGATGCCGAGTCGGAGCAATGGCGGGCGGATCCAATGGGTATCGGGCCGCCCTGGTGAGCCGCCAGCTTACGCCGGGACTGATTTCATCGTCGCCCGGGACGGCCGGATTGCCGCTGTTTATCTCTTTTTCGACAAGCTACCCTGAGCTGCCGTTCACATCCGCGCCGAAGTCTCAAGGCGTTTCTCTGAGCTAGCCGTTTTCGACGCGCGCCTTTATATCCGAGTACGCCGTATCTATGAGCCTGCGCAGTGCTGCGGCGTTTCCGGCCGTTCCCAGTCTCAGCTTCACGTGGCGCATGAACTTGCCGGTGCCTTCCAACAAGCGGGATGGATCCGGCAGCGACGCGCCGCGGAAGAACCCCACGTTTACGTGGGAGGTGAATACATTGACGTAGCCGAAGGGCACATCTCCCAAACATGCAACCGGACAGCCGTCGTGCAAAAGCTCCCGGACTTCGTCTCCGCATTTTCGCATCACCTCAAACCACTGAACCGCGATGGCTCCCAATTCACCTGCATGCTCTTTCATCCACGCATCGATGGCGGGATCTCGCTCGACAGCGCCGTTGAATCGCAGCAATTCCGTTCTCATCATCGCTCCACTTTCCGCTGACGAAAGCCTCACGCGATACCCGGTGCGGCCCGAGCATCAGGATCAGTATCGCCGCAAGCACGGCCGCCGAGAAGAACCCGCTCAGGGGCACAACGTAAGATCCGGTTCTATCGAACCCAGCGAAATCTTGGCCCGTCCGGAAGGAAACTCCTGGTTCATCGCCTTCGCAAAGACGCCGAAAGAAAAAACGACGACGGTACCGGTATTCAGGAAGAGCCCGAGAGCCGCTACCAAAGCGACCCACCAGACGTAAAACACCTTGACTCTTGTGCTTGCCATTTCGGAGGTCCGAAGGGACCAGGGATTGTAGGTCAGGTTTCAGCTGGGAAACAATCGGTTAATTCATAGCTCGCGAATAATTGAAGAGCGTTCGATTTCGCAGCAGTCGGCCTCACAAAAGCCCCTATGGCAGCGATGGCGAGGTTCCGGCTGAGTAGTCCAATGGAAAGAATTCGTCGCCACGATGCGCTTGGTCAATTTAGCCGGTTCATGACACTCGTTGCGTTCGTAAAAGCCGAGCCTGCTGAGCTATTCACTCCTCAGCGCAACGATGGGGTCCACGCGCATGGCGCGCCGCGCAGGCACGGCGCAAGCCACGAGCGCCACGATCGCTAACAACGCCATAACACTCGCCAACACCAGCGGATCAAGGGGCCGCACGCCATATATTTCGGTAGCCACGACTTTTTCGACCGATGCCGCGCCGATAATTCCCAAGACTAAACCGATCAAAACGAGTTCGAATCCTTCCCACAGAACTAGCCTGAGAACACTCGCTCGCGTGCTGCCAAGCGCCATTCGAATCCCAATTTCACGAGTGCGTTCGGCCACCAAATACGCCAGCACTCCATAGATTCCGAGCATTGCCAGAAACAGCGCGACTCCGCCGAATACGTTTGCCAGCAGCATGGAAGTCCGCCGTCGAGACAACGAGAGATCGATTCGCTCCGACATCGAATACACGTCAAAAACCGCCAGCTCGGGATCCAAGCGAGACACTTCCGCTCGGAGCGCTCGAATGGCGGAGTTTTGATCTCCAATGGTCTTTAGAGCAAAAGTAAAGGCGTTGGCGGGCTGCTGTGTGTTCGGGAAATAGTACGCACCAAACGCTGCGTTGGAATCATCGAGGTTTTCGTAACGCAGGGTTCGCACCACACCAACAACCGTTAGCCAAACCGTGTGCTCATCCGTTTTCAGAAGATTTCTTGGGTGGCTGGGCTGATACATGCGCCGCCCGATCGGATCGCTGTTGGGCCAAAAATGCTGCGCCAGCCGCTCATCCACAATGATTACCCGCGGAGCCGTCTCGTTATCACGCTCCTCGAAGCTCCGTCCCCGCACGATGGAAATCCCCATAGCTTCGAAATAGCCCGGCGTCACCGCCATGCTCAACGGGGAAATCAGAGACTCTCCGGGCTTCATCTGATGGCCCTCGGCGAGGATAACTGAGTCATTGTGTTTCCCACCGAGGGGAATCGCTTCCGTTGCGCCTGCCAGGGAAACTCCGGAAATTGCGCGAACGGCAGGGAGAACACGATTCATAAACTGCCGCCAGTCGTCTCCTTTGGCATATCTGGACCGCGGCAACGCGACAGATGCTGTCACCACACCCTGGGGCTTAAACCCCGGATCGACCTGCAGTAGCCGCCGGAAGCTCGCGAGGAACAGCGCCGCGCCCACCAGGAGCGTAAACGCAAATCCAATCTGTGCCGCCACCAAAAACTGACGCACGCTTCGCGTTTTCTTTCCGGTTGTGCCAGTGCGGCTATCCTCATGCAGCGCATCGCTGATCCCAATCTTCGAAAGGCTCGCAAGCGGGAACAATCCCACGAACAGTCCTGCGGCTATGGAAAGTCCCATCGAAACTAGAAGTACGCGGATATCCATGTGAACTTCGCGAGCCCGCGGCATGTGCTCCAGCCCAATCGCGCTCAACATCCGCAACGCGCCCGCGCCAAGACCTATACCGACGGCGCCCCCGAGCAAAGCTAATCCCACATTTTCCAGGATCAACTGCCTCATGAGCTGCGCGCGACCCGCGCCCAGAGCGATCCTCGTCCCCATTTCCTTGCGCCGTAGCGCGAGCCGCGTCAGCGCCAGATTGGCGATGTTCAGCCCGCCGATAAGAAGTACGAGTACCGCGCCACCCCATAACAAATAAAGCGTCCTCTTCACGCCCGCCGTCAACAGGTCCTCGAGAGGTTTGACTTTCGTGTTGAAGCCCACGTTGATCAGGATTTCTTTCATTTCCGGGAAGCGCTCCAAGTTTTCATTGTTCAAGGCGTCGACCTGTGACTGTGCCTGTTCCTGCGTCGCGCCGGGTTTCAACCTCCCGATGTCATACCAGTTGTTGCTGTGATGCAGCGTCCTTTCCTGGTCAGTAAACGCCAAAGGCATCCACAGCCGAACGTCCGGATCGATAAAATCAAAATTCGCCGGCATTACTCCGACAATCGTGAAAGGCTGGCCGCTTATCCTTAAGTCTTTTCCAATCGCCGACCGATCGCCTGCATACAGCTGTTCCCACAACCCGTGGCTTAAAATCACTTCCCGGTCCCGCCCGACTTGGCCTTCTTCCTCGAGGAACGGTCGCCCTAACTCCGGTGATACACGCAGCAGAGGGAACCACGACGGCGTCACCACCATCCCGTGAATCCGCTGCGGTAGTCCATTCAGTTCCACGGTTTGATCCCGCTGGCGAAACATGGCCTGGCTCTCAAATACGGTCATCTCGCGCAGACGGTCAAAGTAATCGCCGGAAGCGCTGTTGTTTGCTCCGCTCATCCCCGCTTTCGGGTAATCATTGGACAGGAGCAGAATGGAATTGGCCTCCGGCACCGGCAAGGGCCGCAATACAACCGAATTCACGATCGCGAAAAGAGCGGTGTTCGCCGCAATGCAAACAGAAAAAGTTAGAAAAACCGTTAAGGCAAATCCCTTGGCGCGCCATAGAGAGCGAACTGAATATTTCAGGTCTAACAGAAATGCATCCATGATTTGCCTCCCTCGGCGCGGGATCCGCTACCAGCCGCCGCCGGGACACGCCGCAACTTGCCATGCAGTACGCAGGGAGCAAGCAAAATGTTCAACCGTCAGCACACCTTGTAATCTGCGCGTTGCCTTAGAGCGCCGGTGCCCCGCCCTCTTCTTATGAAGGTGGGCCTCTTGGGTTGTGGGTCCTGGACGGTTCAGATGGCGCGGATCACCTCTTGACCACCGTCACCGACACCTCTGAAGGATACTGCTTCGAGTGATGAACAGAATTGTGTGCCACGACGACTTTTTCCTCGTCGTAGTTATTTCCGCCGGTGTTCAAGTTCCGGTCGAATCGCGGGAAATTGCTGCTCGAAATCTCAATCCGCAGCTGATGCCCGGCCTCAAAATAATTGCTCGTGCTGAGCGGTTGCAGCGTCACGCTGTACACTTTCCCCGGCTCCATCCACGTGAGCGCCTTATCGTACCCATCGCGGTACCGCAGCCGTTGGATTGATTCGTCGAGGTTGTAAGCTCGCCCATCCGGATACACGTCGAGCACTTTCACCGTAAAATCCGTGTCCTTCGCGTCTGAGGAAACATAGAGCGTCGGCTTGATCGGCCCGCTCAACTCCGTCCCTTCCTTGAATGGTTCGGAGGTGTACACGAGGATATCGTTGCGCGCTTCCATTTTGCGCTGGTCGAATGCGCCGGCTTGCACCGCGGTTCCTGTGCAACAGACATTGCCACCATACGACGGAACCGGATTCATCGGATCGTAAGTAAACGAATCTGGCTTATCCGCTGCAGGAGCCGACATAACAAGCGCCCCATCTCCCGTCAAAGAGTTCGCTCGGCCCGCGCTGGATAGATACATCGTCATCGTCTGCGCGCCGGCGGGGGGCCAGGTCTCAGACGTCTGCCACTTGTTCATCCCCATTGTGAAGTACGTCACCTTCGGCATGGTGTCGATCTTCGGGCTTTTCTCACCCTTCAGGAAACGGTCGAAAAAGCTGTAGGTAATCTCTTGATAGTCGAGCCGGGCATCACCCATAGTGCGCTCGCCGACCACGGTGTCCTCCGTCGCTCGCGTATACGCACAATGCGTCACTGGTGCGATGATGGCCCACTGCTCATCCGCAATCTCCGGCTTCGCTGTCTTTCGCACGTGATTGTAGAGTGCCAGGTTCGGTCCCACCGAAACGTCGTACCAGGTCATAAACCAAAGCCCGGGCAAATTTAACGGCATGTCATCGTGATACAGTCCGCCCTTGTACCAGGCCGGGTCATTGGGCGTGCGTTCGATCATCCGCCCGCCGGTCGCTACCGGCATGGTATCCGCGTAAATTCCGTGCGGCGCATCCACCGCCTTCAAAATGTCCTGTTCCGGCAAATGCCAAAGGGCCTTTGACCAGTCCACCGGAGGAAGTTGCTGCGCCAGATCAAACGCCTTCGACGCGCGGATCAAATCCTCCTGCGAGGTATTCGCCGGAAACATCGGCCGCACTTGGTTCTGCTCGCCGTAAAGCCAGGTAATAAACAACATCTGCACAGCGCCGCCGCGATACCAGTTTCCCTGTTCGAAATACGGTCCGACGCGCCCGACACCCGCGCCAAAACTTTGGATGTTCATCGCCGCATACGCCGGATGACCCATGGCCGCAATGCCCATCTGATATTCCGCCGTTGAAGAGCATCCCGTGGTGCCCACTCTGCCGTTTGTCCAGGATTGCGATTTGAGCCAATCCAGCATGTCAGTTCCATCCGTCCGCGGCGCGCCGAGAATGTCGTAGTTGCCTTCCGAGAAAAAATGCCCTCGCTCGTTCTGCACCACGTAGGCATAGCCGCGCTTCACAGCCGTCAAAGCCGACTTCATGTCCGCCGGCAATCCGTTGCGCACATCCCAAAAATTAAAATTGTATGGCGTGCGCACCCAAATAATCGGCACGGGCCCGCTGGCATTCTTCGGGCGGTAAATATCGGTCGCCAATCGCGCGCCGTCCCGCATCGGTACCATCACTTTCCGTTCGATAATGGCCAGGGACTCAAGCTCTTTTTCCGTTTGCACTCGCTGATCTTTTTGCTCCTGCGTCAGCGGGGCGCCCTGCTGCGCTCCGAGAGCGCCAATCGAAACGGCGCCAGCAACCACGATCGCCAAGCTCATGCGTCCAATAGACTTTTTCTTTTTCATGTTCATTCCGTGACGGTCCTCTCCAAACGGCAGCGAGATTATCACCCCTGCCTTCCATCGCGCGAAAGTTTTATGCAATTCACATCCTGTTCAGGCGCTCCCATTCGACGGTTGCATGTCCCCTTCCCAGACGCGATACTGGATTCATGTCCGCGGTCGCCTCCCAACTGGCCCTGCGCGTCAAAGGTCTCAAGAAGGCCTACCAAGACGTGGTTGCCGTCCATGGCCTCGATCTTGAAGTGCGCGCAGGAGAATGCTTCGGCCTTCTCGGTCCCAATGGTGCCGGAAAAACAACCACCGTGGAAATCTGCGAAGGTTTGACCGCCCCGGATTCCGGCGACGTAGAACTACTCGGCATGCATTGGAACTCCGACGCCAAGCAACTCCGTCAACGGCTCGGCATCCAGTTGCAGGATACGCAGCTTTCCGAAAAGCTGACTGTCTTCGAAACGCTGCGGCTGTTCCGCAGTTTTTTTGATCAAGGACCGGGCGCGGCAGAAGCCATCGCCCTCGTGCAGCTCGAGGAAAAAAAGAATTCTCGCGTCGGCAATCTTTCCGGAGGCCAGAAGCAGCGCTTGGCACTTGCTTGCGCGCTCGTTGGCGATCCCGACTTTCTTTTTCTCGACGAGCCCACCACCGGCCTCGATCCCCAGGCCCGTCGCCAGCTTTGGGATTTGATCGAGCAGTTCAAGTCCTCCGGCCGCACCATTCTTCTCACCACCCATTACATGGACGAAGCCGAGCGCCTCTGTGAGCGCGTCGCCATCATGGACAACGGAAGACAGATCGCCCTCGGCAGTCCGCGCGAATTGATTGCCTCCACCTGTGCGGAACACATGGTCGCGTTTTCCGCCGGCGCCAATTCGCTCGTGCTCGACGTCCCTGCCCTGCGCCGCATCGAAGGCGTTCGCGATGTTCGCTCCGAAAACGGCACGGTCGAAATGCAAGTCACCGAATTGCATCTCGCGGTGCCGGCGCTACTCGCGGAATTGACACGCCAAAATATTCCGCTTACCGAACTGAGCACGCATTCCGCAACTTTGGAGGATGTGTTTGTGGCCCTAACGGGGCGCCACCTCCGCGATCAGTGAGCGATCCAAATGAGTGAAACCACTGCCATCCCTGATGTGCGCGCCCGCGCAGCGGAGCGGAAAGCTCCTCGCGGCAAAGTTTTCGCCGAGCATCCGCTCGTACAATTGACGGTCGTGCGCTTTCTCGAAACCCTGCGCGAACCCGAAGCGCTCTTCTGGATTTTTGCGTTTCCCATTCTTCTCGCGGCTGGCCTGGGTATTGCGTTCCGCAATCGTCCCGCGGAGGTACTGAAGATCGCGACGGTTTCGACGGAACTAAGGCAGTCTCTCGAGCGGGAAAAGCTTCTCGCCGTCGAGCAACTCGACTTGCCCTCCGCAGAGGAAGCGCTGCGCACCGGCAAGATTGCATTGCTCGCCGTGCCGGGCGCGGATGGATCTGTCGTCTATCGCTATGACGATACGAACCCGGAAGGGCGCACAGCGCGCATGCTGGCGGATCGCGCCGTCGAGCAAGCTGCCGGCCGTGTCGATCCGGTTGTTTCGAGCGACGTGCTGATGCGCGAACCGGGCTCGCGCTACATCGACTTCCTCATTCCTGGCTTGCTGGGAATGAATCTGATGGGCAGCGCGATTTGGGGCATGGGTTTTACAGTCGTCGACGCCCGGCGCAAAAAGCTACTGAAGCGCCTGGTCGCAACTCCCATGCCGAAGCAATACTTTCTGCTTTCCTACGTTCTCTCGCGCATTTTGATGCTCGTGGCGGAAGTGGGAATCGTGCTCGGATTTGGGGTCTGGATTTTTCATGTGCCGGTGCGCGGCTCGTTGCTTGATTTGGCGGTGGTGTGCCTGCTCGGTTCGCTTACCTTCAGCGCGCTTGGACTCCTGCTTGCGTCGCGTGCCAGAACGATCGAGGCGGCTTCCGGCTTGATGAACGCCGTGATGTTGCCGATGTGGATCGCTTCCGGCGTTTTCTTCTCCGCGCAGCGGTTTCCCGATGTCGTGCAACCTATCATCAAGGCTCTTCCGTTGACCGCTGCCATTGATGGGTTGCGCGCAAACATGTTGCAGGGCGCGAACCTGGTGCAGCTGGCACCGCAGGTCGGCGTGCTGGGCGCTTGGCTCATCTTCTGCTTCGTTGTGGCGCTGAAACTTTTTCGCTGGCGCTAATTGTTTCGCTTTGATCTGAAACTCTCTGGCTCGCGCGAACCTGGCACGCGGCGACATCTCTTTTCACTGCCCGTATTTCTCACCAGGCCCAAGCGAAGCGCTCCAGTTCAGCTGGGGTACGACACATCGTGCCCCAGCTTGCCCGGGCTTCTCGATTAAAGATCCGGTGTTCTTCGATTTTCAACACCGAGCGCCGAGAACACCGTCTAGCTAACCGCTTTTTTGTGGAACTGCCGCAATCCCACGGCAAGAAATAGCGCGTTGAATCCCAACAAAGCGATAAACACGGCGAGCAGCGACAAATGCGGAAATTGTGGCACGAGCGTGGCGCGCAATCCTTCGCTGGCATAGACCAGCGGATTCACGAGCACCACTTTCTGCATGACCGGAAAATTTGCCAGCGCGCTCCACGGATAATACGTGCAGCCGAAAAAGATCATCGGCGCTACCACCAGAGAAAACATCAGGCCGATATGCGTCTGCTCCACACTGCAGCCAAGCGCGAGGCCGCCGCAAGCTGAAAAAACGGCCACCAGCAGCGCCACAATGGCAAAAAGGATCGGCCGGTGCAGGCTCAAATCCACGCCTGGCCTGAGCAGCAGCCAGGCGAACGGAATAACCATCAATCCGGCGGCCAGCGCTTGCAGCGTTCCAGCGACAACTTTTTCAATCGCCACCCAGGATATATCCATCGGTGCGAGCAAGCGGTCTTCGATTTCACGCGTGAACTGAAACTCTCCGATGAGCGGCATGGCCACGGCCCAAATACCTGTGCCTACCATGCTGAGCGCCATGATGCCCGGAAGCAGCAAGCTCTTGTAAGAAGGGGGCATGTAGCCGCTGCCAACCATCACGCGGCCGAAAATAAACACGAACATCAGCGGCTGCAAAAACGTCTGGAACAGCAGCGCCACGATGTTGCGGCGTGCGACGCGCGCGTCGCGCGCCAGCATGGCCATGAAAGCTTTGTAGTTCATTCGCGCAAGCTCCTGCCGGTGTGGTGCAGAAAGAGGTTTTCGAGGCTGGGTTCGGAGATATGCACGTCGCACAACTCGATGTTCGCGGCCAGCGCGAGATTGGCGACCTCCGAGACAAGCGAACCTCCGCGGTCGGCGTACAGATCGGCGGCGCCGTCCTCCGTGGCCCGCACTTCGCGGACGCCAGATAATGCTTGGAGGCGCTCGAACAGATCCGGCGAATGCCGGCCAAAACGGACGCGCACCAGGTAACCGCCCGGCACGGAAGCCTTCAGTTCGGTCGGAGTGCCCAGCGCGATGATGCGGCCATGATCGACGATGGCGAGGCGCTGGCAGAGGGCGTCGGCCTCTTCCATGTTGTGCGTGGTGAGCAGAACGGTTTTGCCGCTGCGATTGTATTCGCGAATGATCTCCCACAACAGCAAGCGGGTCTGAGGATCAAGACCAGCGCTTGGTTCATCGAGGAAAAGCACTTGCGGATCGTGCATCATGGCGCGGGCGATAGAAAGACGCTGCATCATGCCGCCGGAAAATCCGCGAACGATTTGGTCGGCGCGGTCGGTGAGTTTGAAGCGCTCGAGCAGAGCGGCCGCGCGATGGTTACGCTCGTGCGAACTGAGGCCGAAATAGGCGCCGTGAAAAGCGAGAATTTCGCGCGCGGTCAAAGAAAAATCGAGGTTGGGCCGCTGGGCTACCACGCCGATCAGTCGTTTGACGGCGGACTGTTCTTTCCAAACGTCATGTTCGCCGATCCAGGCCTGACCGGCGGTTGGCTTTACGCGCGTGGTGAGCACCCCCACGGTCGTGGATTTCCCCGCGCCGTTGGGCCCCAGAAGGCAAAAGATTTCGCCTGGGTGGATATCGAGAGAAATTCCATTGAGCGCGACGATTTCCGGTTTCGGCTGCTTGCCCTTGCTGCGCTTCTCAGCAAAAGAGAATCCGCCCGCGCCTGCCGCGAGAGGCGGCGCCGAGTTATAGACCTTGCGCAATTCGTTTGTGCGGATGCCGGCCGCCATTTCTCAATTCCTCTCATCTTTATTCTACGAAAGCGCCACCACACAAATTACTTCTTAAAAGACACCGCGGTTCAGAAGGCCTTCGCCACTCGCGAAATATAGCGCAACAGTCTTGGGATGATTCCAGAGTGGCAGGACGGATGTCAATTCTCCAGCGAAATGCCGCCGCGCGCCTTGGGCATCGAAGCTATCGAAATTTTTCATGCTCTACATGCTCCACTGACGCCTTTCATGGTCAGCGGCTCGAGTAGCGCTGCTCTATCCAAGGATCGCCATAGGCGTGATAGCCGTTGCGTTCCCAGAAGCCGAGGCGATCGTGGTCCAGAAGTGTGAAGCCGCGCACCCACTTGACGCTTTTCCAGGCATAGAGGTGGGGAACGATCAGTCGCAGCGGGCCGCCATGCTCCCCCGTCAGCGGCTCGCCATCGTGCTCTAAGGCAAAGAGGACATTCGGCTTCAGCAAATCTTCGAGGGGTAGGTTTGCCGTGTACCCCTCTTCCGCGAGAATGGATGCGAATTTGGCGCTCGGCTTTAGTTTGATGAGCTTCATCAAGTCGGTCGAGAGCACGCCTTTCCAGCGATTGTCCAGACGGCTCCAGCGCGTGACGCAGTGGAAGTCCGACAAGGTTTCGCTTTCGGGCAGCGCGCGAAATTCGCTCCAAGTGAGGCGCTTGGGCTCTTCGACTTCACCGGAAATCTTGAAGTCCCACTTGACCGGATCGAAGTGCGGAATGCTGCCGTAATGGAGCACAGGCCACTTGAGAGTGAGCGACTGGCCCGGCGGAAGGCGGCCTTCGGCCTTGGCTTTCGCTTCCAGTTCCCTGCGCGTTCCTAATTCTCCAAACAGACTCATGCCTCGGTTCCTCTGTCTGCCTTGGCCTTCCATTCTTCAATGCCTATGGGGGCTGGCCCTAACATTTTTTTCATTGTCGTTTGTGCCCCAACTTTGGAAATAGCGAGTTGGCGTTGTGCCGAGTTGTTTCTTGAACATGGAGATGAAGGCGCTGGTGCTCGAATATCCCGCGTCCAACGCCGCGGCGGTGACTTTTTCTCCGGAAGCCAGCGATTCGAGAGCGTGAAGCAGGCGAAGTTGCTGGCGCCATTTGCCGAAGGTCATTTTCGTTTCGGCGTGGAAGACTCGTTCGATCGTTCTCTTGCTGGCGCCGCAGTCCTTCGAGAGTGTTTCTAGTGTTTTCGGTTCGCCGGGATTGGCAAGCAATCGTTCGACAATCCGCATGGCTCGCGCGTCGGCTGGATGCGGCAGTTGCAGAGGGATCGAATAAACGGCCCGCAACTGGTCGACAAGAATTTCGAGAATCCGCTTTTGTACCGGAGCTCGCTTGTTCAGTCTCTTAAATGTCGACGCATGGAGAATCAGTTCTCGCAGAAGCGGGGTCACGTTCATAACGAAGCACTTCTGGGGAAACCCTTTGACGAACCCCGGCAGAAAATAGAGAGTTCGCATCGAAACCGGCCCTGACATGGCGACGGAGTGCGGGGTTTCCGCCGGAATCCAGACCGCGCGCATGGGGGGCACTACCCAGCTACCCTGATCGGTGCGCAAGGTCATGACCCCCCGAGAAGCGAAGATGAGTTGATCTTCGGGATGGAAATGCTGCGGGATGATGTGCCCGTCGGGAAGGTCGGCGGAGACGCTGGCGAGTTCAGCGAGCCGGCGGCCGCGCTGGTCAAAAAGCAGGCTGTGGCACTTTCCCGACATTTCTTGTCACAATAGCGAAAGAAATCTGCGGCCACAAGTGCTATTCCTCGGACCCCGAGATTTCTCGGTCAGGAGAGAACAATGCTAGCTTCCATGAACATGATGGGCTTCCTTCTTACGAAGGATTACGACCAGGCGCGCGCTTTTTACGAGGGCAAGCTGGGATTTAAGTTTGTGAGTCTGGACCAGTTTGCGCTGGTCATCGAAGCCGGCAAGAGCATGATTCGGATCGGCAAGGTCCCGACGTTTACGCCGCTCGCGAGCACCGTGCTCGGCTGGCAAGTCGGCGACATCGAAGCCATGGTTAACTGGCTCACGAAACGCGGCGTCGAGTTCGATAAATATCCATTTGTTCAAGACAAGGAACGGGGGATTTGGACCGCGCCGGATGGGAGCAAGGTCGCCTGGTTCAAGGATCCCGACGGAAACGTCTTGAGCGTCTCCGAGCACAAATGAGCTGCGTCGCCCCGATTTGCGAAATGCCCTGTATCCAGATAACGGGAATGAAACGGGCGGCCATCAGCCGCCCGGGGGACAAATCGTTTCACGGGGCGGGACGAAGGGAGAAAAAGTTACGCGAAGGATTTGGCGATGATTAGGGTGATGTCGTCGTGCTGTTCGTGGGGGGCGAATTGACGGACGTCGTCGACGATATTTTGGAGCAGGGATTGAGAGGGGAGGCTGCGATGGCGGCGGAGGGATTCGATTAGGCGGTCTTCGCCGAATTCGTCGCGATTTTCGTTGAAGGATTCGGTGATGCCGTCCGTGTACAGGGCCAGGGTGTCGCCGGGGCCGAAGGTGCAGTCGCCGATTTCGCAGTCCCATTTCTTGAAGATCCCGAGGACGGTGGCGGTGGCGTCGAGGTGGTCGATCGAATCGTCACGGCGCAGGATGAGCGGGGGCGGATGGCCACAATTGACAAAACGGAGGCGCCCGGAGGTTACGTGGTAATCGGCAAAGAAGAGCGTGGCAAAGGCGCCATCGGGAGTGTTTTGAGAGAAGAGTTGATTGACGGCCTGGAGCAGGCGCTGCGGCTGATCAAGAGAGATAGAGCACTGGCTGCGGAGATTCGCTTGTAGATTGGCCATGAGCAGAGCGGCGGCGATGCCTTTGCCAGAAACGTCGGCGATCACCAGGCCGAAACGGCCGGGGCCAAGGTCGAGAAAATCGTAGTAGTCGCCGCCGACGGCGCGTGCCGGAAAGCAGTGACCGAAATAATCGAGGGCGTGGATCGGCGGGTGGATTTGCGGAAAAAGACGGCACTGGACTTCGTTGGCGATTTCGAGCTCCTGTGCCGCGCGGCGTTCGGCTTCGAGTTTTGCGGCGGCAGCGCGGCGCTTAGCTTCAAGGGCGTGGGTCACTTCGTCGAAGCTGACGAGATAGAAAGAGTTTCCGTCGATGTCGCGGAAACGGGCGACGACGCTGCCCCACACCGTACTTTCTACACCGAGAATTGGGGAATCGGCCCGGCGGGAACCCATCTCAGAGTCGTACTTTATGCGCTTGAGGCGGGGAGTTGTGTGAAAGCGAACGCCTCGTTTGGACCATTCTTGAAACTTTCGGAGGACATCTTCGGTGATGAAGACGACATTGGTGGAACGGCCGATCAGTTTATATTCGCGGGTGTCCGGCTTGGGAGCTTTGAGGGCTAGAACCGTGGAACCATCTGGAGGGGACACCGCGACCAGGCGTTCGCCGGATTGGAGTTTGGCGTCGTAGGCGAGGTGGAAGCCGAGCTGCTCGACGAAGAAGCGGATGCTGCGATCGTGGTTGCGCACGAAGATGTTGACGCACTGGACGCTAAGGTGAGGATGCGGTTCTGCGCGGGAAGTCGGAGCGGTGGACATGGGGGAGATTATAGGACGGGGAGAGGGAGCGCGGAAAAAGATAACGCAGAGGCACACGGTCCCCTTAGAGACGCGCGAAGGAAGAGAAGAGCAAAGCAGGTCCCTCCTCCGCGGGGGATGACGGTTGGAAGATAGGCCACCTCGAGATAGCGCGACTTAGCCGGCGCTACAGCTAAGCTGTAGTCTTTTCCGCCGCATCAGCGCGGAACGCGATCCGGTTGCTCGCGCGGGCTACTTATTTTCTGGAACAAGTTCGTCCAATAGTGATTCGAGCCTGCTGAGTTTCGCCTGTTCGGTTCGCAATTGCAGTTCCGCTTCTGTTTCTGTCGACTGGCGTTGCCGCGCGAGATTCGTTGAGGCTTCGAGGTCGGCCTTGGCACGGTTAAGCTCAGCTTCGACTTGCGCTGAGTTGTCTCCGGTATTCGGGGCTTCCTCGAAATGCTTGATCTCGGCCGCTTCACTTCTCAAGACGACTTGAACTTCTGCGAGCTTGGAGCGAGCGTCATCCTGGTGTTGTGAAGCTCATCGGAACAGCTAGGCCAGGAAGGCTTTGGCTGAGGTGACAGAGGGGGGCGAAGTGGGGGACAATTTGTTACCTTCGTTGCTCGTTTAAACATCTGGCGGGCGGCTCCGAGACGGCAAGATCCGAGAAGAGCCGGTCCTAAAGACCGGCCAATACAGGGGATGGCATGACGGCACGAATACTGGATGGGACGAAGATTCGGGAAGCGATTTTTGCGGAATTGAGGGATGAGGTGGCGATCCTCTCCTCGGCCGGGATACGGCCGGGGTTGGCAGCGGTATTGGTGGGGGAGAATCCGGCTTCCGAGATGTATGTGAAGAGCAAGATTGCGGCTTGCGAGCAGTTGGGGATGGGCAGTGGCTTGATCACGCCGGCGCGTAGCGCGAGTACGGCGGAACTTTTGGCGATTGTGGAGGATTTGAACCGCGACAATGATACGGATGGGATTTTGATTCAGCTGCCTTTGCCTCCGCAGGTGGATACCAAGAGGGTGCTGGAGGCGGTGGATCCGGCGAAGGATGTGGACGGGTTTCATCCAGTGAATTTGGGGCGATTGGTGAGCGGGCGGCCGGGGTTGGTGGCTTGCACGCCGGCGGGGTGCATGGAGATCTTGCGGCGGAACGAAATTCCGATTGAGGGTGCGGGCGCGGTGGTTTTGGGGCGGAGCGATATTGTGGGCAAGCCGATGGCTCTGCTTTTGATGCATGCAAATGCGACGGTGACGATTTGCCATTCGAAGACGCGGGATTTGTCGGATGTGGTGCGCGGGGCGGATATTGTGGTGGCGGCAATGGGCAAGGCCGGGTTTGTCGAGGCGGACTGGATACGGCCCGGCGCTGCGGTGATTGATGTGGGGACGAATCGCGTGACGGATGCTCGGGAGGCGGAGCGACTGTTCAGCAACTTCCCTCGGCGGCTCGAGAAGTTTCGGGTTAAAGGAAATGCGCTTGTGGGGGATGTGCATCCAGATGCGGCGAACGTGGCGGGGGCCATTACGCCCGTGCCTGGTGGGGTGGGGCCGATGACGATAACGATGTTGATGAGCAATACGGTGAGGGCGGCGCGGATGCGGCGTGCGAAGGCTATACCGAGGACGATTTCGGCGGGCGGGCCGTCTAGTTCGGGTAAGCGCTAAAGCAGACAATGTTGCGACTCGGACTTACCGGGGGCATCGCCAGCGGCAAGAGCGCCGTGGCGGGCATGTTACGGGAGATGGGATTTAATGTGCTGGATGCCGATAGGTTGGGGCACACCTTGATTGAGGCGGGGACGCCGGGCTATGACGCTATAGTGCGGGAATTTGGTGCCGGCGTTATCGGGGCGGACGGACAGATCGATCGGAAGAAGCTGGGGGCGATGGTGTTTCAGGACCGCGGGAAACTCGAGCGGTTGAATGGGATTTTGCATCCGCGTGTCGAACAGGAGATGCTTCGACAATTTCTGGAATGGGAGAAAGGCGGCGTACGGGATGCGGTGTTTGTAGAGGCGGCGCTACTGGTGGAAGCCGGTTATCAGAAGAATTTGGATGGATTGGTGGTGGCGTGGTGCCGTCCAGAGCAGCAGGTGGAGCGATTGCTTCGGCGAGGATTGAGCGAGGTTGAAGCGCGGCGGCGGATTGCGGCGCAGCTGCCTGCGGAGGAGAAGTTGCAATACGCTACGGAAAAAATTGATTGTTCGGGGTCGCTCGAGGAGACGCGGAGGCAGGTGCGGGAGTTGGCGGCGAAGTTGCGGCGGCGGGCAGCGGGGGGCGTCTAAGAGGAAAGAGAGAAAAGCGCGGGGTCTCGAGACCCGCCACTACAGATTCCGCGCGGGAATCTTGGTGTGCTATCGTTTGCCTTAAGCGGGGTCGAGGAAGGATTGTCAATATGAATGCGGGAAAAGCGTCTAACGCGGTGCGATTGTTTGTCGTGGCGGTAGTGATTATTGCGGGGGCGTATTGGGCCGGGGGGCGATGGGGAGAACGTCAGCCGAGGAAGGTGGAGGCGTTGCCGCTAGGGCGAGGGCTGACGGAAGTTTCTGCGCGGGAGGGCACGCTGACCGATGATGAATCGATCAATGTGCGGGTGTACCGGCAGGCGTCGGGAGCAGTTGCGAACATTCTGACCAAGGCAACGGAATATGATTTCTTTATGGATCCTGTGCCGGTGGAAGGAGCGGGTTCGGGGTTTGTGATTGATGCGCGCGGGTATATTTTGACGAACTTCCATGTGGTGCAGGAAGCGCAGTCGATTGAGGTGGTGCTTGGTGATCAGACGCGGTATCCGGCGAAATTCATTGGAGCGGACCAGCACAATGATGTGGCGTTGATAAAGATTGAACCGAAAGGAAAGCCGCTGGTGGCGCTGCAACTGGGAGATTCGTCGAAGCTGCAAGTAGGGCAAAAGGTCTTGGCGATTGGGAACCCGTTTGGATTTCAGAGCACCCTGACGACGGGAGTGGTGAGCGCGCTTGGGAGGAACGTTCAGACCAGCCAGACGACATTAATCGATGAGGCGATTCAGACGGACGCGGCAATTAACCGGGGAAATTCGGGCGGTCCGCTCCTCAATTCGCATGGCGAAGTCATCGGGATTAATTCGGCGATTTATACGCCTAGCGGGACTACGGCGGGGATTGGGTTTGCCATTCCGGTGAATACGGCGAAGCGCATTGCGCACGATTTGATGACGGAAGGACGGGTGCGGCAGGCGTTTCTCGGGGCGCAGACGCTCGAAGTGGGCGGATGGCTTGCGGAGGCGCTTGATCTACCCGTAAAAGACGGATTATTGATCGAGGAAGTAACGCGCGGCGGCCCTGCGGCGGCGGCGGGGTTGCATGGTGGAGACCACGCGGCGATGGCGGGGATGCGAAGGATTGCTACGGGAGGAGATGTGATTGTGGCGATCGATGGGCAGAAGATTGCGAATCAGTTTGATTTGAATGTGGCTTTGAATCGGAAGAGGCCGGGGGATACGGTGAGTATCACCGTGTATCGAGGTGGGAAGAAGATGGATGTGGCTGTGAAGCTGGGAGAGCGGTCTGCCAACTAGGAGATTGTGAAGCGGCTAGAAAAAGATCGCATATAGCAAAGGCGGGAGCCTACTTTTAGCAATTGCAGCGTGAGAATTCGGTGCGAAAATTTTGGCGATCGGCTTCGCTGAGAGAGTACCAGGATTCGGCGATGTCGCGGACGCGTTCTAATTCCCGCTGCATCTCGGCGTGCTTGGATTCTAGCACGACAGCGTTGGCGTCCGGCGGGACATAGATGGGCGGAGCGAACAGGATTACAGCACGGGCGAAGGGGGCGGGCAGGAGGAAGTGGTCCCAGGTTTTTTCGAAGGTTTTTCCACGGTCGACGCCGATATGGAAGACCAGGACGGGACATCCGGTTTTTCTAGCTAGCATTACCGGGCCGGGCTTGGCGACATAACGAGGGCCGCGGGGGCCGTCGATGGTAAAAGCGCAGTCCACGCCTTCTTCGAGACGGCGAGCCATGACGGCAAGCCCGCGGAGACCGCCGCGTGACGAACTTCCCTGGGCGGTGCCGAAACCAAGCCATTCGATGACTTTGCGGGTCCACTGGCCGTCGAAGGCCGTGGTGTTCATCACCACGACGCCGTGATTGCGGTGCCACCACACAATAGGAATGATGATGCGGTGCCAGAAGGCCCAGATACAGCGCTTGCCTTGGGCGTGGACGCGCTCGGCGTTCTGCCAGCCGAGCACTTCATAGCGCAGCGTGGGCCCTAGAATGCGAATCACCGTGTAAACGGCGGCGGCGATAAAGGGGATTTGCATGCGACGGGACCAGGGGAGTTCCGGAAGGCGGGTGTCGTAATGAGTGCTGACCGCATCGCTAGGGATTTTCTTGGCGGGATGAGGCGGTGCGGGGCTAGTGGCGTCTGGTGGAGTCATGGTTCTAGTGCGCCTCGTGGTGAGGCGACGTGACGTATAGTATAGGCGAGAGTTTCTTGGCCGGGTTGCGGGAGAGTCGTTGAGAGTGCTGCTGAAGGATTATTTTCGTGAATCGGTGAGACGGGCGCGGCTCTTCGCGGTGGTGTCGGTGATGATCGGCGCCGGTTTTTTTGTTGCGGCCGCGACGACGCCCGACCAGCCGGCGGGCGATGCTGTGGGCTTAATCGAGGGCGAAGACCTTGCGGTGACCGGGCCGATGAGCGTGGAAGTGGCTGGCGGGCAGGCGAAGACGATTCTGCGCAGCGGAAGCGACGTGCGAGTGAAGTCCGGCGAAGCGCGGATTAGCCTTGTCGAAGGGGGGCAGATTTCCATTTGCGGACCAGCGCATCTTTCGGTATTGAAATCGGGCGGCGCAGTGACGGTGGCGCTGGATAGTGGAGCGATCCATGCGCTCTTGGAGCGGGAACCGGCGCTGAGTGTGTATACGGCGCAGATTCAGGGGCAGCCGGTGGCGATTGGTGATGAACCGAGAGAATTTCTTGTGGGATTCGAGAGCGCGGGAATCATGTGCGTTCGCACCTATCGAGGGGCGATGCGACTGGAACAACAGTTGAGCGGGCAGAGCGTGATGGTGCCGCAGGGCGGAGATGTGACCCTGGCGAACGGGCAAATCGATGCCCTGGGAAACGGTGGGGGACGTTGCAAGTGTGAATTGCAGATTGCCAAGGCGCCGGTGGTTCCGTTGCCGAAAAATGAAATGCCTCCTACAACCGCGGAGAGCGCCAGGAGTGAAACGGCTCGGAATTCGGGCGACGCGGGTGGGGCCAGTGAACAACCTTCCAAGAACGAAGAGCTGATTTACACCGTGGATATGCCGCCCTTGCGATTTGATGCGAACGCGAAGGTGCAGCCGGAACCGGACCCGAGGTTGATGGTGATCGTGAGGCGCGTGCGAGTGAGGCCAACGCTGATATTTCAGGGGCGAGTAGAGGGTGAGACGGTAGCAACGGCAGCCGCGGCGACGCCGCAGCCGGCCGTCCGAAATGCTCCGGTGAATGCTGCGCCAGCACCGGCAGAGGGCTCGGTTGTCGATCGCGTGCGGTCGTTCTTCAGAAAGTTGTGGACGCGAGGGAGCTGACGGAGCGGGCGGTTGTGCCAATACCCTGGTGCCGCCGTCTATCGAGGACACGACTCCGCCTACAGGCGACTTTGGCTACGTCGTTCCATCCTGCTGGCTCCCTCGTTGCCGGCGGACGATTCCAGGACCATCCTTGAATATCCCTCAGGCGGATTCTCACATGCCTTCATAGTTGGGGCCGCCGCCGCCTTCGGGGACTTCCCAATTGATAATCTGGTAGGGATCGGCGATGTCGCAGGTTTTACAGTGCACGCAGTTGGCGGCGTTGATTTTCAGTTTTAGAGAGTTGTCGGGTTGCTTGGCCATTTCGTAGACGGCAGCGGGGCAGAAATATTGGCAGGGGTTGCCATATTCCACTACACATTTTGTTGCGCAGACGTTGAGGTCGCTGACGACGAGGTGGCAGGGCTGATCTTCTTCGTGGCGCGTGCCGGAGTGATAGACGTCGGTTAGGCGATCGAAGGTGAGTTTGCCGTCACCCTTGAAGCGCTCGGGAGCGGGGCGGCCGTTGATTTTTTTGTAGGCTTGATAGCCGGCGTGGGCGCGCAGGGGGTCGATTAGGCCGCGGCCGCCGGTGACTTGTTGGAGCGCGGCGTGGAAAAAGCCGCGGAACATGCCGTGCTGAAAGGATTGATGGAAATTGCGGACTTGCCAGAGTTCTTTTTTGATGTAGCTTTGCTCGATTTTTAGCGGGAAGGCGCTCAGCATTTTTGCGGTGGCGTCGCCGGCTTTTAGGGCATCGAAGATAGTTTCGGCGGCTAGCATGCCGCTTTTCATGGCCATGTGGATGCCTTTTAGGCGCTGGGAATCGAGAAAGCTTCCGGAGTCGCCGATGATGAGGGCGCCGTCGACGTAATTGCGGGGCATGGCGTACCAGCCGCCGTAGGGCAGCGATTTTGCGCCGTAGCGGACTAGTTTGCCGCCTTCGAGAATTTTTTTGAGGAACGGATGCGTCTTCCAGGTTTGAAATGCGGCGTGGGGATCGAATTGGGGATCGCCGTATTCGAGAGCGAGGACCAGGCCGATGGAGAGGCGGTTGCCCGAGAGGCCGTAGATCCAGCCGCCCCCGTACATGTCGGTCGGGACGGGCCAGCCCAGCGTGTGAGCGACGTAGCCCGGCTGGATGCGGTCCGGCTGGATGTCCCACAATTCTTTGATGCCGATGCCATAGCTTTGGGGATTGATGTTGTCGAGCTTTTTTGTGCTGACGAGATTTTTTGTGAGCGAGCCGCGAGGGCCTTCGGCCAGGACGGTGACTTTGGCGCGGAGTTCATAGCCGGGAGTAAAGTTGTCTTTGGGCTTGCCGTTTTTGTCGAGGCCTTTGTCTTCGGTGACGACGCCGGCGAGGCCTTCACCTTCGTAGATGAGTTGCGCGCCGCCGAATTCCTTGAAGACGCTGACGCCCGCGGCTTCGACCAGGCCGCCTAGCCACTTCGTGATTCTGCTCAGGGAGACGACGTAGTTGCCTTTGTTTTGGAATGGCGGCGGAGTGATGGGGAAACGGAACGAGGAGTTTTTAGTGAACAGGAGAGCGGCGGAATCGGTGACGGGAGTGTCGAGTGGAGCGGTCTCGAGGAAATCGGGGACTAGCTCGGCTAGGGCTTTGGGATTCATGATGGCGCCGGAAAGTTGGTGGGCGCCGATCTCGCGGCCTTTTTCGAGGACGTAGATATTCTCGGCAGATAGCTCGGGTTTTGCGCCTGACTCGTTGTGTTTTTTGATGAGATTGGCTAGATGCAGGGCGCAGGAAAGGCCTGCAGGGCCTGCGCCGACGATTAGGACGTCGGCTTCGAGTTGTTCGCGTTCGACGGTCACGATGTATCGACAGTTTAGCAGATGACTCGGCTAGGCGATGGCGCGGCCATCGGCTAGCTGGCGCCTAGGTTGATTTTGCTTTTTCCAGCGCTTCGGTTAACGCAGGCATGATTTCGAAAATGTCGCCGACTACGCCGTAGTCGGCGATTTCGAAGATGGGGGCGTTCGGGTCTTTGTTGATGGCCACGATGGTGCGGGCGCCTTTCATGCCGACTACGTGCTGGATGGCGCCGCTGATGCCCAACGCAAGATAGAGTTTGGGCGCAACGGTTTGGCCGGAGCTGCCGATTTGGCGCTCCATGGGGAGCCAGCCTTCGTCGCAGATGGGTCGGGAGGCGGCGATTTCTCCGCCGAGTGCTTTGGCGAGGGCTTCGGCTTGAGGGATATTTTCGGGGGCTTTGATGCCGCGACCGATGGCGACGATGAGCGGGGCTTGCGTTAGGTCGACTGCGGATTTGGCTTCTTTGAAAAGATCGAGGGGCTTGGTGCGAATTTGATCGGGGCTTAGCGTTACGGCGATTGCGTTTATCGGGGCTTTGCCGGACGGATGCGCGGTCAGAAGATCAGCTCGGAAGGCGCCGGATTGGAAGGAGGCGAACCACGGGGAGGCGCCCTCGAAGGTGACGTCGGCGGCGGTTTTGCCTTGAAACATTTGGCGGACGAAGACTAGCTTGCCGGACTCGTTGCGGCAGCCGATGCAGTCGCCGACCATTCCTTTGCCGAGGGAGGCGGCGAGTTTGGGGGCGAAATCGCGAACTTGGTAGGTGTGCGGGAACAAAACCAGATCGGGTTCGACAGCACCGATAACTTGTTCGAGGGCAACGCTGTAGCCGTCTGGAGTATAGGCTTCCAGCAAGGCGTGCTCAACGACGAGCACTTCCGTGACGTTTTTTACGGCCAGTTCGTCGGCGAATCGAGAGATGCCTTTGCCAATGACTAGGGCGCTGATGGAACTGGAAGTGTCCGTGGCGATTTGCTGGGCGGCGGCTAGGGTTTCAAAGCTCGCGTTGTTCCACTTGCCTTGGCGGAGTTCGGTGACCACCAGGATTTTCATGTCAGATTACCCGCGCTTCGAACTTGAGTTTTTCGACCAGCTTGGTGGCGACTTCTTTGGGATTGCCTGTGAGGAATTCGGTTTTCTTGGTTTTCGCGGGTATGTAGATTTTTTCAATTTTTTGTGTGGATTCGTGTCGGACGCCGAGGGATTCGCGTGTCACGGTGGCGAGGTCTTTCTTCTTGGCGGCCATGATACCTTTCAGCGTGGCGTAGCGGACTTTGTTGATGCCGGACTGGATTGAAAGTACGGCTGGTAACGGGCATTCGATGTGTTGGAACCAGCCGGCTTCTAGTTCGCGCTTTAGGCGCATTTTGGCATCCTGGATTTCGATCTGCATGATAATCGTGGCGTGCGGAAGATCCAAAAGCGCGGCTAGCAGGACGCCGGTTTGGCCGAAA
>Ga0210395_10000887_pt1 | contig 23005 bp, 19 predicted proteins | sample IncBWH4OmetaG_FD_150861 | JGI IMG/M metagenome (GOLD analysis project Ga0210395, IMG submission 150861) | Forest soil microbial communities from Barre Woods Harvard Forest LTER site, Petersham, Massachusetts, United States - Inc-BW-H-4-O ...
CGCATTCGGGGCGATAATGTGTCGCCCACGCCTGCGATCAAAGATTAACGATCTTGCCGGGATTTAAGATGTCGAGCGGATCGAGCGTGCGCTTGATCGCGCGCATCGCGGCCAGCGCCGGCTCGCCGTGCTCGGCCAACAGATATTTCATCTTGCCCTGGCCGACGCCATGCTCGCCGGTGCAGGTGCCGTCCATGGCCAGCGCGCGCTCGACCAGGCGTTGCGACAGCGCTTGCGCGCGAGCGACCTCGTCGGCGTCGTCCATGTCCACCAGCAGCGTCAGATGGAAGTTGCCGTCGCCGACATGGCCGACGATCGGCGCCAAGAGCCGGCTTTCGGCAATGTCGCGCTGGGTCTCCACGACGCATTCGGCGAGCCGCGATATCGGCACGCAGACGTCGGTGGCGACAATCTGCGCGCCCGGCCTGAGCGCCTTGCACGACAGCGCGGCGTTATGGCGAGCCTCCCATAGACGGGAACGATCTTCCTGGCGCGTCGTCCACTCGAATGGACCGCCGCCGTACTCGCGCGCGATATCGGCAAAGCGCTCCGACTGCTCGGCGACCCCCGCCGCCGTGCCGTGGAATTCCAAAAACAACATCGGCGTCTCGGGCAGCGCCAGCTTGGAATGAAGATTGACCGCGCGCACTTGGAGCGCATCGAGCAATTCAATACGCGCCACCGGAATGCCGGACTGGATGGTCAGGATGGTCGCCCGGCAGCACGCCTCGACCGAGGGAAACGGACACACACCTCCCGATATCGCCTCTGGAATGCCGGCGAGCTTGAGCGTCAGCTCGGTGATGATGCCAAGCGTGCCCTCCGATCCGACGATCAGCCGCGTGAGATCGTAACCGGAGCTGGATTTCTTGGCCCGGCTCGCCGTCGTCATCACCTCGCCATTGGCGAGCACGGCTTTCAACGAAAGCACATTGTCCTTCATCGTGCCGTAGCGCACCGCATTGGTGCCCGAGGCGCGCGTCGCCGCCATGCCGCCGAGCGAAGCATCGGCGCCGGGGTCGATTGGAAAGAAGACGCCCTGATCACGCAGTTGCTCATTGAGCGTCTTGCGCGTGATGCCGGGCTCGATGACGCAGTCGAGATCCTCGGCGTGAACCGCAAGCACGCGGTTCATGTCGCGAAAATCGAGCGAGATGCCGCCGCGCGGCGCATTGACCTGGCCCTCGAGCGAAGTGCCGACGCCGAACGGGATCACCGGCACGCGCGCCGCGGCGCACAGCCGCACCACCTGCTGCACGTCTTCGGTTGTCTGCGGGAACAGCACCGCATCCGGCGGCTGGTTCGCAATCCACGTCACCGTATTGCCGTGCTGCTCGCGCACCGCCTGCGAGGTGACGAGCCGGTTGCCGAATTGGGCGGCGAGCGCGGCGATGACGCCGTCCACCGCCTTGCGGTCGCGTTTTTGCTCGGTCTTTGCCTCGGCCAATGCCATCGCGTTGTCTCGCGTCACTCCTCGGGCCTGAAGCCCGATGCTTTAACAGCCGGCGCCCATTTTTCCGAGTCGTCTTTCTGAATGTCGGCGAAGGCTGAGGCGGACGTGCCGGTCGGCTGCAATCCGATCGCCAGGAACCGATGTTCCAGGTCGGGCGAGTGCACCGCGTCGACGATCACCTTGTTGAGTCGCTCGATCACCTCCGGCGGCGTCTTCGCCGGCGCGAACATGCCGTACCAGCCCGACGCGACCAGATCATAGCCGGCTTCGCGCAAGGTCGGCACGTCCGGCAGGAACGGCGAGCGCTGCCGGTTCGAGGTCGCCAACACGCGGATGCGGCCGGCATCAGCCATTTGCACCAGATCGGACGTGGTCGTGATCTCGATCGGGATATGCCCGGCGACGAGATCGGTAAGTCCCGCGGCCGAGCCATGATACGGCACCGGACGCAGATCGATTTTGGCGGCGCGGCCGAACATCACGCCCAAAAAATGCGGCAATGTGCCGGCGCCGGGAATCGCGTAGTTCGCGGCCGCGGGATTGGCCTTCGCCCAATCGACCAAATCCTTGAGCGTCTTCGCGTCGGTTTGCGGCCCAATGGCGATGCCGAAGTCGAACGTTCCCAACTCGCTCAGCGGCACGAAATCGTTGAACGGGTCGTAGTCCAGATGCGCGTAGAAATGCTGATAGATCGCCAGCGGCGCGATCGGCGTCAGCAGCAAGGTGCTGCCATCGGGCGCCGCGTCTTTCACTAATTTAACGCCGATACGGCCGTCCGCGCCGGTGCGGTTCTCGACGATCACCGGCCGGTTGAGCGCGCCATTCATTTTATTGGCGATCAAGCGCGCCACGGTGTCGCCGGAACCGCCCGCCGCGAAAGGGAAGATGATGCGGATGGGCTGCTCGCCGATTTGTGCGTGTAGCGGGGCGACCAAAAACGACCCCGCCACCGCAAGCACGAGACGCAACAGCCGCCGGCCCGGCATCTTGCTTCTCCTGATCATTGCTTGTCCCGAAGATAGCCGCTCCACAGTTCGGCGGGAATGTCGGCTTCGTCCCAAACGCCGATCAAAATGCCGCGGCGCGCCGCCTTGCCGCGCGCATTGTCGATCTGCTGTTCCGAGCGCGTGGTGCGTTGCGATACGCGAAGGCCCCATCGGGCCAGCGCCGCCGACAGCCGCTCGCATTCGCCGGCATGGGCCGGATCGGCGCCGAGGTCGTGCAGTTCGTCGGGATCGTTGACGCGATCGAACAGCATCGGCCGGAAGCCGATGGCATGGATGAGCTTCCAGCGCTTGTCGGCGATCATGAACAGGCGCGCGTCGCGAGGCTTTAGCCCAAGCTTCGCCGAAGCCGGCATCATGCCGTAATCGTATTCGCTGATGGTGAACGGCCGCCACGCCGTGGGCCGTTCACCATGCAGCAACGGCAGCAGCGAAAGGCCTTCGAGCCGGTGCGATTGCTGCGCCGGATCGCCACCGGCAATGTCCAGAAATGTCGGCGCCAGATCGATGGCTTCGACCATCTCGTCGCACACGTTGCCGCGCGCTTTGTCGGCGGCCGATGACGGATCGTAGATGATCAGCGGCACCTTCACCGAGGCATCGTGAAAGAAATCCTTGTCGCCAAGCCAATGGTCGCCGAGATAATCGCCGTGATCGGCGGTGAAGACGATCATGGTGTTGTCGAACAGGCCGTGCTCTTTCATGTAGCCGAATAACACGCCCATCTGATCGTCGATCTGCTTGATCAAACCCATGTAAACGGGAATGACTTCGGCACGCACCTCGTCGCGCGAAAACGTTTTGCTGACGTCGTGCTCCATGAAGGCGCGATAGACCGGATGCGGATCGCGGCGCTCGTCCGGCGAACGCACCGCCGGGATGACATCGTCCGGCCCATACATGGAGTTGTAGGGCGCCGGCGCGATGTAGGGCCAATGCGGCTTGATGTAGGACAGATGCAGGCACCACGGCTCTTCTCCGGCCTCGCGGATGAAATCGATGCCGCGCCGGGTCATATACGGCGTTTCGGAATCCTCCTCGCGCACCCGCGCCGGCTTCCCCGCATGGCGCATCGCCCAGCCTGAGGCCAAAACATTGCCCTCGCCGTCGGCGGCGTTGGCCCAATCGTGCCACGGGTTCTCGCCGTCATAGCCCTTGTCGTTGAGATAGCTGTTGTAGCGCGGCCGCCGCGGCGAATAGCGCACACCGTCCGGGCCCATGCCGTGCAGGCCGTCGTCGCGCTCGTAGGGCTCAAAGCCGCATTCGGCGACTCGCACGCCGATGATCGATTCTGGATCTATGCCGAGCCGTTGCATGCCCTCGACGTCGGCCTCCATATGGGTCTTGCCGACCAGCGCGGTGCGCATGCCGAGCGGGCGCAGATAATCGCCCATGGTCATCTCGCCGACCTTGAGCGGAAATCCGTTCCACGCCGCGCCGTGCGATTGCACATAGCGGCCCGTATAAGTGCTCATGCGCGAGGCGCCGCAGATCGGCGACTGCACATAGGCGCGGTTAAAACGCACGCCGCGCGCCGCCAGCGTGTCGATGTTCGGGGTTTTGAGCCGCGGATGGCCGTAGCAGGACAGATAGTCCCAGCGCAGCTGGTCGCACATGATGAAGAGGATGTTCTTGGCTTTTTTCGACACGATGCGCGACGATCCCGGGATGGCGCTGCGAGCGGCTGGCGAGCCATCGAGGTTAGCACATCACTTCAGCCGCCACGAAATTGAGCCTTGCCAAAGCGGCCCTGGTCGGCTGCATTGCACGCCCGATCGCCGGACATGACCATGCTCGAACGGCCCGAAACCGCAGTCCCAACGCCTTTCGTATCCTCGGTGATGCGCGTCGAGCCCGGCTGGATCGACTACAACGGCCATCTCAACATGGCCTATTACAATGTGCTGTTCGACCGCGCGGTCGACGAGATCTACGAACTGTTGGGCCTCGGCTTGGCCTATGTGGAAGTCAGCCGGCACTCGACATTCACGGCAGAAGTGCGTGTGCGCTACTTACGAGAATTGCATGCCGGCGATCCGGTGCGCGTGACGTTCCAGTTGCTCGATTTCGACGCCAAGCGGCTGCATTATTTCGAGGAGTTGCATCACGCCGAGGAAGGGTGGCTCTCAGCCACCTCAGAAAACATGGCGCTGCATGTCGATATGGATGCGAGGAAGACGGCCGCCTTCCCGGCGGAGATTGCGGCACGCCTTGAGCGTATGAAGACTGCCCACGCAAGCCTACCGATCCCGGATGGCGCCGGACGGCGCATCGCTATGCCGCATGCAAAATGACAGGTCCGCAATGGTGACGATCCGCGAGCACAAAATTCCGAGCGCCGACAGCAAGCCCTATATCGCGGTGGAAGGGCCGGATCGCTGTCTTTGGTTCTGCGAAAGCGGCGCCGCAAAGATCGGTCGTCTCGATCCCGATCGCGGCACGTTCACGGAATTCGCGCTCGCCAACAAGGCCGCAACGCCTATCGGCATCACCACCGGCAGCGATGGCAATCTGTGGTTTGCGCAAAAGGCCGCCAACAAGATCGGCCGCATCACGCCGCGGGGCGAGATCGCCGAATTCGCGCTGCCGACGCCGCATGCCGGGCCCGACGGCATCATCCTCGGTCCGGACGGCAACGTCTGGTTCTCCGAGAGCGAGGTGAGCCGCATCGGCCGGATCACGCCCGACGGGCGCATCACCGAATTTGCCGACGGCATCACGCCGGGCGCAAAACCGCTGTCGATCTCGGTGCGCGACGGCGCGCTGTGGTTCAGCGAGGCCGCCGGCAACCGCATCGGCCGCATGACCATGGATGGCACGGTCACGGAATTTCCGATTCCCTCCCACGACAGCCAGCCGCGCGCCACCGTCACCCATCCCGACGGCAGCATCTGGTTCGTCGAGACCTCGACCAATGCGCTCGGGCGCATCGACCGCTCAGGCCGCATCACCGAGCATCCGGTGCCGACGCCGAACGCTTCGCTGCGCGGCGTCACCGTCGGCGCCGACGGCGACCTCTGGTACACGGCAAACTTCGCCAACAAGATCGGCCGCATGGCGCCGACTGGTATCGTCCGCGGCGAATACGACATTCCGACGCCGAACAGCGGCGCGCGCTGCATCACGGCGCTCACTGACGGCCGGCTGTTCTTCACGCAATACGACGCCGGGCTGATCGGCGAAGTCGTCGCTCGCTAAGCACAAAATCCGGGGAGAGACATGAAAAAAGCCGCGCTCGTCATCGCTTGCCTGGCCGGGTCGTGGCCGGCCGCCGCCATCGCGCAAGATTATCCGACCAAGCCGATCAAGATGATCGTGCCGATCTCGGTCGGCTCGATCACCGACGTCGCGGCGCGCTTGACGGCGCAGGAGCTGGAGCAGCGGCTCGGCCAACCGGTCATCGTCATCAACAAGCCGGGCGCCGCCATGGTGCTGGGCGGCAGCGAATGCGCCAAATCGGATCCCGACGGCTACACGCTGTGCGTGGTCAGCCCCGACACCATGTCGTTCAATCCGCTGACCATTCCCAACCTGCCGTATAATCCCGAGAAGGATTTCACGCCGGTCATCGACATGTACCACGTGGTCGAAGGCCTGATGACGCCGGCGGCGTCAGGCATCAACTCCATCGACGAGCTGCGCGCCAAGGCGGTGGCGGAGCCGGGCAAGCTCAATTACGGCACGCTCGGCGAGCGCACCACCACCGATGCGTTCCGGCAATGGCTTGGCGAGCATTGGAAGACGAGTCTTGTCGCCATTCCCTACAAGGGGGGCAGCGAGATCATCGCCGCGCTCCTTGGCAATACCATCGACGTCACCAAAATCGGCGTCGGCAACATGACCAGCCAGTTGAAGGAGGGCAAGATCAAGGTGCTGGCGCTGCGCGCCTCGCACCGCTCGCCGCAACTGCCCGACGTCCCGACCTTCGACGAAGCCGGTTTTGGCGCGTTTCCCGGCGGCCCGATCTTCTGGGGCGCGGTGGTACCCGCCGGCACGCCGGCGCCGATCGTCAAGCGCCTGCACGACGAGCTGTTGGCGATCTTTCGCGGCCAAAAATTCACCGACTTCGCCAACCAGAACTTCCTCGAACCGGCCGCCGGCTCGGCCGAGGACTTTGCCGCGTTCCTCAAGAAGGACCGCCAGGACGCCGCCGTGCTGGTCGACAAGTATATGAAGTGACGCTGGCGCGGCCTCGTAAAAGCCGCGCCCAGGTGCCATCTTAGGCGCGTGAGAATCAGCAATAGCGGCCGCCTTGGCTGACCCTTTGAAGCGCAATATCGAGCCGATAGAGCCGATGGCCCCTGCCCCCGGCGGCATCGCCGCGCGCGCGCAGGCAGCGTCCGGCGCGCCGTATCTCGCGGGGCTCAATCCGGAACAGCGGCTCGCGGTCGAGACGCTCGACGGCCCGGTGCTGGTGCTGGCCGGCGCCGGCACCGGCAAGACCCGCGTGCTCACCGTGCGCATCGCCCACATCCTCGCCACCGGCCGCGCCCGGCCCGGCGAGATTTTGGCCGTCACCTTCACCAACAAGGCGGCGCGCGAGATGAAAACCCGCGTCGGCGATATCGTCGGCGGCGTCGTCGAGGGCATGCCGTGGCTCGGCACGTTCCATTCGATCGGCGTAAAGATCCTGCGCCGGCACGCCGAGATGGTCGGGCTGAAATCCGACTTCACCATTTTGGACGTCGACGACCAGATCCGGCTGCTCAAGCAGCTGCTCGAAGCCGAGAATATCGACGAGAAGCGCTGGCCCGCGCGAGTTTTGGCCATGCTGATCGACGGTTGGAAGAACCGCGGCCTCACCCCCGAGCAGGTGCCGCCGGGCGAAGCCGCCGTGTTCGCCAACGGCAAAGGCTTAAAACTCTACAAGGCGTTTCAGGAGCGGTTGAAAATCCTCAACGCCGCCGACTTCGGCGATCTCTTGCTCGAATGCATCCGGCTGTTCCGCGAGCAGCCCGACGTGCTGCGGCAATATCAGGGACGTTTCAAATTCATTCTGGTGGATGAATACCAGGACACCAACGTGGCGCAGTATCTGTGGCTGCGGCTGTTGGCGCAGCGTACTACGGCCGCCACGACCGTCATTCCGGGGCGCCGCGAAGCGGCGAGCCCGGAATCCATAACCCCTGCCGCCGGGAGTATGGATTCCGGGCTCGCGCCTGACGGCGCGCCCCGGAATGACGCGGCAGAGGTTCGGCCAAAAAACATCTGCTGCGTCGGCGACGACGATCAGTCGATCTACGGCTGGCGCGGCGCCGAGGTCGACAACATTTTACGCTTTGAGCATGATTTTCCCGGCGCGAAAGTGATCCGGCTGGAGCGCAATTACCGCTCGACCGGCCACATCCTCGCCGCCGCCTCGCACATCATCGCCCACAACGAAGGCCGGCTCGGCAAGACGCTGCGCACCGACGACGAATTGGGCGAGAAGGTCACCGTCACCGGGTCGTGGGATTCCGAGGAAGAAGCCCGCACCATCGGCGAGGAGATCGAGCAGCTGCAACGCGGCGGTCATGTGCTGAACGAAATGGCGATCCTGGTGCGTGCCTCGTTCCAGATGCGCGAATTCGAGGACCGCTTCGTCACGCTCGGACTTCCTTATCGCGTCATCGGCGGCCCGCGCTTCTACGAACGCGCCGAAATCCGCGACGCGCTGGCTTATCTGCGGGTGGTGAACTCGCCGGCCGACGACCTCGCCTTCGAGCGCATCGTCAATGTGCCCAAGCGCGGGCTGGGCGACGCAACGGTGCAGGTGCTGCACGACCACGCCCGCAAGCGCCGCGTACCGCTCACCGAAGCCGCGCGCGCCATCGTGGAGACCGACGAGCTCAAGCCGAAACCGCGCGGCGCGCTGCGCGGCGTGCTCGAGGCGTTCGAGCGCTGGCGCAAGCAGCGCGATGCCCTGCCGCACAACGAGCTGGCCGAGATCATCCTCGATGAATCCGGCTACACCGAGATGTGGCAGAAGGACCGCTCCGCCGACGCCGCCGGCCGCCTGGAAAACCTCAAGGAGCTGGTCCGCTCCATGGAGGAGTTCGAGAACCTGCAAGGTTTTTTGGAGCACATCTCGCTGGTGATGGACAAAGACAAGGGCGCCGATGCCGACGCCGTCAACATCATGACGCTGCATTCGGCCAAGGGCTTGGAATTCAACACCGTGTTCCTGCCCGGCTGGGAGGAAGGCCTGTTCCCGCACCAGCGCACGCTCGACGACCAGGGCCGCGCCGGCCTGGAAGAAGAGCGCCGCCTCGCCCATGTCGGGCTCACGCGCGCGCGCAAGCGTGCAAAGATCTATTTCGCCACCAACCGCCGCATGCACGGCCTGTGGCAGACCAACATCCCGTCGCGTTTTCTGGACGAATTGCCCGAAGCCCATGTCGAAGTGACCGAGGCCCAAGGCGGCTTCGGCGGCTATGGCGGCTACGGCGCCTCCCGCTTCGACGCCACCACCGCATTCGGCTCCAACTATACGACGCCGGGCTGGCAGCGCGCGCAGGCAAAAAAAGGCGGCGGCTTCTCGGAGACCGGCTCGCGCTACGCCGCACACGACGACAGCGACGGCTTCGACGACGCCTCATCCCCCTCGCCCTGGCGCGCCCGCGAGGAAAGCCCCCGCCGCCTGCCGCTCACCATCGAAGGCGAGCTCGTGGCCAAATCCACCGGCACGGTTTCCGCCTTCACGCTCGGCGACCGGGTGTTTCACCAGAAATTCGGCAATGGGAATGTGACGGCGATCGATGGCAATAAGCTGACGATTCAGTTTGATCGGGCGGGGGAGAAGCGGGTGGTGGATAGTTTTGTGGAGAGGGTTTGATGGAAAGCCCATTGCAAGTTATGGTAGAACAACCACCATTTTTCTCCACCGTCCCATTCTTCCATGGCCTTGATCGATATAATCGTCATTGGAGGCGGGCCAGCTGGCCTCGCTGCAGCTTACGCGTGCAATGCCCACGGCTTGAGCACACTTCTAATTGAGCGGGGCAAGATCGCGGAGGCGCGTCAACGCGATAATCGTCACGACATAACAGCTGGTATTGGGGGGGCCGGTTTATATTCCGATGGAAAATTCTCCTTCTATCCATCTGCGACACAGCTTTGGCGACTACGACCAGAAGCAATTCTTCGTGAAGCTTACGAGTGGTACTCGAATCTTCTTCGGGCGTTCGACTTTGACTGCCCGCCGCTTCCCCAAATTCATCCTGAGATCGCACCCCGCAAGGGAAGCGCACAGTTTTTTTCCAAAGACTATTTGTCGAAATATCTTACATTTGATGAGCGGGCTCGCTTGATATCAACCCTTACGGAGCCGATCCAGCAGCGAATGCGAACGGACTTAGAGGTCGTGGACATAACCCCCAATGAGACACACGTGACACTTATCGGCCGAGACACAAATGGCCAACTGCACAGCTTTTCAGCGCAGATCGGCGTGGTGGTTGCGTCTGGTCGTTTTGGATCGCTAATGCTTCGAAATCAATTTCCGCGCGAGAAATTTTCCTTCAAACGACTCGAGGTTGGGGTCCGCCTTGAGCAGCCGGCCGAAAAATTCTTCCTTCGAAATTCTCCAACAATTGACCCGAAGCGGATTTGGTATGACGACGGTATAGCGGCGGAGTGGCGTACTTTTTGTTGTTGCCGTGAGGGAGAAGTCATCTGTAGCCGCTCGGACAATATTTTGAGCGTCTCTGGCCGAGCCGATGGTCCCCGCACCTCTCGCTCTAGCGTAGGCGTGCATGTTCGCGTTCTCGATGAATCTACGGCGGCGCGGGCGTGGGCATATCTTCGGCCTCAGTTAGACAAACTCACCGAACCTATCACTGAACCCCTATCAACGTTTTTGAGCAACGCACACTCTGAAATAGGCATAGTACTCGGGCCAGATATTTCGTCACTTCTCCGACGCGGGACCGAAGAGCTTCTGGTACACTTCCCATCGGCTTCGGTTGACGCTCGACTTCACGCACCAACTTTGGAAGGAGTTGGATACTACCCAAACTTAGATGAACATCTCGCCTTTGGATCAGATCGAATAATGGTTGCAGGAGACGCAACTGGGTTATTCAGGGGGATTACAGCTGCGCTCGTGAGTGGCTATTTCTGTGGTGTTTGCCTCGCACGAAAGACGGAAGCCGAGCGATGAAAATTACCAGACCTCTTCCAGTTGTCTTCACCGCTCAGTCAAAGGCTTATTTTTATTGTAGAGACGCAGTGTGTGAGTATGTCTTTTCGCACGACGCCATCCCTGTGAACCCATTTAGGGTCTTCGAATATTTTCTGGGTGATCGTGTCGACAGGAATTTGGTGCGGACGGGAAATAACAACCTTATCAGGATCGTTGACGAACTTTGGGTATTTGGCGAGACAATTGCAAATGGAGTCCTGTTCGAAATTCGATTTGCGAAACAACTCGAAAAGCCAGTCCGGTATTTTACGATAGACACAGTAGCCAAGAATATTAAGCCCATTTCTCCATGGAAGCTGAAGTTCGAAAGGGAGGCCCTAGTCGGAGCGAAGTCAAAGGAAGACCTAATTGCGGAAATTGCCGGGTCAAACCCTAACCAGCTTAGTTTATTTGAAGAAATGCCTCTCTGATGTGGCATGACCGGCCATTATATTTTCATTTTCTAGATCGGGAGCTGTCCGAAACATTGCGCGTACAGCTTAGTCAACAAAAACTTGAAATGATTCTCAAATGCCTAATGCTGGCGACTACCTCCAAATGCTACTCTGCATTATCGACCGGATGGGAAAATCCCAGTTTAACATCAGACGTCAATGATTTTTTTTTGCTTTTGGTACAACTAAATATATTGGACTTGGTCAGCAATCATCCCACGGTCGATGAGTTTCTCGCCTCTCGCGAAACGCTGTACCGGCACGACGCCGCTCGCTATCCGATGTATTTCGACAGAGCCGTCCGGGATCAGAGGTTATTGTTAAGGCCGACCCTTCTCAAACAGAGCAGCGCAACCCTCGAACTGGCGGGGCATCTTGGACAATGGGCCGCCACAATAAGCGCTTCTGAGGAAGGTATGGAGGCAGAAGCAAAGCGAGCGGTTTTGAAAGCATTATCTCACCGCGAAGATGAGGCCATTACCGCCACTTTTTTTGAGCGTGAAATCCCAGCACAAAACGTAAGGGCTACGGGCCTAATCCGCAGGGAAATATCAAGGGGATATACTTCGCACTATGCCGATTTCGGCTCGGCGGATATACCCACTGGTATTCATGAATTTGTTGAATTTGACCACCTCGCACGAGATTTTCCGAACTATGATGTCGCAATCTGCGAAGCATTTTTGGCCAAATGCGGCTTCAAAGGGATTTTGGAAACTCCTTGGAAGCAGGAAGAACCGCTTTGGACGAGAATAGCTGAATGGAGGGGCGATCCACGACACTGGCTTTTTCGGATAGAATTGTCGAATCTGCTGACGGCTTTGGCCCGTGTATTTTCTCGCCGGACTGCGGAGCAGTTTTCGATTCGCCACTCTATTTTATCAACACTGTCGGCGGCATGCGCTAGAGTACCAGAGAGCGGCTCCGCGGACTTCGAAGGCGCTGCATTTTTTGTCCGAACTGTAATATCGGTATTGCGCAGAAATCTGGATTTTTCTTTGACTCTGGATGAGATCATGGCTGAACGCCAACTGAGAAGCTGCGACGTCCTGATTGTTGTAGCGACCTCGATCGAGCGCGATGCGGTGTTGTCGCTAGCAAAAAGCATCACTGGGACTACTCATCAGCCATTGTTTGGCCAACGTCGCACTTATTATGACTTGGGCTTTTTAGGCGGCGCCCACCTGGTGATGGTCCAAACTGAAATGGGGTCGATCCGCCCAGGGGGCTCGCTTTCCACGATATCGGACGCGATCGACGATCTGAAAACGAACAAAGTGATTCTAGTAGGCATTGCCTTCGGTGTTGATGAGGACGAGCAAACTCTTAGTACGGTGCTGGTGAGCCAGCAGTTGGTTCCATATGAATTGCAGAGAGTGGGGACTAAAAAAGATGGCACTCCAGAGATTATGCTACGTGGTGACAAGCCTTCAGCATCCACGATGCTCCTTGGACGCTTCCGTGCCGCGACAGCAAGCTGGAGAGGCAAGGAAGTAGAATTTGGAGCAATGCTCTCGGGCGAAAAGCTCGTTGATAATGTTGATTTTCGAGGGCAATTAGAAGCTCTGGCGCCGGAAGCTATAGGTGGAGAAATGGAAGGCGCGGGCCTGTATGCTGCGGCGCATGAACGAGCGGCGGAATGGATTATCGTGAAGGCAATTTGTGACTGGGCTGATGGAAATAAGCGTGTCAATAAATCAAGACGTCAGCGTCGAGCCGCAGACGAAGCCGTGCGGTTCGTGTTGCACACAATTCATTTGGGTGGATTTGTGTAGGAATACCATCCGCTCTTCAACGTCTAATGACTCGCGAAACGATTTCGTTCGCTCATAGCTCCGTCACCTCCGCTACCGCGGATAAGGATAATACGACACGCCGCGGGCCGGCTGTCTGCTGGGCGGCGGCGGCTGATTATAACCGGGTGAGCCGAACCAGCCGCCGAAGTGCCCGAAGAGGCCGCCGTCATCGCGCGCGATGTTCACCTTGGGCGACGGCGCGCGGGTGATGAAGCCGCCCTGCGGCTGGTTGCTCAAGACCGCGACGAATTCGGTGCGATAGTTGGTCTCGCTCGACAGCGGCTCGTCGGAGATGATGATCGAGGACAGCGGCACCGCCATCGGCGCGATCTTGTCGAGCACTGCCTGCGGGAAGGTGATGCGGTCGAGCGCGTCCTTGGCGTTGTCGCCGTTGTCGATCGAAACCTCGGTCCAGCGCAGACCGCCGCCGTCGCGCGCCACCGCGGTGAAGATGTGCGTGCCGATCGGCTTGTCCGGGTCCTTGATGGTGACCGGGAACTCCTGGCTGAAGTCGTACAGCTCGCCGCCGTCCGGCCATTTCTTGTGGGTGTCGCGCCGCACGTAAAGTTTCTGCGTCGCACGGCTGATGTAGATCGACACCGGGCCGCCGGCGAGCTTCGCGGCCGTTGCGGCGCTGGCGGTCGCGACCCGCTTCGCCTCGGTGGCCTTGGCGGCGGCTTCCGCGGCTACTGCGGCATCCTGCTTCGCTTTCAGGTCGGCCTTGGCGGTGTCGAGCTGTTCACCCAGCGCCTGCGCTTTGGCGGCGGCCTTCTGCTGCGCGTCCTGCGCCGCAGCCTTGGCCTGATCGGTCATTTTCGGGTTGGCGTTGGCGGCAGCGAGCGCCTTCTCGGCATGGGCGAGCTCGGCATCGGCGCGGGCCTTGAGCGGCGTCAGATTGCGTAACCCCGCAAGCGCCGCGGCAGCGGCACGCTTGGCCGGCGCGACAGCGGACTTCGCCGCGACTGCCGCCTTGGCGGCATCGTCCGCGTCGCGGGCAGCCGCTGCGGCGAGCGCCGGCGCCGCGTCGATCACATCCTGCTTCGGCACGAAAAGGGCCGGATCGGAAAACGCCATCGGCTCGGAGTCCGTCGGCGAAATAATCACTCGCATCCCCATCGGCGCCTTGTCGAACACCTTTTCGGCGAAATCGAACGGCATGCGTATGCAGCCGTGCGAGGCGGCGTAGCCGGGCAGCGGGCCGCCATGCAGCGCGACGCCGTTCCAGGTAATGCGCAGCATGTTCGGCATCGAAGCGTCGTCATAGAGGCTCGAGTGGTGTTCCTTGTTCTTCTCGAGGACGGCGAACACGCCGGCCGGCGTCTCGCGTCCGGTGATGCCGGTCGAGACCGGCGCCCGCAGGATCCAGCCGTCGGCGTCGTAGAAGGTTACCTGCTGGCTCTTGATCGACACGATGGCCATGATCGGGTCTGCCGCCGGGCGCGGGGCCGTCATCTGGGTCGGGTGTGCGGCGGCCGCCTGCCTGGCGGCGGCCGGCGGCGCGGCCAATGCCGTCAGCGCGGCCGTAGCCGAAAGCGCCACAATGGCGGCAGATGCGCGTAAACCCGTGGCGCGAACGGAAGTGGATCGCGCCGGCATTACTCGATTGGTCATTCCATTCCTCGGTCGAGGCGGGAATCCCGGATGGTGCCCAAAGACTGACCCCGAAGTCTTAACATAAGTTAGCCATTCTTACGGCTTGCTGAAGGCAACCAGCGTCCAACGGTTTGGTTGCGTGCAAGTCCGATTCGGTTCGAGTCGGCCGAATAACATATGGCACATGGTAGCAGAATAAGATGATCGCCCTCTTCATCGACGCCGACGCCTGCCCCGTAAAGCAGGAGATTTATCGCGTCGCCGAGCGCCACGCCCTCAAAGGCACCGCCCTCAAAGTCTTCGTCGTCACCAACTCCCCCATCGCGGTGCCGCGCGATCCGCTGATCGAGCGCGTGGTGGTCGGCGCCGGCATGGATGAGGCGGACAATTGGATCGCGGAGCGCGCCGGCGCCGGCGCAGTCGTGATCACGGCGGATGTGCCGCTGGCGAGCAGGGCCGTGAAGGCGGGCGCCGAGGTGATTGCGCCGAACGGACGCGCCTTCACCGCGGATTCGATCGGCATGACGTTAGCGACGCGCAACCTGATGGATTCGTTGCGCAGCTCAGGCGAGATCACCGGCGGCCCAAAACCGTTCTCGCCGCGCGACCGGTCGAGCTTTCTCGCGGCGCTGGAGCAGGCCATCGTGCGGCTCAAGCGCGCGGGGTTCGGCCAGGCGGCCGGTTAGCCGGCAGCGGTGGAACCAGGCGCTGGCGGAATGTTTATTTCGGCAGGAATGCCATTGCTGAGAGTGATATCGCCATGATCCGCAAGCTCCCCTCCGGCAAATACCGGCTCTATTCGCGCAAAATAAACCCGAAGACCGGGCGGCGCCGCAATCTCGGCACCTTCGCCAGCCGCGCCGCCGCCGAGAAGCACGAGCGTGCGGTGCAGTATTTCAAACGGCACTAAGCGCCGCTCACCAATCCCGCCGCAATCCGTTCACCATTTCGCCGGGCGGCGGCTTTAGGCTCTTGATCTGAACCATTTGCCCGCGAGACACTTCTAATAACCGAGCCCCTTCCGCCCCATCAGGTGTCAACGATGCGTCCCGCCACTCTCCTCCCCGCCTCGCTCATAGCCGCGGCGCTGGCGTTGCCGCTCGCTTCGGCCGCGCGCGCCAATATCGACATCACCATCGACAAGAACGCGCAGCAGATGTCGGTCGCGGTCGACGGCGCGCAGCGCTACACGTGGCCGGTGTCGACCGGCCGGCCCGGCTACGACACGCCGAACGGCACCTTCAAGGTCAACCGCATGGACGCCAACCACTTCTCGCAGGAGTGGGACAATGCGCCGATGCCGCACACCATGTTCTTCGACATGCATGGCCACGCCATCCACGGCTTCTCCGACGTCGCGCATCTGGGGCTGGCGGTGTCGCACGGCTGCGTGCGGCTGGCGCCGGCTAATGCCACCGTGCTGTTCGACCTGGTGAAGGCGCAAGGCATGGCCAATACCAGCGTCACCATCACCGGCCGCACCCCGGGCGGCGATAACGGGCCGGTGGCGCGGGCGCGCCTGCCGGACAACGAAACCGTCTATTCGCCGCAGCCGCAACCTGGCTACGACCAGCAACCGCCGCCTGGTTATTATGGCCAGCAGCAGCCAGGTTACGGCCAGCAACAGCAGCCAGGCTATAGCCCGCCGCCACCGCCTGGTTACAGTCAGCAGCAGCCGGGCTATGCCCAACAGTTGCCGCCCCAGCCACCGCCCGTCTACGGCCAGCAGCCGTATTACGGGCAGCGCACTTACGGGCAGGGTTATTACGCCCAACCCAATTATGGGCAGCAGCCGCAGCCGTACTACGGCCAGCAGCAGTATTACGGACAGCCGCAGCCCTACTACGGGCGCTAGATCACGGCGTGTTGAGCAGTCGAGGCCCAGAGGTCGTCTTCCCGCCGTTAAAAATGGAATAGGGTTCGACCCCCGCTGTTGATTTTGCAGCGGATGCAATCCCGTTGGAGGAAACACAACAATGTCGCTTGCTCATCGTCTCGGCTTTGCCGTCGTCGCCTGCCTCATCGCCGCGCCGCTTCCCGCCGGCGCCGCGCTCATCATGCACAAGGTGTTGCCCCTCGACGTCGCCAAGACCATCGCCGAAGGCGCGATCGCGGCGTGCGCCGCCAAGGGCTATGCGACGTCGGCCGTGGTGGTCGATGCCGACGGCGAGACCATCGTGGCGATGCACGGCGACGGCGCCCCGCCGCACACCATGGAGAACGCGCGGCGCAAGGCCTACACCGCGATGACTTTCAAGCAGCCGACGGCGGAATACGCCAAGAAGCTTCTGGATCCCGCTTCGGTCGCGCACCAGCAGGTGACCTTGCCGAACGTCATCGCCATTCCCGGCGGCCAGCCGATCAAGGCCGGCAACGACGTCATCGGCGGCATCGGCGTCTCCGGCTCCCCCGGCGTCGACGACGATTGCGTCAATGGCGGGTTGGAGAAGGTGAAGGATCAGCTGCAATAATCAGCCGTCATTCCGGGGCCTCGCGAAGCGAGGAACCCGGAATCCATAGCCCCTGCACTGCAGAAATATTTCAGCGCGCGTTCTGCGCGACCTGTGGCTATGGATTCCGGATAACCGCTTCGCGGTTTCCGGAATGACGAATTACGGCTTCTGATATTTCAGCACGAAGGCATCGACCGGCGCCGGCGGCCGCAGGCTGGAGAAGTCGTGGGTGTCGCCGGGCACCCGCCAAAAATCGCCTGCGGCGACGAATTTGAAGCCAGCCGCTTCGAGCTCCTTGCGCACCACCGCTTCGTCGATGCGATGCAGCGACTTACCAACCGAGATGTCGGAGCCGGGCGCGGCCGAATGATCGGCCAGCACCAGATAGCCGCCGGGTTTCAGCGCCGCAAACATCTTACTATCCATCTGCGCGCGGTCGACGTTCATGTAGGTCGTGTCGTGGTAGTAGAACAGGAACGTGATCAGATCGAGCGGCGGCATATCGGGCGCGATCGGATCGTCGAACGGCCGGAAGTCGGCGACCGCGTTGCTCATGGCCGGCGTTTTCAGCCGCGCATTGAAGGCGTCGATGGCCCGCTGCGGTCCGTCCGCCGGATATTGTCCGTACGCCTTGCCGTTCGGCGCCACCGCGCGCGCCATCAATTCGGTCGAGTAGCCGCCGCCGGCGCCCATATCGAGCGCCATCATGCCGGGACGCGGGGCGGCGAATTTGAGCAGCGGCAGTGGGTCGCGGCGCTTGTCGGCCTCGCGGTCGGCGTCGCTGCGATCGGGCGCGGCAAGCAGCGCGGCGTAATCCGGCGCGGCCTGCGCCAACGCCTCGCGCGCGCCGACTGCGATTCCCAAAACAACGGCAAAACTCAAGGCAAGCGCTGTGGCGCGATCTGCAAACATCTCATTCTCCCGGCATAGGCACGATGGACGGCGAGCATGAACCCGTTACGACAGTTACACCAGGGGCCGCTCGTTATTCCTGCGGGCGCTCCTTGGCAGTCATGATCCGCGCGACGATCGGCTGCCACTTGTCGATCTCGCTCTGAAAATATTGCGTGACTTCGGCGGGACTCATGGCCTTGGTCTCGATGGCGTCCTGCTCCATCAGCTTGCGCATTTGCGGCCGGTCCATGGCGTTGACGACTTCGTGATTGATCCGCGTGACGATGTCCGGCGGCAGCCCGGCGGGACCCGACAGCGCGAACCACGTGGTCGCCACAAGTTCCGGAAACCCAAGCTCGCGGAACGTCGGCACGTCCGGCATCTGCGGCAGCCGCGCCGACGCCGTCACCACCAGCGGCAACAGCGCGCCGGCGCGGATTTGCTCGCTGACGCTGGAATAGGTCAGCATGCCGACCTTGACGTGGCCGGCGATGAGATCGAGCACCGCATTGGCGCCGCCCTTATAGGCGACGTGAACGAGTTTTATGCCGGTCTTGCCGGCGAGATATTCGGCGACCCAATTGCCGACCGTGCCGACGCCGGCCGAGACATATTCGATGCCGCCGCTTGCGCCCTTCGCCCGCGCCATGAAATCGGCGAACGTGCGCACGCCGAAATCCGGATGCACCACGAAGGCGTTCGGCGCGCCGCCGAAAAACGCGATATGGGTGAAATCGCGCATCGGATCAAAACTGACATTCTTGTTCATCGCCGGCCCCAGCACATGGGTCGGAATGCCGGAGACCACCAGCGTGTAGCCGTCGGGCTTTGCCCGCGCGACCTCCTCAGTGCCGATCATGCCGCCGGCGCCAACTTTGTTCTCGACGAAGAACTGCTTGCCGAAGGCCGTGCTCAAGGCGTCGGCATAAAACCGGCCGAACGTATCCGCCGCGCCGCCCGCGGAAAACGGCACCACGATGCGCACCGGCCGTTCCGGCCAGTCGTCCGCGACGGCGGCGACGGCTGAGAACGCCAACGCGACGCCAGCCAACCCCACCGCTACAGCCCGCCGATTACACTTCATCATCCGGCCCCATCCTCCCCTTCATCTGCCGCCTTTGCTGTGGAAAAGCCTGGGAACGGTTCTGCATAACATTGCGGATAAAGGTGTATCACGCGGTGGATAAATCGTACCGAACCGCGCGAAGATCCACCGCAGCTCGGACCTTGTGAAATCCGGGCAAAGCTTTGAAAGCTCCTGACAGAACAATGCGTTCGGATACGCCTTCAAGCGGCAACCCGACTGTCGTTGGCCTGCTCGAAACCGATGAACAATCGGCGCGCCGGATTGCCGATCTTGTCGCCGAGAGTTTGCCGGCTGACGCGATTGCCGTGGGCCTTGTGGATATCGGCGCCGAACGCTGGCGGGTGGCTATGCATTTTCGTGCCGCGCCCGACGAAAAAACCATACGCGCGCTGGCCGCGGCAGCTGCTGGCGACGCTGTGGCGAAAGCGCTGCGCTTCGAGCGCGTCGCGGCGACCGATTGGGTGCGCGAAAGCCTCGCCGGATTGGCGCCCGTCACCGCCGGCCGCTTCGTCGTGCACGGCGCCCATGACCGCGCCCGCATCCCATTCAATCGCATCGGCATCGAGATCGAAGCGGCGCTGGCGTTCGGCACCGGCCATCATGGCACAACGCGCGGCTGCCTGCTGGCGCTTGATCGAATCTGCAAATCTCGCGGCGGTGCGCCGACGCGCATCCTCGACCTCGGCACCGGCTCGGGCGTGCTCGCCATCGCGGCGGCCCGCGCATTGCGGCAGCCCGTGCTGGCAACCGATATCGACGGCAGTGCAGTGCGCGCGGCCCGCGCCAATGCCGCGCTCAATCGCGCCGGCAGTTTCGTGGAAGTGATAAAAGCCGACGGCGTCACCGGACCAAAACTCCGCGAGCGCGCACCCTACGATCTCATCCTCGCCAATATCCTGCTGCGGCCGCTGCAACGCCTCGCCGCGCCGCTCACGCGGCTCGCGGCGCCAGGCGCGCGGGTCGTGCTGTCCGGCCTGCTGGCGTCCCAGGCCAATGCCGCCATCTCCGCGTATCGCGGCCTCGCCCTCGAACGGCGGATCGACCTGGATGGCTGGACCACGCTGATATTGGTCCGCCGCAAGCGATCTGGCGCCGACATTGCCGGACGTCGCGCCGGCCCATAGATTGCAGCCATGTTCGAGGCCCACTTCCAGTCGTTCGAGGATCGCAGCGAGCGCGCCGAAAGCGCGCCGCGCGTGGCGGCATTGCGGGCGGAACTCGCCAAGCGCGGCCTCGACGGCTTCGTCGTGCCGCGTGCCGACCGCTTCCAGAACGAATATGTGCCGCCGTGCGCCGAGCAACTGGCCTGGCTCACCGGCTTCACCGGCTCGGCCGGCATCGCCATCGTGCTCGCCGACCGCGCGGTGATCTTCGTCGACGGCCGTTATCAGGTGCAAGTGCAAGAAGAAATCGACGGCACGATTTTTTCCGTCGCCCACGTCGTCGAGAACCCGCCGACGCTGTGGATCGAAAACAATTTGCCGGCGCAAGCCAAGCTCGGCTATTCGCCGTGGCTGCACACGGTCGAAGGCGCCGAGCGGCTCGCCAAAGCCTGCGCCGCGGCGCGCGCCATGCTGGTTCCGGTCGACGACAATCCGATCGACGCGGTGTGGACCGACCGGCCGCAGCCGCCGCTCGGCGCCGTGGTGCCACACGATCTGCGCTATGCCGGCGAGGCGACCGCGGACAAGCTCAAGCGCCTGCATGCCGAGATGGCGAAAATCTCCGCCGACGCGCTGGTGGTGTCCGACCCGCAGAACGTGTCGTGGCTGTTCAACATCCGCGGCAGCGACGTGCCGCATACGCCGGTGGTGCTGGCCTTCGCCATGGTGCCGAAAGCCGGGCGGCCGGCGCTCTATGTCGACCTGCGCAAGCTCGGCAACGATATGCGCTCCCGTCTCGAGGAGATTGCCGAGTTGCGCGCCAACGCCGCCTTCGAGCGCGATCTTGCCGAGCTCGGCAAAGAGCATCGCGCCGTGCGGCTCGATCCCGCCACCTGCGCCGAGGCGATCGCGCGTCTCGTCGTCGAGAACGGCGGCGAGATCGTGCGCGGCAGCGATCCGATCGCGCCAATGAAGGCGGTGAAGAACGCGACCGAGATCGCCGGCGCCCGCGCGGCGCAACTGCGCGACGGCGCCGCAGTGACGAAATTTTTGGCCTGGTTCGACCGCGAGGCGCCTCGCGGCCTGACAGAGATCGACGCGGTCGAGGCGCTGGAAAGCTTCCGCCGCGATAGCGGGCTGTTGAAGGACGTTTCGTTTCCCACCATCGCCGGCGCCGGGCCGGACGGCGCCATCGTGCATTACCGCGTCACCCGCAAGAGCAACCGCCGCATCGCGCCCGGCGAATTGTTCCTGATCGATTCCGGCGGCCAATACGAGGACGGCACCACCGACATCACCCGCACCATCGCGGTCGGGCCGCCGAGCCCCGATATGCGGCAAAAATTCACCCTCGTGCTCAAGGGCCATATCGCGTTGGCCCGCGCCGTCTTTCCCGATGGCACCTCGGGCGCGCAGCTCGACACCTTGGCGCGGCAATATCTGTGGCAGGCCGGCGTCGATTTCGATCACGGCACCGGCCACGGCGTCGGCAGCTACCTCTCGGTGCACGAGGGGCCGGCGCGGATCGCAAAACTCGGCAGCGCGGCGCTCAAGCGCGGCATGATCCTCTCCAACGAGCCGGGCTATTACCGCACCGGCGCCTACGGCATCCGCATCGAGAACATGATCCTGGTGACGGAAGCCCCCCTTGTCGTCGGCGCGGAAAAGCCGCTCAACGCTTTCGAGACGCTGACGCTAACGCCGATCGACAGCCGGCTGGTCGAGCCGGCGCTGTTGACCGCCGACGAGATCGCCTGGTTCGACGCCTATCACGCCCGCGTGCGCGATGTGCTCGCATCGTCGCTCGATGCTGCCACGCGCGCCTGGCTGATCACGGCGACGGCGCCGCTCGGGCCGCGCTAGCGCCGGTTTTGCGGCGTGGAACTTTTGCATTCACTCGACGTTTTTCCCCGCGGGTTGGCTTTTTAGTGAAGCATGATCTTTTCGGAAAACCGGTATCCACTTTTCCGGATCATGCTCAGAAGCGAGGAAACGTCATGCTCTCAACCATTCTCATCGTCGTCCTGATTCTGTTGCTGATCGGCGCGCTGCCGACTTGGCCCTATAGCTCAGGCTGGGGCTATTACCCCGGCGGCGGGCTCGGGCTGGTCCTGATCATCGTATTGATTCTGGCGCTATCGGGCAGAATCTGACACGGGCGGTAACGATCCGCCGCGGTTGGGCGAGAATTGCCTCATGTCGTCGCTGCCGCAAGCGACGAGAAGGTGCGTGGTACCCAGAGTTCGCTCGCGGTCGGCTGGTAGCGGAAAGACAGACCGGTCGCGCAATCCGGCTTGCCGGGGACCGGGGTCGACAGCACCTCCTGCGCCAAAAGGCGCAGTTCGTACATCTGTCCGATGGCAGCGGCGATAGCCGCAGGCCGGCCATTGAAAGTCTCGTGCAACATGCCCAGCAGCATCGTGTAGGAATAAGCGAACATGACCGACAGCCGCCGCGCCCTGGAGCCATCCGGCAGCTTGTTCGGATCGGGATCCCGCTCCATGTTCCAGACGTTGGCGGGATCGAGCGCGACGACCGGTCCGGTGAAAGCGAAATTGTTGTCGGCGCGCGGATCGCGCACCAGTTTGCGGCCCCTTACGATCTCTTCGAACCGGTAGTAGTGCGCCGGCTCGCCTTCCGGGTCGAGCGGCGTCGGCTGGTCGCCGACAGCAGGCGGAGACGGAGCGGGCTTCGTTGTAATCTCGCCATGGACGTAAGCCGTCCATTGGTTTCGCGACTTCAAATCCGGCCGCTCCGGCGTGCCCTCGCCCTGCTTGACGATGATGTCGATGGCGTCGCAGGCCGACTTGGCGTCGACGATCCGAAAAAGCTGGTCCGGCGGGAACCAGGTGTTGTCGACCATTTCCTGGCCGAACCGGGTTTTATCGAAGATGCCATCGCCGAGAAACGTGATGAAAGTTTTCACGACCTCGTAAAATTGTCCGATCGTGATCGACGCCATGTCGCCATTCAGCGCCGCCGTTGCCACCAGGTCCTTGATCGGTA
>Ga0210395_10000888_pt1 | contig 22999 bp, 16 predicted proteins | sample IncBWH4OmetaG_FD_150861 | JGI IMG/M metagenome (GOLD analysis project Ga0210395, IMG submission 150861) | Forest soil microbial communities from Barre Woods Harvard Forest LTER site, Petersham, Massachusetts, United States - Inc-BW-H-4-O ...
CGACGTCGCGTCGATCATCACCTCGGCGCAACGCACCCAGCGTTACGCGCTGGTCGCGCTCCCGGCCTATCTCAAGATCGACACGACCGACAATCTGTTGAGCCCGACCCGGGGGTATCGCGCCGAGCTTTCGGTGACGCCGTCGCATATCTTTTCGGCGGCGGATTTGAATTACGTGACGAGCCTCGTATCGGCCAGCACCTATTGGCGGCTCGGCGACAATGGACGCGCGGTCCTCGCCGGACGCGCGCAACTCGCCTCGCTCGACGGCGCATCGCTGCTCGCACTTCCCGCCGACCAGCGCATCTATGTCGGCGGCGGCGGCACAATTCGGCCCTACGCGTATCAGACGGCGGGCCCGCTCGCCTCGAACAACGATCCGATCGGCGGCAAGTCGAGCCTGGTGCTGAACTTCGAGGCCAGGCTCAAGGTCACCGACACGATCGGGATCGTGCCGTTCCTCGATGCCGGCAGCTATTACGAGAGCAGCGTGCCGCAGCTTGGCCAGCGGCTGTTGTACGGGGTCGGGCTCGGATTGCGCTACTACACCGCCTTCGGGCCGTTGCGCCTCGACCTGGCGACCCCGCTCTACCGGCGCGGCAGCGATTCGCCGATCCAGGTCTACATCAGCCTCGGCGAGGCGTTCTGATGGGTAAAGCTTTGCGCCGGCTCGGCCTCGGCTGCGTCGTCATCGCCGCTGTTCTCGTCGTCGCCTTCGGGCTGCTGCAAACCCGGCCCGGAAAGAATTTGCTCGCCGCCGTGATCGCGCGAATGGCGAGCACCCCAGGCTCCGTCTGGAATATCGATCGGCTCGGCGGGACCGTGCCGTTCCGGATGACCGCACGAAAGATCACTCTCAGCGACGCCGCCGGCAGCTGGCTCAGCTTGCGCGATATCCGGCTCGATCTCGCTGCAGCCGATTTGCTCGCCGGTAGGGTGCGCGTCCGGCTGGCGCGCGCCGGCGAAATCGACCAGGCGCGACGCCCGTCGGGTCCATCCAAACCGCTCGCCGAGGCGCTGCGTGTGCCCCATCTGCCGTTCGCAATGACCGTTGATCGCCTGGTGATCGATCGCTTGGCGCTGGCGCCCCCCGTTCTCGGCGAAAGTGTGGTCGCCACGGTTGCCGGCAGCCTCGCGGCGCGCGGAACAACAGCGCACGCCACCCTCGATGTCCACCGCATTGACGCCGAGCCCGGCAAAATCGCGCTGAACATGAATCTGTCCGGAAGCGAGCCGCGGCTCGGCCTTCGCCTGGAGGCCAGCGAACCTACTGGCCTTGTGCTCGACCGAATATTCGGCCGCACCGACCGCCTGCCGCTCGCCCTCTCGATCGAAGGCGACGGGCCAGTGTCGGACTGGCGCGGCCGATTGACCGCCTCGGCTGGCCCGCGCGCGCGGCTCGATGCCGATCTGGCGCTCGCGGTGGCGAAGGAGACCGTCGTCGGCTTGTCGGCGACGACCGACATGGCCCCGCTGCTGCCGCCCGGCCTCGCCCCGCTGGTCGGTGATCATACGACGCTGGCGCTGCATGCCGCCTTTGGCAACCGGGTCGCGATCGATCGCCTGTTATTCGCCACGGCGTCCGGCACGGTGACCGGCGATGCAGCGTTTGGCGGAAGCGACGACGCGATTGCCGCGCATCTGCGCGCCGATCTGCCCGACTTCTCCGAGCTTGCGGCGATCACTGGCGGCAAGCCCGGCGGGTCGGCGGCGCTGACCGCCACGCTGAGCGGCAGCGAGCGGCACCCGACGGTCAGCGCCGACCTCTCTGCCTCCGGGATCAGGGGGTTCGGTTCCGCCGCCGATGCGGTCGCCGCACATCTGTCGGCGAAGCCGACCGGCGCTCTCGACGACCCGAAGACCCGCATCGCAATTCTCGGGCGGGGTCATGTGAGCGGGCTGGCATTGCCAAAGGGCGGAGCGCTGGCGGCGCGCATTGGCAAACGCATCGACTGGTCGCTCGCCGCGACCGCCGCGCGCGACGCACGCAGCCTTGAGTTGACAAAGTTTACGGTGACGAGCGGCGGCCTCGACCTCGACGCCGCCGGTCATCTCGTTGCCGCCACCGGCGGTGCCGCCGGCACGATAAATTTTGCCGGTACGGCCAATGGCCTTCGGACCGGGGTCGCTGCCGCCGACGCCCTGCTCGGGGAGGCTCCCACCATCGCGGGCGAAATTCGCCGCAACGAAGCTGGCCTGCTCTCCGCGGATAATCTCGCGCTGACCGGCGCCGCCGCCAAGCTCACGGGCAACGCCCGGTTCGATCCCGCCTCGGACGGGGTCAACGCGGCGCTGTCGATCGGCATCCCGCGGCTCGAAGCGCTGCGGCCGGCTCTCGGCATCGAAATCGCCGGAGCGGTCGCGGGTCAGGTCACGGCCCAAGGGCCGCTCCACCGACTGAAAGTGGCGACCGAGATCGACGGGCGGCATATCGCCGTCGGCGGCGCATCGCTCGAGCGGCTGCGGGTCGCGGGGGTCGTCGCCGATTTGTCGCAGCCGAACGCCGCGATCGACGGCCGCTTTCGTGCCGGCGGGCTCGACGGCAGATTGACGCTGGCGGCGGCGCCGATCGGGAATACAGGGCTCTCGCTCGGCAATCTGCGGCTGACCGCGGCGGACAGCACGATCGCCGGCAATCTGCGGATCATCTTCGCCAGCGGGCGGGTCGACGGGTCGCTGATGGGCCGGCTGCCTGACCTGTCGCGCTGGTCGCGGCTTGCCGGCCGGCCGCTTGGCGGCAGCCTCGAGCTGACCGCGGGGTTTACCGCGGCCGGCGCCGGGCAAGGGCTCGACCTCACGATAAACGGAACGCGCCTTGCCGCCGGCGCCTGGGCGATCGGCCGGCTCGCGGTCAACGCACGGCTCGCCAATCTGTGGCGTCACCCCACGGGGTCGGGACGGCTGTCGTTGAGCGCCGTCCAATCCGGCGGCCTCGATTTCTCCACCGCGACCGCGACCTTCGCCAGCCAGGGCCCGGGCCGGTTCGCGTTTCAGGGCAGCGCCGACGGTCGTCCGCTGAGTGCCCTCTTTGCCGGCGAAGCCGGGCTGCTGTCCGACGGCGCCGATCTTCGCCTCGCCCGGCTGACCGGATCGCTCGGCGGCGAGCATTTTGCACTCGAACAGCCGCTCGACCTGCAGCAACGCGGCAGCGGCCTCGCCATGTCAGGCCTGGCGCTGCGCTTCGGACAAGGCCGGATTACCGCAACCGGCGCGCTCAAGGGCGAGGCGCTGGCCTTTTCCTTGAACGCCGCAAATCTGCCGGTCGCCGCCGCGGCGCGGCTCTTCGGTCACCCCGAGGTGCACGGCGATCTCTCGCTCGCAGCGAGCCTCGGCGGCAGCCTGCGCGCCCCGCAAGGGCGTTTCACGCTGAATGCGGCCCGGCTGTCGCTCGCCATCTCGCAGCAGGCGAAGACGCCGCGCCTCGGGCTGACGGTCGAAGGCGATTGGGATGGCCGCGCCGTCGAGGCGAGAGGCCAGGTGACCGGGCTGCGCGGCGACCGGATGGCGTTTACCGGCTCGGTGTCGTTGCTGCTGAACCCGGCGCCGATCGGGATTTCCGTGCCGGCGCAAGGACGGCTCGCCCTCAGCCTGCAAGGATCGGGCGAGATCGGCCACCTCGCCGATCTGCTGCCGCTCGGCGAAGACCGGTTGAGCGGCCAATTCGCCGCCGATGTGTCGGTCGGCGGCACGGTCGCAGCACCATCGGCGAGCGGTCAGTTGCGGCTGACGAATGCGCATTATCAGAATTTCGCGAGCGGTGCGGCGCTGACCGATCTGAAAGCTGATCTGGTGGGCGAGGGCGACCGCTTCGAGCTCGCCTCGCTGTCGGCGGGCGATGGTGCGGGCGGCTCGCTCGAGGCGCAAGGCAGCCTGGTGCTGGGCGGAGCCCTGGGGCCAACCGCGCAATTCTCCGCGAAACTCGCCAATTTCCGCGTCGCCGCGCGCGACGAGGCGTTGGCGACGGCAAGCGGCACCGTTTCGGTCAGCGGTCCGTTGGCGGCGCTCAGGGTCACGGCGCCGCTGACCATCGACCGCGCCGAAATCAACCTGCCGAACAGCCTGCCGCCGAGCGTCGTCGTCTTGAATGTAACCGAGATCAACGGCAGAAAGCCGGCGGCCGGGCAGCAACCGCAAGCGGGGGCGCCCGCGCTTCCGGCAGCGCTCGACATCACCCTGAGGCTGTCCGGGCCGGTGCTGGTGCAGGGTCTCGGCCTCGACAGCCAGTGGGGCGGCCGGCTCAAGATTTCCGGCACCGCCGCCGCGCCCAAAATCGCCGGCAGCCTGGTCGCGAACCGCGGCAGCTACGCGCTTTTGGGCACGAGTTTCCGGCTGACCCGCGGCACGATCACATTCGACGGCACGGCTCGGATCGACCCGGCGCTCGACATCGTTGCCGAGGCGAATGCCGCCGACATTACCGCCGACGTCACGATCGGCGGCTTTGCCTCGGCGCCGAGCGTTACCCTGAGTTCGACCCCACCCTTGCCGCGCGACGAGATCCTCGCGCGTGTGCTGTTCGGCACCGGGGTGAAGCAGATGACGGCGGGGCAAGGGCTGGAATTGGCGCAAGCCGCCGCTACCCTTTCGGGCGGCGGGCCGGGTGTGCTCGACAAATTGCGCGGCGGTCTCGGGCTTGACTGGCTGCGGCTCGGTCAAGGCCCGGCGGGGGCGGCGAGCAGCATCCTCAACCCGAGCGTCGTCACGCCGACGTCGACGAGCACGACGGCAGTCAGCGCCGGCAAATACATCGCTCCCGGGGTCTCGATCGGCGTGAGCCAGGGGGTTTCGCCGCCAACCAGCAAGGTGACGGTTGAAGTCGATCTCGGCCACCACGTGACCGTCGACACCGAAGCCGGGCAAAACAACGGAACCGGGATCGGCTTAAATTACAATTACGACTACTGAGCCATCATCGCGCCGATCACACTATTGTGACCAATCAACAGTGCATCTTTGCCAGGTTTTCGCTCCTCTTTATTCTCGTAAGCGAAATTAAGCATAGGGAGAGCTGGAATGGACGGCACCGAAAGCGGATTAGAAGGCTTGCTGCCGCGCACGGAGTGGACGCGGCGCGGCTTTGTCGTGACCTCGCTCGCCACTGGGTTTGCGCTCTCGGTGCAGCCGGTCTCGGCACAGACCATCCACACTGACAGCGTTGGGCTCGTCGCCGGCGAAGTCAAGGTTCCGGTCGCCGACGGCGCGATCCCGGCCTATCGCGCGATGCCGGAGAAGGGTGGCCCGTTTCCGACGGTACTCGTGATCCACGAAATCTGGGGCGTGCACGAGCACATCCAGGACCTATGCCGGCGTCTCGCCAAGCTCGGCTATTACGCGATCGCCCCCGAATTGTTCGCCCGCGAAGGCAATGCGGCGGCGATCCCCGATGTGCAGCAGCTGATCAAGGCGATCGTCGCCAAGGTGCCGGACGACCAGGCGATGTCCGACCTCGACGCGGCGCTGGTCTACGCTAAAGGTTCCGGCAAGGCCGACACTTCCAAGCTCGCGGTCACCGGGTTTTGCTGGGGCGGTCGGATCGCCTGGCTCTATGCCGCGCATCAGCCGGCGCTGAAGGCAGCGGTCGCGTGGTACGGGGTCGACCGGCCGCACAACGCGCTGCAGCCGAACAACCCGCTCGATGTGATCCCCGACCTGAAATGCCCGGTGCTCGGGCTTTATGGCGGCGCCGACAAGAGCATTCCGCAGACGCTGATCGACCAGCGCCAAGCCGCCTGCAAGGAGGCCGGCAAGACCTGCGACGCAATCGTCTACCCGGATGCGCCGCACGGCTTCAACGCCGACTACCGGCCGAGCTATAGCCCCGACGCCGCCAAAGCCGGCTGGGCCAAGATGCTGGCTTGGTTCAAGCAATACGGCGTCGGCTGACGCAAGATTCGGAGGCTATATCCGCGCCAGCACCGTCTCCTTGAAGCGGCGCATTTCGGCGATCGAGGCGTCGGCCTCGGGGCGCTCGAAATCGATGTCGACGGCGCTGACGCCGAGGTCGCGCAATGCCCGAAAATCGCCGATGAGGTCGGCTGTACCGCCCGAAAAGAGACGGCGTTCGCCGTCGGAGGCTGTGCCCGGCACCGCTTCGCCGTAGCGTTTGACGCGATAGGTCAATGCGGCCCCGGACGGATCGCGCCCGGCCTCTTGGGTGAACCGGCGCAGCCGCGCGATTCCGGCGCGATAGCGCGGCAAGGTGTCGAGCAGGTGGCGGTTGTTGCTGCCGATCGGATACCACGCGTCGCCAAAACGCGCGGCGCGTCGCAACGCCGGCGCGCTTTCGCCGCCGACCCAAATCGGCGGATGCGGTTTTTGCACCGGCTTCGGCTCGAACAATACGTCGCCAAATTTGACCCAATCGCCGTGATGGTGCGACGCCGCCTCGGTCCATAGGGTGCGGAAGGCGCGGAGGTACTCGTCGGTCACCGCACCGCGCGCGGCAAAAGGTGTCACCGCGACCGCATCGAATTCGGCTTCGAGCCAGCCGGCGCCGATGCCGACGACGAGCCGGCCGCCCGACAGCACGTCGATCGTCGCCAGCATCTTGGCGGCGAGCACCGCCGGCCGGTAGGGCACGACCATGACCGCCAATACCAGCCGAATGCGCGAGGTCTTGGCGGCGATAAAGGCGGCAGCCGTCAGTTGGTCGTGGCGCCGCTGGGGCCCGTGACCAAAGAATTCGCCGCTCTCGGAATAGGGATAGCCCGGCGCCTTGAGGTTCGGCAGCAGGATGTGGTCGGTCAGGGTCAGATAGTCGTAGCCGAGGGCTTCGCCTTCCCGCGCGATCCGGATCACCGTGTCGGGGTCGGACAGCGGACCGCTGATCGGCAGGTTGAACCCTATCTGCATCGCTTTCTCCGGGCCGGGGTCTTGGCGCACAATAGCCGACGCGCGAAACTCCGCGCTATTCCGCGCTTGGTTGCGGGGGAACGCGGCGATGGAGAGGGCCGTCCAATGCAGCTCGGATTTATCGGCACCGGCACAATGGGGACGCCGATCGCCGGCTGTCTGATCGACGCCGGCCACAGCCTCGCCGTCTACGACATCCGTTCCGAAGCGACGCAAGTGCTTGCCGGGCGCGGCGTCAATGCCGTCGGCAGTCCGCGCGAGGTCGCCGAAAGGAGCGAGGTCGTGTTCACCTCGCTGCCCGGCCCGGACGAGATGCAAAGGGCGGTGCTCGACTCCGAGACCGGCGTCCTAGCCGGGCTGCGCCAGGGCGGGTGCTATATCGACCTGACCACCAACGCGCCACCGGTCGCGCGCGAGGTCGCGGGGGCCTGCCGCGCCAAGGGCGTCGACATGCTCGACGCGCCGGTCAGCGGCCGCCCGCCCGGCATGACCGTGATGGTCGGCGGCGACGAGGCCGTCTTTGCCCGCTCCCGGCCGCTGTTCGAGGCGATCGCGCGCAACGTCTTTTATGTCGGCGCGGCGGGTGCCGGCTGCATCGCCAAGCTTGTCACCCAGTATCTTGGCTACACCAATTTCGTCGCAGCACTTGAAGGCCTGCTGATCGGCGCCAAGGCCGGCGTCGATCCCGGCATTCTGGCACAGATCGTGCCGTTCAGCGCCGGCGCCAGCCGCACCTTCGACAATATCCCGCGCTCGGTGCTGTCGGGCGCCTTTACCGCCGGCGGCACGCTCGACATCGTCGCCAAGGACCTCCATCTGGCTTGCGGTCTCGCCCGCGAGGTCGCCGCCCCGGCCAATCTCGGCCTGCTCGCCCACGACGTATTGCACCGCGCCCAGGACCAGGGCTGGGGCAAGGACGGTTTTCCGATCGCCGCCCGCATCCTCGAAGCGATGGCCGGCCACGAGCTGCGCTCAGAGATCGGGCAGCATGCGGCGAACTATCAGATAGCCGATCCGCGCCGCGCTCCCAATGAGTCGCGCGATTGAGGCTGCGCGGAACACCAGTGTAGTTGTTGCCGTGCAGGCGTCGCCCGATTCCATGCCGCCGGGACAAATCCCGACAATCAAGATTCCTTTTTAACACCCTCTTTAGATTTAGAGCGCAACTCCTGCTTGCCTTGTAACGCTGTTCGTGCCATTATCGAGGGCCGGCAATTAACGGTATTTCGTCCGCGAAATGGATAGTTCAGCCGAGACCTCAACGGCACCTTTTGAACCTGGTCGAGAGCGGAGCTGCCCGATAGAGCAGGCAACAACCGCGTGGGCGCGTGCGAACGCCACGGCCCGGTGCTGACGCGCCGGCTTCGCTTTACCGTAGTAGAAAAGAGAACAAGGATGAATAAAGACAGCCCTGGCGGCTGTTATCCGTTGCTCGCAGCAGCGCGCAGAAAATCGGCCGGGGCAAGATACGGCCGGCCAGGCAACCCGCGATGCCTGCATCGGTTGCTCGGAATGCCCGCAGGTGTTGCTGCGTCATGGTGAACCCAACCTCACCGCCGGTCGCGGCGGTATCGGGTCTAGCCTCGTCGGCCCGCGACTGGATAGTGGCCAGCGCCGCTCTTGCCGTCGGGCTTTGCTCGTTTGCGATCATCTTTCGCCCGGAGATCGCGACGGCGTTCGGCGTGTGGCGCAACTCGGACGCCTATAGCCATTGCTTCCTGGTTCTCCCGGTGGCGCTCTATCTCGCCTGGGATCGCCGCGCCTTGGCGAGGGCCACCCTGCTGCGCCCGGCGCCGGGGATCGCCCTGCTGGCAATCCCGGCGGCCGCGGCGTGGTTTGCGGCAGACCGGCTCGGGCTCATGGAAGGCCGGCAGCTGATGGCCTTGACCTTGTTCCAAATCATGGTCGCGGCTCTGTTAGGATCGCGTATGTGGCGTGCCTTTGCCGCGCCGCTGCTCTATCTGTTCTTCCTGGTGCCGTTTGGCGAGTTTCTTGTCCCGCCATTGCAGAATCTTGCTGTCCATTTCACCAGGGCCGGCCTCGACCTATTCGGCATTCCAAATTTTACCAACGGGATTACCATCGAAATCCCGGAAGGGACGTTTCTCGTCCACCAGGCCTGTTCCGGCTTGAGATTTCTAATCGCGACGATCGCGTTCTCGGTGCTCTACGCCTGCCTCATCTATACGAGCCCTGTTCGTCGCATCCTGTTCGTCGCCCTCTCATTCGCCGTCGCCGTTATCGGTAACGACTTGCGCGTCCTTGGAATCGTCCTGATCGCCCATTTCATCGGCAACACTCAGGCAGTCGAAACCGATCATGTCCTCTGGGGGGGATTCTTCTATGTGATTATCCTTTCGGCGCTGATCTTGATCGGGTTGCCGTTCAGGCAGGAACGACCCGCGCCGGTTCGGGCAAATCCACTTATTTCGGGCGGCACGACCGGCGCGTCGATAATTGCACTTACGGTGATGATCTTGCTCGCCACCATGCCGCGGCTCGCCGCCGATTATCTCGACGAGCTGGGGGCCGGTGCTGCGGTTGCGGCAGATATCGCGGCGCCGGCGCTGCCCGGGTGCATGACGGTTTTGCTGCCGGCGCCGCCGCCCGGTGCAACGGACGAGAACGGCTTGGGCGCGGGCGTCTTGCATCCCATCGGCTACCGATGCGGCGGCGATCTTTTTGTTGTCACCTTACGCCGCTACTCGCCGCGAATAGGCGCGCGGCCGCTTTTCTTGTCGTTGCGGGCCGCAGAGGCGCCCCCCGACGCCGATATTATCCGGCAGACCGACGGTATCCGTGCAGGCGGCCGCCTTGACGCTCCGCTGTGGCGCGTGACCGAGTCCCAAACAGACGGCCGTTACGCGGCGATCGCCACCGCGCTCTGGCTCGACGGCCGTCCGGCCGCGGCCGGGATCGCGGGCCGGGCGAACCAGGCCCTGAATACCCTGCGGCCTTCGCCGGTCTCCCCGGTGGTCGCCGTCATCAGCCATTCCTCGGGAGAGGGCCCGAATAATGCCCGGCGCGCTCTCGACCGCTTTCTTGACAAGACCGCGCCATTCTCAGAATTGGTCGGCGCATTCCTTTCGCAATCGCAATCCGTTCGCGGCGGGCGCTGAAAGCCGGCGCGGGGGGCGCCGGCCTCATTTCACGCCTCGGGGCTCCGGGCGACCGCCGTGACGAGGTCTTCGGCCGGCGCCGCGGAGCCGCCTGCTGCCACTGCCCTGAAAGCCTCGATCGCGAGCATCCACTGGGCTATGACCTTTTGTGCGACCTCATCCCAGGATTGCGTCGAGACGTGAGCGCGAATTCGCCGCGGGTCCCAGTCGCGCGTCAACGCGGCGACCATGCTTTCGGCCAGCGCCACTCCGTCCTCCGGATCGTCGACCAGAATTCCGGCGAAGGGCGGCACCATGCGCTCGACGTCGCCGACTTTCGTCGCCACCACCGGCCGCCCGCAGGCCATCGCCTCCAGGATCACATTGGGGCAGCCCTCGAAGTCGCTGGCGAGAACGAATGCGTCGGCGGCCGCGAGCCACAGCGCGACATCGTCCGGGGGCTGCGCCCCGACAAACCGGACGCGTTCCGCCACGCCCAGATCCCGCGCGAGCGCCTGAAGCTCGGCGCTGTTGTCCTCTTCGGCTCCGCTGCCGCCGACGATTGCCAGGTGCGCATCAGAGCAGGTTTCGACGAGCCGCGGCAGACTGCCGATCACCCGGTGAAAGCCCTTGCGCGGCGAGAGATGGCCGACGGAAACCAAGAGCCGCCCACCCGTCGCCAGGCCCAGACCGGTTCGTGCCGCGGTGCGATCGATCATCCGGAAGCGCTCGCTGTCGACGCCGTTTGCAATCGTTACGACGCGATTGCCCGGAACGCCACCCTGCCGCGCGCGGTCCGCGAGGGTCTCGGCGACCGCGATCACCCGCTGCGCCCGGCGGATGGCCCAATCGCAAAGCCGCCGCAACAGCGGGTAACGCGACCACTGAACGATCGTTCCGCGAAGCGTGATGCAGACCGGACGGCGGAACCACCAGCCGAGAAGCACCGCCGCGAACCCATCGGGATAGGCAAAATGCGCATCGATCAGATCGAAATCGAAGGTCTTGCGCAACCGCGCGACATCGCGAACGGTGGCGAGGAACAAGAAAAATCCACGAAAACTCATCAAGATTTTCGGAATATACCAGAAGCGGGGATGCCGGACGGAAAGGATCGGCATCACTTCAGGCGCTCTGGCTTGGCGACGAGCTATAAGGTGCCACGGCACGGGCGTCACCACATGGATGTCCGCCAATGCGGCAAGATGTCGAATACGCTCGAGCACAAAGGTGCCGTGCAGTGGTCGCCACGGATTTGGAAAAACCAGAGTGAATACGAGCACGCGCAGCCGGCGAGGGGGTCGCGCCGAAGCCCCCGCAGGCGCCGGCCGCGAAGCGTCGTCTTGTCCGGTCACTGTATCCGTCTCCGCCAGAACCGTATCATACGAGTCTGATAGCATCAGTGAAGCGACGACAGGGGTCGCGAGCGACGTCCCCCGGAGCCCGTCGGCTCAATTTTTGTCATCTCTCGGCGTGGCCTTGTCGTATTGACCGCAATGCACCATCTAAGTAAAACTGTTACAGCTGTCTTACATAACATGTATATCACATTATTACTAAGACATGGTGAAGCAATCGCAAACCTCGGATCGCTCGGGGCAGCACTCGATGCTGTTGCCGCGGGCCGTTGGCGCCTGATGCGGGCGTGAGCGAACATGTGTGGGATTGCGGGTTTCCTTGACCTCAAACGCCGGTTCAGCCAGCCGCAGGCGGCCGAATTGGCGCGCACGATGGCCGATCGGCTCACCCACCGTGGCCCCGATGCGGGCGGCAGTTGGGCCGATCCGGCGGCCGGGGTCGCCCTCGGCTTTCGCCGGCTCGCCATCATCGACCTCAGCGCCGCCGGCGCCCAGCCGATGGTCTCCGCGAGCGGCTGCTCGGTCCTGGCCTATAATGGCGAAGTCTACAACCCGGAGGAGTTGCGGCCCGAGCTCGAAGGGCGCGGCATCCGCTGGCGCGGCCACTCCGACAGCGAGGTGATCCTCGAGGCGTTCGAAGCCTGGGGCGTGGTCGCGACCGCGAAACGCCTGATCGGCATGTTCGCGCTGGCCTGGTGGGATGGCCGAACCCGCACCCTCTGGCTGCTGCGCGATCGGATCGGCAAAAAGCCGCTCTATTATGGCCATTTCGACGGCACCATCCTGTTCGGCTCGCAGCTCAAGGCGCTGATGGCGCACCCGGCCTGCGATCGCACGATCGATCGCGACGCGGTGGCCGCCTATCTCCGCTTCGGCTGCTACCCCTCGGCGCATTCCGTGCTCCAGGGTGTGCGCCAGCTCAAGCCCGGCACCGCGGTCGCGATCCCGGCCGACGGCCACCGCCGCGGCGAACCGGCCGAGCATGTCTACTGGGACGCGTACGAAGTTGCCGCTCGGCCGCCGGCGGCGCCAAACGGCCAAGATCCGACCGACGCGCTCGAACACCTGCTGGCGGACGCGGTGCGCCGGCGCATGGTTGCCGACGTCCCGCTCGGCGCATTTCTCTCGGGCGGCATCGACAGCTCTACCGTGGTCGCGCTGATGCAGAAGCAGAGCGCGCGACCGGTCAAGACCTTCTCGATCGGCTTCAACGAGGAGCGCTACAACGAAGCGCCCTACGCCAAGGCAGTGGCGGAATATCTCGGCACCGACCACACCGAACTCTACGTCCCGCCCGAGGCGGCACTCGAGCTGATCCCGCAGCTGGCGGAATGGTACGACGAACCTTTCGCGGATGCCTCGCAGATCCCGACCTTGCTGGTATCCGAGCTGGCGCGTCGCCACGTGACCGTGGCGCTCTCCGGCGATGGCGGCGACGAGCTGTTCCACGGCTATCCCTGGTACCAGTTTGGCGCCCGGCTCGGCGGCGTCGCCGGAGCCTTGCCGCTGGCGGCGCGCCGCAGCTTGGCTTTCCTCCTGACCGTGCCGAGCCCCGCTGCCTGGGACTCGTTGGCGCGTCTGGCGCCGGGGGCGAGGCGACCGGAACGGCTCGGCGACCGGGCGCACAAGCTTGCCGCGTGGATAAGTCTGCCGAGCCAGGACCTGCTGTTTCGCGAAATCCGCAGCCTATGGTCGGAGCCGGAAGCGCTGGTGCCCGGTGCGATCGAGCCGGTGGACCCGATCTGGATGGGTGCGGCGGCGAACGCGGTCCCCGACTTCCTCGACCGCATGCCGATGATCGACCTGCTCACCTATTTGCCGGACGACATCCTGACCAAGGTAGACCGGGCAACGATGGCGGTGGGTCTCGAGGGACGGTGCCCGATCCTCGATCATCGCGTCGTCGAATTCGCGCTCGGCCTGCCGCGGGAATACAAGATCGCGGGAGGGCGGACAAAGATCCTCCTCAAAAATGTGTTGGCGCGGCATCTGCCGCGGGCATTGTTCGAACGGCCCAAACAGGGGTTCGAATCGCCGATAGCGGACTGGCTTCGCGGTCGCCTCAGGGATTGGGCGGAGGACCTGCTCGACCCGGCGGCAATGCGCGCCGACGGTTTGCTGGACCCCGCACCGATCCGGCAGAAATGGCTGGAGCACCAGTCGGGCCGCCGCAATTGGCAATCCGCCGTGTGGAACGTGTTGATGTTCCAGGAATGGAAACGCCGCTGGGCCTGATCGCAGCGAGGGCGTATGCGAGTTTGGGTTTCGGCGGTTTTTGCAAACCGGCGTTTATCAGGGGTCGGCGTTGCGGATTCTTTACAGCCATCGCGTTCAGTCCCATGACGGGCAGGGTGTGCACATCGACGAGCTCGTGAACGCGATGCGTTGCGCCGGCAACGAGTTAGTGGTCGTCGGGCCAAGTGTTTATCGGAAAGGGGAACTCGGTGGCGAGAGCGCGCTCGTTGCCGTCATCCGAAGAGTACTCCCGGCCGCTTTGATCGAACTGGCGGAGATCCAGTATAATCTACCCGCTTTTCTGCGTCTGCGGCGCGCCTATAAGGCCTTCGCGCCCGATTTTGTCTATGAGCGCTACAACCTCTACCATCTCGCCGGGATGTTGCTGAAGCGGTGGGATCGCGTTCCTTTTTATCTTGAGGTGAATTCGCCGCTCGCCGAGGAACGGGGGCGCTTTGGCAAGCTCAAGCTCCATCACCTGGCAAAGGCGCTCGAAGGATTGGTTTGGCGTTCCGCCGACAGAATTTTTGTCGTAACCGAGGTGCTCAAGGGGATCGTTGTCGCTAGCGGGGTAGAGCGCGAGCGGATCACTGTCGTCCCGAACGGCGTCGATCTTGACGCCTTTCCTGCCGCGCCTTATCGGGCCAAGCCGGGTCCGATAACCATCGGCTTTATCGGTTTTGTTCGGGATTGGCATGGTCTCGACGCGGTCATTGCCGGGCTCGCCCAGCCTTCCGATCCGCCGATCCGCTTGATCGTGGCCGGCGACGGTCCGGCGCGGCCCGCCCTCGAGCGGCAGGCGCAGGCACTTGGCGTCGCCCGTCTCGTACAATTCATCGGGGTTCAGCAACGCCAAAGCGTCCCGGATCTGATCCGCGGCTTCGACATCGCGTTACAGCCGCAAGCGGTTGCCTACGCATCGCCGCTCAAGCTGTTCGAATACATGGCCGGCGGCCGCGCCATCGTCGCGCCCGCGCAGCCGAACATTCGTGAAATCCTCAGCGACGGCGAGACCGCGATCTTGTTCGATCCCCAAGACCCCGCCGCGTTGTGGCGCGCGATCCGGCGCCTCGCCGCCGATCCGCAATTGCGCGAGCGGCTCGGGTATGCCGCCCGGCTTGCTCTCGAAGCAGCCGACTATACCTGGCAGGCGAACGCCGCGCGGGTCACGTCGGCGGTCGCGAGCGATCTGGCACGACCCTCGGTCTCCGCGAGCGTCGAGCCCGCTCTCGATCCTCCTGGATGATGCGGACCACGATGAACACAAAAAAGCCGGTTAGCCCAAGGAGCAGAAACGCTTGAAATTCGTCGACCATCGCAGCCTCCTAGATTCACGCACCAATTCGCCGGCCAAACGGCGCTGCGACGGCCCGTAGCGCGTTCTCCCGATAAAGATAGTTGCGGTCGCAATAAAGTTAGGTGAAAAATCTTCCGTCGCGGTTGATCGGCGATGAAGCGATTGCTCCCCGCGCAAAGTTCGGCCGGCATCACCCCTTCCTTCGCGCTTTCGGAACCCGCCCGAAGCTGATGCCGCCCGTCCTGCTCCACGTATTTCCGACCCTCGCCGTCGGCGGCCAGCAGACCCGGTTCGCGACGATCGCCAACCATTTCGGCGGAGATTTCCGCCATCGGCTGATCAGCCTTGACGGCCAAGACGCGGCCATCGCCCTTCTCCACTCCGGCATCGATTATGTTTTGCTGCCGGCCCCAGCGCAGAGCGCGAAGCCGCTCGCCCGCCTCCGCGGGATCGCCGCAGTCACCGCACGGGCGGGCGCCGACCTCCTCGTTACCTACAATTGGGGGGCGATCGAGTGGGCGATCGTCAATCGCATCCGCTTTCGCCGGCCGCACGTTCACCTGGAAGACGGTTTTGGCCCGGATGAAGCCGACGGTCAGCTGGGGCGTCGAGTTTTAACCCGGCGGCTTACCCTGTCGAAGTCAACCGTGGTGGTCCCGTCGCGCAATCTCGCGGAAATCGCCCGCACCCAGTGGCGGCTCGATCCAAAGCGCGTGGTTTACATCCCGAATGGCATCGATCCTCGCCGCTTTGACGGCATCCCCGCGGGTGGCGCGCCGTTTTTCGATCGGCGCGCCGAAGAATGCGTGATCGGCTCTTTCTCGCCATTGCGCCGGGAAAAGAATCTCGGGCGATTGCTGGAAGCTTTCGCCGAGGTCGTCGCAACCTCGTCCGGGTCAATCCGCCTGGTGATTTGCGGGGACGGCCCCGAGCGCCCAGGTCTCGGCGACCTGGCAGACCGGCTCGGCGTCGCGGATCGGATTACCTTCACCGGCCATGTCCCAAAGCCGGAGGCGGTGATGGGCGCTTTCGACCTCTTTGCCATGACCTCCGATACCGAGCAGATGCCATATGCCGTCGTCGAGGCGATGGCGGCGCGGTTGCCGGTCCTGGCTACCGCGGTCGGGGACATCGCGGCGATGGTCGGCGACGAGAACCGCCCTTTCATCATCGCACGCGACGACCAGCGCCACCTCGTTGCAGCGCTCGCGCGGCTGTGCGGTGATCAAGCGCTCCGCCGCCGGCTCGGAAACGCCAATCGCGTTCGCGTGGAGCAAAGTTTCTGCATCGCTCCGATGGCCGACGCTTTTCGCCAAATCCTGATTGACGCCGCCGGGCGGCCGCGCCTGCGGTAGGCCCAGCAAACGTAGCTTTTAGGCCGAGACGTTCGATAAGCTTGGCCCGGGCAGGATTTGGTGCTGCCCTCGTGCGCCGGGTCGCCAGCGAGAGCCGGCGGTTGCGCCGGGTTCGGCGCTGTGTTAGGGAACCGCCCGGCGGCTTTGCCCGGCGGCGGTGGCTGGGCGCGATCCGAAAACAACAAGGAACGCTGCTACGGCTTCTCGCCGGTGCGGCTATCGAGGACTGCTGTACATTGCCCTCCGAAACGACCGGCGTCTCAGCCCTGGCCGAGCGGTATGCGACGGCGCTGTTCGATATCGCCGACGAACGCCGCGCGCTCGACGAGGTCGCGGCGGATCTGCGCCAGCTGCGGGCGATGGTCGCGGCAAGCGCCGATCTAATGCGCCTCGTACGCAGCCCGGTGCTGTCGCGTCACGACCAGGCCCGCGCCGTGGCAGCGTTGGCGCTGCGCGCCGAATTGTCGCCGCTGGTCCGCGATTTTCTCGCCGTCGTCGCCCGCAACCGGCGGCTGTTTGCGGTGCCTTCGATGATCGACGGGTTTCTTGCTATGCTCGCGGCGCGCCGCGGCGAGGTCACCGCCGAGGTGGTCGCGGCCCAGCCGTTGACCGAGGCCCAGCTCGACGCGTTGAGCGAGCATCTGCGGCGCACCGTCGGGCGGCGGGTTTTCGTCGATGCGCGGGTCGATCAGCGGCTGATCGGCGGGATGATCGTCAAGGTCGGCTCGCGCATGGTCGATGCCTCGGTCGAAAGCAAGCTGCGCCGTCTGCAACTGGCGATGAAAGCCTAGGCTGAAGAGGGTTTCATGGAAATTCGCGCGGCAGAGATTTCGGCGATCCTCAAGCAGCAGATCGCCAATTTCGGCAGCGAGGCGGATGTCGCCGAGGTCGGCCAGGTGCTGTCGATCGGCGACGGCATCGCCCGCATCTACGGCCTCGACCAGGTCCAAGCCGGGGAGATGGTGGAATTCCCGAACGGCGTGCGCGGCATGGCGCTCAACCTCGAAAGCGACAATGTCGGCGTCGTCGTGTTTGGCGAGGACAGCGGCATCGGCGAAGGCGACACCGTCAAGCGCACCAGCGCCATCGTCGACGTACCGGTCGGGCGCGGGCTCTTGGGCCGCGTCGTCGACGCGCTCGGCGAACCGATCGACGGCAAGGGACCGCTCGTCGATGTGCAAAGGACGCGGGTCGAGGTCAAGGCGCCGGGCATCGTCCCGCGCCGTTCGGTGCACGAGCCGGTGCAGACCGGGTTGAAGGCGATCGACGCGCTGGTTCCGATCGGCCGCGGCCAGCGAGAGCTGGTCATCGGCGACCGCCAGACCGGCAAGACCGCGGTCGCGATCGACGCCGTCCTGAACCAGCGCCCGGTCAACGCCGGCAGCGACGAGCGGGTCAAGCTCTACTGCATTTACGTCGCGGTCGGGCAAAAGCGCTCGTCGGTCGCCCAGATTGTCAAGACCTTGCAGGATTACGGCGCGCTCGAATACTCGATCGTCGTGGCCGCGACCGCATCCGAGCCGGCGCCGCTGCAATATCTCGCCCCCTATGCCGGTTGTGCCATGGGCGAGTTCTTTCGCGACAACGGCATGCATGCGCTGATCATCTACGACGATCTGTCGAAGCACGCGGTCGCGTATCGCCAGATGTCGCTGTTGCTGCGCCGCCCGCCCGGGCGCGAGGCTTATCCGGGCGACGTCTTCTACCTCCATTCGCGGCTGCTCGAACGCGCCGCCAAAATGAACGAGGATCACGGCGCCGGCTCGCTGACCGCGTTGCCGATCATCGAGACCCAGGCGGGCGATGTGTCGGCCTATATCCCGACCAACGTGATCTCGATCACCGACGGTCAGATCTTTCTCGAAACCGAGCTGTTTTATCGCGGCATTCGCCCCGCCATTAATGTCGGTCTGTCGGTCAGTCGGGTCGGATCGGCGGCGCAGATCAAGGCGATGAAGCAGGTCGCCGGGCGCATCAAGCTCGAACTCGCGCAATACCGCGAGATGGCCTCCTTCGCCCAGTTCTCCTCGGATCTCGACGCGTCGACCCAGCGGCTGCTGGCGCGCGGCGCGCGGCTCACCGAATTGCTGAAGCAGCCGCAATTCTCGCCGATGCCGGTCGAGGAGCAGGTGGTGGTGATCTTTGCCGGCACTCGCGGCTATCTCGATCAGGTCGAGGTCGGCGCCGTGACCCGCTTCGAAACCGCGATGCTCGGCGAGATCAGGGCCGACCACGCCGATCTGCTGGAAGCGATCCGCAGCAAGCAGGAGGTCACCCCCGAGGTCGACAAAGCGCTCGTCGAGTTTCTCGACCGCTTTGTCAAAACCTTCGTGTGAGATTGCGTTGTCATTGCCAGCGCAGCGAAGCAATCAAGCAATCCCCTGCCGCTTGTGTCTCATCCCATCGAGATTGCTTCGTTGCCGGCGGCTTCTCGCAATGACATGACCGAGCGTGCCCGATGCCGAGCCTGAAGGACCTGCGGATCCGCATCCGCAGCGTCCAGTCGACGCAAAAGATCACCGCGGCGATGAAGGTCGTCGCCGCCTCGCGGCTGCGCCGGGCGCAGGAGCAGGCCGAAGCGGCGCGCCCCTATGCGCAGCGGATGGAGCGGGTCCTCGCCTCGCTCGCCGCGCGGATGACGGGGCTGCCGACCGCACCGCCGTTGCTCGTCGGCACCGGCAAGGACGAAACCCATCTGATCGTCGTCGCGACCTCCGATCGCGGCCTCGCCGGCGGCTTCAACGCCTCGATCCTGCGCGAAGCGCGGCGCCGCATCCGCGAGATCGAAGCCGCCGGCAAGCGGGTGATGATCCTGACCGTCGGGCGCAAGGGGCGTGACGGATTGCGCCGCGACTACGGGCGGATGATCCACGACAGCCTGACCGATATCGGCCGCCGTCATTTGTCGTTCCCCGAGGCGCGCGACATCGCCGAGCGCATCCTGGTGCTGTTTCGTGCCGGCTCGTTCGATGTCTGCACGATCGTCTACAACCGTTTTCGTTCGGCGATCACCCAGATCGTCACGGCGCAGCAGCTGATCCCGTTTCCGATCGCGGCCGAGGACAGCAGGGCCTCGCCGGCGACGGCGGGGGTTTACGAATTCGAGCCGTCGGAAGAGGAGATCCTCGGCGAGCTGCTGCCGCAGAACCTCGCGGTGCAAATCTATACGGCGCTCTTGGAAAACGCGGCGAGCGAGCAGGGTGCGCGGATGACGGCGATGGACAACGCCACCCGCAACGCCGGGGATATGATCGCCCGCCTCACCTTGAACTATAACCGCACGCGGCAGGCGGCGATCACCAAGGAGCTGATCGAGATCATCTCCGGCGCCGAGTCGCTGCGCGCTGCCTAGATCGATATGAAATCGGCGAAGACTACCCCGTCATTCCCGCGAAAACGGGAACCGGAGCCTGCCTCCCTGATTTCGCCATTGGCAGGCCCTAGCCTGAACAGCAGGGCGAAAACCCATCGCTCGCCACCGACCCCCGCTCGCAGCGGGGTGACGAAACTCAGCCGCTGAGAACCTCACGGGAATTTGCTGCACATGGCCAGAAACAGCATCGGTACGATCACACAGGTCATCGGCCCGGTCGTCGACGTGCATTTTGACGGCGAATTGCCGGCGATCCTGCATGCATTGCACGTCGACCGTCCGGGCAGCAAACTGGTCCTCGAAGTAGCCCAACAGGTCGGCGAGAATGTCGTGCGCACGATCGCGATGGACACCACCGACGGGCTGGTGCGCGGGACCCATGCGGTCGACACCGGCGAGCCGATCATGATGCCGGTCGGGCCGGAAACCCTGGGCCGCATCCTCAACGTCATCGGCGAACCGGTCGACGAACGCGGCCCGGTGGTGACCAAATTGCGCTCGCCGATCCACCGGTCCGCGCCCGAATTCACCGACCAGTCGACCGAGGCCGAAATCCTGGTTACCGGGATCAAGGTCGTCGATCTGCTGACGCCTTACGCGAAGGGCGGCAAGATCGGGCTGTTTGGCGGCGCCGGGGTCGGCAAGACCGTCATCATCATGGAGTTGATCAACAACATCGCCAAAGCGCATGGCGGCTACTCGGTGTTTGCCGGTGTCGGCGAGCGCACCCGCGAGGGCAACGACCTCTATCACGAGATGATGGAATCGGGCGTCATCAACCCCGAAGGGCCGGGGTCGAAGGCCGCACTCGTCTATGGCCAGATGAACGAGCCGCCCGGGGCGCGAGCGCGCGTCGGTCTGTCCGGGCTGACTGTTGCCGAATATTTCCGCGACGAGGAGGGCCAGGACGTCTTGTTCTTTGTCGACAACATTTTCCGCTTTACGCAAGCCGGCTCCGAGGTGTCGGCGCTGCTCGGCCGGATTCCGTCGGCGGTTGGCTATCAGCCGACTTTGGCAACCGATTTGGGGACCTTGGAAGAGCGCATCACCAGCACGAAAAAGGGGTCGATCACTTCAGTGCAGGCGATCTACGTGCCCGCCGACGATTTGACCGACCCGGCGCCCGCCACGACCTTCTCTCATCTCGACGCGACCACGGTTCTGTCGCGCCAGATCGCCGAGCTCGGCATCTATCCCGCGGTCGACCCGCTCGATTCGACCTCGCGCATGCTCGACCCGCGGATCGTCGGCGACGAGCATTACCAGGTCGCCCGCGACGTGCAGCGCGTCTTGCAGACCTACAAATCATTGCAGGACATCATCGCGATTCTTGGCATGGACGAGTTGTCGGAGGAAGACAAGCTGACCGTCGCTCGAGCCCGCAAAATCCAACGCTTTCTGTCGCAGCCCTTCCACGTCGCCGAGGTATTCACCGGCACCCCCGGTGTCCTTGTAAACCTTGAGGACACGATCAAAGGCTTTAAGGGCATCGTCGCCGGAGACCACGACGACCTGCCGGAAAGCGCCTTTTACATGGTCGGCACGATCGACGAAGCCGTCGACAAGGCGCGCAAGATGGCGGCGGAGGCCGCCTGATGCCGGTCCGATACGACAGCTCCCCGTGGGCGGGCTCGTCCCGGCCATCCACGTCTTTCGTCGCCGCGTCAAAACGTAGGTGCCCGGATCAGGGCCGGGCAAGGGGCACGTATAACGGTATTAGCCTGTTGCCTAGAGATGCCTGACCAGGTGAACTTCGAACTGGTGACGCCCGAGCGCATGGTGCTCTCGGAAATGGTCGACATGGTCGTAGTGCCCGGCACCGAGGGCAATTTCGGCGTGTTGCCGGGCCATGCGTTGCTGATCTCGACAATCCGGCCGGGGACGATCGAGGTTTATCGGGGCCAGGCGGTGATCCGCCGCATTTTTCTCGTCGGTGGCTTTGCCGAGGTGACACCGGAGCGCTGCACCGTGCTCGCCGACGAGGCGATCCCGACCGAAGAACTCGACCGCGCCGCGGTTGGATCCGAGCTGCAGGTCATCGAGGGCAATCTGCCGAGCCTGCGCGAGCAGGTCGCACGCGCTTCTGGCACCGATCGCGAGCGGCTATTGATCGAGCTCCGCGGTCTCGAACGCGCCGAAGCCGTCGCCCAAGCCAAACTGCAGGCGCTCGCCGAAGCGGCCCGCTGACCCGCGTCCTATCTACCGTGCTGCCTGCGCCAACCTTCCCAATCGACCGGCTGCGAACCTTGACATTAAGCTAGTGACGCGCTCTGTGAAGATCACGAGGTTCGCGCAGTCGAAACGCGCGCTTGGTACGATCAAGCTGTCAAATTCCAGGAAATAGGCAGCGGCTGCGATCGCTTGGGTTGCTTGATACTCGAATGTGTGATAACGGGCACTTTCAACGCCCAGAGCTACAAGGCTCTCGGTGCTGGCAAACCTCAGCGTTCTTTCGGTCTCCACTTCAATAAGGTGAATCTCGTGTTCTATGCGGCTTGGCCAAACCGGTTCCAACGAAAGCCGGTACCCGATCTCCGCAAGTGCCCCATTGCGCCCCAGACTCGTGTATAGAACTTCGAATTCGTCGCTTGGGCTCCAGCGTCCGTGCGCAGTCGAGCCGCGCAACGCTTCCCTGCCTTTGCGGGTGACGCGCCAAACCTCACCTCTGAAAGGTTCGGGGTTTATCGCCTCAAGCGCGTCGAGGATGCCCCTGTCGTGAACCGGCCGCCGGCCAATCATGCTCAGGTATAGGTGCCTTGATCGAGACTCTCTATGACCGCAAGCACCTGGTCCGCTCGACCGGCGTGGATCAGATCTATTGCTCGTTCACCGTTCAGCAAGGGATGCTTCGAATACAACCAGATTCGAGTTTCATCCGGCGAGTAGAACTCTGCTAGCCGATCGACGACATAGCGGAGGTCTGAGATTACGAGCTGGGTCTTTGGGTGCGGAAATGCTTTGCCCGATGTCCACCGTGACACCGTGGCTGGCGACACTGCGGCGATATTGGCTACGTCCGTGCCCTTCAGCCCACCCCGCTCTTTTAGATCGTCCAATATCTTGGAAACTGCGCTGGCCATGCTTACCGCCCAAGCACCGCGGCAACAGCTCCTCCGCCTCCGCGAAATCCAACAGGGAGGGAGCGCGTGGCTATGCCGTCCTGCGAATGAAGGTCGTCCAAAGCGTCCCGAAATCGCACCAATCGTTTTCTTGCGTCGTCGACAAGTCGCTTGGTGTCGTCATCGGCGATCTTCAGCCTTGCGCCGAGACGCGCTGAGCGAACCCCAGGCTCCACATGGTGTAACAGGAAATGCTCGGCCCGCCGCACATCTGGAACTACCGACAGACCATCTAACTGACGGCTGCGCTGTGTTATGAAATGCGCATGCGGGTTTTCAACCATATCGTCGATGCCGTGCGGGCAACAACTG
>Ga0210395_10000890_pt1 | contig 22975 bp, 25 predicted proteins | sample IncBWH4OmetaG_FD_150861 | JGI IMG/M metagenome (GOLD analysis project Ga0210395, IMG submission 150861) | Forest soil microbial communities from Barre Woods Harvard Forest LTER site, Petersham, Massachusetts, United States - Inc-BW-H-4-O ...
GATGCAGGTTGCGAAGAATCGGTATGCCTCGCAGCAGTATCACGATTTCATCGGATTCCTGGTATCCAAGCCTCTGCTGGAGCGCGTCTTCCCCGTCGTGTACGGAATGCAGTTGAAGGACGTGCTCACCCACGAAGATCTGGCGGTGGGCTCGTACCGTTTCGCGGTCAGCCGCATGATTCCCGAGATGACTCAGGTTGCGCTGCAAGCTCACAAGAAGGACATTATGCGCGAGACGCCAGACTTCGCGAAAAAGAAGTTCCTGTACCGTCTTTCGCGCTCAGACTACGAGAGGCAGTGGGGAAAAGACTATGTGAAGCCGGGAGTGGGCACTCGGATTTTGTCGACGCTCTTGCGATACATGCCGAGAATAGGCCCCTTTAAGGGGCTAGGTTTCAATAATCCGACTGCTCAAACTGAAGATCTTTATTTCAAGAGCATCAACACAACCGTCGATCAGTATCGCGCGCTTCTGGAAGAAGTGCGCAACGACAAGCTCGCACTCCCCAACATGGATCTCGATAGTGGCCAGCCGACGAAAGCAGCGGAATACTCGCTCACCGATGAGGCCTACGCAAAATTGTTGGGGCAGTTGTCCGATCGAAAATTCGATCTCACGTCGCCAGAACTGCGCGCCAACATCCTGCAGTTCTATTCCGACCCTTCGGCCGCGATCGAAACGAAAAAAGACCCAGTTCGCTGGCAGAGTGTGCTGTCGTCGTTGGATCAATTGATGTCCATGGCGCCGCCGGCGACAGTTGCAGGTAGCCCTCGCAGTGATCCTCGTGTGGTCACTCCCGCCAGATCGGCTCCGCTATCCGAAAAGCAAGCACCATGATTCGGGCGACTCAATCAACACATTTCCAAGGAAGTGAGCCGAAGTGCACAGACGTTGGATGGGCCTCCGTGGAATCCTTCGTTATGACGCTTTCCGCGTCGCCTCATAGTCCACGCAGCCCGCAGCGGCAAGGTCGAACCGGGCAATCGAAGGATGATCTGGCAAGGTGATTGCAATGCGTAACATTCGTTTGCTGTTGCTGACATTCTTGATATTGGCCATACCGGCCGCCTCGTTCGCGCAATTCGGCGTGTCCATCTCGATAGCTCCGCCCGCCCTACCCGTCTACGTGCAACCGATGGCCCCGGCCGACGGTTATCTGTGGACGCCTGGCTATTGGGCCTATGGCGAGGAAGGCTATTTCTGGGTGCCGGGTACATGGGTGATGGCTCCTGAAGTCGGTTTGCTTTGGACGCCCGGCTATTGGGGTTGGGGTGACAACGCCTACGCCTGGAATGGCGGCTACTGGGGCACCAGCATTGGTTTCTACGGTGGCGTTAACTACGGCTTCGGCTATGGTGGCGTCGGCTATCAGGGCGGCTATTGGAGAAATGGCAGCTTCAACTACAACCGCTCGGTGAATAATGTAAACGTCACGAACATTCACAATGTCTACAATAAGACGGTAATCAACAACACCACGTACAACCACGTCAGCTACAACGGGGGCGCAGGTGGCACTCACTCCCGTCCAAGCGCAGCCGAACAGACGGCGTCGCACGAGCGCCATACTCCGGCAACTGCCGCGCAAACCGAGCACCAGCAGTCCGCCGGTAAAAACCACGAGCTATTGGCTTCCGTGAACCATGGCCGGCCGGCAATCGCTGCCACCGCCAAGCCCGGAGAATTCAGCGGTCACGGAGTTGTAGCCGCCAGGCAGGCAGGAGCACCGTACAAGGCCACCGCCAGCAAGTCGGCCGAGCGCCAGGCGCCTGCAACTCATACGAGTCAGAACAAAACGGCCGAGAACAAAACGGCCCTGGCAACCCGCTCGCACGAAAGCAAGTCAACTGAGACTAAAGCAGCTACAACTCGGACAAACGAGAACAAGGCGTCGGAGAATAAGGCAGCCACAGCTCGCATGAACGAAAACAAGTCAGCCGAGACGAAGGCAGCTACAACCCGCACGAACGAAAACAAGTCAGCTGAAAATAAGGCAGCTACGGCTCGCACGCACGAGACCAAGTCAGTCGAGACGAAGGCCGCCGCAACTCGCACGAGCGAGAATAAGGCTGCTACGAACAAGGCAGCTACAGCTCGCACGAACGAGAACAGGGCCGCGGAAAGTAAAGCTACGAAGCCTAAAGAGGCGCGTCCGCCTAGTGAGTCCAAGCCGACTACAGCTCGTGCGCAGCCCGCTCCTCGCCAACAGACTGCACCACACACTGAAGCTGCACCCCGGGCGCAGCCTGCTTCTCATCCGGCAACGACAGCTCATGCGCAGCCTGCTCCGCGTCCTGCGAAAGAAGCGCCAAAGGCCCAAGAACGCCCTCGGAATTAGAAAAACTGACGGCGAGGTATTACGTCCGTCTCGCGAGACGCAAGAAAGTCGAGTGGTGCTGTATCGACGCGGGGCCCATCCTTGGGCCCGCGTCATTTTTTTCGGCTGCACGTCGGGCAGGTGAAAAACCGAGGCGAAAAACGGGACACCGATCCACCCCGAATGAATCCTGTGACAATCTGGCGCCATCTATTAAGATAGCGCGCTATGAATAACAAAGCGGGGAAGGTCCTGGTCGCCGAGTCTGACGATAGTCTCAGAGAACACATCGTCACGGTTTTGAGCGACGCGGGATATGAGGTCTCGACCGACTGCCAAGGAGGAATAAAGGCAGTGGTCGCCTTCAGCCCTGAAATAGTCGTCCTGGGTGCTGATCCGCCGCGGCTCGATTGTTGTGACCTTCTTTCTGAAATCAAAGGTTCTGACCAGACCCACAATATACGCGTTGTGATGCTATCTCCGGGGGGCGCAGCCGAGCGCACTCGGGGTCTGGATCTCGGAGCCGACGATGTACTGTCACTGCCTTTCGACTCTCACGAATTGCTGTCGCGGGTGCGTTCGCAACTACGGAATAAGTCGATCGCGGACGAGTTTCGAGAGCGCCTGCGCCTTGCCGAGGAAAATCGGAGCGCTACCCAGCAGGTCGTGACAGCCGTCAACGAAGAACGACGGACGCTTCGGGTTGGCGGACTGGCGACTGTTGCCGTCCTTGTCGTGGCTTCCGTGGTCTTTTTCTTCTTCTACCGTCGCGGCCAGGAACAGAATACCCGGGTCTATGCGGCAATCACTCGATTGCAGACCGGCGTCCTGACAGAACAACAGTTGATGGAACGCTCGCGTCGGGCCCTTGAAGACCGTGACCGCGGCCCATCCCAGGCTGGCGACTCCCAAAAGCTTCAACTTCAAAAGAAGAGCGAAGACCTGAAGTCACAAATCGCGACCAGCAACGCGGAAAACGCTTCTGCTTTGGAAAATCAGTTGGCTGCCGTAGAAAGCCGCCTCCAGAAGATTGAGACCGACGGTAAGTTCGCTGAGAGAATTATCCAGGCCTATGAACCCAGCGTCTGCCTCATCCACGTTGGGCTCGCTTTTCGCGATCACACAACAGGATTGAGACTCCGCTACGCTGGGGTGACGAATACCGGTGAACCTCAGACCGACGAACACAATAATCCGCTCGTCGGTCTAACCGGGAATGGCCCAGAAGTACACATGGATGTCTTCGGCACCGGCTTTCTCGTCTCCGAAGCTGGACGAATTCTCACCAATCATCACGTCGCCGAGCCTTGGTGGCAAAATGACGATCTGGGCGAAATGCTCAATCAAGGGGTTGAGCCGGTGATCGTCGAGATGACAGCATACTTCCCCGGCATTACCAATGGCATCGCCGTCAACACCGAGAAGATTTCGTCTGCGGCGGATGTTGCTGTGGTGAAAGGCAACGTTTCAGACCTGGGAATCAAACAAATCGCCCTTGCCGATGGCCGCGGTTCGGCAGTCAGGGGTGGGCCGGTCGTGCTTCTGGGATATCCTACTGGCCTTGATGCAATTCTGGCTCGAACAGGTGCGGAAACGCTCCAGTCCATCGCGACTGCATCCAAAGGGGATCCGAAGCAGGTGATCGAAGAACTCGCCCGCCGCCATCTGATCCGGCCGACCACCACCCAGGGGCACATCGGCGACGTACTGCCCGACAAGATTGTCTATGATGCCCAAACCACATCGGGGGGCTCCGGCGGTCCGCTTTTCAACAACGAGGGCAAAGTGATAGGAATTAACTTTGCCATGGTGCGCGAATTCGGCGGATCGAATTTCGCCATTCCCGTTGGCTACGGGAAGTCTCTTCTAAAACCGTAAAGCCCCGCAGGAATCGATTCGCAAGGCCGCGGGCTTAAACCGAGTGGGCCTCTACTCGAGGCGAGGAGCTGATGGATGTTTGAGAGCATTCTCTGCCAGGTCACGGAATACGATCCTGACGTTCTGGAGTCCCTGATTGAGCTCGCAGTCGAAATCGCTCGCGAGGGTCGGGAGGGAAGGCGCATCGGCACGCTATTTACGCTCGGGGATGAGACGGCAGTGCTCGCGAAATCCAGACCGTTGATTTTGGATCCGTTGCTGGGGCATCCGGAGTCTTCGCGGCGCCTCGCCAATCTAAATTTACGCGGAACCATCAAGGAGTTAGCGCAGCTGGACGGCGGGTTCGTAGTGAGTCGCGACGGAATTGTAATCTCCGCTTGCCGCTACCTCGATGCCGTGGCCGCACAAGTGGACGTGCCGTTGGGACTCGGTAGCCGTCACATTGCCGCCGCCAACATGAGCGCAATTACCAAAGCCGTGGGAATTGTCGTCTCTGAGAGTTCAGTGGTGCGGCTATTCTGTCATGGACGACTGGTCGGCGAGATCATTCCCGAGGTTTGGATGATGGATCATGCCCACCTGCGTGGCACCGTGAAGAGGGAACAAGTCGGCGAACTGACGATTCTGACACCAAATCTGCGACCGGCCTCGATCGCGAAGTGAAGATGACAAACCACTGATATAAGGAACGACGCGCATGACAGCTCTGCAGGAATTTAGATGTGAAGTCTGTGGACTCGTGACCACTACCCCTATCCACTGGTTCGTGATTCGATGTGGAGACTCCGATCTCACCGTGTACCGGTGGAATTCTGAAACCGCCAACGCCGCCGGAGCCCGCCATTACTGCGGTGAAGCTCACGCCGAGGTGTACATCAGTCGCTGGTTCGAATCAGTCTGCGCGCCGCCGAAGCCAAAGTTTATCTAAGGCTCGCCGATGAGTCGCCAGCTTACAAAACAAAGAACATAAATCGAGATTTCCATGCGCGCGACGCAATTCACAATGATGCACCTTCGGCGGTTCGGGCCGCTGGTGGTCTTATTGTCGCCACCTGAAGGCAATGGTGTTGGCTCCAGCGCAGTTAGCGCGTAAATCACAACGCAAACCCGATTTCAAACGATGTTGAAAGGACAGAAAAAATGGCAACTCTTCAATCGCGTTTAGATGAATTCAAGAAAGCGTTCGAGTCCGGAGGTCCACCGTACAACGCGCCGCACGACGTAATCGAAAAGATGCATCGAGCTACCGCGGAGCTCAAGGCGTCTGGCATTGAAGATCGCGCATTGAAGGTTGGCGATCGCGCTCCGGGTTTCACCTTATTTAATCAGGACCATGTAGAGGTGTCCTCGGCCGACCTGCTCAATCAGGGTCCGCTGGTCGTCAGCTTTTTCCGGGGGCACTGGTGACCTTATTGCAACATGGAGCTGGAGGCTCTACAGGGAATCCATTCTGACGTGCGGGCGTTGGGAGCGCAGATCGTCGTGATCACTCCTGAACTCGAAAGATATACCCGCGCCATGCACAAGAAACTGAACCTGACCTTCGACATCCTGACCGATTTGCATCTGAAGATCGCGGAGCAGTTTCGCCTGGTATTTACGTTCCCGGATTACTTGAGCGATCTTTACAAGTCGTTTGGGAGCACGCTCGACAGATTCAACGACGAATCGGAATACCGGTTGCCGATCCCGGCGCGATACGTGATCGACAAGCAAGGGATCATTCGTGCAGCCGATGTGAACGCAGATTACACAATTCGTCCAGAGCCTTCTGAAACGCTCACGCAGTTGCGGAAGTTAACCGGGTGATGGCCAACCAAAACTCGAGAATCTAATTCGATTCCACCGGAAGAAAGAAGAGAAGAAGAGAGAGGAGAAAATACCATGAACACGCTTAACTCTAACTATTTCAATGCTTATCACAACCTGAAGCTGACACGGGATGACAATGGCGTGCTGATTGCTGAAGTCCACACTAACGGCGGCCCCTGCATTATGACCGCGCAATCTCACACGGAATTTGTCGATGGCTTCTACCGGATTTCGCAGGATCGCGCAAACAAGATCGTAATCCTTACGGGCGCCGGCGGGGAGTTCATTACAGATGTTGATTGGTCCTCCTTCGGCAACCCCGCCGATCCCGGCATCTGGAGCCAGGTTCACGATGAAGGTGTTCAGGTTTTGGAAAACATAGCCAACATACGCGTCCCCGTCATCGCGGCACTCGAAGGACGCGCCCACGTGCATTCCGACTACGCCCTACTTGCCAGTGTAATTGTGGCGGCAGAGGGCGCGACTTTCCAGGATGTAGCCCACTTCTCCCAGGGCGTTGCGCCCGGCGACGGAATTTTCACCACCTGGAGCTATCGCGCCGGAGCAGGACGAGCCGAGGCCTTCCTGCTGAATCCCCAGCCGATCACGGCTCGCACCGCATATGAATGGGGAGTGGTTGCCGAAGTTGTGCCGAATGGCAAGGCGCTCAGCCGGGCGCGGGAATTGGCGAAGTTGTACTTGAAGGCTCCCGAAGTAACCCGCCGCAATACGCGCGTACATTTCATTCAACCGTTGAAAGAGCGTATTGTCCGGGAGGTCGGCTATGGGCTGTCGCTCGAGGGAGCATCAGCGGCCGACCTGGTGAAATCAATGAGAGCCCACAATGAAGCGGGCGCTCAGAAAGGAAAAGTCGCATAAAGCTCGCCGAAAGTACCGGACGTCACGTACCGGGCGCCAGCGGCCTGAGTCATCCACGCACGTATTTATTGAACCAGTCAATCGTGCGTTGCCAGGCCAGATCGGCCGCGGCTTTGTTATACCGTTCCGGCGTGGCGTCGCAATTGAAGCCATGTACGGCGCCCGGATAAATGTATCCCTCGTGCGGAACGTTCGCCGCGGTCAGCGCCTTGTCGTACGCGGGCCACGTCGCTGCCAGTCGCGTGTCGAGCTCCCCGTGATGCACCAGGATCGCCGCCTTAATTTTCGGGATGTCCTCTGCGGCGGGAGGGCCGCCATAGAACGGCGCCGCTGCCGCCAGGTCGGCTCCCAGACGCACCGCCAGCATATTGGCGGTCGAGCCCCCGTAGCAGAAGCCGGTAGCGCCGATCTTTCCCGTGCAGTCCGGGCGCGACTTCAACCACATGGCCGCGGCCACCATATCCTCCGACATCTTGTTCTTGTCGATCTGGTTGAACATCTGGCCGCCTTTATAGTCGTCGCCAGGATAGCCGCCCAGAGATGTGAGTCCATCCGGCGCGAATGCCATGAAGTTGGCCAGGGCAAACCGCCGCGCGATGTCCTCGATATGCGGGTTCAAACCCCGATTCTCATGGACCACGATTACGCCGGGCAACTTCGTCACCGTCTCGGAGCGAGTGTCGGCGCTGATGGGCCGCACGAGATATCCCTTGATGCTTCCATTGCCCTTCGGGGAGGGAACAGTCTCGTAACTGGCCTTGATCCGGTCATCGGTGCGGGAAACCTGCTGGCCCTGCGCATAATTCGGCATCAATGCATTGATAACCGTAGCTGCCGCCAGACCGCCCGCTAGTCGTTGCACGCCATCCATAAAGGCGCGGCGACTAATCTCGCCGTGAATGAAATCGTTGTAGAGCTGTATGGCTTCGCTCGGAAGTTTGGTTTCTGTCGGTTCCATTGGCTGACTCCCGCCGAGATAATACCATCTGTCTCTGGCCGCAAGCTTTTCTAGTTGGAAAGACTTGCTCGCGATTACCAACCCATTTGGCGCATCCGCTCAAGAATGAGCACGCTGTACTTATTCATGCGCTCGGGCCGTCGCTTCAGAGGAGCCGGTAGAATCGCAGCGAGCCGTGCCGCCTGTTCCCGACCAACGTTGCGGGCGGGGGTTCCGTCGTAGTAACGACACGCCGACTCTGCGCCATAAATGCCAGGGCCCCATTCGATCACGTTGAGATAGATCTCCAGGATGCGCCGCTTGCCGAGGACGGATTCGGCCACCGGTACCAGTGTGAACTCCGCTCCCTTGCGGAGGACAGAGCGGCCCGTTCCAAAAAACAGGTTCTTTACCAGTTGCTGCGTAATGGTGGAAGCTCCGCGACTGCGACCGCCTTCTAAATCGTCACCGGCAGCGATTTGGATCTCGTGCCAATCGAACCCGTGGTGCTGGTAGAACCGAGCGTCCTCCGCGGCGACCACGGCGTGCTGGAGATCGGGCGAGATTTGGGCGAGCGGAATGAATTTGTAGCGTTCGTGATACGGAGTGTGGTGAATCCAGGCCTGCAACCGGCGCTGGATGTGCACCGCGGTTGACGGTGGGTCGATCCATCGAGCGGACAGAAGGATCAGCGCGGCCAGCAACCAAACAAGCACCGCGCCGATGAGAAGCCATCGAACCAAGGATCGGAGAAAACCCCTGCGAAGCGGCGTATTGGGCGGTGCTATGTTTGGCTCTTCACTCACACTTCAGAATACTAGCCCAGGCTGGGTCACTGCTTGTTGCTGATCTTGCGCTCGAACGCGGAGTGCAGACCTTACGCTGTGCGCCTCCCATTCCCGGCATTTCCGCCGATTGCATCGAGATTGGCTATCACCTCAGAGGGAATCTGAAGCAGCGAAGCCTGAAGATTCACGCGAAGATGCGCAAGGGAAGATGTTCCAGGAATCAGCAGAATATTGGGCGAGCGCTGCAGAAGCCACGCGAGCGCAACCTGCATGGGTGTGGCCTTGAGCGACGCTGCGGTTGCGTCCAGCGCCGACGACTGTAATGGAGTGAAACCTCCGAGCGGGAAAAACGGAACATACGCGATCCCTTGCGCGGCCAGGTCATCGATGAAACCATCGTCATTCCTCTGTGCCACGTTGTAAAAGTTCTGCACACAGACAATCTCTGTGATGGCTTGCGCTTCGGCCAACTGCTTGGGAGTAATGTTGCTCAGACCGAGATGCCGGATCAGTCCCTGGCGCTTGAGTTCCGCGAGCACGGTCAGTGGTTCCTCGATCGATTCCTGCCCCGGTTCCGTGAATCCACCGACTCGAAGATTGACGACATCGAGATGGTCGAGGCCAAGATTTCTCAAGTTGTCATGAACGGCATCGACCAGGTCCTGGCGGGAGAGGGCGGGAAGCCAGGATTTGTCTGGACCTCGACGAGCGCCCACCTTGGTGACGATCACGAGATCCTTCGCATACGGATGGAGTGCCTCCTTGATAAGCTGATTGGTCACATGAGGTCCGTAGTAGTCGCTGGTGTCGATGTGGTTCACGCCCGACTCTACTGCCTCTCGCAGAACAGCAATGGCGGCGTTCACATCCTTCGGCGGTCCCCAGACGCCCGGACCGGCCAGTTGCATGGCGCCGTAGCCCATGCGGTTTAATGTCATCGATTTGCCGGGCAGCGTGAAACTGCCGGCGAGGGTTTTTTGTTCAATCATTTTCATTCCTCCCGGTGCGTTGTTTGTGAGCCGTAATTGAGGAGAGTTAAAACGACTCTCCAACCATTTCTTCGCTTTTCTTCCAGAGCGCCTCGGCAGCTTTTGGATCGATCGCGTAACCGCGTACACCTTCGTTTGTGGCGACGGGCAGATCGTCCGGCACGACCTGGGCAACGTGACAATCCTCGCAGTACCGGCCACCGATCTCGCCGGCGGATGCGACGACCCCAGCCCACACCGAAGTCGCGGCTCCTTGTGGGATCGTTTTCCACTGGAAAGGCCCTTTGCCCTGTGCTGCGCGTTGCTGATTGATCTGGTCGATCATCTTCTCTATTCGGCCACGATCCTGGTAGCGACCAAGTTCGGTCTGAATGCCTCCCGGATGCACCGCCGCGGCGCGGATGCCGCGACTCCGGTGTCGCCGGTCGAACGCCACTGCAAACAGGATGTTCGCCGTCTTCGAGCGCCCGTAGGCGACGAAGGGCTCATAAGGCGTGCGCTCAAAGTTTGGATCCTCGAGGTCGACGTTGGAGTAACGGTGCCCCGCGGAAGACAAGTTGATCAGCCGCCCGCCGTCGCGGATAAGAGACGCAATCCGGTTGACCAGGACAAAATGGCCCAGGTGATTCGTCCCAAACTGCGTTTCAAAGCCATCGGCGGTGTGGCCGAACGGTGTGGCCATCACTCCGGCATTGGCAATCACCACGTCGAAGGGTTCGCCTTTTGCCAGCAGTCCATCCGCGCAGGCACGCACGCTTTTAAGATTGGCAAGATCGAGTTCAACCAGTTCGAAGCTTCCGCCATTGGCCGCGGCGTCCTTCCGCACTTGCTCAGTTGCAGCTTTGGCCTTGTTCAAATCCCGGGCCGCACCTACAACCTGAGCACCGTGGGCGGCCAGGGACCGCGCCGTTTCCACGCCGAGCCCGGCCGAGACACCCGTTACGAGAATTCGTTTGCCCTTCAGATTCACGCCGGACAAAACGTCATCCGTGGTCGAAGGTGCTCCAAATGAAGTCGCCTCAAGTATGTTCGTCATTTTCTACCTCCTGGTAGTTGAAACGTTCGACGTGGCGGTTCATCGATCCTAGCTGTGTAACACTGCGGCATCCACAATGTGTTCGAAATAGTGCTCCGCGTTCAGATCGGCAATGAGCCCAGGCTGAACCGGTCGCCATCCCAGCCGTTCCTGCGTCAGCGCGCTGGAAGCCGGAGCGTCTACACCAAAGAAGTGAGCGATCCAGCCAAAGTGATCGGCAGCTTCCTCGCGAGACTTGCTGACAACCGGTACCTTTAGGCCGCGACCGATTGCCTCAGCGATCTCTCGAGTCGGTATGCCCTCGTCGGCCACGCCGTGATGGATCGCCCCCGCAGTGCCTTTCTCAAGCGCGAGCTGGTACAAATGAGCGGCATCGAGCCGATGCACCGCAGGCCAGCGATTGAGCCCGTCGCCGATAAATGCGGAAACTCCTTTTTCATGTGCGATGCTGATCAAGCGTGGCACAAAGCCGTGATCACCGATGCCGTGGACCGATGGCGGAAGCCGCAACACAGATGCCCGGATTCCGCGTGCTCCCAGCGCCAGCGCCGCATCCTCCGACTTGCGCGGGAAGTTGGGATTGTGTGCATCCCCTTCTGTTGCGAGCGGGCCTTGGCGTTGAGCGAGCAAGGTCCCGGAAGTGACGATAAACGGGCGATCAGAGCCCGCGAGCGCGTCACCGAGAGTCTCAATGGCGCGTCTATCCGCCTCGGCGGCGGGCCCATAGTTTGCGAAATCGTGGATAAAAGCTGTATGGATCACTCCGTCGGCAGCCGCTGCTCCGCTGCGAAGGCTTTCCAGATCTTGGAGCGAACCGCGATGTACGTTGACATTGGCTCCCAACGCAATAAGCGAGTTGGCACCCGCATCTGAGCGAGCGAGGCCGAGGACCTGATGACCAGCGTCAATCAGTTCTCGAACGACTGCCGTTCCAATGAAGCCGGTAGCGCCGGTTACAAAAACACGCATATTCTTTTCCTCCTAAGCAATTTGTCGTTCAGTCGTTAGGGACAGGGACGAAGATAGCGACGAAGATAGCGGCGAAGCGCTCACTCGACTTGCGAGTCGAGTTAAAACCTTCGTCGTAATCAATCGCCATTCGCGGGCTGAAGCGGGCAGTCCATCGATCTCGATCAGCTCGTGCAGCCACTCTTCTGCTGAGAGCTCTGCCTGTTCCGATCCGAACAACTGGCTGATGGCGTTGAAGCATGCTGACAACTCCCGCTCCGCCATCGGCATGAGGTCGGAGCAAGGCTTGTTGAAATTCTTCGATGCGTTATGACGAGCAAGTGGATTCATATTTCTCACCTCTCGAAGCTGGAGATCGAGCCGCAAAACCTGGAACTGCTATTGACAGGCCGCCGCGTTCCGGCTAAAACGGAGAGTGTCTCCGTATCACCAAATAAGATAACCGGAGACTGCCTCCGGTTGCAACTTTTTTTATGCCGACCAAAACTCGGAAAATTACCCCGCGAAAACCCCGCACCGACGCGCAGCGCAACCGCGAGCGCATTCTGGAGGTGGCGAAGCAGGCGTTTACTCGGTCCGGCGCGAACGCCAGCCTCGACGACATCGCCAAAGAGACAGGCGTTGGAGCGGGAACTCTCTATCGCCACTTTCCCACGCGAGATGCACTGATCGAAGCGGTCTACCGGACAGAGGTGGAAAAACTGGCCGCGGCCCAGAGGAAGTTCTCCGAAAGCCTTCCTCCCATCGATGCATTGCGAGCATGGATGTTGCTATTCGTCGATTACATTGGAACCAAGCAGATCATCGGCCCCGCCCTAAATTCGCTGGTCGGAGGGCCTTCGAAGCTGTATGAAGGTTCGCGCGCTCAAGTTCAAGGAGCGATTGATGCGCTGGTGAAGCGCGCGATCAAGAGCGGCGACATTCGTCGAGATCTGGAGCCATTCGATCTGCTCCGCGCACTCATCGGCGTCTCCCACGTGGCGTCCGGTCCTGACTGGCAGCAAAGCGCCCGGAGACTCGTGGACATCCTCATCACGGGTTCGCGGTCAATCAAGTAGACGCATCCAGGGGCCCTTTCACGGCGCAAACGCAGTGTGCAAACAGCCTGAAGCTGTAAAGCGTCGAGGTCGTACCTCACTTGGCACGTCGTAACCATCCGATCAAACGAGAGCAAAGGGGATGAGCGCCTCACTTCATTTAAACTGGGTTTTGCGTCCAGCTCTGCCAAGAGTTCTGGAGCGTTCTGAGGAGAAAGCGGTTGAACTCAAATTCAAATAAAGATGCGCTTTGGTATAAGGACGCGATCATCTATCAAGTTCATGTCCGCGCATTCCACGACGGCAACGGCGATGGGATCGGTGATTTCCTCGGGCTTGAACAGAAGCTCGATTACCTCCAGGAACTCGGCATCACCGCGATATGGCTGATGCCGTTTTTTCCTTCGCCTCTTCGCGATGATGGCTACGACATCGCGGACTACAATTCGGTCCATCCCAGCTACGGCACACTGGAGCATTTCCGCAAGCTTCTGGACTCGGCTCATCAGCGCGGTATCCGGGTGATCATCGAAATGGTGTTGAACCACACCTCCGATCAACACCCGTGGTTTCAGGAGGCGCGAAGTTCGCAGAACAATCCCCGCCGCGATTGGTATGTCTGGAGCGACACCGATACCCGGTATAAGAACACGAGAATCATCTTTCTGGATACCGAGAAGTCAAACTGGGCCTGGGATCCAACTTCGAAATCTTTTTATTGGCATCGCTTTTTCAGTCACCAGCCCGATCTCAACTATGACAATCCGGAAGTGCGGGAGCAGATGTGGAATGTGATGAAGGTCTGGCTGGAGATGGGCGTGGACGGCTTCCGGCTTGACGCGGTGCCGTATCTGGTCGAACGCGAGGACACAAATTGTGAGAACTTGCCGGAGACCCACAGTATTCTCAAGGAATTGCGGCTAAGGCTGGATCAAAATTTTCCCGGACGAATGCTTCTAGCCGAAGCCAACCAATGGCCTGCGGATCTTCGTCCATATTTCGGGGACTCCGACGAGTTTCACATGGCATTTCATTTTCCGCTGATGCCCCGGATGTTCATGGGGCTGAAGCTCGAAGACCGAAAGCCCATCACAGAAATCTTGCACCAAACGCCAGAGATTCCACCCTCCTGCCAGTGGTCTCTCTTTCTGCGCAACCACGATGAGTTGACCCTGGAAATGGTCACCGACATTGAGCGCGACTATATGTACGACATGTACGCCCAGGACAAAACAACGCGGCTGAACCTCGGAATTCGGAGGAGGCTCGCACCACTATTGAATAATGACCGCAGGCGGATCGAGTTGATGAACGTGATGCTGATGTCGCTGCCAGGCACTCCGATCATCTATTACGGAGATGAAATTGGAATGGGCGACAACATAAGCCTGGGGGACCGCAACGGAGTTAGGACTCCCATGCAGTGGACCGGAGGATGGAACGCCGGTTTCTCCACCGCGGAACCGGAAAAGCTGTATGCTCCAATCATTCATGATCCGGTATATGGGTATCCCGCGGTCAATGTCACATCGCAGAAGGAGTGCGAACATTCTCTCTTTCATTGGATGCGGCGCATCATCGCCGTCCGGAAATCCAGCGCCGTGTTCGGAAGGGGGTCGATTGAGTTTCTCTACCCGGTGAACCACAGAACACTGGCATACTTGCGGCAACTCGGCAGTGAGACCGTTCTGATCGTCAACAATCTTTCCAGCGCCGCCCAAGCCGTCGAACTGGATTTGCGGCGCTACAAGGGAAATGTCTTGATCGAAATGTTCGGCAATAATCTCTTTCCCCGCGTCGGCGACCTGCCTTATTTGCTGACGTTGGGGCCTTACCAGTCGTATTGGTTTCGGCTGCGGCGAGTCTAGGCAAACCCAAACGATGAACCAATATCGAATGCCGGAGATTGACCACCACCACAGGAAATTCTGAGTGGAAGACGGGAATTTTCTTACCGATGACTTTCTCCGCCAGCTCATCAATGTTGGCGAGGTGGATATCCTTGTCGGCCTGCCTACCCACAACAACGCCAGGAATGTGGGCTCCATCGTTCACACGATTCGAGACGGCATCCTGCGCGGGTTTCCCCGTGAGCGAGCGGTCATCATCAATGCCGATGGAGGATCGCGCGATGGCACTCCCGAACTGATTACCAGCGTTTCCATCGATGACGCGCGTCCGGCTTCCAGCGTGTACGCGCTCCGCACGCTGCACGCGATCAGCACAAAGTATGCCGGCACTCCGCACAGCGGAGTTGCGTTGCGAACGATTCTGGCGGCCGCCGAACTTCTCCGAGCCAAGGCGTGCATCGTGATGTCCCCGGAATCCGAAAGTATCACTCCTGAATGGGTCTCCAGTCTTCTCCGACCGGTCTATTACGACGGCTTCGATCTCGTCACCCCTACTTATCGCCGGCACAAGTTTGATGGACTCTTGATGACGAACCTGCTCTACCCCATGGTTCGCGCGCTCTATGGCGTGAGGATCCGCGAAGCCTACATGCCCGAGTTCGGGTTCTCCGGTCGTCTCGGAAGCGAATTCCTGGGCAAGAATCGATGGAACGATGGAATCGGCGAAAACGGGATCGAGCTCAGCTTGACCCTGGCTGCCGTCACCAGCGGATTTCGCGTCTGCCAGTCCTTTCTCGGAAAGAAGGACCCCGTCGAACGTCACGCCGCTGACTTGGTCCCAACATTGCGGCAAACCGTCGGTGTGTTGTTCTCCGCGTTGGAGTCCGATTTCGAGCTGTGGAGCGCGGTCTCCGGTTCTAAAGAAGTGTCTACAACCGGGAGTGACCAGGAGTTGGTCCTGGATCCCTTGCGGGTCAACCGGAAACGGCTGCGGGAGATGTTCGTTCGCGGAGTATCGGAATTGGAATCCGTCTTTCAATCGATTGTCTCTCCCTCCACGATGTCGGAGTTGAAGCGGATCGCGGGCCTGGGCGAAGAGGAATTTAGTTACCCTGCGGAGTTATGGGTCAGAACGGTGTATGAGTTTGCTGCGGCTTATCGGAAATCTGTGATTAATCGGGACCACATTATTCAGGCACTCGCGCCGCTCTTTCGCGGCAGAGTATTCACGTTTGTCGTCGAGAATCGCAGCGGATCTGCAAATGACGTCGCGAATAACATCGAAGGCTTATGCCTTGAGTTCGAACGATTGAAACCATATCTGCTCGAGATGTGGAAATCGAAAGAGTGAGGGCATTATGCGGGAAATGATTGTCAACGAACTGACCCAGGCGGTGCAGGACCTCGCCAGAGGTTTCGCCCACTACCTTCCTCGTCTCATCGTAATGCTCATCCTCGCATTCGCGGGATGGTTGATAGCCTACCTGATCAAAATAATTCTGCGCAGCGTTCTCCGCTTCATCAAGTTCGACCGGCTGTCAGAAAATGCCGGTGCTTCTCAATTGCTGGCCAAAGCGGCTCTGCCTTCGGCGACGGAGATGCTGAGCCGGTTTGTTTTCTGGATCACCTGGCTCGGCTTCATTCTGCTGGGGGTGAGCGTGCTGGGAATCCTGGGCCTGCAGGAGCAAGTCGCAAGATTCTTCCTGTTCCTGCCGCGTTTGTTCGTGGCGGTGGTGATCTTGTTTTTTGGCATGCTTGCCGCCGGCTTTTCCGCTCGCGCTGCGCTGCTGGGTGCAGTGAATGCGAATGTTCCATCCCCTCGGCTTCTGAGCCTTGCCGTACGCAGCATTATTATGGTTTTCGTATTGTCGGTCGTCTTTGAAGAGTTGGGCTTGGCGGAACAGACCATGCTGGTTGCTTTCGGAATTGCTTTCGGAGCCCTAATGCTTGGGTTGGCCATCGCATTCGGTATCGGCGGCAAGGACCTGGCACGGCGTTTCCTGGAAGAGAAGTTCGTTCGTAACAAAAAAGAGCAGGACGAAGATGAACTTTCTCCACTCTAAGCAGGCCCTGCGGGCTGCCGCGGGGTCGAGCGTTCCAAGCGTCGACCGTTCTTGCGAAGATCAAACTTTTTCTTGAGGAGACTCGACCGCGACTTCAACGGTCGTACAGACGTGTTAGAGCGAACAACCTTTCACGAACTTCCTTCGTGAGACTGTTCGCCTTGTAGCGCCATCTCCAGTTTCCGCTCACAGAACCAGGCAAATTCATTCGAGCTTCGCTGCCCAGGCCTAATACGTCCTGCAGCGGAAACACGGCAGTATTCGCGACCGAGGCCAGGACGGCGCGAATGAATATCCAATTGACTTCCTCATTCTTAAAGCCAAGATACGCACGGGTGAAATCGTGTTCTTCGCGAATCTCGTTTTCGGTTCGCGTGCTTTCGCCCACTCCCGAGCTTGTCCACCACCCTACAGTAGTGTCGTTGTCGTGTCCGCCCGTGTAGGCGACCAGCTCACGCGAATAATTGTGCGGGCGGAAGCTGGGACCTTGGGGATCTTTTCCGAAGGCGAACTGCAGAAGGCTCATTCCGGGGAAACCAAAAGTGTTGCGTAGAGCCTCTACACCGGGAGTAATTACGCCTAGATTTTCGGCCACAAATGGCAGTTCTTTCAATTCAGTCTGCAGAGCCCTGAAAAACTGTGCACCTGGGCCCGCTACCCACTTCCCTTCAGCAGCCGTTGCAGCCGTAGCTGGAACCTCCCAATAAGCTTCGAAGCCGCGAAAGTGATCTAGCCTCACCAGATCAAACATTCCAAGGGATGCCCGGCAGCGATCAATCCACCAACGGTGACTGGAAGACGCAGAAACATCCCAGCGATAAAGAGGGTTGCCCCAAAGTTGACCGGTAGCGCTGAAATAATCGGGCGGAACGCCCGCAACCGCAGTAGGCCGCCCTCGTTCATCCAGGCGAAACAACTCCGGATGAGCCCAGACATCAGCACTATCGTGAGCGACATAGATCGGAAGGTCGCCCATGATGCTGATGCCGTGACGCCTGCAGCGATCTCTTACCTTTTCCCATTGCCGAAAAAATTCGAACTGTGCAAACCGGTGAAAGTCCAGCTCAGACGACAATTCGCTCCGCCATTCCTTCAGAGCAGCGGGATCACGTCGACATAACGCAGCGTCCCAATGGACCCAGGCCGCATCGTTGTGGACTTTTTTGCACGCCATGAAGAGCGCATAGTCCTCCAGCCATTCCGTGTTCACTTGGCAAAAAGTATCGAAGGCCCCACGGTCGGCCTCTGTTGTGTCTGCCAGGAAAGTGCGAGCAGCTTTGCGAAGGAGTCCCTGTTTGAAGGCGATTACCCGGTCGTACGCCACATGCTCGTCCGGAAAATTCGGTGCATTGGAGAGATCCTGCGCCGACAGAAGTCCTTCCTCACGAAGAGTTCCCAGATCTATGAATAGTGGATTTCCAGCAAATGCCGAGAAGCACTGATACGGGGAATCGCCGTATCCGGTGGGGTTCAGCGGCAAGACCTGCCAGATTTTCTGCCCGGCCCCGGCCAGGAATTCGATGAACTCATAAGCGGATTCCCCAAAATCGCCTATACCGTGGCCGCCGGGCAACGACGTGACATGGAGAAGGATTCCACTGCACCGCGGAAAGATCACCCAAATAACCTAATGCTTCCAACCCAGCCGCGCAATAGGGAGCGCGCGACTGTCGGCAGACGGCACGAAGACTCTAGCTCAGTTTTCTCTCCGCCAGACAAGCCGCTTGGTTCATCAGGTAATTCCGCTCCGGAATACTTGTCGTCCGTCCGGCCGCAATTCGGAAGTGCTTGATGGCGCCTTCATAGTCGCCAACCATTTCGAGCAAATGGGCCCGAACCGCGTCGAGACGATAGTGACCAGCAAGCCGAGCGTCGGCATCGAGCGTCCTTAGGAGTTCGAGGCCTTTCGAAGGGCCGTGTACCATGGCAGCCGCAATCGCATGATTGAGCGTGACCATGGGGCTGGGAGACACACGTTTCAACAGTTCGTACAATGCCAGGATCTGCGGCCAATCCGTGTCTTCCGCTCGCGCCGCCTCGTCATGAACCGCAGCGATGGCCGCCTGTAACTGATACAGACCGACGGATCCTTTCGATAGTGCGGCAGTCAAGAGCTCGATGCCTTCGGAGATCTCTGCCCGGTCCCACAGAGTTCGATCTTGCTTGTCCAAGGGAATTAATTCCTCATCGGGTCCCGTTCGCGCCGCGCGACGAGCGTCGGTGAGCAACATCAGCGCTAACAGGCCTGCTACTTCTCCATCCTCGGGTAGCAGCGCTTTTGCACCGCGAGTTAGCCGGATCGCCTCACGTGCCAAATCGAGCCGCTGCAAGTGAGCTCCGATGCTGCTGGCATACCCTTCATTGAAGATCAGGTAGAGCACATGGAGAGCTGCAGGCAGCCGTTCGGCGCGCTCCTGCGAGGAAGGCGGGCGGAATCGCACGCCGGAAGCCTTGATGCTTTGCTTCGCTCGGCTGATCCGCTGCGCCATGGTCGCCTCGGGAACCAGAAACGCGTTGGCAATTTCCGCCGTGGTTAAACCGCCGACGGCGCGTAGAGTCAGAGCAATCGCCGAGGACGAACTCAGGGCAGGATGACAGCACATAAACAACAAGATGAGCGTGTCCTCCGGATCCATATCAAACTCGATTTCGTTAGTGAGCGCCACGGTCTCCACATCCTTCGCGACTGCGGTTTCCCTCTCACGACGGGCAATTTCGCTGCGCGCCTGGTCGGCCATGCGGCGGGATGCCACCTGGATCAGCCAGCCGCGCGGGTTCTCCGGAACACCCTCCAGCGGCCATTGCCTAAACGCAGCTATCATGGCCTCCTGCACGGCGTCTTCGGCAGAGGAGAAGTCTCGAAAACGGCGCACCACTGAGCCGAGCACCTGGGGCGCAAGTTCGCGCAGCAGATGCTCGGAAGTCGTGTCCCATGGCTTGGTCATCGCAACTCTCGTTACAGCATTTCCGGCGGAGGTCCGCTCATAACCGGACGCAGCTCGATCGGCATGTTCAACGGTGTGCCGCCAGGACCCGGCGCCGCGGACGCTTTCGCCGCGATGGCATAGGCTCGCTCCGGCGAGTCAACATCAACAATCCAGTATCCCGCCAGAAATTCCTTGCTCTCCGGGAATACCCCGTCTGTGATCGGCACGCCATCCTTGCCAGCCCGCACCAACTTAGCCTGATCAGGAAAAGACAGACCTTCGGCTGAGACGAACTCGCCGGATTCGCGAAGCTCTTTGTTCAGACCGTGCATAAACGCGATGTGTGTCTGGAGGTCTTTTTGAGCCCACTGGGGAACTCCCTTGCCGGCTCGCATCGTGTTCATCATCATCATGTATTTCATTTTTCGGTTCTCCTTGGATTTTCATCCGGCGCCGTTTTCCGCGCCATCACAGTTTTGCCGGAATGCGTGCGGCCTTCCCGGCATTCCGTCATTGAGACATAGATTGCTAATTGCCCGCGAACCGCCGGACTTCAATCGGCATGTTCGTCGGTATTCCTCCCGGCCCCGGCGCTGCCGAAATCCGGCCCGCTATGGCATAAGCGCGTTCTGGAGTGGCCACGTCAACGATCCAGTAGCCCAGCAGAAACTCCTTCGACTCGGGGAAAATACCGTCCGTGACCGGCATGCCATTTTTCCCACCGCGCACAACCTTCGCTTCCGCAGGTTCGGCTAAGCCTTGTGTGGTCACAAACTCTCCCGATTCGCTCAGTTCGTTATTGATACTCCGGAGGACGGCCATGCCCTTCTCAATATCCTCTTGTGACCAGGCGTGATAACTGTCAACGCCTGCCCTCGTGCTGGACATCAGCAAAATGTATTTCATGTATCTCGCTCCTATGTGATTTGTTTGCCGTAATGCGCTTCGCCTAAGCCTTCTTGTCTGATTGAAACATCCAGCGGACACCGAATTTGTCGTTGAGCGCTCCGTAGGTGCCGAAAAACTGATCCTTCAACGGGTCGGTTACTTCTGCGCCTTCTGAGAGTTTTTCAAATAGAGTTTTCAATTCTTCGAATGTTCCCCCGCTCAGATAAAGGCAAACCGTGTTACCGCGAATTGCGGTTCGGTCAGGCCGCAGCCAGTCCGATGCTGAAATCTCCAGCTTGCCGTTTCTGAGCCGGGCATTGACGATTTTCTCCCGCTGAGCGGCTGGCATGAAATCCTTGGCTGGAGAATCTTTAACCTTGGTCGCAGTCAGTTCTCCGCAAAAGCAGGATTTGTAAAACTCCATTGCCTGATCACAATTGCCATCAAACAACAGGTAAGGTGTCAAGGTCATCATTTCATCTCCTTTGATTTGCTGCATCTTGGCGCCTGGCAGCAGCATTCGCCATCTGCGCTTTCATGGAGTAGTCGGAGCCGTCGCGCCGTTCTCTACATCCCTGGGAAATATTTTTCCAAACAAAAATTCAGGCACAGGCTGTCGATTTTGTGCACTCAGAACCGACAAACGAGTGGAGGCAGGAAAATGACGACCGACGATGCGGTGGTTGACGTTAGCCAGGACTGGGTGCTTGCTTGCGATGTCCAGCAACGGTTTATGCGGGGTCTGGGTCGGACCAGCGACTTCGTGGACTATAGCGCGCAGTGCCGCCAGGTTCGAGCCCTCGGTGGCGATTGCTATGACTTCATGCCCCTTACGGATGACCGCCTGGCGTTGGCCGTTGGCGATGCCTCCGGCAAAGGTGTTGCCGCCGCGCTCATGATCGCCAGTGTGCAGTCCGCGCTTCGCACAGCAGCACTATTCACAGGAAACGACCTGGCCGCATTGCTCAAGATAGTGAATCTCCAAGCCTACGCTTCGTCGCTCACAGACCGCTACGCGACGGTATTCTACGGCGTCTTCGACCGGGCGACACGCACGCTACGGTACGTGAATGCCGGACACACTCCCCCGATTGTTCTTCGGCATCACGGCTCAATCGATACGCTCGAGACGGGCGGTGCACCGGTTGGTATGTTTCCTGATTCGAGCTATGAGGAGGGAGCAGTGCAGCTTGACCCCGGCGATGTGGTCATCACCTACACCGACGGAGTCATTGAAGCGCCGAACCAATCCGGCGAGGAGTGGGGAGTTCAGCGGCTGTTGCAAGCGACAGCCGCCTGGGCGCGACTAGGGACCGAAAATGCTGAACATCTCGTCCGGTCGATTTTCAACTCCATGGACGACTTCTCCAGAGGTTGCCAGACGGATGATGCGACATTAACAGTTCTGCGGGTGCTCTAACCCCTTCATAGCGGTACGAATCGCCGCGAGTACTGCGACGCAGTTCATGACTGCGTCGCAGGCTTCGCGGTGAAGATACCCTTGAAGCTTTCGCGGTACTGAAGGAAGACCAGTACCCACAGTACCGAGGCCAGCAGAGCCGGAGGAATGCTCGCCGGCGCAAGCGTCAGGTGAAACGCAAGGATGTTGTAGAGCTCCGCCGCCAACACAGTCAGCGCAAGTGGCACGAAGTAGCCCGAAAGCAACAGCAGCCCACCGAGCAGCTGCAGCGCGAAAAAGAATGCGGCAAAATGCGATGTGCTGACGGCAACAAAGAACTGGATTGCCAGCGGATTTGGCGGTGGCGGCTGATGGATGAAGTTGAGAAATCCATTCAACCCAAAGACCGTAAACATAAGGCCCAGTAGATAGCGAGCAACAATTGAAGTAATTTTCATAGTGTCCTTTCTAGAAAGTCTGCGCGTGCGTCTGCACGGTCTGAAGATGCGGTGCGAGAAATGCGTTCCGGTCACGCCCCTGGTTCAGCACGCTGGTCCCGCCAGCGGTGAGGAAGGTCGCGTCCGTCACACCAAGAAAACCAAATACGGACCGCAGATACGGCTCCACGAAATTGAACGAGGCCATCTGCGTCTGGGCATCGTAGATCCCGCCGGTTGCGATGATGAAGGTCGCCTTCTTTCCGACGATCAAGCCCTTCGGCCCTCGCTCCCCGTAGGAAAACGTCCTGCCGACTCGCGCGATCTGGTCGATCCATAGCTTCAGCACAGAGGGCACACCAAAGTTATGCATGGGTACTCCGACGACGTATTCATCGGCCTGGTCCAATTCTGCGAGCAGGGAGTCGGAGAGCGCAAGCAATTCTTTCTGCTGCGGAGTGCGGGCCTGTTCCGGCGTATAGACGGCACCGACCCATTCCGCATTGATTGGCGGTATCTCGGTTGCGTTGAGGTCGCGATCTATAACCCTTCCATCCGGGTGCGAAGATTTCCATTCGTTGACGAACGCAGCAGTCAGCTCGCGGGAGACTGACCGGCCGTACAGTGGGCTGGAATCGATGTGAAGAAGCGTTGACATTGAAAATTCCTCCAACAAGACATTTGACGCTTAATACACATATGTCGATTAAAAGAAAATAAACAAGTGTCGCTTTGGTCCGTAAGGAGGTATCCTTTCATCAATATAGA
>Ga0210395_10000891_pt1 | contig 22971 bp, 20 predicted proteins | sample IncBWH4OmetaG_FD_150861 | JGI IMG/M metagenome (GOLD analysis project Ga0210395, IMG submission 150861) | Forest soil microbial communities from Barre Woods Harvard Forest LTER site, Petersham, Massachusetts, United States - Inc-BW-H-4-O ...
CCATCGGGCAGTGCACTCCAGGGTATCGTCGGAATGGCATCGATCACCTCGCGAAGTTCTTTTTCGCTTCGGCGTAGTTCGGCCTCACTGCGCTGTAAGGAGACCTCTCGCCGGCGGAGTTCCTGAGTCAAGAGTTCATGCTCCGTTACGTCTATGCAGAAACCCATTCTCTTCGCGGTGCCGTCGTCGACGACCAGGGGGTTAGCCACACACCGAACGTACCGGACTTCACCGTTTGGGCGAACAATACGCTTGGTTATATCAAATCCAGCAACGTCGAGAATCATTCTTTCTATTGATGTCGCCATGAGTTCGCGATCCTGTGGATGGACGAGCGCCAGATACTGCTCAGAGCTCGGCGGCTCTGGGGCTGGATCAAGACCGTGTATTCGAAAGAGTTCGTGGGACCAGTAGTCAAAGCCTTTTGCCGGGTCAAATACCCAGCCGCCCAGTTGGCCGAGGCGTTGCGCCTCGGCGAAATAGAATGCGCTTCTTTTCTCCTGCGTGCTCCAACGTAGCCGTTCGTCGGCCTGCTTTCTGTGCTGGACCTCGACTCTCGATCGATTCGCGAGCAAACAGTCGATAATCTGGCGAAATTCCAGGCCTTGATCAGTGCTCGAATAGTATTTATCTTTTGCCAAATCGAGGTAAGAACCATCGTCGGAATTGCCTCCGATACGTCCTGCAGGGGTGATTCCTGACCCTTCAGACGATGAACGCGCCATCGATGAATTGGGCATATAATTCCGAATTACTTTGGCGGATTTGACTCCGGCCAAAGCGCATTCTCGACAGAAGGTCTTTGGGAAGTCCTTCAGGAACCGTGAAAAACGATGAAAAACTCTGAAAACCCCAGAAAAGCCGAGACACAACCTTGGCGCGAGGGCGTCGAGAGTCACGGCGAATCTGCAGAAGAAAACCGCGGGATCGTCACCCTTCCTTGGCCGGTTATCAAACCGCATCCCATGAATCCTACGTACCGCTTCGGAGAGTTTATTTTGGATCCCCGGCGGCGCACGCTGTCTCACGCAGATTCACCCATCCCTTTGACGCCCAAGGCTTTCGATGTCCTCGTCTTCTTAGTTCAAAACCCCAACCGGCTAGTCAGCAGGGAGGAACTGTTGCAAGCGGTGTGGCGAAACACGTTCGTGGAGGAGGGAAATCTGACCCAGTACGTTTCGCATCTCCGCAAGGCGCTAGGGGACAACTCAGAAGGTGCCCGATTGATCGTAACGATCGCTCGGAGAGGATATCAATTTGCGGGAGAGGTCGTTGTTTCGGATGAGTCAGAACCCGCAAGGCAAGCCACGGGGCAGATTCTGTCGACCGATAGATTGCGAACGAATGTTTCAACCGATTCTGACGTTCCAGAGATAGAGGTTGTTGCGAATACGCCCAGGCCATGGCGCAAGGATGGGTTCGTGGCTTCGTCGATTTTTATTTTGGTTGTGCTGAGCTTCATATCCTGGCGGCAGTTTCGGTCTACATCCCCGGCGAGAACGGGGAAAGTCATGTTGGCTGTGCTGCCATTCGAAAATCTTACCGGCGACCCCAACCAGGAATATCTTGCGGATGGACTCACAGAAGAGACGATTTCCCAATTAGGCCGGCTCAATCCGGAACAATTGGGCGTGATCGCGCGAACCTCGGTAATGCGGTACAAACACGGTAACGAACCGCTGGACCAGATTGGTCGGGAGCTTTCCGTGCAATATGTATTGGAAAACAGCCTCCGCCAAAGCGGAAATCATCTGCGCCTTACCGCTCAGCTCATTCAGGTGAAAGACCAGACTCACTTGTGGTCCCACGATTACGACTATCCCGCGAAAGACATTCTTAATGTCGAAGACGATGTGGCCAAGGCGGTTGGGCGCGAGATCCAACTCCGTTTGACCTCAGAGCAACAGGCGGGGTTCTCGCGGTCGCGCCCCGTCAATCCGGAAGCCTTCGACGCCTACTTGAAGGGGTACTATTTTTTTCAGCGTAACACCAACAAAGATACGGATATGGCAGGAAAGTATTACGAACGAGCGATCCAACTTGATCCCTCCTATGCGTTAGCTTGGGTCGGGTTGTCTCGGGTGCGCAACTGGCAAGTCAACATAAGTCTTATTCCCGCTGAGGAGGGTCACCGGATTGCGCGTGAAGCGGTGGAGCGAGCTTTAGCCCTGAACCCGAATCTGGCAGAAGCCCATGCCCAAATGGGACGGATCAAGCAACAGGCCGATTTCGATTGGGCTGGAGCGGACGCTTCCTTCCAGCGGGCGATCGTTCTCGACCCCGGAAATCCCGAGCATGTAGCGATGGCGGCTTGTTCGAGGGCTTTGTTCGGCCGCTTTGATGAAGCTCTTCAGTTGGCCCGCCGAGCCGTTGACTTGGATCCACTCAGCCCAAGTAGTTGGGAGTGCCTTTCAGCGATCGAGCATTACGCGGGGCAGCTAGACCAAGCCGCAGCGGCTGGCAGGAAGGCGCTTGAACTGAGTCCCGATGCCTGGCCCGGTGCTATCCTGTTAACCCAAATCTATGTGATGCAGGGGCGGCCTCACGATGCTCTGGCCGAAATCGGGCAGGTACGCTATGACGCCTTTCATCCATTCCTGTATTCGATTGTGTACTACGCTCTTGGTCGGAAAAAAGAGTCGGACGCTGCGTTGAGTGAGTTCATTGCGAAAAAGCCATCTGCGGCGTTCTTGATCGCCAAGGTTTACGCTTTCCGGAATCAGTCCGACGAAGCGTTCGAGTGGCTAGACCGAGCCTATGCCCAACGTGACACCGGTCTGCTAGAAACGAAAGTCGACCCCCTGCTGAAGAGCTTGCACGGCGACCCACGATTCGCCGTCTTCTTGAGGAAGCTGCACCTGCCGCCTGATTAACGCTTAATCAGGATTTGATCTGTTGCACACTGCGCCTATTAAATCCACAAGCGCGTCAAAGTCCACGGGCTTTCTGAAGAAGCCGATTGCGCCTTTTTCAAGATAAAAGGCTTCGGAATTCTCGGAGGGCTTTCCAGTGATAATCACTACCGGGACCGGACAGCTGCTGCTCCTGACATGTTGGAGAAGGCCGAGTCCGCTTATCTTTCGCATCTCGATGTCGGCGACGATACACATACTCCGCGAGAGTCCATCTGATCCTAGAAATTGCTCCGCCGAAAGATAGCCTTCTGCCTTATACCCACATGAAGCAAGAAAATTGACCAGTGATTCCAGAACTCGGGGATCATCATCTACGACTGCGATTGTGCGAGCCTGTATGTTCATCTCAACTCCAATCCCCGCCTGCACTCTAGAGGAATCCACGAAAATCTTCTCTCATGTATTCCTGTTAGGTGCCACGGTCGACTCAAGTTTGAGCTTGGCCGCGAGCTTGACCAGAGTGGCAAAAGAGTCCGCTTCCATCTTTCGCATAATGTGTCCGCGGTGAATTTGGACGGTGTACTCGGTAATCCCCAACTCGAATGCAGTTTGTTTATTTAGCAAACCGCTGACCAAAAGCGGCAGCACCTCTCGTTCTCGCGGTGTCAGAGATTCATATCGAGCGACCAACCTTGCGTGTTCGATCGCCTCTTTGCGATTCGCGCGATCCTGCTGCAAGGCTCTTTCAATCGAACTGAGTAGCGCAGCTTCATCGACCGGTTTCGTCAGGAAGTCAATCGCTCCTCCCTTCATCGCAGTCACGGTCGACGGAATGTCCCCCCGGCCGGTGATGAAGATGACGGGAATCGAGGTCTTAGCAGAAATCGACCTCTGCACTTCTAGTCCTCCCAATCCCGGCATCTTAAGATCCAGGATCAAGCAAGCGCATGAGTCCTCACGCCGAAAATCGAGGAACTCTTGTCCCGAACTGAATATCCGGACGCACCTGCCGCTCGCACGTAAAAGCGAAGACAAGGCCTCCCTCACCCTAGCGTCATCGTCGACGATGTAGACGATCTCTTTTGTGGGTTCCATGTCGCTCACGGGGTGATGAACGATTATAGCGATGCGAGCGGTCCCCATAGCAGTGGCAGTTCATTACATAAATATGGAATAGACTCCTTTTTTGCAGAGGCGGTATCTCGCGTTGATATATAGTTCGCGCGCTCCTCTGTCCCGTCTCCTGTGCGCGAGCACTCGGATACTCTCAGCTTCCGGCCAACCGCTTCGCAATACTAGGAACATGTAATTTGTTCGGCTTTTCGCGACTGCTACTATCCGACCGAATCGGCCTTTGCGCAGATGCGAAAACCATGAGTAAGCCCCATGGCGCACGTGACGTCCAAAGGAACGAGCAAAACCAGAGCACGAGAACCATTGCAACCAAGCAAACAATTTAGAAGGAGAACAAATGAGCAACTTCAGCAGAGTAGGGCTCGAAGCACTTCTAACCCCCGATAACTGTGTCCTTGTATTGATTGACCATCAACCGTTTCAGCTCGCCAACGTCAACAGCCACGAGCCAACCATGGTTATCAATAACGTTACTGCCCTGGCAAAGACAGCGAAGGCATTCGACATTCCGACGATCTTGACGACGGTAAACGAGGAGCGTGGCGGCGTAATTTTCAAGAGCGTCCAGGATGTCTTTCCGAAGCAAAAACCCATCAACCGCACCTTCATCAACGCTTGGGAGGACAGAAGAGTTGTCGAAGCCGTTAAGAAAACCGGTCGGCAAAAGGTTGTTTTCGCCGCTCTCTGGAGCGAGATGTGCCTGGCGATGCCCGTAATTCAGGCGATGGGCGAGGGATATGACGTTTATGTAGTTACGGATGCGTCCGGCGGCGTGTCGGTGGAAGCACACGATATGGCAATCCGCCGCCTGGTCGCGGCGGGCGCTCAACCGATTACCTGGCTGGGGATGGCCGGTGAGCTGCAGCGGGACTGGGCTCGTACCGCCAAGCTGAACGAAGTGGCTCAGGTCCTGTTCGATCACGCCGGCGCATCTGGATCGGTACTCGGTTGGGAGATGCAACTCCTGCACGCGTCGGAAGTGAAAGCTTAGGAGCTTGCACTCGAAATTTCATTCTGCTTATCGAAATGCAAACGATGCGCGAAAACAATAGTCCGGTTCCTGACGTTAGCCAGCCGAGACCCACGCGGCGTGAGGTTATGACCGCCCTTATCGCTACGGCACTCTCGATGAGGCTCGCATCAGGAACGGGACTCATCCACAACCAAACTAGCTCTGAGGGGAATGTCCACATGGCACAAACAGTCGAAACGTTGCTACATGAAAACATACATGGCGTTTTTAGCGAACCCGACGTGGAGAAGCGTCATAACAACATCGCAAGACTGTGGGCTGAAGATGGCGTGTTCATCGATCCCGAGTCCCGGTATGAGGGGCATTCAGGTGTTGCCCTCGCGGCCGACGGGCTTGCCAAAAGGTTTCCCAACTTCATCTTTACCGAGCGCGGCGACATTCTGGCATATCACGGAGTCGGCAAGCTCGATTGGGGATTCGGTCCCGCTGGAGCGGAATTCGTTATCACTGGCAGCGACGTGCTCGCGATGAAGGGTGACAAGATCGGCTCTATTTACACATTCGTCGATCCACCAAAGAAATAGTTCGGTTATGCCCAATCAGGAAGCAGATCGAAATGAAGTTCGATAACCGGGTTGTCGGCGTTGCGGCTAGACACCTGCTCTGTTGTTTGCGAGTTCTTTGCTTGCTCACCGCGACGTCCATCTGTTCCGCTCAGGTCCAGCTACCGACCGTGAATCTGGGCGACACGAACTTTGAGGATGGGTTTGCCGGCCAGGGTTGGCTTCTGGAGGAGTTCCCGGAAGCTTACGTGGCAAGCGTACTCAAGGACTCCCACGGGAATACGGTTCCAGGGAGCAACCGCGTTACCGCCGATAGCAGCACTACACACGTGGCCTATATAAGTGGGAAGCGCGTTCTCGGAGGATGGCTGGCGGGAGAGATTTTGCAGCCGTTAGTGGATCTCGATGTACGGCTCGCGAATGGCACGTCTTCACGAGTGCGCGGATTGGCCGACGTGACGGTCGGCGCTGGATTACAGTGGGCGCCGAAGAAGATTGGGGAGGGAGTGTTCGTGCATCGCGTGGTATTTGACGTTGATTTGCCCACAGGCAAGTACAGCGACGCGCAGCCAGTAAACATCGGCAATCACTTCGTTGTGGTCAATCCCTACTATGCGCTGACTTATGAGCGCAAAAAACTCGAGTTCAGCGCGCGACTGCATTATCTCTGGAACTCCACCAATAACGATCCATTCGTAGGGTTCGGAATTAGGAGCATGCAGCCAGGGCAGGCTTTTCATGCCAACTACTCGACTTCTTACGAACTGTGGAAGGACGTCAGGCTTGGCTTTAACGGTTACTGGCTGCAGCAGCTGACCGACCACGAGATCAACGGCAACGACGTGCGCAATTCCAGGGAGCGGACGGTAGGGCTTGGTCCAGGAATCCAGCTCGGCGGCGGAACAGTCTGGTTTCGTCTGAATGGCTACATCGAAACAGACGTTCACAATCGTCCAAGTGGAATCGCGGTGACCTTCCGTATCTCCAAGGCTGTTCCGATCAAGGAATCGCAACCGTAGGCTGGCGCGGCAAAGAGGCCGTCGCACTACTAGGAATATGTAATTTATCCAGCTCTTTGCAATCGGTACTCTCGTATTGCTTGCGACAGTCGACTGCAGGACTCATTTTGCGACGCGCCTTTGGCCGTGTCAGTTGCGAGTTCCGCAGGGTGGGAACGAATGGCAGGGAGACCGCAACTGACCGGCCAAGCTAGAGGCAAGAGCAAGCCACTCGCAACGACGACGGAAGCGGCGCGACGAGATTCTGAAGCTCACGTTCAGCCAGAAAGGAGAGAACGATGAGGATACTGGTAATCGGCGCGACGGGTCTACTGGGCACCCCTGTGGCGCGAGCACTTGAAGTGAATCATGAGGTTCTTAGGGCCAGCCTCAAGGGGTCGGCTCTGCAAGTGGACTTCGCGGATCCCGGATCGATTCGGAACCTTTATGCAAAAGTCGGCCCGGTGGACGCCGTTGTGAGCGTTGCGGGTCAGGCTGTCTTTCGCCCCTTGTCCGCTCTCTCCGACGCCGACTTCGAACTCGGCCTCAAGAACAAACTGATGGGTCAGATCAACCTGGTGCGCCTCGGCATTGAATCACTCAAGGATGGCGGCTCATTCACGCTCACATCAGGGCTCCTGAGCCGATGGCCGGTTGCCGGCGCGGTGGCGGTCAGCGTGGTTAACGCCGGAGTTGAGGCCTTCGCCCGCACCGCGGCCCTGGAGCTTCCGCGCGGCCTGCGCATCAACGCGGTCTCTCCCGGTTGGGTTCGCGAGACACTTCTTGCGTTGAAGCAGGACCCCGCCCCTGGCGTCCCGGCCGTGGAAGTGGCGCAAACCTACATGAAAGCTGTCGAAGGCAAGATGACCGGGCAGACGCTCGATGTTGTCAAAGCTTCCAGTTAATTAGGGCGCGCGTCGCACCGCCGCTCAGACGCTCAAATCAGATCCCCTTACAGTGATTTGGTTCAACACGGACTGACTAACAAAGGAAAAGCTCACATGTCGACAAACTTGACCGCAATCCTTCAACAGCTTTTGCAGAACACCACGAATCTCACAGTGCTCAGTCAACTCATGACGCCGGATGTCACCTATGTTTCATTGAATTTCAACAACCCTGAACTGAAGAAAGTTGAGCCATGGGCCGGTACTCACAAGGGGCCTCAGGCCCTGTCGGATGTCTTCGCTGCGATCCAACGCTGCTGGAAAACACTCGACTTCAAGGTCACCGACACGCTTGAGCAGGCTAGTCGCGTTGCATTCTTTGGCTCTTTTACCTACAAGTCGAACGTGACCGGAAAAGAGATTACGTCGCCATTTGCTCTGTTGGCGCGCTTCGAGGGAGACAAGGTTGCTTACGTCCAGTTTCTCGAGGACAGCTACGGCACTGCAGGCTCGTTCAAAACTGGAGGCGCGACACGGTTCCACAGCGATCCCTCGGGAAAAGAGGTTGAGGTCTAAGCATGCCCAACGTGTCGAATGAAGAAAAGCGATACGACTTCATCGTGGTGGGAGCAGGCGCGGCTGGTTCGGTTCTTGCGGCGGAATTATCTGCCTCCGGCGCTCAAGTCCTCGTCATCGAGTCAGGAGGACCCGACGACGCACCGACCATCGCGAATCCAAGCATCTGGTTTTATAACGTCGGCGGCCCTCTCGACTATCACTTGCCCGTCAGCCCTTCGCCGCGATTGAACAATCGCAAATTCAATATGGCCCTCGGCCACGTACTTGGCGGCGGCACCAGCATCAATGCCATGGTGTGGATGCGCGGCATGCAGCGGGACTACGACGAGTGGGCAAAGAACGGAGCCAAGGGTTGGGCTTTCTCCGACGTGCTTCCGGTCTTCAAGAGTCAGGAGGATTGGGAGGGCGGCGCGAATGAATGGCGGGGTTCCGGTGGCCCCATACACATCCGCCGGCCAAAAGATCCTCACCCAATAGCGCCAGCGTTCATCGATGCTGCGCGACAGATGGGCATGCCCATTCTGGATGACGTGAACGGACCGATGCGCCCCGGCGCTGGCTACATCAACATGAACATCGCCGCGGATGGGACTCGCGTGAGCGCGGTTCGCGCCTTTCTGCGCCCGGCGCTGTCGAGGTCGAATCTCACTCTGCTGCTCAACAGCAACGTGGTGAAACTGAATTTCAAAGGTACTCGTTGCCTGGGCGTCAAGGTAATGAGCGACAGCGCCATGAAAGATATCGCGGCCGACAAGGAAGTGATCCTCGCCGCGGGCTCTATCCATAGCCCGAAGCTACTGATGCTCTCAGGCGTCGGGGAAGCGAAGGCGCTTCGCAGCTTTGGAATCGACGTCGTCGCGAACCTGCCCGGCGTTGGCGAGAATCTGCAGGACCATGTGCTCGTCTCCGGTGTTGTGTTCAAGTACAAAGGCAAGATGCCGGATCGGCCGGCCGACAGCAACGCCGTCGAGGCAGAGGCTTATTTGTCGAGCAGTCCCTCGGCAGACACAGACATCAGTCTTGTGCCTCACCAACTACCAGTAGTTACGCCCGAAGTAGCCTCGCGCTTTGGAACTCCTCCACCCGACGCGTTCACCATCGCGCCAGCTCTTGTCCAGCCCACCAGCAAAGGTTCCGTCCGCCTCGCGAGCAACAACTTCCAGGATGCTGCTGCGATCGATGGCAACTATCTCGGCACAGATCAAGATTTTGCGGCCGTCGTAAGCGCCATCGAAGTCGCGCGTGAAATCGGCAATCAGCATGCCTTCGACAATCTGCGCGAGAGCGAACTGATTCCCGGGCCCAAGGCGAGCACCGACGAGATTCGAGAACTTGCTCGACTGGCTTCGGCGAGTTTTGGACACGCAGTTGGTACTTGCAAAATGGGCGTGGACAAGCTCGCTGTTGTCGACCCAGAGCTCCGGGTACACGGCATATTGGGTTTACGAGTGGCAGACGCTTCTGTGATGCCGCGCATCATTACGGGGCCAGGGACAAACGCGTCAACCCACATGATCGCGGGACGCGCCGCCAAGTTAATTCTCGGTTAGAAGTACGGATCGTATGACCGGCAATGCGGAAAAATCGCTGACCATCGACACCCATCACCGACTACCCCAAATGAAACTTGCCTGGGCTTGTGCAATTGCTTTTTCGCTCGCAAAGGTTCTGCAGGGGCAGGAGCCCACTCCTCCTTCTACCCCACCAGGCACAGCTGCGACCGACCAATCACATTTGCCAGATGCTCCGAGCGCCAGCTCAGTTGTCGCGAAGACGAGCTCATCGTCATCTAAATCCTCAGATACCGAACAGACCAAACGCATTCTCGGAATCATACCCAACTTCCGCTCGGTGGGCGCAGACGTGATTCTGCCGCCGCAAACTGCCAAGGACAAATTCAAAATCGGTTTGCAGGACACCTTCGACTACTCGAATTTCATCTTCGTGGGCGCACAGGCCGGGCTCAGTCAAGCGACGAATTCTTATCCAGCATTTCATCAGGGTGCCCGTGGATACGCCCGATATTACTGGCACACATTTGCAGATCAATCGGATGAGAACATTTGGGTCGAATCCATTCTGCCAGCCGCGTTTCATGAGGACAGCAGGTATTACACCTTAGGCCACGGAGGATTCATCAAGCGTACTGGCTATGCCCTAAGCCGTGTGATCATCACTCGGACGGACAACGGGACTGAGAGCCTTAACGCATCCGAGATCATCGGAGCGGGTGGGGCGGCAGGAATCTCCTCTGCTTATTATCCGAAGCAATATTGCACGTGGACCAAGACCGGTCAGCGCTGGCTGACCAACGTTATTCTTGACGGAGCAAACTTCGTCGTCAGGGAGTTCTGGCCAGACGTGCATTCAGCTTTCAGACACCACCGGGACTAGCACCTTTTACGAGCAACCCGAGCGCTTCAATCGATGCAGGAACCAGCAAGCGGTGATCACTCTCGGCGAATCAGTCACCCGAAGTTGATCAAGTGTGTTATTCCGTTGTAGATTTTGTACGACCGCTGGGGTGAAGACGTATCCATTTTTTTGCTCGATTGCGTCGGCGGTTACCTCACACGCTGTTTTCGCATTCGACGACCGATGCTGCTTCGTCCCGGCTGTCCTCGACAAGTAGAGCCAGTGCACGCGGTTCGCAGTAACCGGGCGCGAGCAAGATTGGGGAGACAACATGACCCAGATGCAGAAACGCTTTTTGATCGGTGGAGTTCTTGGCTTGATCGTGCTCGCTCTGATTGTTGGAGCGCTTCGGCCGTCCAAGCAAGCCATGGGTGCGCCGCCCAGCACTCCGGATGTCGAGGTGGCGCAGGTTCAGAAGGAGGATGTCCCAATTTACGGGGAGTGGATTGGCACGCTTGACGGTCTGGTCAATGCTGACGTCCGGGCGCAGGTTACTGGCTACCTCCTGAAGCAAGGCTATCAGGAGGGTGCGTCGGTGAAGCAGGGCCAGCTCCTTTTCCAAATCGATCCGCGGCCTTTTCAGGCGGCGCTCGATCAGGCTGAGGGCCAACTGGCTCAGGCGAAGGCCGCGCGGGCCAACGCCGAAGCGGTTCAGCGTCGGACCGAACTTGATGTTCAGCGGTACAAACCGCTGGCTGAGCAACAAGCGGCCAGCCAACAAGATCTCGACAACGCGGTTCAGAACAATCTCGCCGCACTCGCGACTGTGGAAACCGCCAAGGCTCAGATCAAGACCTACGAGGCTTCGGTTGAAACCGCGAAAATCAATCTGGATTTTACCCGCCTGGTTGCACCCATCGACGGCATCGCTGGCCAGGCCCAACTACAAGTTGGCGCGCTGGTCAGCCCGAGCAGCGGGATCGTGACTTCCGTTTCTACAGTGAATCCGATCAAAGTCTATTTCACCGTGAGCGAGCCTCAATATCTTTCATGGCGGGCACGTTTTCCGACCGAGGAGAGCCGCTTGCAGGCCGACAAGGAACTCCGGCTGCAACTGATCCTGGCGGACGGTTCAACCTATCCGCACGAAGGAAAGTTCTATTTTGCCGACCGCCAGGTGAACGAGACCACGGGAGCGATTCGGATCGCCGGACTCTTTCCCAATCCCAACAATATTTTGAGACCCGGCGGCTACGGCAAAGTCCGCGCGGTAATCCGGACCCAGCCGGGGGCCTTGCTTGTTCCCCAACGGGCAGTGTCAGAGCTGCAGGGCGGCTACCAGATTGCTGTGGTTGGCACCGACAACAAAGTTGACGTGCGAACGGTCACGGTGGGCGACCGGGTTGATAACCGATGGATCATCGCTGACGGGCTCAATCCTGGGGACAGAGTCGTCGTTGAAGGAGTTCAAAGAATGCGCACTGGTGTGCACGTGAATCCCAAGCCATTCATAGCCCAAAATCAAGGATCGGCAAATCAAGGATCGGCGAATCGATAAGGACGGATGACCCATGTCGAAATTCTTTATCAACCGTCCCATCGTCGCCATGGTGATTTCCATCGTCATGGTATTGGTTGGCACACTCACAGTGCTGAGCTTGCCCGTCGCACAGTTTCCCAACATCACTCCACCGGAAATTCAGGTGCTGGCCACCTACGTGGGAGCTGACGCGCAGACGCTGGAGCAAGCGGTGGCTACTCCGATCGAGCAGCAGATGAACGGAGTAGACAACGAGAATTACATGTACTCGCTGAATGCCACCGGGAACAACACCACCAGCCTCATCGTGGATTTTGACGTCAAGACCGACCCGAATACCGATTTCATTCTCACGCAGTCGCGGGAGACGCAGGCTGCTTCTCAGCTGCCATCGGACGTCACCAACTACGGCGTCACGGTACGAAAATCGGTGACCGCCCCGCTGATGTGGGTTGCGCTTTACTCTCCACGCGGAACGTACGACGCAAGGTTTCTCGCGAACTACGCCTACATCAATCTCACCGACCCCATCCTTCGCTCGCCCGGCATCGGCAACGCGCAAGTATTCGGCGCCGGTCAGTACGCGATGCGCCTTTGGGTAAAGCCGGACACGTTGGCAAAACTTGGCATCACGGTTCCGGAAATTGTCAGCGCGATTCAAGCTCAGAACACCGTGAATCCGGCCGGCAAAGCCGGAGGCGAACCCGCTCCGAAGGGCCAGGAATATACCTACACTGTTCTCGCGCAAGGGCGCCTGGTGTCGCCCGAAGAATTCGGCAACATCGTGGTTCGCGAGACGCCGGATGGTGCGACCGTGCGCGTGCGCGATGTCGCCCGTATCGAACTGGGCGCTCAAGACTACAGCGTTGCCGGACGTTTCAATGGCAAACCAGGCGCGATTATTGCAGCCTACCAATTGCCCGGATCAAACGCAGTCGACGCTGCTGCCGGGGTCAAGCAGCTGATGGCGCAGATGAAAGAGCGGTTCCCTGAGGACATGGATTTCGCCATTTCCCAGGACACAACTCTAGCCGTGACGCAGGGCATCAAGGAAATCGTTGAAACCCTCGTGATCGCGCTCGTCCTAGTCATCATTGTTGTTTTTCTTTTCCTTCAGAGCTGGCGCTCAACGCTGATCCCGCTGCTGGCTGTACCGGTTTCGCTGGTGGGAACGTTCGTGCTCTTCCCCCTGTTCGGTTTTTCCATCAATACACTTTCTCTCTTCGGGCTGGTGCTGGCGATCGGCCTGGTGGTCGATGACGCGATCGTCGTCGTCGAAGGCGTGGAACGGCATATCGAAGAGGGCATGACGCCCAAGAATGCAGCGCTAAAGGCGATGGAGGAACTGTCGGGTCCCGTGGTAGGAATTGCGCTGGTTCTCTCCGCTGTATTCGTGCCCACCGCTTTCATTCCCGGGATCACGGGCAGGCTGTATCAGCAATTCGCGGTGACGATCGCCATCTCGGTAATTCTCTCTGCGTTCAACGCGCTGACGCTTAGCCCTGCTCTGGCCGCATTGCTGCTTCGACCGCGCGAAGAGAGCCATGGCCTGCTGCGGAGATTCTTCGATTGGTTTAACCGAGTCTTTGAGCGAGCCACTGAGGGCTATGTCAATTGGAGCGGCGTGCTGCTCAAGAAGACGGCCGTGGTGGTTGTGCTTCTGTTGGCGTTTTGCGTCGCAGCTGGATTCTTCTCCAGTCGCGTGCCGTCGAGTTTCCTTCCCGATGAAGATCAGGGCTATGTCTATGTGAACCTGCAATTGCCCAATGACGCGTCGCTCGAGCGAACATCACAAGCCGCGACACAGATCGAAAATATTCTGACGAACACGCCGGGGGTGAAGTACACGACCAGCGTCATCGGCTTCAGCTTACTTAGTTATGTTCGCACCAGCTACAACGCCTTCTTTGTCGTCACTTTGAAGCCGTGGGACGAGCGCACGTCCAGAGCCGAGCAGTTTCAAGCGATCAAGGCGCATCTGAACCAGCAGCTTTCTAAATTGCCGGCAGGAATCGCATTTAGTTTTTCGCCGCCGGCCATCCCAGGCGTCGGCACCTCGGGCGGATTCACGTTCATCCTCGAGGACCGCTCGGGGGGCAGCATCCAGTTCCTGTCGCAAAACTTGAACACGTTTCTTGACGCGGCACGCAAGCGGCCAGAGATCGCCAGCTTGAGTACGACTTTTCTAGCGAGCGTTCCGCAGAAATTCGTCGACGTCAATCGTGACAAGGTATTGAAGCAGGGCGTCAATCTTTCCGACGTCTATCGCACTATCCAGGCCTTCATGGGCGGATATTTCATCAACTACTTCAACCGCTTTGGCCGCCAGTGGCAGGTTTACATCGAAGCCGAGAGCGAAGATCGCGCCAGCGCCGATAACGTCGGGCGCTTCTATGTCCGCAACAGCAGGGGCGAGAATGTTCCGCTGTCTACGCTCACCACGGTGAAATCGCAGCTCGGCCCGGAATTCACCATGCGCTTTAACGAGTACCGTTGCGCACAGATCAACGGGAGCGCGGCGCCGGGCTACAGCGCGGATCAGGCGACCGCAGCCCTCGAAGAAGTTTTCAAACAAAAAATGCCGCGAGAAATGGGATTCGACTACTCCGGCATCTCGTATCTGGAACAGAAAGCGCGCCAGGGAGTGCCAGCCGCAGCCATCTTCGGTCTGTCGCTGCTGTTCGTGTTCCTGATTCTGGCGGCGCTTTATGAAAGCTGGTCGCTGCCGTTCAGCGTACTGCTCAGCACGCCCGTCGCGGTCTTTGGAGCGTTTCTCGTGCTGTGGCTGCGCCGCATTGTGCTCAGCGTTTTCCTGCCGCCGTACATGGTGCAGATTGAAACTGACGTCTACTCGCAGATCGGCTTGATCATGCTGATCGGACTGGCGGCGAAGAACGCGATTTTGATCGTCGAGTTTGCCAAGGACCAGTACGAACAAGGAAAACCGCTGGCCGACGCCGCGCTCGAAGGCGCGAGACTGCGGCTGCGCCCGATCCTGATGACCTCGTTCGCGTTTATCCTGGGCTGCGTTCCGCTGTGGACGGCGAGCGGGGCGGGCTCGGTTGCCCGGCAGATCATGGGAACGGCGGTGATCGGCGGAATGCTCACTGCCAGCGCGATTGGAATCTTTTTCATACCCGGCATCTTTTATATGGTCGAGAAATGGTCGGGCGCTGGAAAGGAACCTGCCTCCGGCATATTGCCAGCTACACCTTCACCCGCGCCCGGAGACTGAAGGTTGCGAAGAGAACCCGGGCTCAATGGAATCGTGCTATGAACGCCATGAAAACGAACGCCGAAAAAATGAACACCGGAAGATTGCTGACCGTCATTGTGGGATCGGCCATGTTGGTCGGTTGCATGGTTGGGCCGAAGTATCATCGCCCTGCCGTTCAGACTCCGAATACTTTTCGAGACCTGGCCGACAATCCTCAGCTTCAGGCGCAGACCGCCTCCTATGCCGATCTTCCCTGGTGGCAGGTGTTTCAGGATCCGAAGTTGCAGGAACTCATACGCACGGCGCTCCGGCAGAACTACGATTTGCAAGTGGCTACGGAACGCATCAACGCTGCCCGGGCCCAGCTTGCGGTGACGCGATCTAGCCTGTTCCCGCAGATATCGGGCAATGCGAATTTCAGCGGTGGGAAGGAAAATGTCATCCAGTCCCGGTTCAACTTCCTGACCTTGACAGCCGACGCCGCGTTCCAGTTGGATTTCTTCGGCCGCTTGCGCCGGGCCAACGAAGCAGCCCGCGCCCAACTGCTGGCCAGCGATGATGCGCGCCAGGTCGTCGCATTGACCCTCGTCAGCGATGTAGCGAGCGACTATTTCACGCTGCTGCAGACTGATCTGCAACTCGCGATCACGCGTGAGACGGTCAAGACTCAGACCGATTCGGTCAAGCTGACCCAGCTCCGGCTTGAGCACGGCGTCGCAACTAAGTTGGATGTGCTCCAGGCTCAGCAAGTCCTCGACACGGCGAATGCCCAGATCCCCGACCTGGAGCGCCAAATTGCACAAGAAGAGGATGCGATCAGCATCCTGCTCGGCAATTACCCGCAAGACATCGCACGCGGGATTCCGCTCGTCGAGCAGACACTTCCGCCTGAAGTTCCGGCCGGCCTTCCTTCTTCGATCATCGAGCGTCGGCCCGACATTCGGGAAGCGGAACAGATCTTGATTGCCGCGAACGCGAATATCGGAGTCGCCAAGGCGCAGTTCTTCCCGCAAATCTCGCTGACCGGCTCGGGAGGCGGTTCTATCGGTCGCAGCAGCACCTTTTCAAGCCTCATGACGACGCAGCTAGGCATCTGGTCTTATGGCGCGCAAGTTAGCCAGCCGATCTTCACCGGAGGCGCGCTGAAAGGGAATTTGCATCTGGCTGAATCTGAACACCAACAAGATCTCATCGGTTACCGGGAAGCGATCCAGCACGCTTTTGGCGAGGTCTCAGATGCGCTCATCGGTTATGAAAAGCTTCATCAGGTGCGCATGCGCCAGCAGGATAGTGTCGCTGATCTGCAGGAAACCGTCCGCATTTCCACGCTTCGCTATAAGGGCGGCACGACGACATATCTCGAAGTGCTCGACGGGCAGCGGTCGCTTTACGGCGCCGAACTGACGCTCGCAGCTGCGCGGGGCGACGAATACCGAAGCCTCGTCCAACTGTACAAGGCCCTCGGCGGAGGCTGGCAGCAGTAAACCGTTGCGGCGATATTGCGCAAGAAAATCCCTTCCAATTAAGAGGAACCTGGAGTTGCTTTCCATACTCAAACAAAGCATCAAACGGAGGTTTGCTGTGGGGAATCCTGTTTATCGGCCGCAGTGGATGATCGTTCTCACGAGCGTGCTCGTTGCCGGAACGTCTGTTGCCGGCGGGGGCCAGACGTTGTCTGCCTCGGGTGTTCCCACGCTCCACGCCATTGTGGAGTCAGCTCGTAATGCCGATCTTCGCTGGCCCGACTTTACTCCCTACAAAGCAGAGGTCGCCAAACTCTACCAGACGAATGGTTATTCTTTGATTTGGGTTCAGAGCGGCCGAGTCCGTCCCCAGGCGCTGGCTGTGATCGGACTCCTACAAGATGCGGAAGCTAAAGGACTCGACCCTGAAGATTACGACGGCTCGCGATGGCAGGGTCGCCTTCTCAAGCTGGGTCAAGAGAAGCTGGGTCAAGAGAAGCTGGATCAAAAGAACCTGGATCAAAAGCCGTCTGAACAAGACCTGACCTCATTCGACACCGCGCTTACGGTCTCGACGATGCGCTACATCCGCTCCATCCACTGCGGCCGGGTGAACCCCAAAGAATTTAAGTTTGAGCTTGATACCGAGGGGAAACTACTCCCATTGGCGGAATTTATTCAGGCCCAGGTGGTGAATGCAGCCGATCCAGCCGCCGAAATCCAGAAGCTGGAACCGCCCTTCTTGGGCTATCGGAAGCTGCTTGCGCTCTTGCCAGTTTATGAAGGATACGCAAACCAAGCGGCCGGGGAGAAGCTGCCAACGATCACGAAGACTGTGCGTCCCGGCCAGCCCTATGCTGGCGTGGTCCGCTTGGGGCAATTTCTTCAAATCATCGGCGACATTCCTGCCGGCGCACAACTGAATCCGAATGCCACAATTTACGACGGTGCGCTCGTCGAAGGCGTGAAGCATTATCAGGATAGACATGGGGAAACTCCCACCGGCAACCTTGACGCGCGCACGATCAATGAACTCAATACGCCTCCGGCGGCGCGCATTCGCCAGATCAAGCTGACGCTCGAACGCTGGCGCTGGATTCCGCATTCCTTTCCACAACCGCCCGTGGTGGTTAACCTTCCCGAGTATCGAGTGCGCGCGATGAACCCGGATGGCACGGTCGCCTTCTACAAGAACGTCATCATCGGAAAAGCTTACGGCCACAAGTCTCCAGTCTTTGAGAAAGAGATCCAGTATGTGGTCTTCCGGCCCTACTGGAACGTCACTCCCAGCATTCAGCGGAACGAAATCGTGCCGCACATCCAGAAGGACCCGAACTACCTCGCCAAGCACGAATTTGAAGTGGTCACGCCCCAAGGCGAGGTCGTAACCGACAATCAAGTGAGCCCGGAAGTCTTAGAAGGCATACGATCGCTTCACCTGATGGTGCGGCAGAAGCCCGGCGACACGAATTCTCTGGGCCTGGTGAAGATCATCTTCCCCAATCCGGACAACGTGTACCTGCATGGCACTGACGCCCCGGAGCTGTTCTCGCCGGATGTTCGTGATTTCAGCCACGGATGCATTCGGGTAGAGAAGCCTGCGGACCTTGTTGCCTGGGTGTTGCGAAACAATCCTGGTTGGGACTTGGAGCGGGTGAAGGCCACGATCAACGGCGAGAAAAACAATCTTCAGGTGAACCTTGCCACCCGAATTCCGGTTCTGATTGTCTACGGCACCGCGACGGTGAACGAGGAAAACCAGATTCGGTTTTTCGACGATATCTATGGTTATGACGCAGAACTCGACAAAGCCTTGGCCAGAGAACATCCCTAAGCACCACCGTGGCAGAGCGGCCCTTTATGGCGTGGAAGAGCGGCCCTTTAGAGCTTGCCCTGAGCAAGCGAAGCGCGCCGAAGGGGCCGCGTCAGCCGCCACGTTCGGCGGGGCTTCAGCCCTCGTGCATGGGTGGTTGTTGGACCGACATTGACGCACCGAATCGAGTTTGAATCGCATCTAACGTTGATGCGCCTCTTCGAGTACAGTAAGACGAACCTCTTGCGAGGACGCCAGGCATTTTCGGCGGCCTTGCAGAGGTTGAATTGCAAGTTCGGTTTATCGTTGATTCCTTTTTTGCTGTTGGCGACGCTGGGGCATACCGCAGAATCGACGGTTCCATCCGCACACGAATACCGGCTGCGTTTCTATCACACGCACACGGGCGAGCGGTTGGATGTCGTCTACCGCCGCGGTGATCAATATATTCCCGAAGCGTTAGACGCGCTCGACCATTTTCTGCGCGACCACCGTACCGGAGAGGTGCGTCACTTCGATCCCCGCCTCTTCGACCTGCTCCACGACCTGACCGCGTCGGTCGGCGATTCCGGCGGTGAAATCGATGTGATTTGCGGCTACCGTACGCCCTGGAGCAACGAATTCCTGCGCGCCCGCAGCCCGCACACCGGCGTGGCGCAGCACAGCCTGCACATGCAGGCCGAAGCGATCGACATTCGCCTACTGGGGATTCCGACGTCGGAACTGCGCGACGCGGCCCTGCGACTGCGCCGCGGAGGAGTGGGGTACTATCGCAGCTCAGACTTCGTGCACGTCGACGTCGGGCGTGTGCGCCACTGGTAGTCTTTATTGTTTACGAATAGATCCCAGGCGCCTCATGTCCGAGCTTCTGGACATATTCAACGTACGAGCCAGGATAAACAGTGGGATGGCGGTCCGTGCCGCTCTCACCGCCCAGTTCCAGCACACGGGAGCCGAGACCGCGAAGAAACATGCGGTCATGCGATACGAAGATCATGGTGCCTTCGAAATCCTTCAGGGCGTCCACCAGCATCTCCTTGGTCGCAAGATCCAGGTGATTGGTCGGTTCGTCGAGCACCAGGAAGTTCGGCGGGTTGAAGAGCATGCGCGCTATTGCCAGCCGCGATTTTTCTCCGCCAGAAAGTGCGCGGATTTTCTTATCTACGTCATCGCCGGAGAACTGGAATGCCCCCGCCAGGTTCCGCAACGCGCCGATACTGTCCTGGGGAAAATCCTGTTGCAACTGTTCGGCGACGGTGAGATCGGAATTGAGCGTATCTAAAGACTGTTGCGCGAAGTAGCCCATCTGCAGGCTGGCGCCGAGCCGCACGCTTCCGGCATCGGGGGCACTGGCTCCGGCAATCATTTTAAGAAGCGTAGTCTTACCCGCGCCGTTTCTCCCCATGACGGCCCAGCGTTCTCCGCGGCGGATGGTGAGATTGAATCCTTCATAAATCACGCGCGGGCCGTAACTCTTGTGCAGATTCTCAATCACGGCCACCTGTTCGCCGGATCGCGGTGGAACGCGAAAGTCGAATTTCACGACTTGCCGTTTTTTTGGCAGTTCGATCTTCTCGATCTTGTCCAGCGCCTTAATTCGGCTCTGCACCTGGGCCGCTTTGGCCGCGTGCGTCCTGAAACGATCGATGAAGCGCTGCTCCTTGGCCAGCATGGACTGCTGCCGGGCAAACGCTGCCTGCTGATTGCTCTCTCGCACCGCCCGCTCGCGCTCGTAGAAGTCGTAGTCACCCGAGTAGGTGATGATTTCGCCGCCATCAATCTCTGCAATCTTTGAGACCAGACGATTCATGAACTCGCGGTCATGCGAAGTCATCAGCAACGCGCCAGGAAATGATTTGAGAAACTGCTCCAGCCAGATGATGGATTCGATGTCGAGATGGTTCGTCGGTTCGTCCATCAGCAATACATCCGGCATTCCGAGCAGCACGCGTGCCAGCGCAACCCGCATTTTCCATCCGCCCGAGAGCGCGCCCACGTCGCCGTCAATCTGATCGTCTTTGAATCCCAGACCATGCAGCACTTCGCGAGCCTGCGACTCGAGCGCGTAACCGCCTAAATGCTCGTACTCCTCCTGAACGTGACCGAAGCGCTCAAGGATGCGGTCCATGTCATCCGCCTTGTCGGGGTCGGACATTTCCCGTTGCAAGGCTTCGAGTTCGTGGTGCAGATCGCCGACGCGTCCGCTGCCTGCGATCGCTTCATCCAGAACCGAACGGCCCTGCATTTCTTCGACGTCCTGGCGAAAGTAGCCGATCGTCAACTTCTTGGGGACTGAGACCGTGCCGTCGTCGGGGCTTTCCTCGCCAACCACCATCCGGAATAGCGTTGTCTTGCCCGCCCCATTGGGACCGACCAGTCCGACTTTTTCGCCGGGATTCAACTGAAACGAAGCATCCACGAAGAGCAACTGCTTGCCGTACTGCTTGTTGATGTTTGAGAAAGAGATCATTTTGAAGGGGCAACTCGCGGCACGCTGCCTCTTCCAGTGTAGCCCGGGAGGAAAATTACCTGCCAGCGCGGGCACGTTTTATTGTCGACGGTTTGCCCCTAATCGGGCAGAATGAGATTCTTAGCGGAGAATATATGAATTGGGAACGTCTACAAATCGTGGCGCTGAGAAAAACCATACTCTCGCTCATTCTGTTTGCGGTTGCCCCAATCGGACTTCTCGCGCAGACCGCCACGATTCATGTTCGCGTACTTGACGGACGTACGGGAAAGAACCTGTCCGGAATGAACCTGGGGTTTGTGGACTACCATACCCATCGCGATGGGAGCACAGATACTGACCTCAACGGAAGGGTGATTGTGGAAACCTCAGCGGACGGCGATTCATACGTTGCGAATCCAGACGCTCATGGAGTTTTGGTTTTTAACGTGTTGGGCAATAGGAATGGGGTTTGGACACCGTGCACGCGGCAAAAGCTATTTAATCGAAGCACGCGGACATACGGAAACGAACATCTCTATCCGGTTTCTACAATCGTCGCTTCAGGCTTTGTAGCTAGAAACGATTGCAGCAGAAGAACCGCTACAGCACGACCGGGTGAACTCGTTATTTTTATTCGCCCGGTGACGTGGTGGGAAAAGTTTATCGGGATTTTTGAGTCATAAAACTATGGCGGGTGGCCAACCCCTTGAAATGGCTGAAGCTAACATAACCGAGGGTGCCCTGTCCTTGCGCTTTATGCAAGGGCGGGTACGATGCCGTCGGCAGCACCGGGTTCGAATTATCGCGTTCTCCTCCACCGCGTCTGCCCACGCTGGGCAACTGCGAAAGCTCCCAGACGTATGAGTCCGTGGTGCCCACCCTTGCAAAGGGCGCAAGGATGGGGCACCCACAGCCGTGGTGATCTCACAAGAAGTAAAGGGTGGGCCATACACCAGAAGTCAGGGATCGCAAAATCCACACTTGACATTGCCGGGTAATCCACTACCATGCGGTTGTGGATAGATTAGGCACAACGTTTGCCGCGTTGTCCGATCCAACCCGGCGGGCAATGATCGAGCGGCTCTCCCGTGGGCCTGCTTCTGTGCACGGCTTGACGGAGCCGTTTGCACTCTCGCAGCAGATGATTTCAAAACATATCGCCTACCTGGTGCGGGCGCGGATTGTGATCAAGACAAAGCGTGGACGAGAGAGTGTGTGCACGCTTAGGCCACAGGCGATTAAAACAGTCCGCGACTGGGCGTTTAACTATCGCCGATTCTGGGAAGAGCGCTTCGACAAACTGGATGCAGTTGTAAATCAAATGAAGAAAGAGGAGGTCAGAGGTGACAGAAAACACGGTTAGCGAGACCGAGCGGATGGTTATCACAAGAGTTTTTGATGCCCCGCGCGCATTGGTTTGGAAGGCGTGGACAGACCCGAAGTATGTGATGCAGTGGTGGGGGCCGAAGGGTTTTACTTCGCCGGCTTGCAAGATAGATTTTCGTGTGGGAGGAAAATTTCTCTACTGCATGAGAACGCCGGATGGACAGGAGGGCTGGAACGCTGGTGAATACCACGAGATTGTTCTGCACGAGAAGATCGTTTACTCCATGTACTTTTCCGACTCGAAGGGAAACAAGGTTGAGCCTGGGGACTATGGAGTAGAACATGAGGCCATAGACGATGCGCACGACGTGGTTATTTTTGAGGATTTTGGAAACGGCCAGACGAAACTCACCTTCATTGGAAGTGAACCCATGGAGAGCGCGAAAAATAGCGGTCAACTAGAGGGCTGGAATGAGCAACTCGATAAGGTTGCCGCAGTTGTTGCAGGGCTGACACAGGCGAAATAAGAAGCTGAAGCTTTGATTGCGAAACTCAATCGTGGAGAAAGAAAATGAAAAAAATACCGTTTCTCGCTATCGTCCTGCTGGCATTCGCATTTCCCACCCATGCCCAGGACGCGATGAAGAATGATGCGATGAAGAATGACGCGATGAAGAATGACGCGATGAAGAAAGATGCAACTGTCAAACCTGCCGACCCCGAATTGAAGGTCGTGCTGGATTCCTGGAACGAGGTTGGCCGCAAACTCATCGCCATGGCCGAGGATTTTCCTGAGGACAAATAAGACTTCAAGCC
>Ga0210395_10000896_pt1 | contig 22936 bp, 14 predicted proteins | sample IncBWH4OmetaG_FD_150861 | JGI IMG/M metagenome (GOLD analysis project Ga0210395, IMG submission 150861) | Forest soil microbial communities from Barre Woods Harvard Forest LTER site, Petersham, Massachusetts, United States - Inc-BW-H-4-O ...
TGTCCGGCTTCGAAGTGTCGACCGCGGTGGACGGCGCCGAAGCGTTGCGGAGTGCCACCGAGACCAGGCCCGATGCCATCGTGCTCGACATCAACATGCCGGTGCTCGACGGCGTCAGCGTGGTCACCGCGCTGCGTGCGATGGACAACGACGTGCCGGTCTGTGTCCTGAGCGCCCGTAGCTCGGTCGACGACCGGGTGGCCGGTCTGGAGGCCGGCGCCGACGACTACCTGGTCAAACCGTTCGTGCTGGCCGAATTGGTCGCGCGGGTGCGAGCGCTGCTGCGCCGCCGCGGATCCACCGCGACGTCGTCCTCGGAGACCATCACGGTGGGCCCGTTGGAGGTGGACATCCCGGGCCGGCGGGCCCGGGTCCACGGCGTCGACGTCGACCTGACCAAGCGCGAGTTCGACCTGCTGGCGGTGCTGGCCGAGCACAAGACCGCGGTGTTGTCCCGCGCGCAGTTGCTGGAATTGGTCTGGGGTTACGATTTCGCCGCCGACACCAACGTCGTCGACGTGTTCATCGGGTACCTGCGCCGCAAGCTGGAAGCCAATGGCGGTCCGCGGTTGCTGCACACCGTGCGCGGAGTGGGATTCGTACTGCGTATGCAGTGACGGGACTGAGCGTGAACTTGAATTTGTTGTCCAGAATCGTGACCCGTACGCCATCGCTGCGCGCGCGGGTCGTCGTGGCGACCGCCATCGGCGCGGCGATTCCGGTGCTCATCACCTGTGCCGTCGTCTGGTTCGGCATCACCAACGACCGCAAGGAAAGGCTGGACCGTCGTCTCGACGAGGCAGCCGGTTTCGCGATCCCATTCCTGCCCCGCGGCCTTGGCCAGATTCCGAACTCACCCAATGACCAGGACGCGATCATCACCGTGCGCCGTGCCGGTGGCAGCGAGATAACCTCCAACTCGACGGTCACCCTGCCGGAATTGCCGGCGGGCTACGCCGACACCTACGTCAACGGCGTGCGCTACCGGGTGCGCACCGTCAATATTCCGGCGCCGCACCCGATGTCGGTGGAAGTCGGCGCAACCTACGACTCCACTATCGCCGACACCAACAACCTGCACCGTCGGGTGATCTTGATCGCCGGATTCTCGATCGCCGCGGCGGCCGTATTCGCCTGGCTGCTGGCGACGTTCGCGGTGCGGCCGTTCAAGCGGTTGGCCCAGCAGACCCGGGCGATCGACGCGGGTGACGAAAGCCCGCAGATCAAAGTGCGCGGAGCCACCGAGGCAGTGGAAATCGCCGAGGCCATGCGCGGCATGCTGCAACGGATCTGGAACGAGCAGAACCGGACGATGGAAGCCCTGGCCTCGGCCCGGGACTTCGCCGCGGTGTCGTCGCACGAGTTGCGCACGCCGCTGACCGCGATGCGCACCAACCTCGAGGTGCTGGCCACCCTCGACCTTCCCGACGAGCAGCGCAAAGAAGTAATCAACGATGTGATCCGCACCCAATCACGAATCGAGGCAACACTTTCCGCGCTGGAGCGACTGGCCCAGGGCGAGCTCTCTACGTCGGAGGACCACGTTCCGGTCGACATCACCGAGCTACTCGACCGCGCTGCGCACGACGCCATGCGGATCTACCCCGACCTCGACGTGTCGCTGGCGCCGTCGCCGACCTGCATCATCGTCGGGCTACCCGCCGGCCTGCGCCTTGCCGTCGACAACGCGATCGCCAACGCCGTCAAACACGGCGGCGCGACCAGAGTTCAACTGTCCGCGGTCAGCTCGCGGGCCGGTGTCGAGATCGCCGTCGACGACAACGGCGGCGGAATACCCGAGGAGGAACGCCAAGTGGTGTTCGAGCGATTCTCCCGCGGCTCGACCGCGTCACATTCGGGCTCCGGACTGGGCCTGGCGTTGGTGGCTCAGCAGGCGCAGCTGCACGGCGGCACGGCGTCGCTGGAAGACAGCCCGCTGGGCGGAGTGCGCCTTGTGCTGCGCTTGCCCGGCCCGAGCTGACCTACGTCTCCTTGCCGTTCTCCCGCTCCTGCTCGGCCGCCGAAGAGCTCACCGGCACTTCACGTTTGACACGATGGATCGTCAGCACCAATGTCAGCAACAGTCCGAGCAGGAACGACACCCCAACCAGCCAGTAGTTCAGGTCGCCCATCACTGCGCTCCAATCTCACGGGCGCCGGGCATGTCCTCCAGAGCTTGCTCTTCGTCGGTGTTCCTGATCGCTACGCCGGCAATCGCCAAGGCAACCGCCGAGCCGACCGCGAACGCCACCAGATAGCACAACCATTGGATAACGAAGTCCATCGGCGGATTCTCCTTAGCTGACCGCGATTTCGACACGGCGATTCTTGGCTTTACCGTCCAGGCTGCTGTTGTCGGCGACCGAGTCGGCAGAACCGTGGCCCTTCGCGGTCAGGTGATCACCCATGACACCGTGTGCGATCAGGTAACCGGCGACGGCGTCGGCCCGGTTGCTGCTCAGCGGGTTGTTGATGGCGTCGTTACCGGTGTTATCGGTGTAGCCGTTGATGGTCACTTTCGCAGCCGGACAGGCTTTCAGCTTGTCGGCAACCTGATTCAGTGTCTGTTCGGCGTCCGGCGTCAACGCGGACCCGTCGGTGGGAAAGGTAATCGGGCCAAGAGCTCTGAGGTCTGATCCCAGGTGGGCGCACGCGTTACCCGGGCCAAGAGCCGGTGCCGGGCCCGGGGGTGCGCTCGCCGTGACGGGACCGCCGATCCCCATCGTGTCAACGATATTCAGGTTGGGCCAGGCCGCGTCAGCAGCCTGCTCGACGGCGTCTTGCTGACCTCCCGAACCCGTCGTTCCGATGAGGGTGATGGTGTCACCCTTGATGGTGAGGCCGAAATCGGCAACTGATGCCGCCGCTTTGAAAACCGGTGCAGCATTGGAGAAATCGAGGGAAGTGATATCCCGGTTGATCCGGATGTCGTCGATGATGTTGATATTCGGCCCGAAGCCCGCCTTCAGCGCCGCCAGTAGCGAATCCTTTGCCTCAGGGGTGGGCGTGTCACCGGAAAGCTTGATGTCGTTGCCGCTGCGCGTGATTGACACCGGTGCCAGCGCCACCGGCGGAATCGTCGGTGAGTTCGGCGCGCCGCCATACGACGGAGTGTGCGCGTTCAGCGTCGGCAACGCACCCGTCGGCCCGTTGAAGTCCGATCGGGTCCGGCCCAGTTCGCCATGGCCGATTACAGCCAGCAGCAGGGGAATAACGATTAGCCCAACCAACCACGGCAAGCCCGGAAACCGCCGATAGAACCTCGAGGTCGGCCGCCACTGCGTGGCTTCGGGTGCTTCGTCGGAACCCGCCATTGGGCCCTCCCTCGTGTTAGCGGGTGCTGAGCAGGTCGATGACGAAGACCAGCGTCTTACCCGATAGCTGATGCCCCGAACCGGCCGGGCCATAAGCCTGCGCCGGTGGGACCACCAGCTGACGCCGACCGCCCACCTTCATTCCCGGAATACCGTCCTGCCATCCCTGGATGAGCCCACGCAACGGGAATTCGATGGACTCGCCCCGACCCCACGAGCTATCGAATTCTTCGCCGGTGTCGTACTCGACACCGACATAGTGGACCTCGACCACGCCACCCGGCTTGGCTTCGGGTCCGTCTCCGACCACCAGGTCTTCGATGACGAGTTGTGCGGGCGCCGGGCCGCTCGGGAAGTCGATCTCTGGTTTGCTTGACACCCGACCGACCCTAGTCCGGCACACTTGACTCGTGGAAGAGGACCAAAGATGACCGACAACGCAGACCAAGACGCCTTGGCGCATATCCACCACCTGGTCGCTGAGGAGAAGACCCTTCGGGCGCAGCTACAACACGGCGAAATCAGCACGTCGGACGAGCACGAGCGGCTGCGCCGCGTCGAGACCGAACTCGACCAATGCTGGGATCTGCTTCGGCAGCGTCGGGCACTACGCGAAACCGGCGGAGACCCCAGCGACGCGACGGTGCGGCCGCCCGGCCAAGTCGAGGGTTACCTGGGCTGACCGATGGCTGCCGACCCGGATGACGTCGACGTGGTCATCGTGGGTGGCGGCCACAACGGCCTGGTCGCGGCCGCCTACCTGGCCCGGGCCGGCCTGCGAGTCCGGCTGCTGGAGCGGCTGCCGCAGGTCGGCGGCGCCGCGGTGTCGGCGCAGATTTTCGACGGTGTCGACGCCCGGCTGTCGCGTTATGCGTACCTGGTGAGCCTGTTGCCGCCCCGCATCGCCGACGAGCTGGGTGCGGCGGTGCAGTTGGCCCGGCGGCCGTACTCGTCGTACACGCCCGACCCTGCCACGGAGGGACGCACCGGCCTGCTGGTCGGGCCGCACTGCACGTTCGGGGTCATCGGCGCCGACGACGACGAGCGGGCCTTCGCGGCGTTTTACCGGCGCTGCCGGCTGGTCACCGAGCGGCTCTGGCCGACGCTGTTGGAGCCGTTACGCACCCGCGAGCAGGCCCGCCGAGAGGTCGTCGGCGGCGGCGATCGGCAAGCGGCGGCCGCGTGGCAGGCCATGATCGATCGACCGATTGGTAGCGCGATCGCCGACGCGATCGGCAATGACCTGGTACGCGGAGTGGTGGCGACCGACGCGCTCATCGGCACCTTCGCCCGACTCGACGACCCGTCACTGCAGCAGAACGTCTGTTTCCTGTATCACCTCATCGGCGGCGGTGTCGGGGAATGGCACGTCCCGGTCGGGGGCATGGGTTCGGTGAGCACGGCACTGGCCGCCGCGGCGATGCGCGGCGGAACCGAAATCGTCACCGGCGCAGAGGTTTACGCCATCGACGCGAACGGCCGGGTGCGCTACCGCCGGCACGACGACGAGCATTTGGCGCGCGGCCGATTCGTGCTCGCAGGCGTCACACCCGCGGTGCTGGCCGGCCTGCTGGGCGAACAATCACCGGCGCCGGCGGACGGCGCTCAGGTCAAGGTGAACATGGTGCTGCGCCGGCTGCCGCGATTGCGCGACGACGCCGTGACGCCCGAGCAGGCGTTCGGCGGAACTTTGCACGTCAACGAGACCTGGACGCAGCTGGATGCGGCATATCTGCGCGCCGCCGCCGGAGCGCTGCCCGATCCACTTCCGTGCGAGATCTACTGCCATTCGCTGACCGACCCGAGCATCCTGTCCCCCGCGCTGCGCGATTCGGGCGCTGCGACCCTGACGGTGTTCGGTCTGCACACGCCGCATTCGGTGTTCGGTGCCGAGCGTAATGCGCTCACCCAAGCCGTGCTGAAATCACTGAATTGCGTTCTGGCCGAACCGATTCAGGATGTGCTGATGGATGACGCGAACGGCCGGCCCTGCATCGAGACGACGACCACCCTGGACCTGCAACACGCGCTGGGGATGACGGGCGGCAACATCTTCCACGGTGCCTTGCGCTGGCCGTTCAGTGACGACGACGACCGACTGGACACTCCGGCCCGGCAATGGGGCGTGGCGACCGCCCACGACCGCATCCTGCTGTGCGGTTCGGGCGCACGACGCGGCGGAGCGGTCTCCGGCATCGGCGGCCACAATGCCGCGATGGCGGTACTCGCGTCGGTGTAGCTACAACGGATGGTGGCGACCCGCTTCGCCCGGCTACGCCGCGCTCGCGATCGCCACTACACCAGATGGTGGCGACCCGCTTCGCCCGGCTACGCCGCGCTCGCGATCGCCACTACACCAGATGGTGGCGACCCGCTTCGCCCGGCTACGCCGCGCTCGCGATCGCCACTACACCAGATGGTGGCGACCCGCTTCGCCCGGCTACGCCGCGCTCGCGATCGCCACTACCGCGAGTCGATAGTGGCGTAGTCGCGTTCGGTGTAGCCGGTGTAGATCTGGCGCGGACGGCCGATCTTGCTGTCACCCTCGTCGTGCATCTCACGCCAGTGCGCGATCCAGCCCGGCAACCGGCCCAGCGCGAACAGCACGGTGAACATCCGGGTCGGGAACCCGAGCGCCCGGTAGATCAGGCCGGTGTAGAAGTCGACGTTGGGGTAGAGCTTGCGCTCGATGAAGTAGTCGTCGGTCAGCGCCGCCTCTTCGAGTTCCTTGGCGATGCTCAGCAGATCGTCGTCACCACCGAGCTTGGCCAGGATCTTGTCGGCCTGTTCCTTGACGATGCGGGCGCGCGGGTCGTAGTTCTTGTAGACCCGGTGGCCGAAGCCCATCAGCTTCACGCCTTCTTCGCGGTTCTTGACCTTGCGGACGAAGTCGCTGACGTCGTCGTCGCTCGTACGGATCTTCTCCAGCATTTCCAGCACGGCCTGGTTGGCGCCGCCGTGCAGCGGGCCCCATAGCGCGTTGATGCCGCCGGAGATCGAGGTGAACAGGTTGGCCTCCGACGAGCCCACCAGCCGAACGGTCGATGTCGAACAGTTCTGCTCGTGGTCGGCGTGCAAGATGAGCAGCATGTCGAGCGCCCGCACCACCTCCGAGTCGACGTCGTAGGGCTCGGCGGGCAGCCCGAACGTCATCCGCAGGAAGTTCTCCACTAACGTCAGCGAGTTGTCCGGGTAGAGGAACGGTTGACCAACCGACTTCTTGTAGGCGTAGGCGGCGATGGTGGGCAGCTTGGCCAGCAGCCGGATCGTGGACAGCTCGACCTGCTCGGTGTCCCCCGGCTCGAGGGAGTCCGGGTAGTACGCCGAGAGCGCATTGACCGCGCTGGACAGCACCGGCATCGGGTGGGCGTTGCGCGGAAAGCCGTCGAAGAACCGCTTCAGATCCTCATGCAGCATCGTGTGCAGCTGGATTTGGCGGGTGAACTTGGCCAGCTGGTCTTTGGTCGGCAGCTCGCCGTAGATCAGCAGGTAACTCACCTCGATGAACGTCGACTTCTCCGCCAGCTGCTCGATCGGGATACCGCGGTAGCGCAGGATGCCGGCATCGCCGTCGATGTAAGTGATCGAGCTCTTGCACGACGCGGTATTGACGAAGCCGTTGTCGAACGTTGTGTACCCGCTCTTGGCCAGCAGCGAGCCGAGCGCGATACCGTCGGCTCCCTCGGTGGCGTGGACGATGTCGAGATTTACCTCACCACCCGGGTACTGAAGAGTGGCGGAGTCGTCGGTTGCGGCCACTGGAACCCCTTTGCGGTCTCGGCTGATCTGCCCTACAAGCTTGCTATAGCAGAAGGTAGTCGTTGTCGGGACGGCGCGCCTGCCCGGGGTCGGGTCTGCTGAAGTTGGGGCTTTCCGTCAGGAAAGCCAGCCCGCTTGACGGCTTTTACTCGATCTTGACTGCGCGTTGAATACTCACCCGCAGGATCGGGGACGTGACTACGCTTCAAGCGGTGGAACTGGGGGTTTTGGGACCTCTCCAGGTGCGACAGCACGGCGCACCGGTCGCGATCCCGGGCGCCAAACCTCGCGCCATCCTCACGATGCTCGGGCTGCACGACGGTTCCGTCGTTTCGGCCGACGCGCTCTTCGAATTGCTCTGGGGCGAAGATCCGCCGCGCACCGCTGCCAAAGCCCTGCAGACCCACATCTCCTCGCTGCGTCGCACCCTGGGCGACGGCTTTGTCTTGACGGCGGGAGCGGGTTGGACCCTGGCCGAGAGCGAAGTTGATGCCTCGCGTTACAAATCGGCCGCCCGACGGGGACGCGATGCCGCCACGGCCGGCGACACCAACCAAGCGGTCGCCCGCTTCGAGGAAGCGCTTGCCCTCTGGCGCGGTATCCCCGAACTGCCCGATGGCCGGCGGGGCACATCCGAAAAGACGCGCTGGATCGAGGGCCATGCCGCGCTGGTGGAGGATCGAGCCGAAGCGCTGCTCGCGACCGGTCGTGCCGCGGAAGTCGTCGGCGATCTTGAGGCGGCGGTGGCCGACGCGCCGCTGCGCGAAAGGCGTTGGGGGCAACTGATGCTCGCCCTGTATCGCGCCGGCAGGCAGGGTGAAGCCCTTGGCGCCTATCAACGGGCACGGTCGTTGTTGGCAGACGAGTTGGGCGTCGACCCCGGACCGGAGCTTCGGCGGCTCGAGGCCGCGATCGTCGCGCAAGACGCCTCGCTGGATATTCCGGTGGCGCAGAACCTTGCAGCGGTGACGCGCGCGGTGACCTTCTTCCTGACCGATATCGAGGGATCGACTGCGGCGTGGGAGACAGACGCCGCCGCGATGGGGGTGGCGCTGGCACGCCACGACGAGCTCGTCGAACAGGTCGTCACGTCACGCGGAGGACGGCTGATCAAGACGCGCGGCGAGGGCGATGCCACGTTCTCGGTCTTCGAGCGGCCGTCGGCGGCGGCCGCCGCCGCCATCGAGCTGCAAGACGCGATCGTCCACGAGCCCTGGGCGTTGCGGGAGCCCATGCGCGTCCGGGTGGCGTTGCACACCGGGGAAGCCGAGCTGCGCGACGGCGACTACTTCGGTCGGGCAGTCAACCGGGCTGCGCGCTTGCGATCACTGGCCGAGGGTGGCCAGATCCTGTGCTCGGGTGCGACGGGCGAGCTCGTCATCGACTCACTGTCCGACGATGTTGTGCTCAACGACCTGGGGATGCGCCAGCTGCGAAACCTGGCGCGCCCGGAGCACGTTTTCGAACTCCGCCTGGAAACCGCTGACGAGCATCGTCAGGCAGTCCCACCCGATGAGCCCATCACGCGCCCGAGCCTGCCCGCCGTGCTCGCCGGCCCCGGGCCGTTCGTCGGGCGCGAGCGCGAGCTGGGACAGCTTTTTTCCGGGTGGCAGACCGTGCTCGCAGGCGGCACGAACGCCGCGCTGATCGCGGGCGAACCGGGTGTGGGCAAGACGCGGCTGGCCGGCGAATGGTCTCGGCAGGCCTACGACCAAGGCGCACTGGTGATCTACGGCCGTTGCGACGAGGACCTCGGTGCGGCGTACCAGCCGTTCGCGGAAGCCCTGCGTTCGCTGGTGCCGTGCCTCGGCAGCAGCAGCCTTCGGGGGCTGCGCGGCGTGGAAGCTCTACTCGCGCTGGTTCCCGGGCTGACCGATGTGCTACCTGATCTGGCCGCGCCGACCCGGGCCGACCCGGATACCGAACGCTACGCACTGTTCGATGCCGTCGTCGCGTTGTTGGGAGTTGCTTCCGCGAGTGCACCCGTTGTCCTGATTCTCGATGACCTGCACTGGGCCGCGAAACCCACGCTGCTCTTACTGCGGCATCTGCTGCGCTTCGGCGACCAGGCTCGCGTGCAGATCATCGGTACCTACCGCAGCACCGACCTCGACCGGTCCCACCCTCTGGCGGCGATGCTCGCCGACCTGCACCGCGACGGCACCGCCAATCGCATTCAGCTCAGCGGCCTCGACGAGAAAGACGTGACCGCCTACGTCGCCGAAGCCGGCTATGACGACGAAGGGCTGGCCCGGGCCTTGGCGTCGGTCACGGGGGGCAATCCGTTCTTCCTCATCGAAGCACTGCGCCACGTAGACGAAAGTGGCGGCCACTGGGATCCGAGCACGTTGCCGCAGGGGGTTCGTGAGGCGGTCAGCCGCCGACTTTCTCGGCTTCCGATCGAGACCAACAAGGCCCTTGCGGCAGCCGCGGTCGTCGGGAGCAGGTTTGCCCTCGAACTGGTCGAGCACGTGGTCGGGGACCAGGATCTCGTGGACGCGTTCGACGAGGCGTCCAAGGCCGGCATCATCATCGAGGAGCACGGCGGTCACTATCGGTTCAACCACGCCCTCGTCCGACAGTCGCTGCTCGCCGAGCTCGCGTCGGTGCGGCGCATGCGGCTACACCAGCGCATCGCCGCGACGCTCGAGAACGCGCCTGGCGCCGATGACGAGCTGCTGGCTGAACTGGCTTACCACTATTTCGAATGCGCATGGGCGGGTAACGCGGCCAAGGCCGTTGACTATTGTCGCCGTGCGGCGGACCAGGCGATGGCTCGCCTCGGTTACGAAGGCGCGGCCGACCTCTACGATCGGGCCCTGCACGCGCTGGAGGAGATTGACGACGAGCTGCCGGACCGCAACGATCAGGCGTCCGAACTACTGGTCGCGCGCTGCGAGGCTCTTCTCGCTGCGGGTGACGTGGCTTCGGCAGCGGGTGCGGTGGCGCAATTGCAACAAGCGACAGTCGATTCGGCCCGGCTAGCGGCATGGGCGACGTGCTTCGACGGCGAACTCTCGATACTGATCCATCCCGAACGATTGGACGACGTGGAAGCCGCGTTAGGCGCCGCGGCACACAAACTAGCCGAAATAGACGATGCCGCAGGGGAAGCCAAGGCTCACACCGTCCGTGCCAGATGCCTCGCCCGGCTCGGGCGAATCGGCGACTGTGAAATCGCCTTGGATGATGCTCTGACGGCGGCGCGGCGCGCGCGTGATCACCGCCGAGTCAACGCGGTGCTGGCCAGCGCGCCGCTTGCGGCGCTGTGGGGCCCGAACCCGGTTCCGCGCGCGGGCGGGCGGTGCCTTGACGTGGTGCGGCTGCTCAGAATCACCACCGACTCGCCGGCGGTGGAAGCGACGTCGACGCGGTGCCAGGCCGTGTTGGAGGCCTTCCGCGGCCGCGACGCGGCAGCTCGACGGATGATCGACTCAGCCCGACGCACTGTCACCGAACTCGGTCTGCGCCATGCCCTTCTGGAGGTCGAGCAGTTCGCCGGCATCGTGGAGCTCGTCTTGGACGATCCGGCCGCAGCCGAACCGCATCTGCGTCAGGCCTACAACGGTTTTCGTCGCATGGGCCTCGACGCCGACACCGCCGAGACCGCGGCGCTACTCGCTCGTGCCTGCCTGGACCTCAACCGAGATGCCGAGGCCAACGAATTATGCACGGAGAGTGAGTGTCTCGCGGGACATGCATTGAAGCCATCGATCGCCTGGCGAACAGTTCGGGCTCAGTTGCTCTCGCGCAGTGGCGACCACGCCGAGGCTCGGCGCGTTGCGCAAGCTGCCATCACCTTGGCCGAGCGCACCGACGCGTTGATGGATCACGGCGATGCCTGTCTGTCACTGGCAACGGTGTTGGGCGCCGCCGGAGACGCAGCCGGAGCGCGTGCCGCCGCCGAGCGGGCGGCCAGCCTGTATGAGCGGAAAGGTGCTGCGGCGCTTGCTGAAAAGTCGCGCCGCATTCTCGGCGGGCGCGACCTCCCTTCTCCCCCAGCATCACCCCAAGCGTCGACCGTCGAGCCAGACACCGCGTGCGTGCGCGCGATCCGCGAGCTAGAAGCTGCTTTCGATCGCAAAGCCTGGAGCGAGGCCGAGGAGAAGTACGCAGCCGACGTCTTCGTCGAGAGTCGCCGGAAGATCGTCGGTGTCGATCGTCCGCCCGGCGAATGGCCAAGCCTGATCAGGCGCTATGTCGAGATGGGCGCCGTGCGGCAACGTAACGAGGTTGTCGCCGTGCGCGGTGAGCGCCTGGCGCTTACACGATTGGTGGTGGGCACTGCAGACGTAAGTGTTGGGGCACCGCGCGACGAGTTGCTCCAGCTGTACGGTATCGGCAAGGAAGGTCGAATCGTCCTGCAGGTCTTCTTCGATATCGACGACATGGACACCGCGCTCGCCGAACTCGACGCGACCCATGCGCGGTTCGATGAGCCGCACCCTCGGGCGCGGCGGCTCGAAAACGCGGCAACGGGGGTGTACGAGCGTCTTCACGCATACTTCGCGGCTCGCGACTGGGACGCGATAACCGAGATCCTCAACGAGGACTACTGCGGCGAAGATCGTCGTTCTGTCGTAGGCGCCGGCATCCGACACGGCCCGGATGCTGCGATCGAAGATTACCGGTCGGCCGCCGACATTGAGGTCACGGACGCGAGGTCAGACGCTATTGCGACCCGTGGGGCGCGCCTCGCCCTCACCCGTGCCCGATACTCGCGCAGCAACGAGGAACCGGAGGCGTTCCACGTTGATTTCCTACAACTAGTCGAGATCGACGCGGTCCAGCGGATCGCGGCGCTTATGGCGTTCGACCTCGACGACTTCGACGCCGCCATGGCCGAACTCGACGCACGATACGTCGCGGGCGAAGCCGCCGCCCACGCGCACACGTGGTCGGTTATCACGCAGGCCTACGACGCGCTCAACCGGCGCGAGATGCCGCCCACGACGCCAGATTGGGTCAACATCGACCACCGGCATGGGCCGTCGTTTGCGCCTGGTGAACTACCCGCATTACTCGCCTCGTGGAAACTCGCACCCGACGTGAGCAGCTCCATCGAGGTTGTGCATCGGCTGAACAACCTTGGAGCTGTGGTCAGCTCCGTGTCTCATGAGACCTCGCAAGAGGGCTTCGAAGCCGAGTGGCGGGGTATCAGCGTTCTCACGGTCGAAGGCGACCTGATCGACCGCTTAGAAATCTTTGACGAGGCGGACTTGGACACCGCGCTCGCGAGGTTCGATCAGCTCAGCCGGCCGGCACCGCGGTTGGAAAACGCGGCAAGCCAAGCGGTCGAGCGCTACTCGGCGCACTTTGCAGCCCGCGACTGGGATGCGCTCGCGAAGGTACTGGCCGACAACATCATTACCGATGATCACCGGCGGGTCGTAAACGCAGGGGTTCGACAGGGTCGAGACGCCGAGATCGCACTCCTGCGGGCGACCGCTGACGCAGGTTTGGGTGTGTACGTGACGTTCGTTGTCATCGCAGTCCGTGGGGAGCACCTCGTCCTCGCGCGCGTCTCGACCCGCGAGCCAGGGCCTGAAAAGTTCTTCACGGAAGTGCTGGGCGTCGCCGAAGTCAACTCGCACAATCAGGTCGCGGCGATCGTCGTGTTCGACCTTGACGACTTCGACGGCGCCATCGCGGAGCTCGACGCCCGATACCTCGCCGGCGAAGCGGCCGCTCACTCACGCACATGGTCGGTGATCTCGGGGAGCTACGCGGCGATCAACCGACACGAGCACCCAGCGACTACGCCGGACTGGATCAACGTCGACCGCCGACGGGAGACCGCGATGGGGCCCGGCGACCTGATCGCATATATCGGCGCCGGGCCGGACCGGGACCAAAACAACAAGGCTTACGTCGAGGCCGTGCATCGGCTGACCGACCCCGGAGCAGTCGTCACTTACGCAGCACATGAGACCTCGCCAGAGGGTTTTGACGCCGAGTGGCGCGGGATCGCGGTTTTCACCGTTGAAGGCGACATGATCACCCGCACTGAGGTATTCGACGAGGCAGACCTAGACACCGCGATCGCGAGGTTTGACCAGCTCACCCGACCGGTACCACGGCTGGAAAACGCGGCAAGCCAAGTGGGTGAGCGCATCCTGGCGCACTTCGCGACCCGCGACTGGGACGCCATGGCGGAGATACTGGCCGATGGCTTCTCCAATGACGATCGCCGTCGGGTGGTGGGTGCGGGGGTCCGACATGGTCGAGACGCCGAGATCGCAAACACGCGGACGACCGCCGATCTGTGGACCACGAACGTGACACCGACCGTCATAGCTACCCGCGGGAGGAGCCTTGTCCTGACGCGTCTCGGCTTCTCGGGCCGCGATGACGGACCCGAACCATTTCTCACCGAGGTGCTCAGCATCCTCGAGATCAACGACGACAAGCGGATGGTCGCGCTCGTCTCGTACGACCTCGACGACTTCGACGCGGCCTTTGAGGAGCTCGATGCCCGCTACCTCGCCGGCGAAGCAGCCAATCACTCGCGCACGTGGTCGGTGATCGCAGCGGGCTACGCCTCGCTCAACCGGCGTGAACTTCCCACGACGACACCGTATTTCGAGAATATCGACCATCGCCTAGGGGCAGCGTTCGCGCCCGGTGACCTGCCTGAGTACCTCCGTGCCGGGTGGAATCTAGACCAAGACGTCAAGCCATACATCGAGGCGGTGCATCGGCTGAGTGATCTCGGAGCGGTCGTCACTCACGCGGCTCACGGGACCTCGCGTGAGGGCTTCGACGCCGAATGGCGAGAGATCAACCTCTTGATGACTGATGGCGGCGCCTTCAACCGTTGTGAGCTATTCGACGAGGCAGACTTGGACGCCGCGATCGCGAGGTTCGAACAGCTCAGTCTGCCGGCACCGCGCCTGGAAAACGCAGCCAGCCAATTGAATGACCGGTTGCTGGCGTGCTTTGTGGCCCGCGACTGGGCCGCAATGGCCGAGATTCTGGCCAACGACGTTTCTGGTGAGGATCGTCGTCGGGTGGTGAACTCCGGCGACCGACGCGGCCGCGATATCCAGATCAACGATTACCGGGCGGTCGCCGATCTCGGGGTCACGAACGCGACTTCGTATGCCATTGCGACCCGCGGCGAACGCCTAGCCCTCATTCGTTCCCAATACTCGCGCAGCCACGAGGAACCCGAGGCATTCGGCGTCGATATCTTCGGGATAGTCGAGATCGACGTCGACGATCGGATCGCGGCCTGGGTCACGTTCGACCTAGACGACTTCGATGCCGCCATCGCCGAGCTCGATGCCCGGTACCTCGCCGGCGAAGCGGCCGCTCACGCGCACGTATGGTCCGTCCTCGCCGACGGCTTCGGCTCGATCCGCCGGTACGAGCTACCGCCGACCACGCCCGATTGTGTAAGTATCGACCACCGGCGGACGGCTGCGTTCGCGCCAGGTGAGCTGAACGCCTATTTCCGTGCCGCGTTCGACCTCACGGCAGACGCGAAGATCTACGTCGAAGCGGTGCACCGCCTGAACGACGTCGGAGCGGTTTGCACCCATGTGACACATGGTGTTTCGCACGAAGGCTTCGCCGCCGAGTGGCGAGAGGTCGACGTTTTGATGGTCGAAGGCGACATCGTCAACCGAAGCGAGCTTTTCGATGAAGCAGACATCGACGCCGCGCTTGCACGATTTGACGAACTGCAACCACAAACGCCGCGGCTAGAAAACACGGCGAGTCAAGTGGGAGCGCGGTATCGGGCGCACTTTGCGGCAGGCAACTGGGACGCCATGGCGGACATAATCGCCGACGACTTCTTCGGTGACGATCGCCGTCGGGTAGTGGGCTCGGGAGTCCGGATCGGTCGGCAAGCCCAGATCGCGGACATGCGAGCGATCGCCGACCTGTTTATCGCAGATATGACGTGGACGGACATGGCAACCCGCGGGGACCGCCTTGTCCTTTTCCGTGTGGGATTTTTGGATCGTGATCAGCGGCCTGATGCTTTTCGCACAGAGGTGCTCTGCATCCTCGAGATCGACGCCGATGAGCGGATCGTCGCCTCCGTCTCGTTCGACCTCGACGACGTCGACGCCGCCTTCGAGGAACTCGACGCCCGATACCTCGCCGGCGAAGCGGCCGCCCACGCGCAGACGTGGTCGGTGATTGCACTGACCTACGCCGCGTTCAATCAGCACGAATTCCCCTCGACGACGCCGGATCCGGTGTACATAGATCATCGACCGGGCGTATCGGTCGATGAGGTTGATGTGGCTGCATCTATTCGTGCGGTGTGGGACCTCACTCCGGACGTCAGGATCTGCATAGAGGCTGTGCATCGGCTGAGCGAACTCGGAGCCGTCGTCACCGCCGCGATGAAAGGGACCTCGCCAGAGGGCTTTGACGCCGAGTGGCAGATGATCGACATTTTCACCGTCGAAGGTGACCGGCTCCGCCGCATCGAGGTCTTCGACGAGGCCGACCTCGACGCCGCGCTCACCCGTTTTGACGAACTACAGTCGCAGGCGCGGCGACTGGAGAATGCGGCAAGCCAAGCGGCCGAACGCTTTCTGACGCGGTTCGCGGCCCGCGACTGGACCGCCATAGCGGAGACATTCGCCGACAACTTTTCCAGTGACGATCGCCGTCGGGTGGTGGGGGCGGGAGTCAGACATGGTCGAGACGCCGAGGTAGCGGACTTGCGGTCGATCGCCGACGTAGGGAACACGAACGTGACGTCGACTCCCATTGCGACCCGGGGGGAGCGCGTTGTCCTCACGCATGGCCGCCTTTGGTTCCGGGATGAAGCACCCGAGGCGTTCTTCTCAGAGTCGTTCTCCATTGTCGAGGTCAACACCGACGAGCGGATCGTCACGCTTGTCTCGTTCGACCTCGATGATCTCGACTCCGCGTTCGAGGAGCTTGATGCCCGGTTCCTCGCCGGCGAAGCGGCCGCCCACGCGCACATATGGTCGCTCATGGCACAGAACTACGCCGCGCTCAACCGGTACGAGCTACCCCCAACTACGCCCGACTTGGTAAACATCGACCACCGGAGCGGGAGGGCGTTCGAGCCAGGCGACATCATCGAGTACGTCCGTGCCACATGGGATATGGTGCCGAACGTCAAAATGTACATCGAGACGGTGCATCGGCAGACAAACATCGGAGCCGTCGTCACCCATGTGGCGAAGGGAACCTCACGAGACGGCTTCGACGCGGAGTGGCGAGAGATCGCCCTTTTCACATTCGAAGGTGACCTGATCAACCGCTCCGAGATCTTCGACGAGCCGGACCTTGATGCCGCCCTCGCTAGGTTCGACGAACTCGATCGGCTGGCTTCTCCCTAGGGCTGCAGGCGTTCGACATGGCCACCTTTGACGCGAATCCGATTGTGCAGCCGGTCTTCCCGGCCCTGCCAGAACTCGACGACGTCGGGCGCGATGCGGTACCCGCCCCAGTTCGGCGGCACGGGGATCTGCTCGGTGTCGGCGAAGCGGGCCGTCACCTCGCCGAGCTGATCGACCAGCGCCGCACGCGAGGCGATCGGCCGGGACTGATGCGACGCCCACGCCCCCAGCTGTGAGCCGCGGGGCCGCTTCGACCAGTAGTCCTGGCTGGCCTGCGGGTCGACCTTGGTGACCGGACCCCGGATATGGAACTGCCGGTTCAGCAAATACCAGGGAAAGGTCGCCGACGCGTAGGGCGTGGCGGCCAGCTCATCGCCTTTGGCGGAATCGTAGTTGGTGAAGAACGTGATTCCGTCCTCGTCGACACCCTTGCACAGCACCGACCGGCTGACCGGCCTTCCCGACTCGACGGTGGCCAACACCATCGCGTTGGGCTCGGCGACGCCCGCGCGCTCAGCCTCGCCAATCCACTTGCGCAACAAAGCAAGCCAGCCGTGGTCGAGCCAGTCGACGTCGAGGTCGGGGCTACCGTCCTTCTCGACGGAGCCATACTCCACCCGCATCGCGGCCAGGTGCTCGTTGTCGGGTCGTGCCATCGCGTCAACGCTACTCCCGGCGACCCGTCGCGGGTTACCGGCCGGTAGCGACGGGACGCGGGCGGCGTGGGAGAATTTCAGCCATGACTGTCATCCCGGACAAGATCCCGGAAGATTTCGTCGCCGGCCTCGAGGGTGTGGTCGCCTTCACCACCGAGATCGCCGAGCCCGACAAGGACGGCGGCGCCCTGCGATACCGCGGCGTCGACATCGAAGACCTGGTCGGCCGACACGTCACCTTCGGCGACGCCTGGGCTTTGCTGGTGGACGGAAAGTTCGGCCACGGGCTGCCGCCGGCCGAGCCGTTCCCGCTGCCGATCCACAGCGGAGATGTCCGGGTCGACGTCCAGGCAGGCCTGGCGATGCTCGCGCCGATTTGGGGATATCAGCCGCTGCTCGACATCGACGACGCCACCGCCCGCGACCAGCTCGCCCGGGCCTCGGTGATGGCACTGTCCTATGTCGCCCAATCGGCGCGCGGTATCTACCAGCCGGCGGTTCCTCAGCGCGTTATCGATGAGTGCTCAACTGTCACAGCACGTTTCATGACCAGGTGGCAGGGCGAGCCGGATCCCAAGCATATCGAGGCCGTCGACGCGTACTGGGTGTCGGCCGCCGAGCACGGGATGAACGCCTCGACGTTCACCGCACGGGTGATCGCGTCGACCGGCGCCGACGTCGCGGCAGCGCTGTCGGGTGCGATCGGGGCGATGAGCGGCCCGCTGCACGGCGGTGCACCGGCACGGGTGTTGCCGATGCTCGAAGAGGTCGAGCGCACCGGTGACGCGCGCGGTCTGGTCAAGGGGATTCTGGACCGCCACGAGAAGCTGATGGGCTTCGGACACCGCGTCTACCGCGCCGAAGACCCCCGCGCACGCGTGTTGCGGGCCACCGCCAAGCGGCTGGGCGCACCGCGGTACGAAGTCGCGGCGGCGCTCGAGCAGGCAGCGCTCGCCGAGCTACGGGAGCGCCGTCCGGACCGGGCGATCGAAACCAATGTCGAGTTCTGGGCGGCGGTGATCCTGGACTTCGCGCAGGTACAGCCCAACATGATGCCGGCTATGTTCACCTGCGGACGCACCGCCGGATGGTGCGCCCACATTCTCGAACAGAAGCGACTCGGCAAGCTGGTCCGCCCGTCGGCCATCTACGTCGGCCCGGATCCGCGCAGCCCGGAATCCGTCGAAGGCTGGGCCGAGGTTCCCAAGGCCTGACGCGCCAGACGGCGTCGGTGTCGGTGGCCGGTGATGAGATTGCATCGCGGCCCGAGCCAAAGGGTCGTACCCGTACCGACACCGAGGAGGCCACGATGGCAATTACCGTCGAACCCGCACTGTCCCCACACCTGGTCGTCGACAACGCCGCAGCGGCGATCGACTTCTACGTCAGGGCTTTTGACGCGGAAGAAGTCGGGCGTGTGCCCGGTCCTGGCGGCAAGCTCATCCACGCCGCAGTGCGCATCAACGGCTTCACCGTGCTGCTCAACGACGACTTCCCCGAGATGTCCGGCGGAAAGTCGACGACCCCGACGTCGCTGGGCGGTACTCCGGTCACCATTCATCTGACGGTTACCGACGTCGATACCAAGTTCCAGCGGGCGCTCGACGCCGGCGCCAGCGTGGTCGCCCCGCTCGAGGACCAGTTCTGGGGCGACCGCTACGGCATTGTCGCCGATCCGTTCGGCCATCACTGGTCACTGGGTCAGCCCGTCCGCGAGGTGACCCCGGAAGAAATTGCGGCCTTCACCGGCCAGCAGCCGGGTTAGGCCGGGTCGGCCAATTGGCGCAGTCGGTCGGCCAGTCGCCGTCGCAGCGGCGGCTCAGGGGCGTTGGCAGCGACCTCCAGCATGTCGGCGATCGAGGTGAACTTGTTGCGCGGCCGATCGCTGAGACGGCCTCGCGACACCTCCGCGGCATCGATGGCCTGCCAGCCCGCGGCATCAACGACGGCGGGCTGACGCGTCCGGACGAGGGCGTCCAACGCCGACGGCTTGCCGATCGGATCGCGCAGCAGTCCGGCGTTGAAATCGTCGACCAGCCGCTGCACGGTTTGCAGTGCGCACGATTTGTTGGTGCCGATGAATCCGGTCGGGCCGCGCTTGATCCACCCCGCCACGTATGCGCCATGCACCGGTTCACCGGAATTCGGGTCGATCACCCGGCCGCCGTTGTTCGGCACGACTCCGGCGATGTCGTCGAAGGGTAAGTCACGAATGGCCTTGCCGTGGTAGCCGATCGAGGTCAACACCAGACCGGCGTCGAGCTGGCACACCTCGTCGGTGCCGGTGACGCGGAACTCCATGCCGTTGGCTCGGTGCTCACCCAGCACCCGGAGGGGCGTCAGGTGGTAGGCCAACCGGATCCGCCGACGTAGCGGCGGGCCCGCCGGCACGGTGGCATCGCCGAGCTTGCTCAGAATCTCCAGCTTCTGCCTGGTCACGGCGTCAGAGACGCCCGCCAGATCGCGCAGCACCAGCTCGTGGTCGGCGGCGGCGAGTACGACATTCGCCTTTGTCGTCAGCCCGATCAGCTCGGGCAGGGTGAACGCTGAGTGCAGCGGTCCGCGGCGGGCGGCGATCACTACCTCTTGCACTCGTGAGGCGCGCAGCGCCTGCAACGCGTGATCGGAGATGTCGGTACGAGCAAGCTCGTCGGGGTCGGCGGTGAGCACGCGGGCCACATCCAGGGCGACGTTGCCGTTGCCTACGACGATGACCCGCTCGTGGCTGAGATCGACTGGCAGGTCGGTGAAGTCGGGATGGCCGTTGATCCAGGCCACTGTCTCGGTGGCGGTGCCGGTTCCCGGTAGGCCCATGCCGGTGATGTCCAGCCGACGATCATTGGGCGCGCCGACCGCGTAGATGACCGCGTGGTGGTGGGCGAGCAGATCGTCCTGGCCGAGGTGCTTGCCGACCTCGACGTTGAGGAAGAACTGGAATTCGCGGCGACGCGCGATCCGGTCGAAGAGCGCAGTGACCCGTTTGGTGGTCTGGTGGTCCGGTGCCACGCCGGCGCGAACCAGCCCGTACGGGGAGGGCAACTTCTCGAAGACGTTGACCCGGACACCGTTTTGGGTGAGCAGTTCGTCGGCGGCATACATCGCCGCCGGTCCGGACCCCACGATCGCGACGGTCAGCGGGCCCCGATGATGGCCGTGATTACCGCGCACCTGCGGTGCGGGGATCACCGGTGCCAACTTGGACGTCGGCGGCAGTTTCTGGTCGGCCGGACGCTCGGGGTAGTACGACGCGTTGAGTGCGATGAACGGTTGCTGTTCGGGGGCCAGCTGGGCAGCCGGCGCGATGGCGCCCACCGGACAGGCGCTCACGCAAGCTCCGCAGTCCACGCACGCCACCGGGTCGATGTAGAGCATCTCGGCGGTGGCAAAGCCAGGCTCATCCGGAGACGGATGGATGCAGTTCACCGGGCAGGCGTAGACACAGGACCCGTCGCTACAGCACGACTGGGTAATAACGTGCGGCATAAAGAACCGGTTTCCTAGGCAGCCGGTACGACGACGAGGTGCTGGCGCTGCGGTTCGCTGCGGTAGCGGGAGGGCTTGCCGTTGATCTTGCAGATCCGCCACATCAGCTTGGCGAGGGGGTTCATCAGACCGGTGTCATGGCAGAGCATCCGGACGTCGCCGAACATGTCACGCAGCATTTGACGTGACTCCGGCGAACCGAAGAACACGTCTTTGCGGACCTCGCGCGGAATGTCGAACTCTTTCCAGAACGCCCTGGGCGGAACCACGATCGCCGAGCACAGGATCCGCATGGTGAGCGGCACATAGAGCGACAGCCAGAACCGCTTGCGGCGCGGCAGATCCGGCACTCGCTTGCGCAGGTACTCGTGGGCGAACGAGATGTGGCGAGCCTCCTCGGCCACGTGGATGGCCATCACCCGCTCCATGATCGGGTGCAGCTCCTTGCCCTCGCGCAGCACGTTCTTCTGGGTGTGGTCGATGGGCTCTTCACCAGCCAGGATGCCGAACCAGAACGGGATCGGCAGCGGCCCGGCCACCAGCGGAATCAGCGGCTGAATCCACTTCAGCATGCGAGGCATGCCGGGCACATCGGCGCCGATGTGGTTCACCATCTCCTGGAACATCATGGTGTGGTTGCACTCTTCGACCGCTTCGTGCAGGCAGTACCGGTACTCCGGTGACCCGTTGGGCACCCAGAACGCGTACTCCATCAGGCCGCGGATCAGGATCGACTCAAAGTGCAGACCGACCTTGGCGACGTTCGCCTGGCGCCACATGCCGATCTGGATCTGGCGGTCTTCGGACTGCGCCTGATACCAGGGGTGCCGGCCCAGCGGGTCGGTGACGGGCAGTTTCCAGCGCGGGTCGTTGTCGATGACCGCGAACTCGGGTGAATCCCAGTCGATGTCGGTGTAGGGGTTGAAATTGCGCCGCACCGACCCCTCGGACAGCGTGGTAAGCATCTCGACGTACTTCGGGTCGTCCAGGACATCCATGTTGCGACGCCAACGTCGCACAATCTTGGTCCGGGCTCCTTTTTTGACTGTTCCCGCCTGGGCCATTCCCAGCCTCCCCAATGAGCTTTACATTTGGACGCGCTATGTCCAACGACAGTACCGCAGGTATCGGCAACTATCTAGACCCCTTGACAGCCACTGTGGCCCATCCGTGAACATGTGTGCACTGTGACTTACATCACATCCGGTCCTATGTGACGAGTATCGCCGACCGCGTGATCGTCAAGCTCGGCTCGATCACTAACCTGGTGATCATGGCTGACCCGCTGACCCCTGCCCTGGAGATTCCCGCTTCCATCAAACCCCGTGACGGCCGCTTCGGCTCCGGCCCATCGAAGGTCCGACCTGAGCAGCTGAAGGCGCTCACCACTACCGCCGCCGGACTTTTCGGCACCTCGCACCGCCAAGCGCCCGTCAAAGATCTGGTCGGACGCGTGCGCGACGGGCTACGCGAGTTTTTCTCGGTGCCCGACGGCTACGAGGTGGTGCTGGGCAACGGCGGGGCAACGGCGTTCTGGGACGCCGCGGCGTTCGGGCTGATCGACAAGCGATCGTTGCACCTGAGCTATGGCGAGTTCAGCTCGAAGTTCGCCTCCGCGGTCACCAAGAACCCGTTCGTCGGCGAACCGATCGTCATCAAGGCCGATCCCGGCAGCGCGCCCGAACCGCAGGGCGACCCGTCGGCCGACGTGATCGCCTGGGCGCACAACGAGACCTCGACGGGAGTCGCGGTGCCGGTCGCGCGGCCTGACGGATCCGGCGATGCGCTGATCGTCATCGATGCCACCTCCGGCGCCGGCGGCCTTCCGGTCGACATCGCCGACACCGATGCCTACTACTTCGCGCCGCAGAAGAACTTCGCCAGCGACGGCGGGCTCTGGCTGGCGATCTTGAGCCCGGCGGCGCTGGGCCGGATCGAGGCGATCGCCGAGTCCGGGCGCTGGGTGCCGGACTTTCTGTCGCTGCCGATCGCGGTGGAGAACAGCCTGAAGAACCAGACCTACAACACCCCGGCCATCGGGACGTTGGTGCTGCTGGCCGAACAGATCGACTGGTTGTTGGGCAACGGCGGGCTGGAGTGGGCGGTCAAACGCACCGCGGACTCGTCGCAGCGGTTGTACGCCTGGGCCCAGGATCGGCCATACACGACGCCATTCGTTGCCGAGCCACGGCTTCGCTCCCAGGTGGTGGGCACGATCGACTTCAACGATGACGTCGACGCCGCGGCGGTGGCCAAGGTGCTGCGCGCCAACGGCATCGTCGACACCGAGCCGTATCGCAAACTCGGCCGCAACCAGTTGCGGGTCGCGATGTTCCCCGCCGTCGAACCGGACGATGTCAGCGCGCTCACCGAGTGCATCGACTGGGTG
>Ga0210395_10000899_pt1 | contig 22911 bp, 17 predicted proteins | sample IncBWH4OmetaG_FD_150861 | JGI IMG/M metagenome (GOLD analysis project Ga0210395, IMG submission 150861) | Forest soil microbial communities from Barre Woods Harvard Forest LTER site, Petersham, Massachusetts, United States - Inc-BW-H-4-O ...
GAGTCGATCGGGCAAAACCTACGAGCCGCCTTGAGCTCTGTCGAAGCCAACGAGAAGGATGCCGGAGCGCTTGGTGAGATGTATCGTGGGTTCAGAGATCAGAGCAGTCCGCACAGAAGCACGATTTCGCTCCAGATTTCCCGCAGCATGTTTTGCGTACCCGCCAGGGCATTGAACCGAGAAGTCGCGGAGCTGCGGACGGCAGTGCAATTGGAGCGGCATTTTTCCCGGCAGGAGCTGTTTACGATCTTCGCGAACCGAGCTTGGTTTGGAGATGGACAGGTTGGCGTTGAAGCCGCCTCACAACACTTTTTCCGAAAGGAGCCGAGTCAACTTCAGGGGGGAGAGGCGGCTCTGCTAGCCGGTTTGATCGGAGCGCCAGCCCGCTTCTCGCCGCTCGCGCACCCGGATCGTGCGGTGCAGCGACGGAATGAAGTCATCGACGCCATGATCGCAGCCCAAGCGATCGGCGCGAAAGAAGGGGAAGCGGCCAAGGTCGGCGATTTAGGCATCGCGGCAAAGTGATTGCCTCAGGGGCTTTCAGCCCTGATCTTTTGGACGGTTTTACGGCACGGCTGAAGCCGTGCCCTTCCCAAAACCATTCGCATCGTTCCGAAATGCAGCTGCGTTCTGTGCGAAACAAATCAGAAGGGCGGGCCCAGGTTCTCGCCGGGCTCTGGGCGATAGCCGCGGACGAAGTCTGGCGCGGTGGTTCGCTTTTTTCCTTCGAGTTGGATATCCAACAATTCGAGCGAGGTGTTGTGGGCGCAGCCGACGATGAGGCGATCGGAAATGACGCGCAACTCGGCCGGCGGGACTGCGTCGCTCAGCGGGCGTGCTCGGATGATCTGCAGATTCTTGCCGCGGAACTTTGTGGAGGCTCCGGGCCAGGGTTGGAAGGCGCGGATGCGGTTGTAGATTTCGGGGGCAGAGCGGGAGAAGTCGATGAGGCCGTCTTCTTTTTTCAGGATGGGGGCGAGAGTGGCTTGCGAGTTGTCTTGTGGGTGCGGATGAATGGCGCTGGATTGCAGGGCGCGCAGAGTGTCGACCATGAGATCGGCGCCGATGGCGGCCAGGCGCGGCGCGAGCGTCTCGGCCGTGTCTTCGGGTGCGATTGCGAGTTTCTGCTGCTCGAGGATGTCGCCGGTGTCGAGGCCGGCGTCGATGCGCATGGTGGTGACGCCGGTGACGGTTTCTCCGTTGGCGATGGCCCATTGAATCGGGGCGGCACCGCGATATTTCGGAAGCAGCGAGGCGTGCAGGTTGATGTTGCCGTAACGAGGGAGATCGAGCATCCACTGCGGGATGATGCGGCCGTAGCCGACGACGATGATGGCGTCGGGCTTGACGGCGGTGAGTTGGGCGCGGAATTCTTCGTTGGTCTTGATGCGGTCGGGCTGGGTGATGGGGAGATTCAGTCTTAGGGCGGATTCTTTGACCGGGGATTGAACGAGTTCGAGGCCACGGCCTTTGGGGCGGTCGGGCTGAGTCACGACGAGGTGGACGCGGAATGCGGCAGCGACCAACTTCTCGAGTGTCGGGACGGCGAAGCGCGGGGTGCCGCAGAAGATGAGATCGAGAGACATTGAGTAATTGAGAAATTTGGTAATTGAGAAATTGGAAAACCTGATTCGCAAAGCCTTGTGCGAGATCGTGCTGGCAGCGCCTAAAGGCGCATTGTATCTATTATGACGTGATGCGACGCCTGAAGGCGTCGCCTGATACGAACCTCAATCCTCAATTCAAGTTCGATTCTCAAATTCAATTGCTCAATTACCAAATTTCTCAATCACTCAATTCTTCTACCATTCTCCGGCTTTCATCATTTTTCGAATTTTGCGTTTCATCAGGTCGCGTTTCAGGGCGCTGATGTGGCTGATGTAGAGCTTGCCGTTTAGATGGTCGGTTTCGTGGAGGAAGGCGCGGGCCAGCAATTCTTCTCCAGTTTTTTCGTAGACCTTGCCGTGAGCGTCCTGGGCGCGGATAGTTACTTTGCTGGGACGGCTGACATTTTCGCGGAAGTCGGGGATGCTGAGGCAGCCTTCGCTCTGGGTGTGGCGGCCTTCGGTGTGAATGATTTCGGGATTGATGAGGACGAGCTTGGCTTCGGGATTTTCCTTGAAGGTGACGTCGATGACGGCGATCCGGCGGGCGATGCCGATTTGCGGGGCGGCCAGGCCGACGCCGTGGGCGACGTACATGGACTCGAACATGTCCGCGATTAATTTTTGCAGCGCTTCGTCAAAGACAGTGACTTTCTCGGAAGGCTTCTCGAGAACTGGGTTGCCGAATTTTACGATGGGATAGATCATTCGCGATTCGATTATTTGATTCAGTAGTTTTTCAATTGCTGGCAATAGCCCTGGAAATTTCTCAGGGTCTCGATCATGGAATCGCCTCCGAATTTTCCCAGCGCGCAGCGAGCCAGAGTCAGTGCCACCATGGCTTCTCCGGCGACGCCGGCGGCGGGGACGACGCAAACATCGGAACGCTCGTAGGCTGCTTTGACCGGCTCGCGCGTGGAAAAGTCGACAGACTGCAGAGGGCGGCGCAGGGTGGAAATTGGTTTCAGATAGCCGCGCACGCGGATTTCCTGGCCGTTGGAGACGCCGCCTTCGATGCCTCCGGCGTTGTTGCGGGTGCGGGAGAAGGCGGTGAAACCGGAACTGGCGGTGTAGCCGATTTCGTCGTGCACGGCGGAACCGGGAGCGAAGGCAGCGGCGACGCCCGATCCGATTTCAACGGCCTTGACTGCTTGCAACGACATGACGGCGGAGGCGAGCAGGGCGTCGAGGCGTTCGTCCCACTGAACGTAAGTGCCGAGGCCGGGCGGAACCTGGTGGGCGACGACCTCGAATACTCCGCCGAGCGAGTCGCCGGTCTTGAGAACTTTGTCGACTTCTTGTTTCATGCGCTGCTCCGCTTCGGGGTCGGCGCAGTTGAGCAGGACTTCTTCGCGGGAATGGAGCGCGCGAATCTGTTCCCATGGAACCTGACCAGCGAACGACACATTGCCGGTGGCGACCACGTGACTGAGAACTTCGATGCCGAGTTCCTGCAGAAAAAGTTTGGCGATGGCGCCGATGGCTACGCGGGCGGCGGATTCACGGGCGGAGGCGCGTTCGAGCACGTAGCGGGCTTCGGGGAAGTTGTACTTCAGGGCTCCGGCGAGGTCGGCGTGGCCGGGGCGGGGCGAGGCTACGCGTTTGTGTTTGGCGGGATCGCCCTCGCCGACGGGCAAGGATTCCTGCCAGTTTTTCCAGTCGCGATTTTCGAGTTGGACGGAGATGGGGGAACCGATGGTCATGCCTTGACGGACGCCGGAAAGAATATGGGCAGTGTCGCGCTCGATCTTCATGCGGCCGCCGCGGCCGTAGCCCTGTTGGCGACGCCAGAGTTCGCGGTCGAGGAAGGCCTGGTCGATCTTCAGTCCGGCGGGCATGCCGGAAAGGAAGGCGACCAGAGCTTCGCCGTGAGACTCACCGGCAGTGAAATAGCGCAGCATAAACGGTCGATTGTACCTGATGCGAAGTGGAATCTGAGTCCCAGAGCGGGAAGGCGGGTGTGTACGCTAACGAACATGCGTGGAAAACCGAATTTTCACGAGGCAAAGGGAGGTACGAACGGTTACAATGAACCCACGCCCCGTCCGTCTGGATTCGAGTTGGGTCCGCCGCATCGCAATTTTCTCTGGCCATGATAAAGGAGTTGCCGCTGTGTGTCCCCCCGCACAGATACAACGCGAAGAACTTGTTGGCAATCGAGAAATTCGTTGCCTTCTGGTGCACGACCATGTCTTGCTGCGCCAGGGATTAAGGCGCCTGCTGGACGATGAACTCGACATGGAAGTAGTAGCGGAGGCAGGAAATGCTGCCGAAGCGCTGAGGAAAGTGTTCGAGTACCGACCGGAGATCGTGATCACCGATGCGCATATTTTCGACTGCGCCGCCGATCAGATTGAATGGCTCATTCTGCAGGAATCTCCTTACAGCAAAGTGCTGTTCCTAACGACAGGCGAAGGTGAGGATCCGCTGCGGGAAGCGCGCGACGACGGATCCAGTTTCGTGGTGCGGCAAACATCCGCGGAAGAGCTGGTGGAGATGGTGAGAAGGACGCATGCCACCCGGAGGACAGTGTTTGGAGACATGCCGGAGAGGCGACGACCCTCAGAGGAAATACTTCCGCGCCAGCGAGTGCTGACGGCGCGGGAACGCGAAGTGTTGAAGCTGCTGGCGGAGGGCAACACGGTGCGGTCTGCAGCGGGCGTTTTGGGACTCAGCATCAAGACGGTGGATGCGCACAAGTTCAATCTGATGCGGAAGCTGGGGATTCATAACAAGGCGGAGTTGGTGATGTGGGCGATTCAGAAGAGAGTGGTGAAGCTTCCGATGAGCTCGTAGTTTCTTCAAGGTCCTAGCCTTCTGGATCGAACCCGCAACTGCCTGAATGCAAACATCCGCACTTACGAAAAAATAAACCCTAAGTCTATTCATGAACTGCTGCTGCGGCGAGCTCCTCCAGGCTGGTGACGGTGAGGTCGGGCTTGGCTTCGGCGGCTTTGACGGCGCCTACGCCGGGATTTGCCGAGGGACGGTTTACCCAGACTGTGGCCAGGCCGAGGGCCTGGGCGGGGATCACGTCGTGGAAGATGCTTTGGCCTACGTGCAAGACGCGATGGGCGGGAGCGTGGATGCGACTGAGCGCCAGCTCAAAGAGTTTCAGCGAAGGTTTGTAGGCCTGGGCTTGCTGCGCGGTGATGACCTCGTCGAAATCTACTTCCAGTTGAGGGCGTGTGGTGGCGAAGAGATCGTCGTCCACATTGGAAAGGATGGCGAGCCGGTAGCGGGTTTTGAGCTGGCGAAGGGCGGCGACGGTGTCGGGCCAGGGTTTCCAGGTGGAGAGAGAGTCGGGCAGCGAGCGCGCTTCTTTGGCGGTGGGATCGAAACGAAGGTCCTTTCCAAACTGGCGGACGACCGATTCAAGGACCTTGCGATAGGGCTGAAACTTGCCTTGTTCGTAACGCTGCTCAAAATCTCCGTAGAGTTGGAGGAGGGTGGCGTCGTCGAGCTTCTTGTCGTGGGCGGAGAGAATGCGATGGAGCGCCGCGAGAATGCCCGCTTCCCAATCGATCAGGGTGCCGTAACAGTCGAAGGTGAGGATTTCGAAGCGGGTGAAATCAAGCATGGGGAGCGTTGTTCCTTCATGCGCTGCAGCGCCGAATAAGGAAGCGAGCCAAACGCGCGATTATTGTGTCGCAAAAGACGCGACACATCGCGCGGCTCGCCCAGATCCCTCACTGCGCAAAAGGCGCTTGCTCGGGATGACAATCAAACCGCGCCCTTACCCGAACTGCCAGCGGGTGGCGTTGTTGGGGAAATCTTTTTCGGTCCAAGCCAGAACTATGCGCGGGCGGACGGAGTATAAGACGTTCTCGGGTGCGATAGGCATCGGCATCTTGTACTTGGCGCGGGAGGCAGCGTCCAGTTTCTTGAGTTGCGACTTGTTGGTGAGGTCGACTTCGACGGCAGTACCTTCGAGGATGACCACATCATCGCCGGAGTCGAGATGGATGGAGATGGCCGGGGTGTGGGCCAGATTGCGGGCCTTGCGGGAAGAGCGCCCGGTGCCGAAGTAGAGAGCGCCGTCAATCCAGAAGCCCCAGACGGGGATGGAGTGGGGACGGCCGTCGGGGCGGGCGGTGCAGATCCAATAGTTGCGGGACTTGGTGAGCCGATCTTCGGCATGGGTGAACGGCAGGTAAGTTTTCCGAGGTTTCAATCCGTAATCGGACGGAATGTGGGGCAAGCCGACGCTGCAGCCTGGCGGGTCGGCGGGTTGCTTTTTTCTCGTGGACTTCTTCGGGGCTTTGGGCTTGGGCATCGGATGGACCCCCTCGAATCGATCAATTCCCACGTTTCGCAAACGAAGTGAGACGTGGGGCACCCTTCGGATGCGGTTTCAGATGCGGTTGACTACTTTACCGCCGAGGCTCGATGCCGGGCAAGGTTGCTGTTGCGTCGGGGGATTCGTCGAGTTCGGGGTCGAGGGTTGCGGCAGGATCCTCGGGAGGCGGAGATTTTTTGGGCGCCAGGAATTTTTCGGTGTTCAGGAGCGGGCGGCCGAGAGAGGCGTTGTAGCTGGTCCAGGGGCTGTCGAAACCGGTCTCGCGCTCGAACTGGGCGCGCATGGCTTCCATCTTGGAGTCTAGGTCGTCGAGATAGTGCAGCATCAGGGCTTCGGGGAACATGGGCAGCTTGGGCGATCCGAAATCGTACTGGCCGTGATGGCTGATGATCAGGTGCTCGATCATGGTCTTGAGTTCGTCGGGGAAATCGGGCTGCAGGGCGAGCTTGGCCTGCAGCATTTCCAGTTCGATGATCATGTGGCCGAGCAACTGGCCTTTGGTCGTGTAGGAGAAAGAACGGTTGTAGGTGAGTTCGTGAATCTTGCCGATGTCGTGCAGGAACGCGCCGGTGAGCAGGAGGTCGCGATTGATCTGGGGATAGTTCTGGCACATCAGATCACAAGATTTGAACAGGGAGACTACGTGATCGAGGAGTCCGCCGATGTAGGCGTGATGCAGCGTCTTGGCGGCGGGAGCGTTGCGGTAGGCGGCGGCGATTTCGGGATCGTTCATGAACGACTGGACTAACGATTTGAGATGGCGATTCTGGAACGAGGAGACGAAACTCGCTAGAGTTTGCCAGAGGCCGTCAACGTCTTTGGTCGTCTTGGGAAGGTAGTCGGCGAAATCGATTTCGGATTCGCCCAGCTTGCGCAACTTGTGGATCGTCAGCTGAAAACGGTTCTTGTACTTGTTGATGAGGCCCTTGATTTTCAGGAAGTCATCCTGCTCGAAGGCGTCGAGGGCTTCTTCGACGTTGTCCCACATTTTGGCTTCGATCTGACCGCTGCGATCGCCCAGAGTGAGCGCCAGGTAAGGCTCTCCGGTCTTCTTGGGCTTGATCTGCTTGCCGACCACGACGAAGCTCGAGGTGATGATCTTGTTTTCGTGGCGCGCGCACTCGCCGATGTAGAAATCTTTCATGGGTGTCTGGGCATAGAAGATTCGAGTATAAAGCACGCGCCGCAGGCAGCGATTGAACGATCAGAGGAAGCCGAGCTTCTTGTGCTTCTTCTTCCCTAGTTTCTTGGCGTCGGCTTCCCTGGCAGCGGCGGTTTCGACCGGCTGGGTCTGGTTGGCGCTCATGCCGGTATCGACGTAGCCGTCGGTGTATTTGATGTAGGCGTCTTCGCGCAGCTTGGTGAGGTAGACGCGGAGCGCGGGCTGCAACTTCTGGTAGTAGAGCTGGTCCTGAATTCTGGGCAGGACATCCTTCAGGGAAGGAATGCCGGCCTGCTGGTGCTCGACGACCTTCAGGATGACGAAGCCCTGCTTGGTGCGAATCACATCTGTGATTTCACCCGTCTTCAGGGCAAAGGTCTGGTCCTCGATCTGCTTGGCGAGTTTGCCGCGCTCGAACGAGCCCAGGTTGCCGCCATCGGCGGCAGAGGGGCCGTCGGAAAATTTCTTGGCGATATCTTCGAACGCGGCGCCAGCGCGAATCTGTTTGAGAAGATCGTCGGCCTTGGCTTCGGCAGCGCTGAGAGCGGCCGCCTGAGCGGGTTCATCGACCGCAGCGTTGGGATCGTTGCTGGGCGGGGCGGCTGGCGGCGCGTTGGGGTCCGTTCCAGCGGCGGGTGCAGGCGCGGCGGTCTTGGGCGCGACCAGAATTTCGCTCAGGCGGATGGCCTCGGGCTGCTCCATATCGTTCTTGTGATCGTCGTAGAACTTCTGTTCTTCTTCTTTGGTGACAGACAAGTGGCTGCTGACTTCTTCGCCGATTACCTTCTGGGTGATGATCTGATTGCGCATGTTCTGCTTGAAGTCTTCCCAGGAGACGCCTTGTTTCGTGGCCTCCTTTTCGAGCTCTTCGAGGGACTCCAGCTTCATTTCCTTGCGCATCTGGTCCAGGCGTTTGATCAGGTCGGTATCGCCGGTAATGCTGAGGTCTTTGCCTTTGTCGAGCAGAAGATCCTGATCGATGAGGTCGCGGAGAATGTCTTTTTCGCGCTCGGCATAGGCTGCGTCGGGATCTTTGGAGTTCTCCTGCTTGACCTGGTCGCGGAGCTGGTCCTTGCTGCGCTGAAACTCGGACCGGGTGATGATCTGGTTGTTGACGCGGGTAATGATTTCTTCGACGGTTTGCCCGGATGGGGTTGGAGCCACTGGCGCCGGTGCCGCAGCGGGCGCTGCAGCTGGCACAACCGGGTGTGCAGGGAGTGGTGCGTCCGCCTGCCCGACGGCGAAGCAAGGCAAACAGATCAAAGCAACAGTAATCAGGGAAAGTTTCTTCATAGGATGCATTGGGCCGCCGCCCTTACTGGCTTGCGGGCAAGGGGTAGGCTCCGACCGAAGGGATATTTTACTCCTACGGAACGAAACTGGTGGTCCCGGTTATCAGATTGGACGCTGGAGCTGGCTGGAAAGTTGGCCGCCGGGGTTCCGGTGGTGCAGGCTAGGCGGCGCGGATCAAGGCCAGAGCGGTGCGGTCGTCGCACCGGGGGGCGTGGCCACTGAAAGCATCGGCGGCATTCAGGATGGAGGTGCAAAGCGCCTGGGCAGCGCCAAGCGGCGCATCCTGGAAAAGCTGTCGGACGCGGGCTAGGCCGAATTCCGCTTCGGTTTCGGCTTCCTTTTCCTCCGTGGACCGTTCGTGGCGACCCTCGCAGTTGATCACTCCGCGGGAAACCAGGAGCAGAGCGGCGCCTTTCTCAATCGCCACGGTCGGAGCATCGGTGGTGGCGTGGGAGAAAAGTCCCAGAGGCAGGCCGGTGGAAGGGAGTTCGAAAATTTCGGTTGCGTCGCGGAGGAGTCCGGGAGTGTGGCCGGCGTTGGTGTAGCACAGGGTGCCGAACTTCTCATCGTAGCAGGCGATGAAGGCGGGGCAGGGACGAACACCCTTGGAAACTTCGATGAGTCCGCGATTGATGTGCAGACTGAGTTCCGTCATGGATTCGGATTCGTTGATGTCGGGGCGCGAGAAAAGCTCAGTTCCCAGGCCACGAAAGATTTCCTGAGCCGCAGTGAGAATGCCGCGGTTCTCTTCGCGGCGCCCGGCAACGTCGAGCAGACCAAAGAGAATGCGATCGGGACTGACGCGGAGGGAATCGTAGAAATCGCCGGCAACGCGATTGCCGGCGAAAACGGCGGCGATGTCGGCCCCTTCGATTTTGGGAAAAACGGTGGGGACGGGCTCGATGGTGAGCGCAGGCTCTGGGTCGCGGGAATGGAAGAGAGAGCACAAGCTAAAGGCGAAGCTAGCACAGGAATGGCGGGCGAGCAAACCGAACGGCGACACTTTTGGTGGAGGCTGAGGACAAGCGCGACGGCGCCCTACTGGCCGTACTTGTCGGCGAGATACCGTGTCAGGTCGGATTCAAGCTGGCCGTAGTCGGAGTGGATAGTGGCTCGCAGGGCGGCTTCGGTGGAACTGCCCTGGCTGATGCGCTGCAGGATGTTTTGAATATCGCTCAAGCCGTAGGCATCGTTGATGTAGGAGACGGCGGCCAGCGATTCGGCGTAGGCGAGGTTGGCTTGATCGCCGGATAGGCGCAGAAAACTGCTTTCCAGAGTATTCAGCGGAAGGTTGCGTTGCGCCTGGAAAAGCAGAGAGAGGCGGTGTCCTTCGCCGCGCAGGCTCTTCGGTTCCAGCAACTGCGCGATACCCTCATGCAGCCAGGGTGGGCAGCGGCCGGCGGAAAGCTGGGTGATGAAAGAGTGCGCCAATTCGTGCTTGAGAACGTGCGCCAGTTGCGGCGTCAAGGAATTCAGGCCATTGATGGGGATGCGAAGTTTACCGTCGTTCATGGCTCCTGACCAGGCCGGAGCCTGCGTGACATCGAAGAAAGCCTGTTCGGTATAAAGGGTTACGAGAATGTTGTCACGGGGCGGAGCGCCGAGGTCGCGAACCAGGTCCGCGTAGTCGGATTCAAGGGCCGCCAGGATTTGGCCGCGAAAGGCTTCAGAAGTCTGTTTGCCTTCATAGTGCAGGACGAAATGACTGCTCTCGCCTTGGGCGAAATCGGATTCGACGGTCTGCTCGCGCTGGGCCTTGGCGAGCAATCGCGCAACCTTGGCATCGGGGCGCAATTCGAGAGAGCGCTTCCACGACGCTACGGCGTCGCGGGTGTGGTCCAGGGCAAACTGGGCGTAGCCGAGCGTGGTGTAAGCATCGGGGGAATTAGGCGCAGAGCGAGCGGCGCTTTGGGCATAGGGCAGGGCCTGAGCCGCGTTTCCGAGGCGGAGCAGCAATGCGGCGTTATAGATAAGAATCGTCGAATTGTCGGGCTGGAAGCGGAGGGCGCTTTCGAAATATTGTTTCGCCTGGGCGACGTTGCCGTGTTCGAACTCGAATTTTCCGGCGATGAAATCGGCTGTGGCGCTCAACGAGGGGCTGCCTTTGGCTTCGAGGCTGGCCAGAACGTCAGGGTTGACCTTGCCGTCCTTGATAATCCTGGCGACGAGGTCGCCCTCACTGGCGAGGCTGTCGGCGGGAGTGAAGGTGGGGAGATCCGAGACGTTCGCAGTGCTGGCGGAGGGACGAGCGGGCATGCCCCCGGCATCGACGTGGTCGACGACAGACTTGGGAATCGCGTAGGAATCGTCGCCGATGTCGTATTCGTAATGGCTGGCGGTTTCGCGGACCTGATCGGCCAGAATGGTGCGGCCATTTTTCAGGTGAATGGTGTCCGCCCGCGCACCAGCGAGGGCAGACGCCATCGCTATAAAGAGGATGGTGACACGCAGCCGCATTCAGGCGCATTCTAGCAACTGAGCACAGGTGCACCCACGTGACGAAGGTACTACTGAAGGTACTGCTGAAGGTGCTAATGAAGATGCGGGGCTTGCAGGTTGCGGCGGCGATCGGGCTTGCGGTTTGGGTATGCGGGACAACGCACGCTGCGGGCGAGAACCCTCCGAACAAGCCAGCGGAGGCGCTTTATCTGAAGCTTGGAAACGTGGGGCTGGATCCAGCGCAGGTGTATCAGGTGCGGGGAGCGTCGCTGGAGCGCTCGGCGGTCCACATTACGCTGGAAGATGGCACGATCGCTTTCACCGAGGACGTGATGGGGAGGATTACTGGAGCATTTTTTGAGGGTGAAGGCGAAGTGTTGCTGACACCGCCGAGTGATGTTGAGAGAAGATCGATGAGCCTGTTCACCGGGATGGCGATTCTGGAAGAACATTTCGCGACTGCATATTTTCGCTTCAATGATGATGCGGCCGCCGAATTGCTGCCCGATCTGCGGGTAACGGATAACCGGGAGGAGTTCGTGCAACGCTGGGGTGCGACTGCGAGGAATTTGGCTAACGGGGACGCGACCCGGTTGCTCATGACGTTCAGCAAGATGCTCCCGGCGACCGGGACCTCGACGTCCGCGGAGCCAACCGACCCCGCGCGGTCGGGGGAGAGAGATCGGTTTCTGCACGCCCGTTTGCAAGGCACCAAGTTGGGTGTGTTCGACATCTACTTCGATTCCGAGGCGGCGGAGCAGGTGGAGGCAGGCCAGCCCAAAGCATCGGATGAGGGGGGGATGTTCTACGACGTCTGGACGTCATTTTCGCCGGACTACGTGGAGCCGGTGAAGACGACGCGGGACAAATCACCGGGGCCGGAAAAAGAGAGAGTGCATGAGAGACGGTTCGAAGTTCGCCGCTACACGATCACCATCGAGGTCGAGCCTCCGAAAAACATTCATGCGCGGGCCCGCATGCAATGTGACGTAAGGGTGGGTGGGGCACGGGCGTTATTGTTTGAGCTGTCGCGATTCCTGCAGATTGACAGTGTCACGCTCGACGGAAAACCGGTGGAGTTCATTCACAATCCGGCGGTGGAAGGGACCCAGGTTTCGCGCCGGGGCAACGATCTGGTGGCGGTGATTCTTCCGGAGGCGGCGCGGGCCGGGCAGAAACTCGACTTTGAATTTGAATACGGCGGCGAGGTTTTGGCGGACGCGGGAAACGGGCTGCTCTATGTCGGCGCGCGCGGCACATGGTATCCGAATCGCGGGGTGGCGATGGCGGACTTTGACCTCGAGTTCAAGTATCCCCAGGGCTGGACACTGGTAGCCACGGGAAAGCCCACAGCGGCGTCGTCTGCCGAGATGGCCGCGAAAGCGGCCGGTCTGCAGACCTCACGCTGGGTCACGGAGCGGCCAATTCCTGTGGCGGGATTCAATCTTGGTAAGTACAAGGTGGCCACTACGCAGGCCGGCGACGTTACGGTAGAGACCTACGCTACGGCAGGAATGGAGCGAAACTTTCCCAGTCCGCCAATTCAGGTGGTCGAGCCGAATCCAGCCGATCCGACTTCCCCACGACGCCAGGTGATCATGCCCACCCACCCTTCGCCCGTGCAAAACGAAGTCACGGTCGGAGAGGCCGCCGCCCGAGCCATCCATTATTACGCCGAGCGATTTGGCCCCTATCCCTATAGTCACCTGGCTCTGACCCAGATGCCTGGGCCCGACAGTCAGGGTTGGCCCGGGTTGGTATTCCTTTCTTCGTATGCTTTCCTCGATCAGCCGGAGCGCGAGCAACTGCATTACGAGCCCTCCCGAATATTGCTGCAGGAGATAATTCCGGCGCACGAGACGGCGCACCAGTGGTGGGGAGATCTCATTACCTGGACGAGCTACCGGGACCAATGGTTCTCTGAGGGACTGGCGAATTATTGTGCATTGATGATGCTGCAAGACAAGGATCCCGCGGGCTTTCGACAAGTGCTGGAGATGTACCGCAAGGATATGATCGAAAAGAACAAAAGCGGAGTCTCTCCGATGGATGCAGGCCCGGTGACTCTGGGTGCCCGGCTCACGTCGTCGCGGTTTCCGGAGGCGTATGAGGCGATCCTCTATGGCCGCGGGACGTGGCTGTTCCATATGCTGCGGACCATGTTGAGAGATGCGGCGTTGAAAGATGCTGCGGTGCAGGGCGGTGGACGCAAGGCGCAGAGCAGCGGCAGCGCGGACGAGCCCTTCGTGCGGGCGCTGCGGAAAGTTCGGCAGCGCTATGAGGGCAAATCGATCAGTACCCGCGAATTGATAGACGTTTTTGCGGAAGACCTTCCGCCCTCGTTGCGCTATGAAGGCAAGAGTTCGCTGGATTGGTTTCTGGAAGGCTGGGTTAACGGCACCTCGCTGCCGAAACTGGAACTCAAGGCGGTGAAATTCCTGCCGCAGGGCGCGGGCACAGTGGTGACGGGAACCATTCTGCAGAAAGAGGCGCCGGAAGATCTGGTTACGTCCGTGCCCGTATATGCGGTGATGCCGGGGAAGCAGGTGGTTCTGCTGGGACGAGTATTCGCCGACGGCGAGGAGTCCTCGTTCCGTTTGTCGGCGCCGGTCGGAACCCGCAAAATCGTGCTCGATCCGAATGAGACGATACTGACGAGCCCGAAGTAGGTGCGCGGTTGAATCGTGGGCACCGCGACTTGCGGTGCCGAATCGGTCCTCCATTCCGCGCGCAAGTCCCGAAACGGAATAAAGACAAGCGCACCCGCCTGCGTCGAAAGACGCGCCTCCCTCAAGTGCTGCATTTTCTTCGGCAGCTTAGTGCGACTGGCAGTCGAACCGATGGCAGCTGATCTGCTTAGGAAATATGGAACAGTCGAGAGATCTGCCATGTGCGAACCAACTGCCGAGATGCCGGGTGCCGCAGCATACGTTTGGGGTCGCGGCGCAGGAGATGGATTGCGGGCGGCAGCAGAGACGATCCTGCTCGTGGAAGATGAGGCGTTTGTGCGGGACGTGACCTGCGAAGTTCTGCGCTCTGCCGGATACCGGGTGCTGGCGGCAAGGAATGCGGCGGACGCGGTAGGCATGTGCGAGGCTCGACCGGGCGAAGTAGAACTCTTGCTGAGCGACGTGGTGTTGCCGGGAGAGACTGGACCGGCGATGGCGCTAAGGCTGCGGCGGGAGCATCCGGAGCTGAAAGTCTTGTTCGTCACTGGATACGCGGAGCAGATGGGATTGCTGGAGGGGAAGCAAGAGGAATTCTTGGCGAAGCCGTTTTCCGCGGAGGCGCTGCTGAGGAAAGTGAGGCAAGTGCTGGATCGCCGGGGATTGCCGACTGGAGAGTTTGCTGAAAAACTCGTTTCCACGCCTAGGGCGCACAGCAGCGGCTGAAGGCGGTATTCATTTGGAACGATTTGCGGCGCGGGTAGAAGTGTGTGCGTGAGAACTTGTGCAGTCCCTCCGGGACTGGTGCTGTCCTCCCGCTTTACCCAGCGCTTAAGCGCTGGGCTAAGTTCGTTCGCCCCTCCGGGGCTAAATTCTCGGGCAGACCGTTTCGCCGGATTGTCCGAAATCTCGTTCTGACGCAAACACTAGAAGCCGCGCCCTTTCAAAGCAAGAGCCAAATTCGTTTTTTTCAGCAAACTTGTTGGACGAGGAATCGGCTCAGGCACGTTTGCGGTAACGGGTGGCCAGCAGGATCTGTGCGGGAATCTGGGAGAGTGGGACCACCCGCGAGAGGATGCCCATCTCGGCGCAGACTCGGGGCATGCCGTAGACGGTGCAGGTGGCTTCGTCCTGGCCGATGGTTAGGCCGCCCTGGCGATGGATGGCATTCATGCCTTCGGCGCCATCGGAGCCCATGCCGGTCATGATCACTCCGAGAGCGAGGCTCTTGAAGCTTTCGGCCACGGAGTTCATCAGCACATTGACGGATGGAATGTGCAGAGCGTCGGCGGGCTGGGTGTCGAGACAAAGGATAGCGCGGGAATCGGACAAGCGCTTCACGCTCAAGTGGGTTCCCGCAGGTGCGATGTAGGCCACGCCCGGCAGAATGGGTTCGCGATGAGTGGCCTGGCGCACCTGGATGGAGCAAAGACTATTCAGGCGTTGGGCGAAGGGCGCGGTAAAGCCTGCCGGCATGTGCTGCACGATCAGAATCGGCACGCAGAGGTCGCGGGGAAAAAGGGGGAGGATTTCCTGAAGAGCTTTGGGGCCGCCGGTTGAGGTTCCCAGGGCGACGATTGCCGGGGCGGCCAGGGACCCCGCGCTGCGAGTTTCTGGCTGGGACGATTGTGGGGGCTTTCGGGTTGAAACGGCGGCGGCGGCGGCAGCGGCAGCGGCAGCGGCGAGATCCGGCGACTTTCGGGAATGGGCGGCGGCACGGATCTTACCGACGAGGTCGGACCGAATGTGGAGGATGTCGAGGGAGGCGGCCGACAGTTGTTTGGGTACATAGTCGTCGGCGCCCGTGTCCAGGCACTGCACCCGGTCTTCCACCCGGGTGCGCTGGGTCAGCACCAGCACTGGCACGCTGGGCTTTTTTGAGCGCAAGTGCCGCAGCACGCTCACTCCGTCCAGCTTCGGCAGGTTCAGGTCGAGGATCACCACGTCATATTCAAACTCAGTCGCCGCCGCTCGGGCCTGTTCGCCGTCTGGAAAAACATCCACCGCGTAGTGTTCGCCTTCGAGACCCTGCCGAACGAAGCGGGCTAACGCCTCATCATCTTCCGCCATCAGAATTCGCATCACGTAAACCGTCCTTAATCCGATGACCCAAGTCTAGTTAGAAAGCGCTCAACCTCAGCAGAAACTAAGACTACCCAAAGGTCTGTAGGTGCAGGAATGGAGCGCCGTTTCAAATCGGGAGACGCGCTCTCAGCCTGCGCTCTTTCCGTTTTCATGCCTCTACGAACCTCCGCGGCCAATTCCTGCACGCCCTTCGAGCAAGCGATAATCCCCAAGGGAGTTTTTCCGCCCCGGAGTCCTCTCTTGCGCATGTGGAGCAAAACGACCCTCAAGTCGCTGCTATTGCCCGGCGGGATTCTGCTGTTGGGCGTCGCGGGGCTCGAGTATTCCGGCTGGCTGACATTGGCTCTTCCCGCTCTCAGCTTTCTCTACTATTGCGGGCTGATCGGCGGCATGCTGCTGGCTTGGCGATTCCATTCCAGCCGCACCTTCTTCGCCCTGGTGGTCCTGTTCCTGGGGCAAGAGGCGATTGCGTTCTTTGGGGACGGGCACGCTACGCTCGGAACTCCAGGATGGACAGCGCTGCTGGCGGTCGCCCTGCTGGTGCCGCTGAACTTCGTGCTGATCGCGCTGATCGAGGAGCGAGGCTTCACCGTCGCTGCGGTTGCACCCGTTGGACTGCTGCTATTCATTCAATCCGTCATCGTGGCAGTGCTCTGCCGCGCGGCTGAGGACTTGCCATCTGCGTCCGCCCGGACGCATCACGCAGCGACTGCCACCGCCTTGCCGGGCTACGCGCTGCTGGGGTTCGCGGCCGCGGGCGTATTTCTGCTCATCCGATTCCTAATTACGCGCAAGCCCGTCGATAGCGCTCTGCTCTGGTCGCTCTCGGCCTTTTTCCTGGCGCTGCGTTTCACCGGGACGACGCGCATTTCGACCATCTACCTGGCGACCGCGGCCTGCATTCTGGCCGCGTCGATCGTCGAGAACTCGTACCTTCTCGCCTACCACGATGAGCTTACGACGCTGCCGTCGCGCCGCGCCTTTAACGATGCCATGTTGCGATTGCAAGATCCGTTCTCGATTGCGGTAGTCGATATCGACCACTTCAAGCGCTTCAACGACACCTACGGTCACGATACCGGAGATCAAGTCTTACGGCTGGTGGCGAGCAGCTTGTCGCGCGTGACCGGCGGCGGGCAGGCCTACCGTTGCGGCGGAGAAGAGTTCAACATTCTGTTTCCGGGCAAAACGACGGCCGAAGTGGTGGATCATCTGCAGCAGTTGCGTGCGACCATCGAGTCCTCGCAGTTCCGCATGCGAGCCGGCGAACGGCGGCAAAGCTTGCGCGGCCCCGACCGTCGCAATGACCGGGCGCGCGGGCGCGCCCGCAAAGGCCAGGCGATCCGAGAACTCGCGCAGGAAAAAGTTCCAGCGCCGCTCTCGGTGACGGTCAGCATCGGCGTCGCGACTTCGGCGGACGAAGAGTCAGACCCCGCTCTCGTCCTGCAAGCGGCGGACAAGGCGCTTTATCGCGCCAAAGCCAACGGGCGGAATCGGGTTGAGACCGCGGCCGGCCCCCGTCGGCGGACCCGCGCCAAAACGGCTGGAATCGCTTGAGCCGCTGACCGGTTCAACTACTCGATCGTCCGCAGAAAACCAGAAGAGAATCAAAGAAGAAAATCAAACCAGCAGATGAGCCGCGGCCAATCGCAACGCACGGCCGGACCGTCAACCGTAGGACGGGAAGTATGACGGCCCGGTTCCGAACGTTTTCGCAAGCACCGCAGGCCGTGCGGTCAGCCCGCGGTCGTAGGAGGGATCGTATGTTTCCGGCCGGTGCCGCCACAAACAGGGCATTTGGAGCGGATAAACGCAACCCCGTCGACCTTACCGTTCAGGTCCACGGGCTTCGCCACATATCCACTGCCGCCGCAGTTTGAGCAATCGTCCGGAGCCACTCCTTTTCCCCCCTCGCAGTTGATGGCATTGTCCACGACGCGGAGGCACAATTCACGGCAGACTGTTCTGTGTTACGAATCCCGAACAAGAATCGGCAGAGCACCTGGAGCTGGAGAATCACGGGGGCGGCAAAAGTCACGGTGCGTACCAGTACACGTAGGTTCTTCCAATCTATCAAGTAGAATGCCTGTCTGCGCGGCTCTCCGACGCACAGATCGATGACATGACGACTCGTAGCTGCTTTAGCCTTGTAACAGTCGCGCTGGCAGTCGTGCTCACTGGATGTGGGGGCGGTGGTTCATCGACTGGCCCGCCACCACCGCCGCCTCCACCACCAGCGCCCTCGATTACAGCCGTCGCGCCTGCCAATGTGACGCTGGGCGTCCAGCTGGCGTCCTTTCAAGTTGTGGGCGCGAACTTTAGCCCCTCGGCTTCGGTGTTGATCGACGGACAACCGGCTGTCTATACGACCTTCATAGATTCCGGCACGCTCCAAGCAACCCTCAGCGACAGCGTCAGTGCTACCGTCGGGGTCCATCAGGTTACTGTTTTTCAGAGTTCAGGAACTTCCAAGGCCTCACCTTTCACCGTTTATGTGCCGCAAGCCGTCCCGACGGTTATGAAGGCGCTTCCCGCCTACCTGGTGGGGAACGAGAATGATCCTCCGTCTGTCGTAGTTGCGGACGTAAATGGGGACGGATACGCCGATGTACTGGTGCCGATTTGGAATGACAACGAAATTGCGATCCTCGATGGCAACGCGGACGGCTCTCTATCTGCGCCTCAGTACGTGTCCGTCGTAGGGGCTTATGCGGTCGCTGTCGCGGATATGAACGGGGACGGCAAGGCCGACTTGATCGCGATCGGCAGCGACAACTCCCAAACCACCACCGTATCCATCTTGCTCGGAGACGGTCATGGAAACTTCCAGCCAGTGACTTCCCAGCAAACGGTAAACGGACCTTATCCTAGTGTCATTGGCGTTGCGGATATGGATGGCGATGGCCAGCCGGACTTGGTTCTCTACGTTGAGGGCGCTCTCGTCTGGCTGAAAAATGCAGGAGGAGGTAATTTCGCTCCGCCGGTGACTCTGGCCACACCTGCTTACAATCTTTTTGCCCTCGCAGACTTCAACAACGACGGCAAGCCTGACATTCTGTATCCATTGTTTAACTACACCACCGGGATCAATACGTTTCACCTCTTGCTGAATCAAGGAGGAGGAAAGTTCACCGACCAGGTGGCGGCGGGACTCACCGGCATTAGCGGCCCTCCCACTGTGATCGACTTCAATTTGGATGGCATTCCAGATTTAGTGGTTGAGCAAACCCCGCTGGGTTCGGCGACGACAACCCTGTATTCCTTTCGCGGCAACGGGGACGGCTCATTTACGCAAGTCACGAGCATGAACATCCCGTTGCCTTACACTCTGGTGGCGGGTGATTTCGATCATGACGGCTTTCCTGACCTGGCTGGGCCGAACGGTTCGCAAATCATGTATCTGTTCGGCGACGGTCATGGCAACTTCACACCACGGCCAATCGTCGCCCCTGATGGAGTCGCCGTCGGCATAGGAGACATTAACGGCGACGGTCTGCCCGATGTGGTTGTCGATGATCGCATCAACTTTGTTGGGGTCTCGCTGGGTAGAAGAGATCGCAACTATCCCTCTCCGGTAACTCTCACGCTGCAAAGTTTAGGTTACATCACGTTGGGAGATATTAATGGCGACGGACTGGCCGACATTTGCATTGGCGGTGTCGATGATGTGGAATTCAATCAATATCTTCCGGGGCTCGTGTTCCTGAATCAAGGCAACAGTTCGTTCGCTTTTGATTTCTACACCAGCATCGATAGCTTCGCCGTGGAAAACCTGACGGGCACGGGCATCGTCGATCTGATGGGTGCCACGAACGACAGCCTTATCATCTGGCCAAATAACGGTGCGGGCGGCTTCTCTTCCACGCCGATCACATTAGCGGCCTCCGACCCTGGCCTGATCCACGTAGCCGACATGGATGGAGATGGCCACCCCGACATCGTTACCGAGAACGGAATTTTCTTCGGCGCTGGTTCCTACCAGTTCACGCACGTGCCCCTGGTAATCGGTTCAAACTTCGTGGTCGGTAATTTCACAGGCAGCGGACGGTTGGACATCCTCAGTGGAAATTCCCTCTTGGTGAATATGGGGAATAGAACCTTCCAGACCGTACCCACGAACGTTCCCCAAGGCCTTCTCATGGGGGTGGGCGACTTCAACGGCGACGGGAAGGACGACCTGGTTCTCAGCGACGGCAGCACGGTCTTTCAAATCTGGTATAGCAAAGGCGATGGCACGTTTTATCAGTCGACGCTGCTAGGCCTCGGGGATCAGGTGCAAGGGGGAGCGTTCGAGGTCGGAGACTTTAACGGGGATGGCCGCATCGACCTGGCAGTGTCGGTGTATCCGACCAATGAAGTGGCTATGTTCTTCAATCAGCCCGGAGGGCAGTTTACTCTCTCCTACTTTGTTTCCGGGCCGGGTGGGTACGATATGCGCGTCGGAGACCTCAACGGAGATGGCAAACTTGACTTGGCGGTTTTGCCTTATCCGCCTCTAACTCCCCCGACGGTCGCAGAGGTCGTGTTTCACCAGTAGCGCCACGGGGGTGCGATACGAAATCAGGGGCGAGGGCAAGCACTCCCTATGATGTAATCAGACTGGCACCCACCCTCCCAAAGTACGTACGCGAGGATGGGGCACCATCTTCGGTGGTGGCGTAAGGGCGGGCCGCCCCGCCCGCTTACTCCTGTGCACCGCCGTCGCTGCCAACACACTTGAGAGACAACGCCGACGGCCGCGAGATTCCGCCGTCAGAACACATCATTCGACTGAGTTGATCCCGGTAGCTTTCGGGAATACCAGACCTAGGATAAAACGTGACGGCATAAGATCCGTCCTTTTTGGTCAGAATGTGACTCCTATATGCGCGCCGATGTTGACTAGCGTAAACCGCAAACCCAATCCTGCCATCAGCACATTGATGAGGAGCGCATCCTCGCAAGGAAACCGTATAGCCGTTCAAACCGTCTGCCCCCGCATTGATGAAGCTAAGCCCCATAACATCAAGGTACGGATCGTTCAAGGAAAGCGAGTCCCAAGCCACCCTTGGCTGTGTCGACCCGGCGACAACGATCACTCTCCACTCGCCAGATCGGCTGCGAGAATGACCGACCAGGACAAAGTCTTCTCGACCACTGGCGGCAGGGAATGAGAAACTCTTATCAACACCTTGCAGATAACGGCTCGCAACTGAGGTGACCTCGGGAGGAACCGAAGATTGCTCCTGTCCGACTACGGCGGGCGGTAAAAAGCACAGAGCCAAGGTCAGGAGCGGGCGCAGAGTAAATACAGCCGTCCGTTTCATTGGTATGACTCCACATAGTTGATGTACTGTCGAAGGCTCTCTCCCTGGAAACGAAGTTTCAGCATGGCGTCGTAGCCGCCTTTTGAGCCGATGGCCTTGTTGACGCTCGCACGCTTGCCGCGATAGTAGCCCAGTGCGATCTCCATTTGGTGAGACGGATGACTAGAAGGTACTGGCCCCTGCATCAGGTCATGCAGATAGTTTGCGGCGACAAATGTCTGACTGGCAATTGCAGTCGGGCTCGACCCGGTTGCAATTGACTTGTCGATACCGTAGGTGTTCTGTGTTTCCTCGGTTAGCCCATACAGTCCTGACGCCGTCCCCTCCTTAGCGGTGGCTGTAGGGTCAAGCGATGACTCCTTCATGGCCATTCCGACTAGAGTATTCGGGTTGACGCCATACCTGTTGCCAGCACCGACAACCGAGGCCTCGAGGGCGTCCGCTTGTTCTGAGGTCAAGTTTGATCTCAAGATTGCCTTCTCAGACTTAGCAGAAAGATTTTGCGTCGCTTGCTGGGTATTCGCCGTCCCCGATTGCGACCACTCCAAGGCGGCGTTTGCCTCCGCCACCACCGAAGCGGCGCACTGTAGCCAACGTGCTTCGTCGGGGCAGTGCCCGTCCGGATCGCCAAGCGTGGTTGGGTTGTTCTCAGCGTAGGCGTACAGGTTGAGACTCTGCGGGTTGCCGAAATGGGCATAGGGCACAGCCGTGGGTTTGGCCGCCCAGTCCGGCGTCATGAACCGGCCCAGGCTGCTGGCGTCAAATCGCGCCCCGAAATTGTCCAGCCCACTCTCCGCATCCCGTTCTTTACCGTTGAACTTGTAGTGCTGGGCAACGTTCGGGGAGTAATCGTTCTCCTGGCCGCCGTAGGGATAATAGTCGATGTCCTGCTCGGTCACCGTTCCCGCCGCATTCGCGACCACGCTGTGCGATCCCACCTGGTCGGAGAAATAGTAGTGTACCGCGCTGGTGGAGACATCCCGCCGCGCCACCCTCACGCCGCCAAAGAACACGTACTGTTCCAGCATGTTCCCCGAGAGATCGCTTTCATCGAGCGCGGCAGTGCCACCGCCCATCCAGTAGAGGGTGCCGTTGGTACCGCTGGTCGGGCAGGCCGTGATCGCGCTCCCGGCCACGCATTTCTCGACCCGATTGCCGTCGCCGTCGTAGACATAGCGATATCCCCCGGTGGTCCAGACCAGGCGATTCTCAGCGTCGTAAACGTAGGTGGTTCCGCCGTTGCCGGTCATGTTCCCGGCAGGGTCATAGCCAAAGCCGGCAAGCTGGTTAAGGGGACTTGCTGAAGTGTTAAGCCCCTCATGGTTCGTCTTGCCCGTTATCCCCGTCTCGTTCGTGAGATTGCCCCAGCGGTATTGAGCGCGCGACGGCACTCGCGCTTGCCCAGTCCGGGGCGCGAGTCCTGGTCCACTATGGCCGTTCTGCGCAAGATGCGGAATCCGTCGTAGCGACCATCCTTTCACAAGGCGGACGCGCGGATGCAATCCGAGCAGATTTGGGAACGGCAGAGGGGGCAGCACTGCTGGCAAAGGAAGTTCGTTCGATCGTCGGAGAGCGATTGGATGTGCTCGTGTCCAACGCCGGTATCTCCAAGGCTGCAACGATCAAGAATCATACGGTCGAGGATTTTGACAATCTGTTTGCCACGAATGTGCGAAGTCCGTTTTTCCTGGTGCAGCAACTCTTGCCCGTCCTCGGCGAAGGCTCGAACATCATTGTGATCTCTTCGATCGGGGCGCACGCCGTAGTTGGGAAGCCCGGTTTAGACAACCCTTCGATCCTCGCCTACGCCTCGACTAAGGGAGCATTAGAGACTTTGGTCAAGAACTGGGCTGCCATTCTTGGGCCGCAAGGCATTCGCGTAAACGCAGTCGCGCCTGGTGTGATCGACACGGACATGTCGAACTTCGCTAAAACTGAGGCAGGGCGCGAGGTCACTCTCGGGATGCAAGCCCTCAAGCGAATCGGCAAGCCGGAAGACGTAGCAGACGTAGTCGCGTTCCTGGCGTCCGACGCGGCTCGCTGGATTACAGGAGCG